>Ga0207693_10005492_pt1 | contig 10560 bp, 7 predicted proteins | sample LARL81metaG_FD_184347 | JGI IMG/M metagenome (GOLD analysis project Ga0207693, IMG submission 184347) | Corn, switchgrass and miscanthus rhizosphere microbial communities from Kellogg Biological Station, Michigan, USA - LAR L8-1 metaG... | ecosystem: Host-associated > Plants > Roots >... | reverse complement strand
GGCGAAAATCCCACAAACCATGCGTCGGTGAAATCATTGGTCGTCCCCGTCTTTCCCGCCAGCGGCAATTTGAGCGTGGTCGCGGCAATTGCAGTCCCATGCTGCACGACCCCTTGGAGCATTGCACTCATCAGCCGCGCGGTCCTCGGACTGATCACGTCTTTGACTTCGGGATAGTCCTCCTCGAGCACGCGGCCATCGTAGTCTTCAACTTTCTTGATCATTCGCGGCACCAGGCGCACACCGTCATTCGGAAATACGCTATACGCCGAGGTCTGTTCTTCGAGCGTCATCTCGGCAGCTCCTAAAGCCACCGGCAAGTACGGAGGCAATGGTGACGCGATTCCAAATTTTCGCGCGTAATCTTCCACGTTGCGAATGCCAAGCTGATCTGCAAGTTTGAGAGCGGGAATGTTTCGCGATTGCGCTAACGCCCGCTGCAAGGTAATTGTGCCTTCGTACTTTTCGTCGTAATTGTGTGGAAAATACGGCCCCGAAGCAGTTTGGAAAATGACCGGAGCATCAACAATTGTGTCATCTGGCCGCGCACCCTGATCGATAGCGGCGGTGTACACGTAAGGCTTGAACGACGATCCCACCTGCCGCAACGCCTGGGTAGCGCGGTTGAACTTTGAGAGTTCGAAGTCGCGTCCGCCGACCATGGCTCGAATTTCACCTGTAGTGTTGTCGATTGCAAGCAGCGCGCCTTGCGCTCCAGAGTCCTGCTCCAGGCTGACGCGCGCCTTCCCGCTCGACTCGAGCGACAGGATTTTTACATACACGACGTCGCCGGGCGAAAGAATGCGCGCGAGCTTCTGCTTGGTCCATTTAGCATCGGCTTCACTCAGCAAAGCCGAATAGGAGCCAAATTTTGTCAGCGCCGATCCTGCGGAAACAGACGTGACCAGGGCGTGCGTATAGCTGCCAACCTCTAGCGGATTGTCCCAGTCAGGATGGCGATAGGCCGCAAGCGTCCGTCCCCCGAGGAGAACATTTTCCAGATGTCCGCGCCAGCCGTGGCGCCGCTCATACGTTGCAAGGCCATCGAGCACGGCTTGAGTCGCGGCCCGCTGCAGGTCCATGTCGAGGCTGGTGTGGACCCGCAAGCCGCCTTCGTGTACCTGATCGGTGCCATATTTGTTCTCCAGATAGCGGCGCAATTCTTCTACAAAATACGGTGCAAGAGAATTGGGATCCGGAGCGATGTTCAAGCCCAGTGGCGCACTGCGAGCAGTCTCGGCTTCACCCGCTGTGATCTTTCCATCCTCCAGCATGTTGTTGATGACCAGATTGCGGCGGTGTTGCGCCCGCTCAGGATGATTGATGGGAGAATAGAGCGCCGGAGACTTTGGCAGACCTGCAATCAGCGCAGCTTCCGGAAGAGTGAGTTTCTTTGCTGTCTTGCTGAAATAGAATTCCGAAGCGGCCTCGAATCCGTAGACGCCATGCCCAAGATAAATCTCGTTGGAGTACAGAGTGAGAATCTGTTCCTTGGTGAATCGCCGCTCAATTTGGATCGCTAGCAAAGCCTCTTGAATCTTGCGATGAAATGATCGGTCAGGCGAGAGAAACAGGTTGCGCGCCAACTGCATGGTCAAAGTGGAGGCGCCCTGCACTTTGCCGGCGGATTCAATGTCACGGTAAGCTGCGCCTGCAATTCTCCAAACGTTAATTCCCCAGTGGCGATAGAAGTCTTTGTCCTCGGTGGAAATCAGCGCCTGAATAAGTACAGGAGGGAAATCGTTGTAAGCAGCCACCGCGCGCCGCTGGAGGGCGAAGGAGCCAATCGTCCGCCCATTGATGTCGTATAGCTCGGTGGTTGAGATCGGCCGATAATGTTCAAGTTCCTCAACCTGCGGCAAGTCGTTCGAATACACCAGCAGCAACCCGCCTAATGCTCCCACCAGAGCGGAAAACAACACCAGCAGGCCAAAAATGAACCTGCGCACGATCTTTTGACGAGCTGCAACGGTCTCCGTGATTTCTGCCGTCTCGACGAGAACTGCTTTCATCGGGGATTGTGCTTAGGATAGCAGGATGAGGGCTGCCGTCGACACCAACCCAGCGTGCCTCTACAGAAAGGTCGGCGCTGGAAAATGAAGCTCACAGCGGAGTAGTAGCATCTGGGCATCTGAGCTCCGAGGGACTGATATGAACGTTTCCCAGACCGAAAAAACCACTCGCTTCCGCGCACTTCATCGCGAGCCCGGCGCCTTTCTCATACCGAATCCGTGGGACATCGGCTCTGCCCGCATTCTCGCCGGCCTTGATTTCAAGGCCTTAGCTACGTCGAGCGCCGCGTCAGCTTCTGTGGTTGGCCGAAAGGACCACGAGCTTCCCAGAGATGAGTCGCTGGCGCACGTGCGTTCCATTGTCGATGCAACGGATCTGCCGGTTTCTGCAGATTTGGGGAAGGGCTTTGGAGACGAACCGGAAATCGTCGCGGAAACCATCCGACTCGCGGCCCAGGCAGGCCTGGTTGGCTGCACCATTGAGGATTCGACCGGCAATCAGGACCGTCCACTGTACGATTTTAGTTTGGCTGTAGAACGAATCGCGGCGGCTGCAGAAGCGGCGCGAGCCCTTGAGTTTCCATTCATGCTAACGGCCCGGGCGCACAATTTTCTCTACCCAGATGCGACTCTCAACGACACTATTGCCCGGCTTCAGGCCTTCGAAAAGGCTGGCGCTGAGGTTCTATTCGCTCCCGGGCTGCCTGATCTCGCGTCGGTTGGGCAAGTCTGCGCCGCAGTCTCGAAGCCCGTCAATTTTATGGTGGGGATCCAAGGCAAATCGTTTTCTGTTCCCGAACTCGAGGCGGCGGGTGTCAAGCGGATCAGCTTCGCAACTTCGTTCTATCGCGCCGCAATGACAGGCTTGCTCAATGCGGTTCGAGAAGCAAAGGACAAGGGCCAGTTCAGTTTCCTCGACCAGTGCGTCACCACCGCGGAACTGAACCAGCTAATGCAGCTCTGATATCTGCGGTCGTCCAACAATGCTTTAGTGCGATTCTGTAACCGGCAACTCCACAAAGCTTGCCTGCCCGCGCTCGTGGTAAATCCGCTGCGTGGCCTTTTTATAATTCTCCGGTTTAGCCCAGAAGATGTTCGGGACAAATGTCTGCGGATTGCGGTCATAAAGAGGGAACCAACTCGACTGCACCTGCACCATAATGCGGTGTCCCGGAAGAAAGACATGGTTCGCCGTTGGAAGAGCCCAGCGATAAAGCAAAGCCTTGCCCGCCTCTATGGCTTTTGGGCGCGACAAACTCTCGCGATACCGTCCACGGAAAATATCTGCCGAGATCATCAGCTGATATCCGCCCAGGTGCGGGTCGCCAGCCATCTCGTCCGGATAAACGTCAATAACTTTAACCACCCAATCCGAATCCGTCCCTGACGTCGACGCAACCAGGTTCACCATTGGTTGGCCGCTGATCTTCACCGGTTTAGTTAGCACATCAGAACTGAAAGCCAGAACATCCGGACGGCCGGACTGCTCGCGCTGATCGTCAACCAGCCACTCCGCCCAGGTCAGTTCGCCTCCGTATCCCATCTGCTGAATGGGACGTTTGCGATAAGGGACGGGCTTGGCCGGATCAGAAACGTATTCTTCGTAAGCCGTGTCGCCCGAGGTTGGCGCGTCGAAGCTGGCTTTCATATTGCCGCGCAGGTAAAGCGGCGCAGGGTGAACCGCACACCCGTTCGCGCATCCCACAGGCCACGAGGGCAAATCCAGCCATCGATTGGTCCCCGTTTCAAACGCCGATACTTTGGCCACGTTCATCTCGGGCGCATCATCTTTCAGGTAGTGGTCCAAAAAAGGCCGCAGAATGTGCTCGCGGAAATAAAGTCCGGTGTCGCTGTCGAAGTGGATCGCCGCCAACGAGCTACCGTCTTCGATTTCCTGGCCGTGGTGCCAGGGCCCCATCACCAGAAAAACTCTGTCATTGTTGCTGTCCTTAGGCTTGAGCGCCTTGTAAACGGCGATCGCGCCATAAATATCTTCCTGGTCCCACAGGCTGGACACCAGCATGACCGGAACTTTGAGCGGCTGCGCAGCCAGAATTTTATCCATCGCCTGCTCTTGCCAGAAATCGTCATAACTCGGATGCGCAGTCAGCTTGTTCCAAAAGCCAAGTTGCTCCATGCCATGCAATCTTCCCAATTCACCGGCCGAAACCGAGTTCATATAAACGTCATAGTCGTCGAAGTGGTCCGTCCACCAGCGCTCCTCGTCGCCGCCGAAGCCGGACTTGCGAGTGGCCTCCTGCTCGTACACGTATGGCATGTTCTGCTCGCGGAAGGCGCCGTTGTGGAACCAGTCGTCGCCCATCCAGCCATCGACCATGGGATTCATCGGAACCGAAACTTTCAGCGCGGGATGCGGATTCACTAGCGCCATCAGCGGCAGAAAACCGTCGTACGAAATTCCGAGAATACCGACTTTGCCGTTGCTCTCAGGAACGTTTTTTACCAGCCACTCAATGGTGTCGTAGGTGTCAGTGGAATGGTCCACCGGCGTCGGATTCAATGGCCCGTGCAGCGGCCGGTTCATCACGTAGTCGCCTTCCGAGTTGTAGCGGCCGCGAATGTCCTGCACCACGCGGATATAGCCGCCCTCGACGATCACCTCGGTAGCGTTGTCATATCCCCAGAGTGTCGGAGCCAGGTGCGAGCTGTGCGCGTTGCTCGTTTGGTGGTCCGCGTCATAGGGCGTCCGCGTGAGCAGGATGGGCGCGTTCTTTGCGCCCTTAGGAATCAGGATCACCGTGTGCAGCTTCACGCCGTCGCGCATGGGGATCATCTCTACGCGCCGAATGTAATCAAAGCTATCTGTCTTCGGCTGGAACTTCTCTGGCGTCTCGCTGGGGTAATTCGGGTACTGCGCAGGGGTTGGCTGCGCGGCCGCAGGCACACAAAACAGGCTCACCAAAACCATCAGCTGAATTCCGCTACCCATTGGTTTCATTGTTCCCTCGCGTCGGTAATTGATTGGTTGCGCGCGCTCAGAGTTCCGTCTAGCATCGTGGCGCACGGCGCAAAAACATAAATATTGTTTCTGCATGACACTTTCTTGACATGCCTGAGCCTGAAAATTGCTCTAATTTGAGAGTACAAACTGATTTTCGACAAGGAGCTGAGCATGAAACGGTCGCTAGCCCTCTCAGTGCCGGTGCTTGCATTATTTTTCGCCAGCGCGGTCGTACCCGATTCGCGGGCGCAATCGGCCGCCAATTCAGAAGCGGTTCAAGTTATCACAGTTACCGCTAAAAAGTACGAGTTCGATCCGTCGCCGATCCGGGTAAAGCAGGGGACAAAGGTGCGGCTTACCATCACCGCGGTCGATCATGCGCACGGGTTCAAGATCAACCCATTTCCTGAAGGCATGGAGAAAGGCGGCGAGCCAGGCCTCGCGTTTTCATCGGAGCAGGATTGCACCAAGATCGAGAAAGGCCAGACTGCAACCATTGAGTTTGTGGCGCGAAAGCCCGGAACCTACGCATTCCGATGCTGCACGGTGTGCGGATTTCACCACCATTCCATGAAGAGCGAGTTCATCGTAGAGCCGTGAGGTACAACTCGAAGCAGGCTACTTCTGGGTAATCACTAGTTCGCCGTTTTGCACGCGCAAGCTGCCGACTCCATCCGGCAACTTCAACTGATCGCGTTGTTCTGCAAGCTTCTTCTGCAGCGCTGAATTGACCAGCGAGACCGGAATGCTCAGATCGCCGACCTTGAACTCGGTGGGATCGAAGGTCACATACCCATCCTGCGATCCGAGATGCCCGGCCAGCGTGACGTAAATATCTTTACCGGCGACTTGTGTCAGGAATTGCCCGTGCGCAACATCCCCTTCCAACTTCACCTGATAGTCCTTGACCTGGACGTCTCCGGGCCCGACTTCAGCATCGGGTGAATTCGGCGCAGAGTTGACCGGCTTGGTCGCCGTGGCAGGAACTGGTGGCGCGGCGCCGACTGCTTGCGCCATTTCTGCGCTCACCTCTTCGGAGCTGAAGTGTACTTCGGCCGGAGCGCTGCCGTCAGTCCTCGGCGCCTGCAGTTGCTCGAGCTTTTGATCGAACGACTGAACGTTGGCGCGCGCGGCCTCAGCGCTCTGTGGAGTGGCCACCGGACGCGGCTTACTCAGGAGTTGGTAAGTGGTTATGACTGTTCCCACCGCCATTACGATGGTAAAAATGCGTTTGCCAGTCCATTGCATACGTTGGCTCCGACCGCTTTGGGGCGATGAGAAATGGTATGGGATTACCTGCCCGTTTCAGATGTAACGGAGGTTGCTGCCCAGCCGGGTAGAGTTAGCCTATGGGGGTTTCAATGGCTCGGAAACGCATGCGGTAACTCTTTCCGTCACAGTGCTGGCGGTAATTTAGAATCAAATCATGCCCGCAACTCAAAGTAGAGAAATCAGCCCGGCTCAGCGGCTCGACAATCTGCGTTATGCGATTCGTGATCTGGCAACCCTGGCCGATGACGTGATCAAGCAAGGCCACAAGGTCCTGCATTTGAACGTGGGCGATCCCAACGCCTTTGATTTTGTCACGCCTCCGCACGTCGTCGAAGCCGCGTACCGCGCCATGCGCGATAACAAAAACGGCTACGCGCCGTCACTTGGCGTCGCTGAAGCGCTGGAGGCCATTCGCGGTGAGGCTGCGCGGAAACGAATCACCACAGTCCAGGATGTCTTCGTCACCAATGGCGCGGGAGAGGCGGTGGACGTTTGCCTGACCGCATTGCTCAATCCCGGTGAGAACGTGCTGACCCCTAGTCCTGACTATCCGCTTTATTCAGCGGTGCTTTGCAAAACCGGGGCAGAACTCAATAGCTACTATTTGAACGAAGAGGATGGATGGCAGCCTGAACTCGACGACATCCGGCGCAAGATAAATTCGCGCACCCGCGGGATTGTTCTTATCAACCCCAATAATCCCACCGGGGCGCTATGCACCCGGCAGATGCTCGAACAAATTGCCGAGCTTGCCCGCCAGCACAATCTGCTGATTATCGCGGATGAAATTTATGACAAGCTGATTCTGGATGGCGGCGAGCAGATCTCCATTGCCGCGGTTGCTCCAGATGTTCCGGTGCTCACCATCGGCGGGCTGTCGAAGAATTATCTTGCTCCCGGCTGGCGCATCGGTTGGGCGATTACCAGCGGCGATTCTGCCGCCGTGAAGCCCTATGTCGAGGGCATGCACAAGCTTCTTCGCGCTCGCATTTCCGCCAATCATCCGGAGCAATTTGCCGTAAAGCCGGCGCTGGAAGGTCCGCAGGACCACCTGATTGGAGTGATTAACAAACTCAGCGCGCGCCGCGATCTCACAGTTTCAAGCTGCAATTCGATTCCGCACATGAGCTGCGTTCCTCCCCGCGGCGCCTTTTATGCATTTCCAAAGATTGACATTCGCGAGGGCGACGATGTTTTTGTAAAAGAGTTGCTGCTGCAAAAACATATCCTGGTCGTCCATGGATCGGGCTTCGGACAGAAGCCAGGCACCAGGCACTTCCGCATCGTGTTCTTGCCGCCAGAACAGATGCTGGCCAAAGCCTATTCCGAGATCGGTGCGTTCGTGAAAGAGCGCTACTGATACTTAGCCGTTGCGCCCGACCTTACGAGTATGCAGGAATACTTTGAGTCTTTCCCATGGATCTGCTTAAATCGCGAGTGCGTGGTCGATATTCACTGCCATATCCTGCCTGAGGTCGATGACGGCCCAAAATCCTGGGAAACTGCCGAACAGATGTGCCGCATGGCCGCGGAGGATGGCACCGAACACATCGTCGCCACTCCTCACTGCAACGACAACTATTTCTACGATCGCAAATATCTCTCAGACTTGCTGGACCGCCTGCGGGAACGGGTAGGCGATACTCCGAAGCTCAGCCTGGGCTGTGATTTCCATCTGTCGTTTGAAAATATGCGGAGCGCTCTCGAGACTCCACAACAATACTGCATTGCGGAGAGCCGTTACTTGCTCATCGAATTCAGCAACTTCGGTATTCCGCAGCAAATTGATGATTGGATGACCCAGATGTGTGAGAGAGGTATTGTTCCCATCATCACGCATCCAGAACGAAACCCGCTTCTGCAGCAAGATACGCAGCGGATCATCGAGTGGATAGGCTTAGGCTGCGCCGTACAGGTGACTGCCTCGGCAATTCTCGGAGGTTGGGGAGTCAAAGCTCAACAAACAGCCCAGTGGCTCTTCAAGAAAAAAGCGGTGCACGTTCTTGCCAGTGACGGACACGACACAATTCGCCGGCTGCCGCTCCTCTCACCCGCGCGAAAGGTCTTGACCAAGGAATTGGGCGAGGAAACTACCAAGGCGCTGGTCGAGAGAAATCCGCGGGCCATCATTAGCAACGGCCAGCCTCCATGGCTTTGAATTGTGAAGTTAGCGGGAAGGTGTTACGTCAGCAGGTACAGCGATTGCTCTTGTGCCCGGCGCTCCCTGGACCGAAACGCTGGAGCTCGGGGACGGAGAAGAGCTGCGTGCGGTCGCCGACGGACTAGGGTGTGGCAACGGTGGCTCGCTCGTCATCGCGCTCTCCGGATTCAGCAGGTGCTGGTGATCGGGCCCTAGCCCCAAACGGATAAGCGCGCGGGAATCAGGAACTGTTTTACTCTGCCAGCCCTGGGCGGCCTGAAAGCGTCGCAGGGCGTCCTGCGTCGCGCTGTCCCAGGTTCCTGAAGGCTTCCCGGTCATGTAATGCTCGCGAACCAATGCTTCCTGAATCTCTCTTGCGCGAGAGCTGTCGATCGCTTGCTGTCCACGCGGGCGACGTTTTTTAGCCTTCTTGGTTGAATGATGAGCCGGCTTCGGCGTCTCAGGATGTGCTACTCGCGGATCGTCATGCTGCCCCGCTTTAGGAGCATCGTGATGCGTGGCCGGATGCCCCTTGTGATGAACAGGTTTGGGGTGATCTTCGGTGGTTTGCGCGTTGGCCAGGGACAACGATGCGGTTAACAGCACCGTCACAGCCATGACCGGCAACTTAGTTGACCGCAAAGACTTCATCCGCTGGTGCGCTCCGTTCTGCATGGAGTCGGCGACGTTCGCCGCCTTAGCCAGGCGGTGTCCATCATCTCGTGATCTCGGCTTTGCCGCCAGTGCCATTAGTGCAAGTAACTGTTACGGAAGTGTGCCCGCCAGGAAGATCGTCCCGTCGTTCCGTCCCGCCCCGCGTTGTCTCACCAGGAAAACCACGTCCTGGCCGCTCTTGACGCGGGACTGAATATGGTCGAAGTCATCCTCGCTGTTTACCGGCTGCTTGTTGATTTCCAGAATAATATCGCCCCGGGTCAGGCCGATGTCGTCTGCAAACGAGCCCGGTTTCACATCCTGCACCACTACACCTTTGCCAGAGGTGACATTCAGCCGATCGGCAATATCTGGCGTGAGTGGCCGGACTGTAGCTCCGAACTTGCTTTGCTTCGGCGCGGTTGATTCGCCACCCTCTTCTTCTTCTCCCAGGCGAGAAGCGAACAGCTTCGCCCGGTCCGCCACCGTCACCGTGGTCTCTTCTTTCTTGCCATTGCGAACATAACCCAGATTGATCTTGGCGCCGGGCTTGCGGCTGGCGATGTCGCCCACCAGTTCATCGCCATTTTTAATTGACTTGCCGTCCACCGAAACGATGGTGTCGCCAACTTTCAAGCCAGCCCGGTCCGCGGGGCTACCGGAAACTACACTCGAAATGGTGATGCCCGATTGCACTCCGTACACGCGCGAAATCGCAGGATTCTCCTGCGCGTTGAATTCAATTCCAATCGAACCGCGCTGGACCCGGTGCTCAGGGCCGGTCAACTGGTTATAAACCTGGACCACGGTATTTGAAGGAAGAGCAAAGCCAACGCCTGCGTAGGCGTTAGTGTCGGTCAGGATGGCGGTGTTAATACCGATCACTTCGCCATCCATATTGACCAGCGGACCGCCCGAGTTGCCGGGATTGATAGCCGCATCCGTCTGAATAAATGACTGGAACTGCCGGTTGGGAACGATGTTTCGTCCCTTGGCGGAGACAATACCAGCGGTCACCGTCGCCTGTAGGCCAAAGGGACTGCCGACTGCCAGCACCCAATCGCCAACTTGCATACTCTCGGAGTTGCCGAGCTTGGCTGTCGGAAGCGCATGGTCGACATCAATCTTTATCACCGCGAGATCAGTTTCCTGATCACTCCCAACTACCTTCGCGTCATGCTGAACACCGGGTGGGTCGTCCTGCAAACGCACCCTGATGCGATCGGCCTTCTCAACTACGTGCCGGTTGGTGACAATGTAACCTTTGGAATCGACTAACACACCTGACCCCAGCGAACGCTCGCGAATTGGACCCGCGTTGTCGGGATTCCCAAAGAATTTGTCGAAGAAATCGCCGAAGGGATTCTCCCCACCCTCATCATCCCCGCCAGGAGCCTGACCCCGACGGCGCGCAGTAGGCTTGATCGTCGATTCGGTATTGATATTTACCACGGCGGGTTCCAGCGTCTTGGCAATCTGAGAAAACTGGTTTGAAATCTGTTTTGGCGAAGGCACAGTGA
>Ga0207693_10005490_pt1 | contig 10562 bp, 9 predicted proteins | sample LARL81metaG_FD_184347 | JGI IMG/M metagenome (GOLD analysis project Ga0207693, IMG submission 184347) | Corn, switchgrass and miscanthus rhizosphere microbial communities from Kellogg Biological Station, Michigan, USA - LAR L8-1 metaG... | ecosystem: Host-associated > Plants > Roots >... | reverse complement strand
CAATGACCTTTCGTTACGGCCAGCGGCACGCCGTCGAGATCGAAGCTGCGCGACGGGTCGCGCGTGCGTTCGATGTTCGCGATCACATTGTCGTCGACATCGACCTGCGTACCTTCGGTGGCTCGGCGCTCACGAGCGACGTCGCGGTTCCGAAGGATCGGCCGAAGGAAGAAATGAGTCACGGAGTCCCGATTACCTATGTGCCCGCGCGCAACACAATCTTCTTGTCGTATGCGCTCGCATGGGCCGAAGTGCTGCCCGCATCGGACATCTTCATTGGCGTCAATGCCGTCGACTATTCCGGATATCCCGATTGTCGACCGGAGTACGTCGCGGCGTACGAACGCATGGCGAATCTCGCGACACGCGGCGCCGTCGAGGGTACGACGCCCGTTCGTATTCGCGCGCCGCTCATCGATCTCACGAAGCGGGAGATCATCGAGCTCGGCACGCAGCTCGGTGTGGACTACGGCATGACGACGAGCTGTTATGATCCTTCGCCCTCGGGCGTCGCCTGCGGCCGATGCGACGCATGTCAGTTGCGACTCGCCGCGTTCGCGGCGGCCGGCGTGAACGATCCGGCGCAATATGCCTAACTACACCGTCAAGGAAATCTTCTTCACCTTGCAGGGCGAAGGCTTTCACACCGGGCGCGCCGCGGTGTTCTGCCGGTTCTCTGGGTGCAACTTGTGGACGGGGCGAGAGCAGGATCGCGCGTCGGCGATGTGTACGTTTTGCGACACAGACTTCGTCGGTGTGTCGGCGGACGGCGGTCGATTTGCCAGCCCAGACGACTTGGCCGACGCTGTCGCGCGCTGTTGGCGCGCGGAGTGTAACGATCCTGATCGCTTTGTGGTTTGCACGGGCGGAGAGCCGCTGCTGCAGCTCGATGCGCCATTAGTTTGCGCGCTCCATCAGCGCGGCTTCCAGGTGGCTATCGAAACGAACGGCACAATGCTTCCACCTGTCGGCGTCGATTGGATTTGCGTGAGCCCAAAAGCTCGCGCCGATCTGGTGCTATGCAACGGAAATGAGCTCAAACTTGTCTATCCACAGGAAGGCGCTGAACCGGAAAGATTCGATACACTGGATTTCGAGCACTTTTTTCTACAGCCTATGGACGGCCCGGCACTAGCCGAAAACACCCGGGCCGCCGTCCGATACTGTCAGATGCACCCGCGTTGGCGGCTCAGCCTCCAGACGCACAAAATCCTTGGCATCCGCTGATCGAGCGCCGTTTCGTGGGCATCGATTGACTCGTCTTGAGCGTGGTGCCGGTCAAACGACGAGAGGTGACGCATGGTTCGACATAGAATGCGCCGCAGCCCGATTCTACGCCCATGGCGGGGGATCGTCGTGCTCGTCGTGTTGATGTGCGCCTCGTCTGCGATGCCGGCCGCCGCTCAGGCGCCGATTCCGATACTGGCGGGGATGAGTGCATCCGCATCGTCGCTGCGCGATTCGATCGTCGCTCTCACGCGCGCGCAGATCGGAACGCGATACCGGCACGGGGGAGCATCGCCCAAGCGTGGCTTTGATTGCAGCGGTCTGATTCAGTACGTCATGGCGCGCTTCTCGATGGCGCTTCCCCGGACCGCGAAGGCACAGGCGACCGCCGGGTTGCCGGTGGAGCGCGACACCTCTCTGCTCCGCCCCGGTGACCTGCTCACCTTCGCCTCGACGGACAACGCGAGCATCAGCCACATCGGCATCTACGTCGGCGATGGCCGCTTCGTTCACGCGAGCAGTGTCGCCGGTCGCGTCATTGAGAGTCCGCTAAACCGGGCACCCGCGCCCCGCATCAAGATCTGGCGCGGCGTGGCGCGTATCCCGCTCCTGGCCGATACCCCGCAGGCGGCCGGACTGCTGGCGACGCCGGAGCGGTAGGCGACCGCGTCGGAACGTCCGTCAGGTCCGCAGGCGCTCGCCGCCGCACGACGCCGTCCACACCAACCGAAATACCAGTCACGGGAAAATCGATCGCGCTGAGCGAGTCGACGAGCACCGTCGCGCGCGCCGTGCTGTCGGTGCGTAGCACGCCCGGCGCCAACTGCAGCGTTGGACGCAACCACGCCGCCCGCACGTGGCGCGCCGAGTCGATGTCGGCACAGGCGACGACACCACGGTTCATCGGTTCCGCGAGCCGAAATGGGCCGTACGTCAGCAGGTTGCCTAACGAATAGAGCACCAGACGGTCGTCGCGCCACTCACCCGCGCGCAACACGTGCGGACCATGCCCGATAACCATCGTCGCGCCGCTCGCCAGCGCCGCGTTGGCGAACGCCACCGGATTCCCGCGGTCGATCGTTCCCAAAAAGAGCTCGGTGGAGTCTCTGGTTCGCTGCGCGAGCTGCCCCTCGGCGCCAAGGTGCATCGTCACGATTACCGTTTTCCAGCGCTCAACGGCGCGGCTCACGTGCCGGCGCACGGCGTCGAGATCGCGCGCGTCGGGGCTGTCGCTCGACGTGTAGAAGCCGATCACGGCGATCGTGTCACCTCGACGCGTGATCACCGGCGTCGCGAGGGTGTCGGCGCCCGTGACGACGACGCCCGCCCGCGCCAAATGCGAGAGGGAAACGAGAAAGCCATCATCGCCGGCGTCGCGCGCGTGATTGTTCGCGACATTTCCGACGACGACCGCGGAGTCCGCGAGGCCGCGCAGGGCGCGCGCCGTCGCGACGGGCTGACGGAACGCAAAGCAATTCAACGCACGCTTCCCGCATTTGCGCTCCACGTAGCCCGCGCCGATCGCTCCCTCGACGTTGACCAGCACGACGTCGGCGTCGGCGAACAGCGGCTTCAATGGCGTGAGCAGCGCCTCCGGCTCGCTGCTGAGACCAAAGTCGGTGCGAAGCTTGCGCGCCGCCGCCTTCGCCCACGTCGTGTCGAGATTCGTGCCTAACGTGACGTCACCACCCGCACAGAGGCGGAGCGGAACACGCGGCACGTCGAGGTGCGGGTGCGTGGTATCGGGGCGAACGAGCGAGTCCTTCGCCTGCCCCGTCGCCGGCCGCGCGACGGCCATCGCGAAGCCGATACTTCCGATCCAAATCCGCCGCCGCCCGAGCGCGCTCGTTAGGCGCCGGTGATTCTGCCCAGCCGTCGCCGCTAACGGTGTATTGGCGGCAACACGCGCGGCGCGCGAGCCGCCTGGGCCGGTGTCGGCCTGGGCGCGGCTTGCGCCGGTCCGGAAACGGGGACCGATGTCGAGCTGCGTCGCGTCACCCACGGATCTCTGCACCCCCCACAGCCGCCGTAGGCCGGTGGCCGGTACCACTCTGGATAAGCGCCGTAAGGGCCGTACCCGCCCGACGGATAGACCGGCGCGACATAGTACGGAACCACATACACGGGCGGCTCATAGACCAGGGGGACGTACAATACGTTGGGATAGACGAAGCTCTCACATCCATAGCCGTACGCGTTGGGACAGGTACCACCAACCAGCTCATACGCGTTTCCGCGATCGATGAACACTCGGCCATCGTCCAGAACGATGGCGGGCAGGTTCGAGAAGACAGTCGGTGAGTAGGTTGGTTGGGCGGGAGGTGGAGGAGGCGGTGCGATGGTCGCAACTCGTGGACGCCCTTGCGGCGCGACGTTCACACGCGCGTGCGTACGCTGCGCCTGCAACCAGGCGCTACACAACCCAACGAGCACGGCCGACCTCACGACAGTGCGGAGGAATGCCATCGGCGGAACCCTCCCGACGCGCCCTCGCGCGTCCTTGAAACCCAGTCAATCAATTGTCCGAATAGCAATTCGCCGTCACAGGGCCGACGGCAACTTCCAACAACCTATTATCGAATTCGATTGTCAAACAGAGGTCTTGAACGCCTCGGCGCCGCGAGGCTGCGGCTGATGCGGGAATGCCACTGTTCGATTGTGGGACACAAAATCCCACAGACGGCCAGGAAGGAGCGCGAAGAGGTTGTGTGGACCTACCGAAATGCCGTACCGCGCAAGAAGTTAGGCAGGTACTGAGGGCGGCATGCTCTTTCCCTTACGGAATATTGGCTTTATGCCCACACCACTCGCATCTCAGCACTAGAGGACTCCGTTGGATATCAAGCGCGAGCCACCAAAAAAGACCAAGAAGTACATCGCCGGCGGCGTTGCACTTCTCGGCGTGCTTGCCATCTCGGCCTTCATCAGCCGGCTCAAGCCGGCCGCGCCTCCTGTCGAGCGTGCGACGCTCTGGATCGACACTGTGAAACGGGGCGAGATGGTTCGGTCGGTGAACGCCCCGGGCACACTGGTTCCCGAGCACATCCGCATCATCGTGGCGATCACGAGCGGACGCGTCGAGACGCTTCCCGTTCGGCCCGGTGAGACCGTCACGCCGACCTCGACGATTCTCACCCTCAGCAATCCCGACCTCGATTTGCAGACGCTGCAGTATCAGCAGCAGCTGACGCAGGCGTACGGTGCTCTCGCCCAGCTGAGGACGTCGCTTCAGCAAGGCTTGATGGTTCAAGAAGGCGCGGTGGCGCAGCTCGTTACGCAGTATCAGCAGGCGGTTCGCGATGCGTCTGTCGCCGATTCGCTCGACAAGAAGCACCTCTCGTCGCCAAACGAAGTCGCCGCCGCCCACGATCGCGTGAACGAATTGAAGCGCCGACTCGACCTCGAGCGGCAACGCTACACCGACCTCCAGGGCTCTCAGAAACAGCAGCTAGATCTGCAACAACAACAGATCGACGGCCTCAAACAGATTCTTCAGGAGCAGCGCAATCGCGTCTCGTCGATGCGCGTCACCGCCGGTGAGGCCGGGACGCTCATGACCCTCGGGAATCCGCAGCTCGAGCTCGGCCAATGGGTGAACTCGGGTATCGAGCTCGCCCGCGTCGCTCAGCCCGGCCGGCTCAAGGCGGTGCTTCGCGTGCCCGAGACTCAGGCGAAGGACGTCGTCGTTGGGCAGCATGCGACGATTGACCTGCACAACAACGGCATCATCGAAGGGCACGTCATCCGCACGGATCCTTCGTCCCAGGCGGGTACCGTCACCGTCGAAGTGGGGTTGGATGGAGCGCTGCCTAACGGCGCGCGCTCCGACCTCAGCGTCGATGGCACCATCGAGATCGATCGCTTGAAGGACGTGCTCTACGTCGGCCGGCCCGCGTATGGCCAGGCTGAGAGCACGGTTGGCCTCTTCCGCGTCGAGAAGGGCACCGGCTACGCGAGCAGAACGAACGTGAAGCTTGGCCGTGCCTCGGTGAACACGATCGAAATCGTCAACGGCCTTGCCGTCGGCGACAGCGTCATCATCTCCGACATGTCCACGTGGGACAACACGTCTCGCGTCAGGCTCAAGTAGTCATCGCCCGCTCCTCCTTCACCCCTAGGCCCTAACCCCTAGCCCCTCGCCCAATGCCCGAGTCCGCAGCCAAGCAGTCTCCCTCGCCTCTCTCCTCCGGAACGATGACCGGCGACGGCAATCAGCCGCTGATCCGGCTCGCCGGCTTGAAGAAGATCTTCTTCACGGACGAGGTCGAAACGCACGCCCTCCAGGACATTCACCTCGAGGTGCAGCCGGGAGAATACGTCGCGATCGCCGGACCGTCGGGATGTGGCAAAACGACGCTGCTCTCGATTCTCGGCCTCCTCGACACGCCAACGGAAGGCGAGTACACGCTCGCCAACGAGTCCGTGGCGCAGCTCACGCCGTCTCAGCGCGCGCGCATTCGTAACCGCCAGATTGGGTTCATCTTCCAGGCGTTCAACTTGATCGGTGATCTCACGGTCTACGAGAACGTCGAGCTGCCGCTCACGTACCGCGGCATGTCGGCGAGCGAGCGCAAGCAGCGCGTTCAGGACGCGCTTGAGCGCGTCGGTATGAGCCATCGCATGAAGCACTATCCGGCTCAGCTCTCCGGCGGTCAGCAGCAGCGCGTCGCCGTTGCTCGCGCGGTTGCCGGCGATCCACTGATCCTCCTCGCCGACGAGCCCACGGGAAACCTCGACTCGACGAATGGCGAGGCGGTGATGGAGCTACTCCGCGAGCTGCACCGCGGCGGAGCAACCATCTGCATGGTCACGCACGATCCTCGGTACGCTGCGCACGCCGATCGGTCGGTCCATCTGTTCGACGGCCGCGTCGTCGAAGAGAGCCGCCCGGGCCAGGCGCACGCCTGATCGATGCCGCGAAGCGGGGGCGGGTGTTTAGCGATCGCTAAACACCCGCCCCGTTTATTGTCCACCGCCTTCACCGCGGCTAGTATTTAAGCGGTCGGGGAGCCGCTACGCTCCCGCCTCCTGCCTCCTCTGGAGCTTTCAATGGGTTTGTTCTCTTCGTCGACGCAATCGCGCTTGGCGGCCGCCGAGCCGGCGCCGATCACCGGACCGCTCATCGCCATGCGGAATCTCGAGAAAGTGTTCGAGACTCCCGCTGGCCGCATGTACGTGCTGCGCCGCATCACGCTCGACGTCCAGCCGGGTGAGTTCATCTCCGTGATGGGGCCATCGGGCGCCGGCAAGTCGACGCTCCTCTCTATCCTCGGCATGCTCGACAGCGCGTGGACGGGCGAGTTCTACTTCGTCGGCCATCCCGTCCACGCGATGCCGCACAAGCAACGCGTCGCGCTGAACAAAGAGCACATCGGCTTTGTGTTCCAACAGTACCATCTGATCGACGATCTCACCGTCGCCGAAAATCTCGACATCCCGCTGTCGTACAGAAACGTCAAGAAATCGGAGCGCGAGGCGATTGTCGGCGACACCCTCGACCGCTTCGGGATGGTCGGAAAGAAGGATCTGTACCCGCGCCAGCTCTCCGGCGGACAGCAGCAGCTGGTCGGCGTTGCCCGCGCGGTGATCGCGAAGCCAAAGCTGATTCTCGCCGACGAGCCCACGGGCAACCTGCACTCGAGCCAGGGTCGCGAAATTATGGAGTTGTTCAAGCGACTCAACTCCGAGGGGACCACGATCATTCAGGTCACGCACTCCGAGGAGAACGCTCGCTATGGCAACCGCATCGTCGAGCTGAAGGACGGCTGGATCACCGGGACTGAAGGCGCCGTCGCGCGCTAGTTGTTTCGCGGAACGAGCGCGAAGCGTGCCGACCGAGATTCGATCTCGCCCCCACGTCCTCGTTGCCGACGACCAGGCAGACGTCCTCGAGGCGTTGCGCCTGCTCCTCAAGACGCACGGCTACGACTCGGATACTGCCAGCTCTCCCGGTGCCGTCCTGTCCGCGCTCGAAAAGCGCGACTACGACGCGCTGCTGCTCGACATGAACTACACGCGCGATACGACATCGGGAAAGGAGGGCCTCGATGTCCTTCAGCAACTCGGCGGCCTCGAGCCCGATCTGCCGATCATCGTCATGACGGCCTGGGGCAGCGTCGAGGGCGCCGTCGAGGCGATGCGGCGCGGAGCCCGCGATTACATCGAGAAGCCATGGGACAACTCACGGCTGATGACGATTCTCGGAACGCAGGTCGAGCTGGGCCGTGCGCTGCGCCGCGCCCGCCGGCTGGAGAACGAGAATCGACTGCTGCGCCGCGACAATCTCCCGCGATTGATCGCCGACTCGCCGAAGATGAAGCCGATTCTCCAACTCATGGAGCGCGTCGGACCATCTGATGCAAATGTGCTCATCACCGGCGAGCACGGTACCGGCAAAGAGCTCGTCGCGTTGTGGCTCCATGCCTCTTCGATCCGAGCGCAGAAGCCGTTCATTCCAGTCAATATGGGTGGTCTGTCAGAGGGATTGTTCGAGAGTGAGCTCTTCGGTCACGTCAAAGGCTCCTTCACCGATGCGAAGACCGATCGTGTCGGTCGTTTCGAGCTGGCGGACACCGGCACCATCTTCCTCGATGAGATCGGGAACGTGCCACTCGCACTGCAGTCCAAGCTGCTTCGTGTGCTGCAGACGGGCGATGTCGAGCGCGTCGGCTCGTCCAAGGCACGTCACGTCGACGTACGCGTCATTTCCGCGACGAACGCGCGGCTCAACGAAGAGGTCTCCGCGGGACGTTTTCGTGAGGACTTGCTCTTTCGCATCAACACCATCGAGCTGCATCTACCGGCGTTGCGCGAGCGGCGTGAAGACATTCCTCAACTCGCGATGCACTTCCTCCGCCGTCACGCGACACGTTACCGGAAGCAGCTGTCGGGGTTCGATCCCGGAGCGATGCAGATGCTGCTCGAGCACGCGTGGCCTGGTAACATTCGAGAGCTCGACCATGCCGTGGAGCGCGCGGTGCTGCTCGCGCAGTCCGAGCAGGTACGGGCGCACGATCTCGCCTTGCGTGGCGCCTCGGCGACGGCGCCACGTCTCGAGGACCTGACACTCGAGGAGGTGGAACGCTTGCTGATTCAGAAAGCGCTGAGTCGATACGATGGAAATGTCAGCCGCGCCGCTCAGGCACTGGGCCTGTCGCGCAGTGCGCTGTATCGGAGAATCGCGGCATACGAGCTGTAGGCGCTGAGCGCGGAGCGTAGAGCGCTGTGCGCAGAGCGCCGTGTGGTTGCGCTTTCCACTATCTACGCTCTACGCTCTACGCTCAACGCTCAAGGCATCATGGCCGGACGTCGAGAGAAGCCGTTAGCGCCTCACGAGCGCCGCGTTCTCCAGCTGGCGCTGCTCGCCGGCTTGCCGGGGATCGTCGTGTCGCTCGTTCTGCTCTGGCGAGGCGATTACAGCGCCAAAGTCGAGTGGACGCTCGGACTCGTCGTTCTCGGCTCGTGGCTGATCACGGCCTTCGTGCTCCGCGAGCGCGTCATTCGTCCATTGCAGACGCTGTCGAACATGCTCGCTGCCTTGCGAGAAGGAGACTACTCCATTCGTGCTCGCGGCGCGGAGCGAGACGACGCGCTCGGCCTCGCCTACCTCGAGGCAAACTTGTTGGGTGAAACGCTGCGCACGCAGCGCCTCGGCGCGATGGAAGCAACGGCGCTCCTCCGCACCGTCATGGCCGACATCGACGTCGCCGTTTTCGCCTTCGACGACGATGAGCGTTTGCGACTCGTGAATAGCGCCGGCGAGCGCCTCCTCGGACACGTCGCCGAGCGATTGCTCGGGCGGACCGCCGATCAGGTAGGGCTGGCCGACTGTCTCGTCGGCGAATCGCCGCGTACGATGGACGTGACGTTTCCGGGCGGTGCAGGACGCTGGGAAGTACGGCGCGGATCGTTTCGTCAGAACGGAAGACCGCACACCCTTCTCGTGCTCGCGGACGTCACGAAGGCGTTGCGCGAAGAGGAGCTGCAAGCGTGGCGTCGCCTCGTTCGTGTTCTAAGTCACGAAATCAACAATTCGCTCGCCCCGATCAAGTCGATCGCCGGAAGTTTACAGACCTTGCTCGATCGATCGACGCGCGATGGCGACGCCGACGAGGACATCCGTCGCGGGTTGTCGGTCATCGGGGGGCGATCCGAAGCACTCATACGTTTCATGTCCGCGTACGCGCGCCTCGCTCGACTACCCGCGCCGCAACGTCTTCCACTCGATGTTGCGACGTGGGTGCGACGCGTCGCCGCGCTCGAGACGCGACTGCCGGTGCGCGTGCAAGGCGGTCCGCCAACGATCATTCGCGCCGACGGAGATCAGCTCGATCAGCTTCTTATAAACCTTGTGCGCAACGCCGTCGACGCGTCTCTGGAAACGGGAGGCGATGTTTGTATCCGATGGACACGCCAAAACGGCACAGTTTCGATCATCGTAGAGGACGAAGGCCCAGGTCTGCCGAGTAGCGCGAATTTGTTCGTCCCATTCTTCACAACAAAGCCGCAGGGCTCGGGAATCGGACTCGTTTTGTCGAGGCAGATTGCCGAAGCGCACGGTGGCTCGCTGCTCCTCGAGAACAGGAAGACAGCGCCAGGATGTGTCGCGACGTTTCGACTTTCCCTGGACGATGCAATAGCGCGCAGCGCGATTTGAGCGCTCCCCACATCACATTTCTGCGACGCTCTATTGGACCTAAGTCCAAGGGGCTACGGCACGTAGGATGCCGCTTGTCTGCGTGCCCGCGACGATGGTCGTCGCTCGGAGCGCGACCCGTATGCTGTAGTCCCGGGTGCTCCGCCCGCAGAGGTCGCCCGCGGGGGCTGAGGCGGAGGGCGGCACAGTGGGAGGAGAGGAGACCAATGCGAATCGGGTTTTCGAGTAGCTGTGCGATCGGCCTCGCGATCGCCCTTACCCTGGGAGGCGTGTCGACTGTGAAGGCGCAGCAGACGGACTCGACTCGCAGGACCACCAAGAGCACGAAGTCGAAAGGCCGCACGACCTCGTCACAACGCATTCCGATCAAGAAGGAATCGGGCGGCGAAGTGGCACCAGTGCCGACTGTCAATCAGGATTCCATCGCCGCGGCCGAGCGCGCGCGACAGGACTCCATTGCGGCAGCGGCAGAACGAGCACGTATGGACTCGATCGCGCGCGTCGAGCAGATGCGTCGCGATTCGATCGCCGCAGCGGAGCGTCGTCGTCAGGACTCCATCGCCGCGGCGCAGAGAGCACTGCAGGACTCCATCGCTCGCGCCGATTCGATCGCGCGTGCAGAAGCAGCTCGCATCGCGATGATGCGCCATCACGGAGGCTGGTACTTCGGTGTTGGCTT
>Ga0207693_10005489_pt1 | contig 10563 bp, 9 predicted proteins | sample LARL81metaG_FD_184347 | JGI IMG/M metagenome (GOLD analysis project Ga0207693, IMG submission 184347) | Corn, switchgrass and miscanthus rhizosphere microbial communities from Kellogg Biological Station, Michigan, USA - LAR L8-1 metaG... | ecosystem: Host-associated > Plants > Roots >... | reverse complement strand
CTCTGGTACGTCTTCGGCATCCACCACATCACTCGTGCCGAGGACTGGCCGATCATGCCGGTCGACACGATTTCGTTCTGGCTGAAGCCGTTCGGGTTCTTCGACCAGAACCCGTCGATCGATGTCGCCCCTTCGCCGAAGGCCGACGGTGGGACCTGCCACACCGGCACGGCGGAACACCTCGCCGCCGAGGCTGCGGCGCACATGCACTGAATCCAGGGCCGACCGCTACGGCTCCCGTAGCGCCTAAATGAAACACGCCGACAATTTCGGTCGGCTCTGCACGAGTCAGGGCTTAGTCGCCCGTTGTGAATTCCGGACCGCCCGTGTCAGCGGAGACGGAAAGCGCGCGCTGACCCGTACGGCGCCCAGCCACTCGGTGAGCTCGTCAGCGCGACGCGTCAACGCGCGTTTAGCGTCGCGGTCGACATCCTCGAGCAGCCGCAGCTCGACCCGTCCGTTGGCGTCCTGACCCCAGCCGCCGACGATCCGGCCGTTCCACCACGCGGTCGGGCCGCCGTTGCCGTTCGTGTCGAACACCTGGCTGCGGTGGTCGCCGACATACCAATCGCGGTGGTAACACCCCATCGTCGTGACATCCAGGCCCGGCAGCAGCGCGCACCAGGGTTCGGCGTCCGGCTCGACGTCGAGGTCGTCGGGCAGCACGAATCCCGGCGTGCCGTCGAGATCGACCTCCACGGCCTCGATGTCGCGCAAAGCATGTCGCGCCCATGTCAGCGTGCTGCCGAACCACCACTTGACGTCCGTCACGGTGGCAGGCCCGAACGCGCGCAGCCAGCGGCGCACCAGTTCGGCGCGTGCCACCTCTGGCGCTTCGGGCTCCGACAGAGAGGGCAGCCAGTGGCCCATCGGCGTCCAGCGGGGACGCGATACCGTCCACCCGCCGTCGTTGTGCCCTCGGACGATATCTCCGCGCACCGATAACACAGTCAAAACCCTTGGCGCCAAAGGTGTCTCGCCGCCCCACCGTTTACCCGGCGCATAGTCGTAGCGGCCCTCCAGCTCGGGCAGCGCCTCTCGCAACTCTTTCGCACTGGCCTCGCCGTGTCCGGCGAGGTGCCGCAACACCGCCGCGCACGCCGTGTCCAGCCACCTGTCCCCGTCGTCGGTGATCTCTGCCTTCTGCGCGTCTGCCACCAATCGACGGCGTTCTTTATCCGCCACCCGGTCGCTTGCACCCGACTGGATCAACGGCAGGTCCTCGGCCCGCACCGTCCACAGTGTGCGGCGCATCGCGAGATGCTTGACCAGCGTCCGGCGCTCGTAGAGCTCGGCGTCCAGATCGGCGACGGTGAAGCCGGGCAGCCGCGCCAAAAGCGACAGATACGGGGTGGCCGGGTCGGTCGCATGCAGCGCGACGAGAGCGGACACCACGCCGCCGATCGAATCCGCCGACCCGGCCAGGAAATGGCGCCGCGCCAGCCGCGCCCGTCGTTCCTCGACCGTGAATGACCGCATCGCCTGCGAACCGTACCTGCCCCGACCGACAAAGTTTGGGATCGGTAGCGGTTCGGCCGATCTTGACTTGGCCCACGACGGACGCCATCGGGGCGACGTACGACGAAGGGAAAGATCGATGAAACGAGTTGTAGTGGGTGTGGTCGGACTGGCCGCCGCCGCAGCTGTGCTGGTGGGCTGCTCGGACAACAAGAGCGGTCCGGCTTCGGCCACGGCCGCGGGAGGCTCACAGGTCAGCACGGATGGCAGCACCGAGGTCAGGGTCGATGGCAAGGACCTGGCCGGTCTCGATATGAACTCGGTGACCTGCGTGAAGCAGGGCGGCAAGATCAATGTGGCCAGCGGCGCGATCAATGGCCAGGCGGGCCTAGCCGTCGTGATGACCGACGCGAACCCGCCGACCGTCGACTCGCTGGGTATGTCGGTCGACGGCAATGCCCTCGCGGTCACCAACACCATGGGCGCGAAAGTCGGGTCTGCAGATGTAAAGGTCGACGGCGCCACCTACACCATCACCGGTGAAGCCACGGGCGCCGACATCAAGAACCCGATGGCAGGGATGATCACGAAGCCGTTCACCGTCAAGGTGACCTGCAGCTGATCGGTCCCGCTCCCGAAGCGGCGGGCGTGCCCTCCTGCGCCCGCCGCTTCCTATCATTCAATTGTGACGGTTGTCAGCGACCTGGAGCGTGCCCGTCGGTTGATATTCGCCGCCGACGAGATTGCGGCGAAGGAGTTGCTGCTGTCCCTCGGAGGGCAGATCGAGGAACTCGACCGGGACGATCTGCTGTTGGAGGTCTACGCGCAGCTCGGCGAGATCTATCTGGTCCGCACGGCATACGACGGTGTCGAGGCGTGCCTGGCGCGCATCACCGACTGCCTGGCCACCTACGAGTCGATCCGGGCCGGCACCAATCCCGAGTTGGCTGCACAGGTGACGATGTCCGACGCCGACATCGACCACATCATCTGCCGGTACTCACGCCGGGCGCAGTTCCTTCGGACGGGACTGGCCGCCGCAGCGCACGGTGACCACGAGGCTGCGGAGGCCGGGTTGCTTGTCCTGACCGACGACGCTGAAGCGGCGTTCCCCGATCTCGCCGCGGAACACAGGTTTCTTGTCACGTATGCGCGGATTCTGTGCGCCACCGCCCTCTGCGACGACGACCTGCATGTGCGGTCAGTCCCGTTGTGGGAGCAGGTGATCGACGCCATCGAAGGTATGGCCGACGGCAGCGAGTTCGACGACTTCCTGCTCGTGCTCGGCGCCACCGGGTATGGCCGGTTCTGCGTCGAGACCGGTCGGCTGGCCGAAGCCGAGCCGTGGCTTCAGCGCGCCGGAGCCCGCGCGGAGCGGCGGGGATGGAAATTAGCAACGGCGAGAACGCAATTGGAGCGGGCCACGGCGAGCTGGGCCGGAGGTGACCGCGCCGAGAGCCAACGCCTGGTCCATGAAGCGTACCCGGCGATAGCAGAGGGCTATCGTGCGCACGACGTGTCGAGGTGCTGGCTGTATTTCGGCCTGATCAGCTTGTCGATCGAGGCGCTGGACGACGCCGACGAGCGCTTCGGGCATGCCGAGCGGCATTGGCGGGAAGTTGAAAAGCCGCTGCACATCCACCGTATTCTGTTGCAGCGCAGCTGGGTCGACATCTTTCGCGGCGATTTCGCGGCCGCGGCCGAGCGGGTGGCAGAGGCGCGGGGCCTACTCGATTCGTGGCCCCGCCGCAGCTGGCTGCAGTACGCGCGACTCGACGATCATCTGGGATCCATCCGGCGGGCCGAGGCGTTGGCGGATCCCGCGAACGCCGCAACCAAGCTCCAGCAGGCGGCCGAACTCAAGGTGCCCGCCGCCCTGGCTGTCGATTCGATCCGGCACTCGATGGCCGATGCCGACGCGCGCATGCGGTGGGCGACGCACGTCTCCGCCCGCATCCTGGCGGCCGCGTTCGCCGTCGCCTGGGAGTGGGGCAACACCGAACTCGTCAGCGAGCTTGTCGAATATCACAGCGCCCGGGGAAGTTTCAGCGCCGAGCCGCAGGCCCAAACGGCGGACTGGACCGAGACCGCGACGGCCGCGGTGCCCGTCGATACGGTCGACGAATACGCCCTCGTGGCGGCTGGGTTGCCGTTGTCGGGAGGCGCTGCGCTGACCCGGCTCGGGCCACTGCCGCCGCTACAGATGGACCCGACCACCGCACCGATCATGAACCGCTATCGCGCACTGGCGTTCGAGCGGTACGGGTGTGAAGTCACCGCCGGCGAACCCGCCTGGTCGACGTGGCCGTAACCCTCGTCCTTCGCTTCGCCGATGTCGGCATCGCCACTTACGCCAGCCTTCGGGTGGTCGGAGAACCGGCAAGAACCGTTACCTGGGTGGTGACGGAATCAGATCTTGTTGCGGCGCTTGACCAACTGTCAAGAGCACTACCGGACCCACGTGCGTCTGAGACGGTTCGTGATGCCGTCGAGCGAGCCATCGCCACGGGTCCGTTCGCGGCGCCCGGCACCGAACAGGTCATCGCCCGCACCCTGGGGGCGCAGCTGCTTGCGCCCGCGGCGTGGCAGCTGCTGATCGAGTGTGTCGCATCGCCGCGCGCTGCCTTGTTCGTCTCGCCCAGTGCCCGGCTCGCCAGGGTGCCGTGGGGCTTGCTCGCGATTTCCAACGACGACGGCTACCGCCTGATGGAGCTCGCGGACGTGCTGATGGCGGCGCCGTCGAACATCATCCATTCGGCACGGACGCCGGCGGATTGGGACGAGCGCCGCGACGGTCGGCCACTGCTGATTCTCGATCCGCGCGTGCCGGGCCAGCGCCCCGACTCCGGCCTGGGCTCGGTACTCGGCAGACCATCGGCGGAAACAGCGCTGGCGCAACACTTTACGGGACTGATGCGCCGCCGGGCGGTGCTTCCCGACGTCAAAAGCTCGGTCGAGTTGTTCCGCCGCATCGACGCCGATCGCCCGTGGCTGGGGCGCCAGCTGGACCGGCAACCGAGCCGGCTGTTGTTCGTCGGTCACGCGACCGCAGCCGACGGCGACGTGGGTCACGCCGACAGGGCCGCGCTGCATCTCGCCGACGAACGCCCGCTGACCGCTGCGGATCTGATGTCGGCGAAACTGCCGATGCCACCGCGAATCGCAATGATGGCCTGCGCGTCCGGCGGTGACTACCAGTTCGACGAGGCGACGGGTCTGGTGGCCGCGATGGTCCTCGGCGGCGCGCAGTTGGTGACCGCCACACTGTGGTCGCTGCCGACCGCTGCGGGATACCGCCAGTTCGCGCCGGCGGCGGGCGATCATGATCCGATGGCCGAGGCGATCATCGCCGTCGACTGCGCCCACGAGGATCCCGATGCGGGGCGGGCAGTGAACCGCTGGCAGCGTGAACAGATGCGTCGATGGCGAGACGGCGACACCAGGGCCAGCCCGCTGTATTGGGCGGCGCTGGCCACATTCGCCGTCGACGGCGCGCGTTGAGCTCTCAGCTGGGCGACACGCAGATGGCTACCGCTGACTCGTCGCCGGACCGGTAGTACGTATCGATGATGCTGCCGGGGGAGACCTTCGCCAGCGACGACGCAGGAATCAGCGCCTTCTCATGGGCGGGAAACTGGCCGCCTCCCGGCTTTCTCACCATCACGTCGAGTTCGACCTCTCGATGGCCTTCGCGGGACCCGCCGGTGGTCCGCATGCCGGTGACGATCCCACGCGATCTGGTGCCGTGTCGGATCAGGTCGAGCTGATCGTCGGTGAGCAGGCCTTTTCGGACAAGCATGTCGTCGAATGCCGCGCGAACAGCCAGGATGTCTGTGGCGGTGATCAGCCGTTCGTCCGCCTCGTCGGGGTCTGCTGCGTCCTGGGCGATCTTGCGGCGTGGTGTGAACAGTGTGGCGGCGGTGCCGGCGGCGAGGAAACAGAAGAACGCAATAGCGGCGAGCTCGTCGGCGGCGAATCCGAGCAACAGTGCAGTGAACATGCCATTAGGGTCTGTTGTTGCCCTGGCTACCGAACCCAACTTTATGCTGGATGGATGAGCGCGGGGTTTGAAGTGGCGACGGCGATTGCCGTCAGCCAACCGCGCCGCGCCGTGATCGACCGCGCATGGCGCGCCGTCGGGCCGGGGGTCGAGGTGCTCAGCGGCGAAGACGGCGGCCCGTTACGTCGCACCGTCAAGCGGATCATCGACCCGTTGGTGCTGCGGCTGCGGGCGAATGCGCAGTACTCAGCGCCGTTCGTCGACGCCGACGTGGCCGTTGCAATACATGATCTGATCGTCGGACACGGTGCCCAATTGCGCGCTGCCGCAGCATGGTTCGAGCTGCTCAAACGCGAGCGACGTCGGCTGCGCATCACTACCGGGAACGCGCAGGAACTGTATTTCCCTGTGTGTTTCGAGCTGGCGGTCACGAAAGGCGCACCCGCCCAACGGGATGACGGTGCCGCTGAGGCGGTGCTGATTGAGATCCACGGTGACCGCGACCGCACCGCGATCGAGGTGCTCAACCAGTACGTGGCGGATCCTGCGGTGGTTGCCGGGCTGACCGATCAGCTCCGGCAAAGCTGGAGCGACGTGCGGGCCGGACCCGAGATTACCGGGCCGTTCCTGGCGGGCCTCACGACCGTGCTCGGGCATGCCGAGAGCCACAGTGCCGCGGCTGCCCGGCAGCGGGTCTGGTCGGCGCTGATCGCCGATGCCGCGCCGTACAATCTCGGCGCGAAAGCGCACAGCGCCGAAGCGGAACTACCGTGGTCGATCACCGAGCTCGGGTTGAGTTCCGTTGAGCCGCAACGGCCACCCGCGTTCGTTGGCGGCGCCGACAGCGAGCGTCCGCTGAACCGAAGCGTCGTCGACCGGGTGCGCGCCACCCTGCGGCGGGCGATGGACCGAGACGAACTGCCCGACATCCCGCTGCTGTGTGCAGAAGAGGTCGACCGGGTCTGTGCGCCGTGGGGCCTGATGGCGGAGGACAAGCAGGCCACCCTGATCGCCGGAATCGAGATCGGCGCATGCCTGGCGCCGCTGAGCGAGTCTGCAGTGCCGCGCTATGACTTGGCAAGCCAGATCCAGGCCCGGCTGCGCAAGGAAGCGTACGTGCTGCACGCGCGTCGGTATCTCGCTGACGGTGGGCCCATGCATCCTCGGCAGCAGCAGGTGATCGACGACCTCGCCGCGTTTGCACGGCCGTATCTGAGCCGATTGTGGGCCCGGTTGCACGGACGCGATGTCTGGCAGGAACCGTGCGATGACGTCGACGACGTCCGCGCGCTCCTCGAGGGCGTGGCGAGGTCGGTCAGCCTCGATCACCGGCAGCGGATCAAGGCGATGCTGGAACTGCAGGTGGCCGGATGAGACTCGTCGCCGATTCCGGTTTGTGGAGCACGGGCCAGCAGGCGGCCCCGACACCCCTTGCCGCCGTGCTCGAGGTCAGTGGTGCGGTGTTGTCGTGGGCCATCGACGACCCCTCGACCGCCGCCCAGATCACGTTCACCGATCCGGCCCGCGCGGATTGGCTGTGGCGAGTTCTCGGCGAGTCCGGGCACGTCGCACTGACCGCGGCGCTGGACGGACGCCCGCCCGGTGCGGCCGTCGAACTCACCGGCGTCGACGTGCGCCCTGGATCGCTCGAACCGCTGCGCAGGCTGGCGCTGGGACACTGGTTGCGACGGTGGTGGCCTGCCAGCCAGCGCGACGGCATCGCTGCTCTCGACAGCGCGCTGCTCGACGCCGAGATCGCGGTGCTCACGGCGGCCGCCGAGGACTTCTTCACCGACGAGACCTTCGACTCCGACGTCGCGGCCCTCGTGCGCCCACACGCCGCGGCGCTCAGCGCGCACCTGCAGGGCGGCGACCCGCGAGTGATCAAACTGGTGCGTACCTGCGCCGACCTTGCGAACGATGTCGGCATTGCGTTCGGCGAGGCCGACGGCGTGGCCCAGCGCCGCGACGACTACGCGCTCGCCGCCGGCCCGGATGCGGGACGGCACCGTTCTAGCGCGATCGTCACGGGCGCCGACTCGGTCATCTGGGGCGCAGTGCCGCCCGGCATCTTCGACGCGGCAGAGAAAACCGTCGCGTGGCGCATCGAGGCGGCCGACGGTGTGGCGAAAGCCGTTATCCGCGTGGAACTGTCGGGAGCGGGGTTGGCCGCGGGGATCCCTGTGCGGCTGCGGTCGGACGCCCTCGGTGGCACGGGTGTGCTCGACGTCGACGGCGTAGCGGCGTTCCCAATCGTGGACCAGGAGCAGCGGCCTGTCGCCGAATCGGCTGCGTGGGATCATGATTGGCGTTCCACCGCGGTGACGATCGGCGCCGACCGAAATGAGTTAATGGAGTCACCGCAGACGCGCGAGCGGATCCGGGACTTCGCGCGGACGCGATTGCACGGGCAGGCTCCCGACACGTTCCTGGTAGAAGTTCTGGCCGCCGAGTCGGATTACTGAGCGTCGTCCTGTTCCGGGTGCATCGACTTGCGGATCTCGGCGAGTCGTTCGGCGGCGGCTCGCTGACGCGCGTCGTACTGCTCCTCGATGGTGCGGCCCTCCGTTGACTCGGCGTCGAGTTCGGCGGCGCCGATAGCGGTGCCGAAGCGTGTTTCGATCTTCTCGCGAACCGATTCGAACGTCGGCACGCCGCTCGGCGTATAGCCGGTGTCGACGGGTTCGGCGGGCGGAGGCGCGGCCGGGACCGTTTCGGCCGGCTCAGCCTCAGCGGATTCGGCCTCGACGGGGGTCGCCGCGGCGGCGGGATCGTCCGACATGGGCTCACGGTACCCGGCTTTGTTCGAACCACCGTGACCCGTTTCGTGTAGTGGGACACTGCGCCTATGGTCGACCAGCCTCAGACGCATTATGCGAAGGGGCCTGGGGGCAACATCGCCTACCAGGTGGTCGGTGATGGACCGATGGATCTCGTGATAGTCCCTGGCTGGTTCTCTCATATCGATATGCAGTGGGACGACCCGCTTTGGCGCGCGTACATCGGTGAATTTGCCACATTCGCGCGCGTGATCCTGTACGACAAGTGCGGTACCGGCCTGTCTGACCCGGTTGACGGAGTGCCCACCGTCGAGAACCGCGCCGATGACTTGCGAGCGGTAGTGGATGCCGCCGGGTGTGAACGTGCTGCCCTGTTCGGATTCTCCGAGGGCGGCATGATCAGCCTGTTGCACGCCGCCACCTATCCGGAGCGCGTCCGCGCGTTGGTCCTCTACGGGACGGGCGCAGGAGGGCCGCCTGATCGCCTTGATGCAGCAACGCAGCAACGCGCGTTCGATGTCGTCACCCAAATTAGAGCCACGATCGACCACTGGGGTGAGGGACAGACTCTCGATTGGGCAGCGCCGAGCTTGTGTGGCGACGCCGACGCCAGACGGGCGACGGGTGCCCTCGAACGGGCCGCCATGAGCCCGAAGATGGCGCTGATCACCTGGATGGCGCTTCTCCGACAGCTTGATATGCCGGACATCATCGGAGGTATCCGGGTTCCGACGCTCGTCCTGCATCGCAGACACGATGCGATACCCATCGAGCTGGGGCGCGATCTCGCCGCACGGCTACAGGGTGCGCGACTGGTCGAACTCGATGGCGTCGACCATATTCCGTGGGTCGGCGACTACAAGGCGGTCGTCGGCGAGACGGAGGAGTTCTTGACCGGACAGCGGCACGAGCACCCGCCCGACCGAGTGCTGGCCACCGTGATGTTCACCGATATCGTCGACTCCACACGGCACGCTGCCGAGCTCGGGGACCAACGCTGGCGCGAGTTGCTTGAACGCCACGATGAGATAGCGCATGCGGAGATCGATTCATTCCAAGGACGGTTCGTCAAGGACACCGGCGACGGTCTGCTGGCGACGTTCGACGGTCCGACGCGAGCCGTCTTGTGCGCCACAGCACTTGCCGAACGCATGCCGCGCATCGGCGTCCACATTCGAAGCGGCCTACACACGGGCGAATGTGTACGACGCCATCAGGACATCGGTGGAATCGCGGTCCACATCGCCGCGCGAATCGCATCAAAGGCAACCGCGGGCGAGGTGCTCGTGTCCAACACCCTAAAAGAGCTTGTCTACGGGTCCGGAATCAGCTTCGAAGATCGGGGTGCTCACGACCTCAGGGGCGTTCCCGGTGAGTGGCGGTTATTCGCCCCGGCGGGTTATCACGATCCGGTGGAGGATGCGCTGACCGCCGCCCAGCAGTTTTAGACCTACTTCGCCGCGGCTTGCAGATACGGCCCTGAGTGCGGCGGAGCGGGCGGCGGCCCCGGCGGCGCCGCCGGCGGCGGTCCAGGAAGCGGGATCGCGGGCATGCCGGGTGTGCCGAGCTGGGCCGCCAGCCACGGCAGCCCAGCGGCGAACGCATGCGCAGCGAACGGCCAGTCGTGCTTGCCCGGCTGCACCACGACCGCACACTTGATCCCGTTGGCGCTGCCCGTCGCGCACAGCGAGTTCGCCGCCGCAGTCTGGTCGTTGGGGTTGGCCGCCGCGTTCACCACCACGTTGCGCGCTGGCTTCGATGGTGTGCCGTTGATGTCGAACCAGCCCGCCACCCCTGCGTAGCGGCCGTGGCGGGCGATGACCGTCGTTGGATCGAATGCGGCATAGGCGGCGGCATTGCCGCCGAACAGGCGTGCAATGGTCTGCGCCTTATTGCCCGAATTGGGCGTCAAATCGCCCGCGATGTCCTCGAACGCGCTGAACATGTCGGGATGCATTACCGCCAAGTCGACCGCGCAGGTGCCGCCCATCGACCACCCGACGACGCCCCAGTTGGATCGGTTCGGCGAGACGCGGTAGTTCGAAACCATGAAAGGCACAACATCTTTGGTGAGATGGTCGGCGGCGTTGCCGCGCTTGCCGTTGACGCATTCGGTGTCGTTGTTGAACGCGCCGCCCGAGTCGACGAAGACGAACACCGGCGCGTTGCCGCCGTGCGCAGCGGCGAAATCGTCAATTGTCTTGACCGCGTTGCCCGCCCGCATCCAGTCGGCGGGAGTGTTGAACTCGCCGCCGAGCATCATCACCGTCGGCAGCGGCGGCGGGGGATCGGTGGCGTACCACGCCGGTGGAAGGTAGACCAGCT
>Ga0207693_10005488_pt1 | contig 10565 bp, 9 predicted proteins | sample LARL81metaG_FD_184347 | JGI IMG/M metagenome (GOLD analysis project Ga0207693, IMG submission 184347) | Corn, switchgrass and miscanthus rhizosphere microbial communities from Kellogg Biological Station, Michigan, USA - LAR L8-1 metaG... | ecosystem: Host-associated > Plants > Roots >... | reverse complement strand
CCCGGTGACGTTCTTCGCCCAGAACGACGGCACGCTGATGGGCCTGGACCAGGCCCTGCGGTACCCGGTGCTCACGATCGGCAGCGGCCCGGCCAACAGCGTCCGCGGCGCGGCCTTCCTGACCGGGCTCTCCGATTCCCTGGTGGCCGACGTGGGCGGCACCTCCACCGACGTCGGCGTGCTGACCAACGGCTTCCCCCGCGACTCCTCGCAGGGAGTGGAGATCGGCGGCGTCCGCACCAACTTCCGCATGCCGGACCTGGTGACGATCGCGCTCGGCGGCGGCACGGTGGTATCCCAGGACGCGGACGGCGTCCAGATCGGGCCGCGCAGCGTCGGCTACCGGCTGACCCAGGAGGCGCTGGTCTTCGGCGGCCAGACACCGACCCTCACGGACGCGGCGGTCGCGGCCGGCCGGGCCGAGATAGGTCAAGACCTTCGGGACGAACGGGGTTCCGTGCCCGCCTCGCTCCTGGCCGAGGCGCTGGCCCGGGCTGACATCATGCTGGCCGACGCGATCGACCGGGTGAAGACCTCCCGCGAGGACCGGCCGCTGATCGCGGTGGGCGGCGGCAGTATCCTGGTCCCCGAGCGCGTCCCCGGCGTCAGCGAGATCATCAGACCCGAGCACTTCGACGCGGCGAATGCCGTCGGTGCCGCGATCGCGTCGGTTAGCGGGCAAGTGGACCGGATTTTCCACTACGGCGAGGACGGCAGGCGCGCCATACTTGAGGAAGCACAGGACGAGGCGCGCGAGCGCGCGGTCGCGGCCGGCGCGGACCCGGGAACGGTGGAGATCATCGAGGTCGAAGAGATCCCGCTGGCCTACCTCACCACCCCCGCGGCCCGGGTCAGGGTCAAGGCGGCCGGCACCCTGGGCGGGTTAGGCATGGTAGTACGCATATCGGAGGCATCCATGAAGCGCCACCGCGGATGGCTGGCCGCAGCCGCCACCGTGCCCCTCCTGGCACTGGCCGCCTGCTCCGGGTCGGCCAGCCCGCCGAGCGCGAGCTCGCAGTCGCAGCCCGCCAACGCGGTGTTCACGTACGACACCACCGCGCCGGTGATGGTCGACGGCTGGGACCCGGCCACCGAGTACTCGGACGGCATCCTCGCGATGAGCGAGATGTACGAGACGCTCACCCACTACGACGCGGCCACCAAGACCATCAAGCCCATGCTCGCCACCAGCTGGTCGACGTCCGCCGACGGCAAGACCTGGACCTTCCACCTGCGCCACGGCGTCTACTTCCACACCGGCCGGCTGATGACCGCGCAGGCGGCCAAGGACGCGATCCAGCGCACGATCAAGCTGGGCGGCGGTGCCTCCTACGTCTGGGGCGCGGTCACCACGATCGACACGCCGGACCAGTACACCCTGGTCCTGCACCAGAAGTACCCGTCCCCGCTGGCCCAGGAGGCCTCGGCCGACTACTCCGCCTACATCTACGACACCCAGGCGGGCGGCGGGGGCAGCAAGCTCACCTCCTGGCTGAACGCCGCACACGACGCGGGTACCGGGCCTTACACCGTCCAGAAGTGGAACAAGGGCCAGGAGCTCGAGGTCACCCTGACCAAGTTCGGCAAGTACTGGGGCGGCTGGTCGGGCTCGCACTTCACCAAGGTCGTGTTCCGCGTCGTGCCGCAGGACAGCACGGCCGCCCAGTTGCTGCGCTCCGGGCAGGTCAGCTTCATCGAGCAGATCAGCCCGTCGCTGTGGTCCTCGTTCAAGGGCGACTCCGGCATCAAGCTGGTCCAGGCCGCGTCCTGGCAGAACCTCCTGGCCCAGCTCAACGTCAAGGCGATGCCGCTGCCGGTCCGCCAGGCGGTCTCCTACGCGATCGACTACCAGGGCATCCTCACCGCCCTGCGCGGTGCCGGGGTGGCCTCGGACGGCCTGGTCCCGCCGGGCATGTTCGGCCACTCAAGCGACCTGCCGGTGTACTCCCACGACAAGGCCAAGGCGGCGTCGCTGCTGAACTCGGCCGGCTACGGCCCCGGGAAGAAGGCCCTCAACCTGAGCCTGACCTACACCCAGGGGGACAGCAACGAGCAGGTGGTCGCGACGATCATCAAGTCCGACCTGGCCGCGCTGAACGTGAACCTCTCGGTCCAGGCGCTGGCCTGGCCGACCCAGTGGGCCAAGGGCAAGTCGAACAACGCCGCCCAGCGCCAGGACATCTTCATGGAGTACTGGTGGCCGGACTACCCCGACCCGTACTCCTGGTTCCAGGGCCTGCTGCAAACCGAGAGCCCGCCGTACTACAACATGTCGTACTACTCGAACCCGTCGCTCGACAAGCAGATCAACGGGATCGAGCAGCTGGTCGCGACCAACAAGGACGCTGCCGCCCAGTCATATAGGAATATGCAGGTGACAGTCCTGCAGCAGGCGCCGCTGGTGCCCGTGTACAACGACAACTACCAGTACGCGATGCTCAGCGGGATCTCCGGCCTCACGGTCAACCCGGCCTACCCCAACGTGGTCTTCGTGCACGACCTGAAGCCGTGACCTGAGTGGCTTATGCTCCGTGACCTATTACGTCACCCGCCGGGTGGCGCTTGCTCTCCTGGTCGTGGCGGGCGTCGTCGTCCTGACGTTCGTGATCGCCGACGTGGTGCCCGGCGATCCCGCCGTGTCCTGGGCGGGCCCGCACGCCTCGGCCGCCCAGATCGCCCGGGCCCGCCAGTACCTCGGCCTTGACCGGCCCCTGCTGGTCCGGATCGGGACGTACTTCGGCGGGATCGTGACCGGGAACTGGGGCACTTCCATCCATACCCACCGCCCGGTGCTGTCCGACATCGGCACCGCGGCGCCCGCCACGCTTGAGCTGGTCATCGCCGCGCTGATCATCGCGGTCCTGGTCGGCGTGCCGCTCGGCCTGGTGTGCGCCCGGTGGCCTGGTCGCTGGGCCGACCACGTCATCCGGGTCGGCTCGGTGCTCGGCGTCTCCATGCCGATCTTCTGGCTGGCGCTGATCATGCAGCTGGTCTTCGCCCAGCGGCTGCGGCTGCTGCCGGTGGCCGGCCAGTACGACCCGAACCTGGTCTTCACCCACCCGCTGGTCACCCGTACCCAGCTGCCGGTGGTCGACGCGCTGGTCAGCGGCAACTGGCCGATGCTGACCAGCACGCTCGAGCACCTGATCCTGCCCGCCCTGGTGGTGGCCGCCTACCCGACCGGGGTGATCGCCCGGATGACCCGCGCCCAGGTGCTCGACACCGTCGGCGAGGCCCACGTGCAGATGGTCCGTGCCCTCGGCTTCCCCGAACGCAGCGTGTTCGGGTCCTTCGCGATGAAGCTCGCGTGGAACCCGGTGGCCGCCGTCCTCGCGCTCGTCTTCGCGTACTCGCTCGTCAACACGTTCCTGGTGGAGTCGATCTTCGACTGGCCCGGCCTGGGCAGCTACGCCGCGGCCGCGGTGTCCACGCTGGACACCCCGGCGATCGTCGGCGTCACGCTGTTCGTCGCGGTCGTCTACGTGGCCGCCAACCTGGTCGTGGACCTGGTCCAGGCCGCGCTCGACCCGAGGATCAGGCTCCGGTGAGGCGCCTGCTGGGGAGCAGCCCGCTGATCACGGCGGGCGGGGCGGTCGCGCTGCTGATCGTGCTCGTCGCGGTGTTCGCGCCGCTGCTCGCCCCGTACCCGGCCGACGCCGGGTCCGCCACCAACCCGGTGGCCGCGCTCCAGGCGCCGTCCCTGCACCACCTGTTCGGCACCGACCAGGTCGGCCGCGACGTCTTCTCCCGGGTCCTGTACGGCGCGCGGGTCTCGCCCCTCGTCGCCCTGCTCGTCCTGGTCATCGCGTGCGTGGTGGGGATACCGCTGGGCGTGGTGGCGGGCTACTTCGGCGGCGTGGCCGACGAGGCCATCATGCGGATCACCGACATCTTCCTCGCCTTCCCCTCCCTGCTGCTGTCGCTGGCCTTCGCCGCCGTCCTGCCGCCCAGCCTGACCAGCCTCACGATCGCCATCGCGATCACCTGGTGGCCGTGGTACACCCGGCTGATCCGCGGCCAGGCCGCCTCGGTGGCCGGGCGCCCCTACGTGGAGTCCTGCCGGGCGCTGGGCATCCCGGCCTGGCGGATCCTGCTCAGGCACGTGCTGCCCAACTCGGTCACGCCGCTGATCGTGCAGGTGTCGCTGGACGTGGGCGGCGTCATCCTGACCGCCTCCGCGCTGTCCTTCCTCGGCCTCGGCGCCCAGGACCCCACCCCGGACTGGGGCCTGATGGTGGCCGAGGGCCAGAACTACTTCACCACCCAGTGGTGGCTGGTGACCTACCCCGGCCTGGCCATCCTGCTCACCGCGCTGGCCTTCAACCTGCTCGGCGACGGGCTGCGCGACGTGCTCGACCCCCGGCGGGTGATCGTGCGGTGAAGCTGGAGATCAGGGACCTGCAGGTCAGCTTCGGCGGTCAGCCGGCCGCCTCGGTAGGCGAGCTGGCCGTGGACGCGGGCGAGATCGTCGGCCTGGCCGGGGAGAGCGGCTCGGGCAAGTCGATGACGATCCTGGCCGTGCTCGGGCTGGCCGGGACCGCCGGGGCCACGGTCACCGGCTCGGTCCGGCTTGACGGCCAGGAGCTGATCGGCATGCCGGAGGCCGGGCTGCGGGCCATCCGCGGGCGGCGGATCGCGGCCATCTTCCAGAGCCCGTCGCTGGCCTTCAACCCGGTGTTCCGGGTCGGCAAGATCGTGACCAGGACGCTGCGGCTGCACGGTCTCCCGGCCGCCGAAGCCGCGATGCGCGCCGACGCGGCCATGCGCAGCGTCCTGCTCGCCCCCGACCTGCTGCGCCGCTACCCCTCCCAGCTGTCCGGCGGGCAGCTCCAGCGGGTGGCGATCGCGCTCGCCCTGGCGCTGCGGGCCGAGGTGCTGCTGGCCGACGAGCCGACCAGTGCGCTGGATGTCACCGTCCAGGCCGAGGTGCTCGAGCTGCTGCGCGAGCTGCGGGACGAACGCGGGATGGCGATCCTGTTCGTCAGCCACGACCTGGCCGTGATCGCCGAGCTCTGCGACCGGGTCGCGGTCATGCGCGCCGGGCAGGTGGTCGAGACCGGGCCCGTCGCCCAGGTCACGACCGCGCCGCGGCACGACTACACCCGTGAGCTGCTGGCCGCGGTACCCCGGCTCGAGGTCCGCCCATGACCGAGGGTCCCCTGCTGGAAATACGAGATCTGCGGGTCAGCTTCGGGCCCGTGCGAGCGCTCGACGGCGTGTCCCTGGACGTGAAAAAAGGCCCGTTCGGTATAGCCCTGGTGGGGGAGAGCGGCTCGGGCAAGACCACCGCCGGGCGGGCCGTCCTGCGCCTGGTGTCCGTGGCCGGCGGGTCGGTCAGGTTCGACGGGCAGGACGTGCTGGCCCTGCGCGGGCGGCGGCTGCGGGACTACCGGCGGGCGGCGCAGATCGTCTTCCAGGACGCGGACAACAGCCTCGACCCCCGGATGCGGATCGGCACCGCCATCAGCGAAGTCCTGACCGCCCACCGGCTGCACGGGGAACGCGGCCAGGACCGGGTGGCGGCGCTGCTGTCCGAGGCCGCGCTGGACCCGGCGCTGGCCTCCCGCTACCCGCACCAGCTGTCCGGCGGCCAGCGGCAGCGGGTCGCGATCGCCCGCGCGCTGGCGGTCTCGCCCCGCCTGCTCGTCCTGGACGAGCCGACCAGCGCGCTCGACGTGACCGCGCAGGCCCGGATCCTCGCCCTGATCCGCCGGCTGCGCGAGGAACGGGCGCTGGCCTACCTGCTGATCACGCACAACCTCGCCATCGTGCCCGAGCTGTGCGAGCAGACGGCCGTGCTCTACCTGGGCCGGATCGTCGAGAGCGGTCCCACCGCCGACCTGCTGGCACGCCCGGCCCACCCGTACACGCTGGCGCTGTGCTCGGCGGTGCCGGAGATCGACCCGGCCACCAGGCGGTCCCGGATCATCCTGCCCGGCGACACCCCGCCGGCCGGGTCGCAGCCGGGCGGCTGCCCGTTCCACCCCCGCTGCCCGCTCGCCGTCGACCTCTGCCGGGTCACCGTCCCGCCGCCGCATGAGGTGGCCCCCGGCCGCCTAGCGGCCTGCCACCGCGCCGAGGAAGTCCTCGGCGGCCTGCGCCCGCCCGGCGCCCCCGCCCAGCTCGCCACCCCTCCGCCCGCCGCGCCACCCGGCCCCGGGTAATCCCACCACAAACCTCACCCCCAACCCCCACCACACGCCTCTTCATGGCGGGTCATCCCTGGTCCCAGTCGTCGCACTGGTCCCAGTGTCATCCGGTCCTGCCTCGCGGCAGACGACATGAGTTTCACATTCATGTAGTAGGAGCGACATGAATGTGAAACTCATGTCGTTGCGCCCAGGAGCTACCCGCAGCTACCCTCTGGCCGCGGAGTTGCCCGGCCTCGATAATGCCGGACATGACGGATTCGGCCTGGGAACCGCATGAGCTGATCGGCCGCGGCCGCGCCGCCGACATCTACGCACTGGACGGTGGCCGCGTGCTCCGCCGCTACCGGACGCCCCATCACTGCGAAGCCGAGGCCGACCTGATGCGCTACCTGCGGCAGGCCGGCTACCCGGTGCCCGAGGTGTTCGGCGCGGACAGTCAGGACCTGGTCATGGAGCGGCTGGCCGGCCCGACCATGCTGGACGACCTGGCCCGACGCCCGTGGCGGGCGGGTGGGCACGCCCGCCTGCTCGCGGACCTGCACAACCGGCTGCACCAGATCGCCGCGCCCGCGGGAGTGCGGCACCCGGTTGGCCCCGGTGACCGAGTCGTGCACGTGGACCTGCACCCCAGCAACGTCATGCTCACTCCCGGCGGCCCGGTCGTCATCGACTGGAGCAACGCCGGCGCCGGCGCCCCAGGTGCCGACGTGGCGATGACGTTCCTGATCATGGCGAGCTCGGATGCCGACGAACTGCCGCGGCACGTCCGCCCGGCGGTCGGGATCCTGCGCCGGATCTTCCTGCGCCGGTTCCTGGCCGCCGTCCGTGACGACCACCGGCCCTACCTGGCCGCGGTCGCCGAGATCAGGATCGCCGACCCGAACGTCCGCCCGGCCGAAGCCGCCCGCCTCCGCCGTCTGGCCCGCGATGTATCAGGGCGCCGCTAGCGTCCCTCTGGATCCCCGTACGCAGGACATTTACCGAGAACGTCCTGGAAGGCGGGGTCCCGATGAAATTTCACGCGTTGTCACCACGCGCGGCCGCGACCGCGGTGGGAATGGCGGTCCTCCTGACCGGTGCCGCCGCCGCCGGCGCCTCGGCCTCGACCCCGGCACCGGTCACGCCACCGGTCGTCACGTCCACAACCCCACCCGCGCAGCCGGACACGGTGACCCCGCCCGGGACGCCCGTCGGCCTGACCGCCACCCCCGGCAACGGCACCGCCACCTTGTCGTGGTCCGCGCCCAGCTCAGATGGCGGCGCACCGGTGGACGGCTACTTCATCAGCGGCGGGACGAGTCCGTCGGACACCAGCATCTCGGACCGGGTCACCGGTACCACAGCCACCCTCGGCCACCTGACCAATGGCACGCTGTACTACTTCCGCGTCAGCGCGCAGAACTTCTCCGGGGGCAGCGCCGCCGTCAGCGTGACCGTCACCCCGAGCGGTCCGCCGGCCGTCACCGAGTCGGTGCCCGGCGCTCCGGCCAGGCTGCGGGTCAGCTCCGGCGACGGCTTCATCGCGCTGTCCTGGTCCCCGCCCGCCTCGACAGGCGGTTCGGTGATCACCGGCTACCACGTGTACCTTGGGCACAGCGCGTCCCTGGCCGGCGCCAGGGAGTTCACCGTCACCGGCACGAGCTTCCGGCTCACCGACGCGGAGAACGGCAGCCTGTATTACATCAAGGTCACCGCGCTGAACGCGGTCGGCGAAGGTCCGGGGACTCCCGAGACCTCCATCGTCCCGGCTCCGCACGCCACCGATCCCCAGCCCACCGGGCTGACCGCGCAGGCCCGCCGCGGCGAGGTGGTCCTGTCCTGGTCACCGCCGCCCGGCGGCCTCACGAGTGGCGAGGGCTACCTGATCTACATGAGCACCAGCCCGGGTCACGAGGGCGCCAAGCCCTCCGTGCCTTACCTGATCCAGTTCGCCACCAGCTACACGGTCGCGCCGCTGACCAACGGCACCAGGTACTACTTCCAGGTGGCCCTGCTCGGCGACGACAACCAGGTGAGCGCCCGGTCGGCCGAGGTCTCGGCCGTCCCCGGGGTCGGCGCCGGCGCCGCTCCCGGCCCGGTGCCCGGCGTCGGCGGCGGGGCCAGGTCCGGCGGCGGCAAGAACGCGCAGCCCACCGCCGCGCCGCTGCCGACCGCGATACTGGATGGGCACCACAGCTCATCGAGCCCGCCGGCCGGCCTGATCATCTTGCTGGCAGCGCTGTCCCTGGCGGCGACGGGCGGTGCCATCGCGATCGTGCTGGTCCAGCGCCGGCGCCGGCGTCGCGGCCCGGGATACGCCCCGGTGCCCGCGCCCCGGCGTCCGCACGACGACCAGCGCAGCCGGCCCGAGGAACTGAACGGCCCCCGCTACCGCTGAGGCCTCCACGCGTGATCCCGGCCGGGTGCGGCCCCGGCCGGGATCATCTTCGCGCCCGCCTGGTCGAAACGGCGGCTAGCTGAGCGGCGGCTAGCTGAAGTGCACGCAGGACATGCCGAACGACTCGTCCGCGGTCAGGCACACCGCGGTCAGCCCCGTGAACACCCGGTGCAGGCCGAAGCCCCAGTAGTAGTCGCCCCGGTTCAGGGTGAACGTCCGCATGGCCACGGTCACGCCGCCCGGGTTCTGGTGGGTGTAGACGATGACCCGCCAGGTCTTGGCCGCCGTGGAGTTGTACTGGACGAACTCCACCACGGTGCCGATGCACACGCTGGTGCCGTCGCCCGCGAACCGCCACCACAGGTGGCCGCCCTGGCTGCGGCCCGGGTTGGTGATGAAGCCCTGCGCCGGGAAGATCGCCGGGGTGACGCCCAGGCACCCGGTCGCGGCCTGAGCCGCCGCCCCCGCCTGCGGCGTCGGGGTCTGCTGGATCCCGTTCTGCTCTACCCCGTTCTGTGCTGCCCCGTTCTGGGCCGCCAGCGTGGCGACCTGGGGATGCACGGCCGGGGCCGACGGGCTGGCCGTGGCGTAGTGCACGCCCGGCGCCAGCACCGCCACCGCCCCGGTGATCACCGCGGCCATGAGCCACTTGCGCGACAGCCCCCCGACTCCCGGGACCCGCTTGCCACTGACATACGAAACTCGCCTCACGCCTGGGTCTCCTTCTGTTCACGCGCGAAGGTTTCCGGCGCCCGGGCGGTCACTCATCCATCAGAACGATCACGCAGACATCACGGTTCATCCCCCTGTGTTACCAAAAAAGAACGTATCCTCCCCTCGCCACCCAGCCACTCCTTGAATCGGAGAGCAGCCTCAGAGGGCCTCAGACGGCCGCGGCCCACGCCCCGAGGATCGCCGCGGCGGGCTCGACCGAGGTGATCGCGGCCGCGGACTCGCCCGCGTACATGGGCATGGCGTCGATGTGACCGGTCGCCGCGGCGCCGGGCGGCGTCCCGTGACCCCGGGGCACGGGCACCCGCTGGCCGCCCTGCGTCGTCTCGCCCACCGTGTCCCCGGCCACCTCCCGCAGCGCGCCGACGCACGACGTCAGCACCCGGGCGCGCGGCGAGGTCGCGCACAGCGGGCAGACCGAGAAGGCGCCGGTGATCTCGGTCGACCCGGCCGCCGCCTCCGCCACCGCCTGCTTGTACAGCGGATGCGCGCCCGACTCGGCCGCGGCCACGAACCGGGTCCCGGCCCGCACCCCGTCCGCCCCCGCCGCCAGCGCCGCGGCGAACGCCCGGGCATCGCCGATCCCGCCCGCCGCCAGCACCGGCAGGTCGTAGCCGAGACCGCGGACCGATTCCAGCAAGGGCAGCAGCGGGCTGTGCCCCCGGACGTGCCCGCCGGCCTCAGTGCCCTGCACCGCGATCACGTCGCAGCCGGCCTCGGCCGCGGCCCGCGCCTCCGCCAGCGACCCGACCTGCCAGCAGGCCAGCGCCCCGCCGCGGTGCGCCACCTCGACCAGGGCCGGGTCGGGGTCAGTCCAGAAGAAGTCGATGATCCGCACCCGGGCCGCCGCCACGGCCACCGCCTCCGGGTCGATGTCGCTGGTCAGGAAGTTCACCGCCAGGACCCCGCTGGTCCTGGCCACCATGCCGCCCAGCACCTTGTCCACCTGGGCCGGGCTCATGCCCAGCACGCCGATGCTGCCAACCCCGCCGGCCTCAGCCACCGCCACTGCCAGCGCGGCCGTCGAGACCGAACCCATCGGCGCCTGCTGCACCGGCACCCGGCACCCCGTCAGCTCGGTATACCGCGTCACCACCGCCATGCTCAGGACGTTACACCGGACGGCCGTTAAGCTCAGCGTCCATGCCGAGGCTCCTGATCGTCCACCACACGCCGTCGCCCGCGATGCAGGAGATGCTGGAGTCGGTGATCAGCGGCGCGCGCACCGACGAGGTCGAGGGCGTTGACGTCGTGATCCGCCCGGCCTTGACCGCGGCGGCTGCCGACGTCCTCGGGGCCGACGG
>Ga0207693_10005487_pt1 | contig 10568 bp, 10 predicted proteins | sample LARL81metaG_FD_184347 | JGI IMG/M metagenome (GOLD analysis project Ga0207693, IMG submission 184347) | Corn, switchgrass and miscanthus rhizosphere microbial communities from Kellogg Biological Station, Michigan, USA - LAR L8-1 metaG... | ecosystem: Host-associated > Plants > Roots >... | reverse complement strand
CAGCGCAGAAGCACAGCAACGCTGCCGACCGAGAAGGACTTCGACAAGCTCCCGCCGAACGGGTGACCTGCCTCAACAACCTCCAACGACCTCGCCGCCGAGAGTTCGCATCGAGGGGGTCGTAGCGAGTGGTCGGCCGTCAGGCCGTGTCGGCGCATGGTCGCACCTGCTGGGCGAGCAGCCCGTCACCGTCGCCCGGGGAGTCTCCGACCGGTTCGAGACGCTCGCGGGCATCTGAGCGTCGAGCCAACAGGCCGGACGCCAGCGTTGGGCTGTCGTTCGCACAAAGAAACGGCAGCATTGGACGGTGCGACATTGTCCGGCTGGCTGGATTCCCAGCTGGCCTATGACGGCATCTCCCATGTTCCGGGGGCGTCGGTCATGGCACGCGCCTCTCCTGGCTTTTCCGTAGGTCGATGCGGATCGTCTCGAATAGCTCTTGGTCCTTCATGTCGGCGCGCTCTACGGCGGTCCTGATGCGCTGCAGGGCAGCGTCCCGGTCGAGCCGGGTCATGGCCGAATACTCCTCATATAGATCGCGGACGTGCGAGTTCGCCTCTGTCGCAGCGTCGAGCGCGTCGCGGACCAGAGGGGAGTTATAGGCAACCAGGCCGGGAAACAATTCGTGCCAGCGCGTCGACTTTCCGAATGCCTGGAAAGGGCCGCCTGTACTGACCGACCTGAGCCGCTCCGTGCGTTCGCCCATCCGTTCCTCAACAGCTTTGATGACCTCAATGTAGATGGCGGCCTGCCTCTCCCAGAGCCGGGCGCGGAGGGCGATCTCGGCAGCGGAGTCGTTGGCGCGGAGGGCGATCTCGGCGGCGGCGGCGGTGGTTCGCCTGGTCACGGCCCACGTGGTGAGGAAGCCGGCCACCGCGACTACCACGGTGCCCGCAACGGCAATAAGTGCCGACTCGACGGTGGGGTCCACATGCGGCAGGCTAGCGCGCCGAGCCATCGGTCACCTAGAGACTGCTTGCTGGGATGTATGGAAGTAGTTCTGCGCACCTGCCGCGGCGGCTCGGTACTCCTAGCACGCAGAGCGGTCAACACAGCGGCGGGGTGACAACAGCGTGCAGCAACAGGTGCAGCAACCAGAACGCCTGCTGCCGATTGCTCGCAACCGCTACAGCCCTCATCAGCAGCTCAAGAGACCTTCACCGACCGTGCTGCCACTGGCTACGGATCTGAAGGCTGGGGTCCCTGCGGCTAGAAGCCTGCCGCGCGATCAGCTTCTTCCACGTCCTTGAAGAACCGGCGGTTTACAGCCAGGTCAGTCCCGAAAGCAGGCAGGGGATACAGGAGGCCACTGCACGGGCCGAGCTTGGTCTTGCGTGGCAGCTCACCGGTAAGGCCTGTGATGCGCAGCCCGGTGAAGTCCAGTTCCAGCAGGAGGATTCTGCGGTCCGTTACCGCCAAATGCCCAGGTCGCTGCCATGCGCGTCACTGTCTACGGATCAGAAGGCTGGGATTCGAGTCCCTCCGAGCGCGCCCAACTTAGGCCTCACCCGGTCTGGGGAGATCCTGCGCCCAATCGCTGAAGGTCTCTGCGCTGTCGGCAGGGTCTGGGATCACCTCGTATGAGAACTCTTTCATCTGCTTCATGCGTGTTTGGGCACAGAGGAAACTGGATCCGGGCGGGGGCCGCAACGTTCCCCCAGGGATGAATGCCATGCCGCACGACCTAGCACCACCGCTTCGGGTGGAGATCGGCTGGAATGATGTCGTGGCCACGGTCGCGGTGACGGGGCAACTCGATTTCAGCACCGCGTCTGTCCTCACCACGCGCCTGCTGGAGGTAGCCGCCGGACACCCGGACAGGCTTGTCCTGGATCTAGGCGGCTTGGTCTTTGCCGACGTTGCGGGCCCGAGGGCGTTCGCCGGGACGCGCAATCTCCTGGAAGCCGAATGCCCGGTCATCGTCCGTGGTGATCCACGCCCCTCGACGCGCTCGTCCGCCTGATCGTCCGCCAAATCAACCAGCTACCCGTCGGGGTCAAGGGGTGACCGCGGCGCTATTGACACCTATAAGTGACACCAACGGGCTGGAACTCTATAAGTCGCGCCTGGACCCGCTTGCGTCATCTTCCCAAGTGGTGGACACCCTCGGACAACTGTGCGACATCTTCTAAACAGCGGGTCACGGCGACCGGACGGCCCTGCCGACGCACGACGTAGCGCTGGATGCGCGGGGCGTGCCGGTGAAACAGCATCTCGAATCCGGCGGCACCGTCGCCCCCGGGGCCATGAAGCCCTAGCCCGGCCTAGCCCCCGTTGCCGGTCATGCTGATGGCCGGTACGTGCTGAAGTCAGTCGTGTCCGGGCCCTGGTCCTGGTAGGGCAGCGGCTTCGGGTCGAGCAGCTCCACGAGCGTGTCCTTGATGGCGTACGCGAAGAGGTGGTTCCCGCGCGGGTTGTAGTGGCCCCCGTTCATGTACTGGCTCAGGTACTCGTGGTAGGGGCCGTCGGCCTGGTCGTATTCGCGCTGGTGGACGTCGTTCATGTCGAAGAGGGGAATGCCGCTGGCGGAAAGGTAGTCGAGGATTTCCTGGTCGCGGCGGGTGCCGTCCCAGGGGGCCACTGGGCCGGGGAAGTGATCTGTGCGAGCGGTGTAGTTCAGGGCGACCAGGAGCGTCTTGCCGGCGCCCCGGGTGAAGGCGCTGGCCTTGTCGAGGATCCAGGTCGTCGCGCGCTGGCCGTAGTGGTGGAGCAGTTCCGCGGCCTGCTGCCGCTGGTCTGTGCCCAGGCCCCAGTCGAGGGGAAAGTTCAGCAGCTCGGCGAGGCGCTCGATCTTCGGGCGGTCGAGCTCGCCGATCCTCCCGGGTTGCCCGTAGCCGGGGTCTCCCGCGTAGACGGCGAGCTGCATGGCCAGGTCGTCGCGCAGGTGGTCCAGCATCCACTGCGGGTCGCACATCGCGTAGACCGACTCGGGAGTGGGCAGCGGGTTGTCGACCTCGGTAAACGAGCCGGTCTCCAGGTCGATCTCGAGGTGCGCCCAGGGATTGGAACTGAAGAGGCGCATCTCGTGATCGGCTGGCGTGACCCAGGGGTAGAACACGGCCCACCGGCAGCGCATGATGCTGCGCACAGGATCCTCGCCCCACACATAGAGGATCACGTACGGCGCGCCATCGGCCGTCTGCTCCACCCGCCGCATCCGGCGGTAGGCCTGGTACACGCCGTGGCCCCCGACGCCGAAGTTCCCGATTGGCTCGCCGAGATGGCCGGCGAGGTACTCCTGCCACGTCTCGCCGTCGCTGACCTGGGTGCACTCGGTGAAGCTGTTGCCATAGGAGTTGATCCGCGGCTTGCGGCCGGCATAGAGGAAGCGCGAGCGCGCGCCGTCCGACCGGAACGTCTCGATGGTCCGGCTGTCGTCGGCTCCCCACGGAACGAGGCAGTCGTGCAGGATATAGCCGAGCTCCGGATCGAACGTGGCCCAGTTTGGCCGCTGGATAAAGTCATCGATCGTGCTACGCGGTACAGCGCTCTCTTGGAGGTACTGTTCCCACGACCGGGTCGCCTCGGTTGCGGCTGAAGCCGTCATCTCTCATCCTCCTGTCGGCCGGCTGGCACCGCGATGATCCGCTGCGAGGCAAACCCGTACATCTGGATATCGCCAACCGCGACGTCTAGACCTGAGGCTGGGGATCCGGGCCGGCGGCGAGCGACCCGCATGTCCAGGTGGAGGTCACCGAGGAGCAGGCTCGTATTCACGCTGCTGACCGGCCAGACGCCCGGTTAGGGCCACCGGCCGGCGCAGGTCCCGGGTGACCGACGGCGGCGGGATCGGGTCAGGCTGATGGTGCCAGCCGCGGATCGCGTCATACAGGTCGTCGTGGCACTCCAGAGGCACGCCGCACCAGCAGGCCTCGTCGTCCAGTGCATGTTCAGTCATGACAAATCCCCGGCATCGGATCGAACCTCTAACCGACACGGCTGAGATATTTAGGAAGCAATTCGAATGTGTACTGGAATACTATCACGTGACCAAGCTCTCCACCTACGCCATGAAGGAGCGGCCGCCGCGGCTCCCCAGGCGGAGCGGTTTATGGCGTCATCTCCTCGGTCCACACGTGTGACGCGCGACGCGTCCGGCGGGTGTACAGCGGAACCTTGCGGCTGCTCTCGGCGACGCGCTGCGGCGACGACGTGGGTCAAGCAACCTGCCGCCTCATAGCGGACTGCGGCTGAGCCAGATAAGCGACCATGTTCACCACCGGCGGGCGTCGGGCCACGTTGAGCTGCCAGGGCAGATGGCTGGGCCATTTTCGGGCCATTAGCCCTGATGTCTCAGGGTCCATGACGGTCACTAGTGATGCGCCAGATGTCCAGGTCACGGCGGTCAAAGGCCTGTTCAGGAACGATGCCATCCTCGCTGTCCCCAGGAAGGCCGGAAGGCCCATGCACATGCCAGAGATCGTGAGGGCTCTACATGAGGCAGGGCGGACATCAGAGCGGAACACGGACATACAGTTCTACCTCTCCAACCTCAAGAAGAACGAGCGGGTCGTTCGGGTCGATCGTGGCGTGTATGCCCTCCCGGGCTACTGACGTAGAGACCGGCCGCGCAAGTCGCATCCAGCAGGCGCAGGGCCACGAACGATCTCAGGGCGATCTCACAACAGCTGCGCCGTGCTTGCGTTCGTTGACACCCGAGACTGACACCAACAGCCATGGCCATCAGCGCATCGGTACGGACCCCGACGGGCTGCGAAAGCCAGGTCAGAGACAGCATCAGACAACCTGGCCAGATATGGCATTCAAGCGGTCAGCTGTGGCACAAACGCGCGTGGAGCCTGATGAACTCGCCGCGCTCAAGCTCCTAATCGGCGGCTTCGGCCAGACCCGTGACACCCGGTCCCAGCGTCGTACAACGCAGGTCATACAACACAACGCCAGGCGGCTGGACAGTTGACTGGCCGCGGTCAACCGGGAGCGAGGCTGATACGTCAAACATGCAGCGGTGCCCGCCCCGAGGCGGCGCCGCCATCATTGGGCTCGGATGCGATCCGGTCTGGCTCGTGCGCCGGGGGGCTGGCTTGACAACCGCCGATCTCCGGGCCAGGCAGCCGCGCCTGGGCTAGGCACCTGTTCGGGAAGTGGGAGGGATGCATCATGATGAGGCTCAGAAGCAAGATCGTCGCGGGGATGAGCGTGGTCGCGGTGGCGGGGGCGGTGGCCGCCGCGGGCCTGACCTCGGCCAGCGCCAGCCCGGCCGCCGGGGCGGGCAGGTCCGGGTTCGAGTTCCTTCAGCTCGTGACAACGTCCTCGAAGTCGAACGCTCCTATCTCCATCATCGCCAGGGGCGTGTTCACCGCTGGCGGTGTCAACCACCCGGGCAACAGGGTGGATACGGCCGTGTTCCCGGACGGGACGTTCAAGATCGCGCACTCGGGCGGCACCGGCACCCCGCGATTTAACCCCAAGACGTGCCTGGCGGTCTTCGCCTTGAACGGCACCTACCGGCTAAGCGGCGGCACGGGGGCGTACGCCGGGATCAGCGGGCACGGGATCTACCGGCTGAACATCATGTTCGTCGCCGCCCGCAACGCGGCGGGCAAGTGCAGCAATAAGCTGCCGCCGGTGGCCTATCAGCAGATCATCAGGGCGCAGGGCCCGGTCCGGCTCTAGCGGACCGGTGGCCGGCATGCTCAGCAGGCTGACGGCCCCGTTCGAGCCGGGCCATGCCGCCGAACGTTCTGGCAGGCTCAGATGAGCATCTGCGTCCTGCCCGAACGCAAATTCTTGCCGGTAGCTGGCTTACCGGCCCGGCTGTCAACGGGCGGTTCCTGCGGAAGCGGGTGATCGCCTCGCGAGACGGCCGGAGCGAGCAAGGCAGACCGTACAGCACACGAATACAGCAACGTCATCGGCTGTGAGCGACTTCATCCGACCGCGACCGGTCGCTGACCTGCCCCAGCGACCGCGAACGACCTCGCTGCCAAGAGTTCGCATCCGGGGGTCAGGGTTCGAATCCCCTCAGCTCAACGCAGGTCAGAGGCCAATTGCGATCTTGCGACTGGCCTTTGCTGGTCTTCGCGCAGCAGCCAAGTGCAGCAGGTGGTGTCGTTCTAGGCCCCTTGGCGCAGCCTGTACCACTGCGGCGCGGTCTTGTTCATCGGCCAGCCCAGCCCTGCGGTGTCCGCGGGCTCGGCCGCGAGCATCTCCCACTGCGGGAACGCGGTCTCGACCTCCGCCTGGGACACCCCGCCGACGAAGGACCGCATCCGGCTGGGTCCGAAGGCGAGCATCAGCACGGTGGCCCCGGGGTTGGCCAGCGCAGAGACACCCCGCCCCTCGGCCAGGCGCTGTTCGGCGTCGAAGCCCTGGAAGCAGCCGATGTCGAGGAAGAAGTCGAACGTCCCCAGGCTGGCCGAGGGCAGGTTCGTGACGTCTCCCACGACGTAGCTGACCCCCGCTGCGCCGCGGCGCTTCGCGGCCTCGATCGCGGCCGGCACGTAGTCGATGCCCACGGCCTCCCATCCCCTCCGAGCGAGCTCCGGCGTGTACTGTCCGCGGCCGCAGCCGAGATCGAGCGCACGACCGAGCGGGCGGGACCGCCCGGTCTCCTCGCGGTCCAGCAGAGCCGCGATGCTCGCTGCCGCCGCGTGTCGATAGCGCTCCCAGGGCGTGAACCCCAGGCGATACATGCGGGCGTAGTTCGGCATGTGACGACCTCCTGGCACCAGGAAAGCACGAGTGAAGCGCACGACGATGCCCGAGCGGCAGGCCGTAGCCGCGGCCCGGAGCTGAACCCTTCACCCAGCCAGGCCCCCGATGACCGACGAAGACTGGGGAGACACGCCCTAGCCGTCGAGCTGGTCACCAAGGCGGCGCAGGCGCCAGACGAACGGACCGGCGCCGCGATCGATGCTGGCATCACCAGCCTTGCGGCCATGATCGTAAACGGCAGCAGTAGCGCTTGGGACGCTGCAGCCAAGGTCGCAATGGGCGTTGCAGTTCATCCGGTACGGCACAGTTCACGGGAGTACGCGCACGCGATCTGAGCTGCAGCGCGAGCGCGCATGAACCCTGGTGAACTCGCTCCGCTCATGCTATGAATCCGTGGGCTCGGGGTTCGAGCCCCTGGCAGCGCATCTGTGAACTGGCCTTTCTTCCCTTGTACTGCGCGATCGGCTAGCGGTCTCCCGCACCAGCTAGACCGCGCCCTCCTTGAAGTCCTGATCGAACCTCCTGCGCGTCTCTGCCATCGCCTCCTTTAAGGGGATGTGCCCACGCCACGAGGGGAAACCCGCCTCCCGCAGCTGCCTGGGCAGGCGAACCTAGCCAGGGCTGCCCGCACTACGTAACGTCGTCAGGGTAGCCAGGTCATCTAGTGGGGGCGTCGCCGTGCCGACAGCGACGAGGGACAGCAACGCGCGTGTGGTCTTGTGGTCCATGACCCTGGCCAATGCGATGATCCTGCTCGATCAGACGGCGGTGCCGCTTGCGCTTCCCAACATCATGCAGGACTTCGGCGTCGGGTCTCAGCAGGTGCAGTGGATCCTGAACGCCAGCCTTCCCCCGCTTGCGGGCCTGCTGGTGCTGGGTGGCCGCCTAGGGGACATGTTCGGGCGCAGGCGCATCTTCATCATCGGCGCGGCCGTGTTTATGGGCGCTTCGGCGGTCGGAGCCCTGGCGCCGGTGTTCGGGGTGCTGCTGGCCTGCCGCACGCTGCAAGGGGCGGGCGAGGCGCTGATATTGCCGAACACGGTGGCGATCGTGAGCGCGGCGTTCCCAGACGAGGAACGAGGCCGGGCGCTCGGGCTGATGGGTGGCGTGGCCGCCGTTGCCGGAGCACTTGGGCCCACCATTGGCGGGGCCCTGACCGCGGCCTGGAGCTGGCGGGCGATCCCCCTCCTGGACTTCCTGCTGGCCGTGGTCACTGTAGCCGGGACGCTGCGGGCAGTGCCGTCTGATACTCCTGACCGGCGCCGATCCGACATCGATCTGCCGGGCACCATTCTGCTCACCGTTACCATCATCAGCCTGGTGTTCGGCCTGTCCCAATCGCAGGCGTGGGGCTGGGCTTCCCCCGCGGTCCTCATTCCGTTGATCATCGGCGCCTGTACCGGCGTAGCCTTCCTGCGCGTCGAGCGTTCTGTTACCAGCCCGTTGATGAACCTGAATCTGCTGTGGCGGCATGCCAATTACCTCGGCAGTACAGCAAGCCAATTCATCGTCGGGATAACCGGGATGGGCCTCGCGCTGCTGTTCCCGCTCTTCCTGATCCTGAACCTGCAGATGAGCCCGGTACTGGCCGGGCTGGCGCTGACCCCCACGACTCTGCCGTTCGTGTTTGTGCCTCCACTGGCCGGGCGCTGGTACGACCGCGCGGGCGGCCGCCCGCCGCTGATCGCGGGCTTCGCCACGCTGCTGGCCGCGACTGTGCTGCTGGCATGGGGGGTGCACAGCAACGCTTACCTGCCGGTGTTCCCGGGCCTCCTGCTCTACGGCATCGCCCTGGCCCTGATCCTGACCGTCAATGATCCAGTCGGCCTGGACATGGTCCCGGCCCGTGACCACGGCCAGGTATCAGGAGTATCCACGACGGCCGAGCACTTTGGCGGCGCCGTCGGTATCGCCGCGCTCTACGTGGTGTTTCACGCCACCTACGTGCACCGGCTGCAGTCCGATGTCTCCAGCATCGCGCTACCGAACATGACCCGGCAGCAGACACAGCAATTCAGAGACGCGGTTGCCCACGCGATAGGCACCGGTGTGCGGCCAAGCACCTTTAACAGCTCACTGACCCCCTACCTGCTGCCAGCCCGGGCAGCCTCCGAGGACGGGTACAGCGCGGCCTTCCTGGCGGTCAGCCTGCTGTGCGTGGTGGCACTGGCATTGATGATCCGGCTGATCCGCAAGCCGCCCCGCGCACCCGAACTCGCCGGGGTAACGCCCACCCGAAGCCGCGCCGGGGCAGGCCACGATGCCAGCCCAGGTAGCGGCAAGAAGGAGACCATGGCCGACCGGCGGCAAAGCCCGGCTGCCCGAGCGGCTCACACCGATGCCCCCGTGTCAAGCCGGAGTGACGCCGGGTCCGGCCCACCGGTGCAGCAGGAAAGCGCAGCAACCGCGCCCAAGGAACGGCCGGCGAGGAATCAAGGACCGGCGGCCGACGCTTAGTCCGAATAAAGTCAAACCCGGTGACGAGACAGTGCTTGAGAGCGGATCATCACGCAGTCCACCTCTAGCAACCGGGCGGTTGCGTTTTCCACAGCTACCGGAAAGAAGCCAGTCACGTCGAACCCGGCTCCCCGGAAAACACCTAGTGCGTCCTCGATCGATGGCATTCCTTCGTAAAGCGGAATAAGAGAAAGCTCGCACTGGATTCCAAGGATCTCATTGATACGGTCGCCCGCGCCCCGGAAGACCTCTATGTCATAGCCTTGCGTATCCAGCTTGAGGAAGGGCCGTGACACGCCAATCCTCGGGAAGAACATTTCCATCATTTCGCTTAGTCGTCGCATTGGCACTTTCTCGACATAGGCAGAATGCCACTCTGGCCAGCATCGCATCGCATACTGATTCGGCGACAAGAAACTGCTACCGGTACCGTCCATTACATTCATTGGGCGATCGCCGGTATCCCGGCCAAGCGCTGCACGATACACCCACCACTTCGGGTCGAGCGCCGCAACCGCCTCGAGCCGCTTGAAATAGTCATTGACCGGCTCAAAGGAGATAATCGGTCCTGAATACCCAGCACGCCTCAGGGCGGATCCAAACTCGCCAACGTGAGCTCCGACATCCAAGACACAGTCGGCCTCGTAGGTTTTTAACAGCCTGGCAAGATGCTTGAATTGCGATTGCGCAGATGCCTTACCGCCCATAACGGTCACGAATACCATAAGATCCTCCTACGCTAAAGCGAAGACTCTTCCTGTCAAGGGAGCGACAATACCTGATTTCGACCTCTCGCATGCGTAACTGGTCAGGTCGTCTCTCCTTGCCTAGTTCTTTCGCGCTCCTGACGTGGTGGCCCGAGTCGCTGGCTGCAGGCTGGGCTTCGGTGGCTGGCTGTGTCTGGCTGCCTGGCTGTCGCGCCGGGTGGGCGAGGTTCCGAGGGCCCTGGTGGAACCTATCGCGTCATCTACCGGACCGATGAGACCAGCCGCATTGACCACGTCCTTGATATCGACTATCGCCCCGAGCTCTACCGTCACCGGCAACGGTGATCATCGATACCAATGGTTGCCAATATGGACTCAGCTGGCTGGCGGGTGTGATGCCCTCCGTCGGGCGCGGTCGCGACCGTCAGGCGGCTGCGAGCGGATGAGCCTTGGCCTCTTCGTAGAGCGGCTCAGGCGCTAGGTCGATTCCACCGGGCCATACCACGGTCCCCGCTTCCGGATCGACCGCGACCTGAGCGAAGTATGCCCGGTCGTTCAGCGGCTCGAGCACTCCAGTCCAGCGCTCGGACGAGAAGTCGACATCCCCGACCGTGCCGTCGCTGAACAACAGCCGCAGCACCCGATCACCTACCACCGCGGCGCCCACCACCACTGGGAGGTAGTTCTGGTCCATGTCCTCGATCTTAGGGCAGCGGTTGTATGGCGAGC
>Ga0207693_10005485_pt1 | contig 10571 bp, 6 predicted proteins | sample LARL81metaG_FD_184347 | JGI IMG/M metagenome (GOLD analysis project Ga0207693, IMG submission 184347) | Corn, switchgrass and miscanthus rhizosphere microbial communities from Kellogg Biological Station, Michigan, USA - LAR L8-1 metaG... | ecosystem: Host-associated > Plants > Roots >... | reverse complement strand
CGCCCCCGTGGAGCCCACGATCGACCTCACGGCAGCAGGGCAGGGAGCCCTCTTGTCGACCGCAAACGGACACGGCGAGACGGCTGACGCCGAGGCCGCCGTCCGCGCGAGCGCCGCGTCGCCGCTGAAGGTGCTCGTCTTGGCCGACCGCGACTGGACGCACCCTCAGGGCGGAGGAACGGGAGAGAACGTGTACGCCAACGTGGCCCGCTGGGCCCGCTGGGGCAACGAGGTCACGGTCGTCGCGGGCGCCTATCCAGGCTGCCTGCCCGTCGAGGAGGTCGAGCCCAACCTCGTCGTGCACCGCATGGGCGGGCGCGGCTCGGTGTTCCCGCGCGCGGCCTGGGCAGTGATGCGCGGTCTCGGACGCGACGCCGACGTCGTGTTCGAGGTGATCAACGGGATCGTGTTCCTGACGCCGCTGTGGCTGCGAAAGCCACGGGTGGCGCTCGTCAACCACCCGCACCGCGACCTGTACATCGGCGAGTTCGGGTCCCGCCTGGGACGGACCATGTCGGCGCTGTTCGAGGAGCTGCCGCTGCGGTTGCTGTACCGAAGGGTTCCGTTTCTGACGATCTCCGGATCGGCGCGAGACGAGCTCGTCAGCATCGACGGGATCCCGTCGCAGAACATCACGCTCGCCTACTGCGGGATCGGGCCCGGCCCGTTCGGGCCGGGTGAGCGCGCGCCCGATCCACGCCTGCTGTACGTGGGCCGGCTGAAGGCCTACAAGCGCATCGAGGTACTGCTCGACATGCTTGTGGCGCTGCCGCACGAGGTCTCGCTCGACATCGCCGGCCATGGCGACCACGGCGAGACGCTCTCTGACGAGATCTCGCGCCGCGGTCTCGGCGACCGCGTCCGCGTTCACGGGCACGTCGACGAGCAGACCAAGGCAGACCTGTACCGGCAGGCCTGGCTGCACGTGACCGCGTCGGCCTCGGAAGGCTGGTCGCTGACCGTGATGGAGGCGGCGCTGTGCGGGACGCCGAGCGCGGCGCTCGCGGTGGGCGGCCTGCGCGAGTCGATCGTCGACGGGCAGACGGGCGTGCTGTCAAAGACGCCCGCGGAGATGACCGACAGGGTGCGCCAGCTGTTGGCAGACGATGAGCTGCGCACACGTCTGGGCGAGGCTGCGCGCGAGCGGGCCCTGACCTTCACCTGGGATCGCACCGCGGCAACGACGCTCGGCGTCGTGCAGCAGCGGGTTGCGCAGGCGCGGGCGCAGCGGGCGCCTTGAGCTCCGACGAGGCCACTGCGCGCGCCGCAACGTTCGAAGAAGCGCTGCGCCTGATCGACGGCGTCGAGGGCTGGCTCTCAGACGGGCAGGCGCGGATGCTGTGGGATGCCGCGCGCGCCGTGCGTGCGCCCGGGCGGATCGTCGAGATCGGCTCCTTCCGCGGCCGCTCGATGATCGTGCTCGCCTCCGCGGCGGCACCCGGGGTCGAGCTCGTGGCGGTCGATCCGCACGGCGGCAGCGACCGTGGACCGCAGGAGATCGAGGCCGACGCGCAGCGCGGCGACGACGACAACGAAGCTTTTGAGGCAAACCTGAGCCGCGCCGGAGTCCGTGACCGCGTCCGCCACGTGCGGATGTTTGCGCGCGAAGCAGTTGGCGAGGTGGTCGGCGACATCGACCTGCTGTACATCGACGGGGCGCATCGCTACCAGCCGGTCCGCGAGGACATCGAGCTGTGGGGCGCGCGTGTGGGGCCCAGCGGAACGATGCTGATGCACGACGCGTTCAACGCGATCGGCGTCACGCTCGCCCAGCTGCGGCTGTTGCTGCTGTCAGCGAGCTGGCGCTATGAGGGGCGCGAGCGGTCGCTGGCCCGCTATCGGCGGATCCATTTGCACCCACGGGCGCGGGCGCGAAACGCGCTCGTTCAGCTCGGCGGCCTGCCGTACTTTGCGCGCAATCTCATCATTAAGATCCTGATCGTTGCGAAGCTGCGGCCGCTGGCGGCCCTTCTGGGTTGTCGGGAGGATTGGCCGTACTGAGCAGCGGGTCCTCGAGCGACGCCTCGGGGTCGGCCAGGGGAACCGTCGTCGACGGCCACGTGCGGCGCAGACTCGGGAAGCGCAGCACCGGCACCAGCGACAGCGCCTCGATCGCGATCGGCAGCGAGATCTTGCTGTCGCCGACCGTGCGGTCGCGGAACACGATCGGCACCTCCGCCACCTGGAAGCCCGCGCGCAGCGCGCGATAGGTGAGCTCGATGTTGAACACGTAGCCCTGCGAGCGGAGTGTTGGCAGCTCGACGGCTTCGAGCACTTCGCGCCGGATGCAGCGAAAGCCGCCCGTCAGATCGCGCACGTCAACGCCGAGGATCGTGCGCGCGTACAGCGAGCCGGCGCGGCTCAGCAGACGGCGCAGCGGCGGCCAGTCGGTGATCGCTCCGCCGGCAACGTAGCGGGAGCCCAGCGCCAGGTCGCAGTGGGCGACGGCCGCGAGCAGCTCCGGCAGGTAGGCGGGGTCGTGCGAGAAGTCGGCGTCCATGACGATCACGATCTCGGCGCCGCCTTGCAGAGCGTGTTCGAAGCCCGCGAGGTACGCGCGGCCCAGCCCCTGCTTGCGGTGGCGGTGCAGCACCTCGATCGCGGGCAGCTCCGCGGCGAGCCCGTCGGCGATCTTCCCGGTGCCGTCCGGCGAGGCGTCGTCGACGATCAGCAGCCGGTGCTCGCCGGGGGCGCAGCGCTCGAGCTGATCCAGCACAGCTCGAGAGATCCGCTCGACGTTTCCGGCCTCGTTGAACGTGGGGATAGTGACCCACACCCTGGCGCCGTCCATGCGGCGCAGCCTACCGCGAGGCAGCCGACACCCGCCCCATGACTAAGCTCCCCGCCGATGCGGACTCGTCGCCGGGAAGTAGGCATTCCCCTGCTCCTCGGCGCTGGGGCGTTTGCGCTCGCGTTCGCCCAGCGCCCCGGGCTGGCGACGGCCGACACGAAGATCAACCTGCACGTCGATCCTGGCCGGTTCCTCGCCGATGTGGCGTCGATGTGGACGTCGACCGGACAGCTCGGCGACGTCCAGAGCGGGCAGCAGACCGGCTACCTGTTCCCGATGGGTCCGTTCTTCGCGGTCGGGCACGCGTTCGGCATCCCGGACTGGATCGTGCAGCGCCTGTGGCTCGGAACCCTCCTGGCGCTCGCTGCGTGGGGGGTCGTGCGGCTGCTCGACGCGCTGCTCGGGCGCCCGCGCGGGGTCGCGCACCTCGTCGCGGGCGCGGTCATGCTCCTCAACCCCTTCGTCGTCACCTACGCCAACCGCACCACGGTCACGCTGCTCGCGTACGCCGCGCTGCCGTGGCTGCTGCTCGTCGTCCACCGGGGCGTACGCGAGTCGCACCGCTGGCGATGGCCGGCGGCATTCGGGCTGCTCGTCGCGGCGTCCGGGGGTGGCATCAACGGCGCTGTAACGGCGTGGATGCTGCTCGGCCCCTTGCTGCTGCTCCTCTACGAGATCGCGTTCACGCGGATCGGGTTCAAACAGGCCCGCGGGTTCGTGTGGCGCGCGCTACTGACCACGGTGCTCACCTCGCTGTGGTGGATCGTGCCCGCGTACGTGCAGTCCTCCTACGGGATCGACTTCCTGCACTTCACCGAGCAGCCGGGCACGATCTGGGGCACCACCAGCGCGACCGAGACGCTGCGCCTGATGAGCTTCTGGCTGTCGTACGTCGGGATCGGCTTCAACGGGCAGGCGATCCCGTACTTCGACGATCAGCACACGCTCCTGTTCTCACTGCCGGTCGTGGTCGCGACGCTGCTGGTGCCTGCGGTCGCGCTGGGGGGCTTTGTATGGACGCGCAGGTGGCGCTACGGGCCGTTCTTCCTGGGCCTGGCGCTGATCGCGGTGCTCGTGATGCAGGCCGGATACCCCGACGGGACGCCGCTGCGCCACGGCCTGACGTTCGCCTACAACCACTTCGTATCGGTTCGGTTCCTGCGCGCGTCCTATAAAGCAGCGCCGCTGCTGGCCGTGGCCCTGGCTTGCCTCGCCGGGGTCGCCGCCGGACAGGCGTGGTGGCGGCTGGGTGTGACGTGGCGCCGGGCGATCGGGCTGACGGTTGCCACCGGGGTGCTGGCGGTTGCGGCGTGGCCGCTGGTCACCGGCAAGGCCCAGGACCACCAGGTCTCCTACAAGGCGATACCAGTCGCCTGGCGAGCGGCGGCGCGCGATGTCAATCGGGGCCTGCCCCGCAACTCCCGGGCGATCGTGCTCCCCGGGGACCTGTTCTCGTTCTACACGTGGGGCGGAACCGTCGACCCGATCCTGCCCGCGCTGTCCAAGCGGTCGGTGGCCGAGCGCACCGAGGTCCCCTACGCCGACCTGCGGGCGACCGACCTTCTGTGGACGGTCGACGGGCTCGTGCACCAGCGCAGGCTGGTGCCGGGCCAGCTGGCGCCGCTGTTGTCGCTGATCGGAGTGCGCCAGGTCATCACCGGCACCGACGACGACCCCGCGCGAAGCGACGCTCCGCCGCCGGCCGACGCGGGCTCCGAGCTCGCCGGCCAGGGACTGACGCGGCCCGCGCGCAGCTACGGGCCGGTGTCGAGTTTTGCGCCCACCGGGGTCGGTCCCACGCAGAAGCTGGCGCAGGTGCGCCGCTACAACCTCGCCCACGCGCGCGGCATCGTCCGCGTCGAGCCGGCCGCCAACCCGATCGTCGTCGACGGTTCGGCCGACGCGCTCGCGGGACTGGCCGCGTTCGGGGCGCTGCCGTCAAATCGCGTGCTGCTGTACGCGGGTGACCTGAGCGCGTCTGCGCTACGGCGATCGGTCGTAGCCGGGGGCGACGTCGTGATCACCGACTCCAACCGGCGGCAGGCGTTCGTCCCCGGGTCGCTCGATCAGAACGTGGGACCGGTGCTGGCGCCGTCGCAGGACGTCAGCGCCGACGGGCTGATCCTCGACCCGATCGGCCGCGGGCCCGACTACCAGACCGTCGCGAGCTACAGCGGCGTTGGGCTCGTGGAGGCGCCTGCCTCGCCGCTGGTGGCGCAGTTCCCCGAGCATGCGCCGTTTGCCGCGGTCGACGGGTCGGCGCAGACGGCCTGGCTGGCCGATCCCACGCTGACCCCCGATCGGCGCTGGCTTCAGGTCGACTTCGCCAAGCCGCGGGCCGTGCCCTACGTGGATCTGATTCCGTACGGCGACGCGGGCGGCAGCGTGCGCGAGGTCTCGGTGGCTGGGCGCCGGTTCTCGGTCCACGCGGGCGTCAACCGCCTGAAGCTCGGGCTGAGGTCGGCGAGCAGCCTGCGCGTCACGCTTACCGACGTCTCGCCGCCGGCCCCCGGTGCGCCGGCCGGCGCGGGCGGAATCCGCGAGCTCGCGATCCCGGGTGTGCGTGCCACCGAGCAGCTGCGAGCCCCAGTCGACGCGGGCGCCGCGCTGCTCGGCGCCAATCTCGACCGCGTATCGCTGGACTACCTGTTTCGCCGGACAACCGGCGACGACCCGTTCTCGCGAGGCCTGGCGACCGGCCCGCTGTCCGCGCGCGACGTCCGGCAGCCTGGCGATGCCGAGCTGGTGATGCGCCGGACGTTCGACGTGCCGGCACGCCGCAGCTTCACGGCCTCGGCATGGGTCAGCGCGTTCCCGCAGACGCCTGACGACACGCTCGACCGGCTCGCCGGCTACCGCGGCCCGGTCCACGCGATCTCGTCGAGCAGGGCCCAGGGCCAGCCGCAGTGGCGCGCGTCCGCCGCACTCGACGGCGACCCCGCGACCGCGTGGATCGGCGCGTTCGGCGCAGGAGCGCCTGCATGGATCCAGTGGAGCACGCCGAGCCCCGTCCGGTTCACGGCGCTGACCCTGCACCCGGCGGCGCAGCCGGTTCGCACGCCGACGCTCGTGCGGGTGACGTGGCCGGGCGGCTCGACGGGAGCTCTGCGCGTCGCCGCCGGAGGGCGGGTGAAGCTGCCGCGGGAAGTGCGAGCGGCGCGGTTCCGGATCGACGTGCTGCGCGCCGCAGCTCCGGCGGGTGCGACGGCGGCCGACCGGCGGGCCGTCGGGATCGCCGAGATTGGGGGCGCCGGCGCCCGGGTGCCGCGCTCGCGGGCGGCGGCGCTGAACACGCCGTGCGGGACGGTGAACTTCGCCATCGGAGGCGCGATCGTGCCGATGCGGGTGAGCGGCTCGATGGCTGCGTTTGACCAGGGCACGCCGCTTCGTGCCACCGCGTGCGGACGCCCTGTGACCCTGTCGTCCGGAACCCAGCTGCTCGTGGTCTCACCGGGACCGTTCGCCGTCGACTACCTGCGCCTTTCATCGCCGGCGGCGCGGCCGCCCCTGGTGACCGGTTCCAGCGGGCACGTGGTCGCCGCCGGCACGGCCGGGCGTGGCTCATACGAGCACGTGCGCGTCTCGCTCTCGCGCCCCTCGTGGCTCGTGCTCGGCGAGGGCTACAACCGCGGCTGGCAGGCGTTCTGCGACGGCCGCTCGCTGGGCACGCCGACGCCGGTCGATGGCTATGCCAACGGCTGGCGCGTGGCGCCGGGCTGCAAGCAGGTGCGATTCTCATTCGCGCCCAACCGCGTCGCCAAGCTTGCGTATCTGGTGTCGGGGATCGCCGGACTGCTGTGCCTGCTCGCCCTGATCGGAAGCCGCCAATGGCGAGCCGAGTCGCGGCGGACAGCGGCCCGGGACGAGCGCGAGCCGCACGTCTTCCCCGCACGCCCGGCCGGGGCGCCGTGGCCCGTCGGAGCGGCGCTGGCCGCGGCGGTGGCCGCCGGCCTCGTCTTCGGTTTCGTGTTCGGAATCGCCGTCGGGGTGGCGTCGATCCCGGTGACTGCGTTTGTGCTGTGGCGCGGCGTCGGCGCGCGGCGGCTGACGATGGCCGCCGCGGTGCTACTCGGCGTGCTCGTGCCGCTCGCCTATGTGCTGCACCCCGGAAGCTCCGCCGGCGGCAACCACTTCGGCTACGCCCACGACCATCTCGTCGCGCACTACCTCGCCGTGGCGGCGATCGGGCTGCTCATTGGGGCGCTGTGGCGGACGCTTGCTGCGTCCCGGGGGCGCCGACGGCGTTCCGGCTCAAGGACTTCAGATGCCTCCGAGCCGCGATCAGCTCCCCCAGCACCGGCACCACCACCCGCGGGATCGACAGGCGTGACCCCGGCCGGTTGACCCACGCGATCCCACAAGGACGAACCCGATAGCCGAGGCGGCGCGCGATCGCCAAAGCCTCGGCGTCAAACGCCCAGCCGTCGATCCGCGCACGCGAGAACGCGTCCTCCGCGGCGGGGGCGGTAAACAGTTTGAAGCCGCAGAACACGTCTTTCAGCGGCTCGGACATGACGGCGCGGCACAGCAGGATGAAGCCGATGCTCGCCGCGCGGCGGCGCAGCGGTTGGTAGCGACCGACCTCCGAGGTGGGCGCGTTGCGGGCCCCGGCGACGATGTCGCAGTCGGCCAGCAGGGCCTCCATCTTCGGCAGCGACTCAAGCGACGGCGCGCAGTCGGCATCACACATCAGGCGCAGGTCGCCGGTGGCCTCGAGCATCCCGCGGCGGACCGAGAAGCCCTTGCCCATGTTGTGCTCGTTCCGAAGCAGGCGGACGTGCCGGTCGCCGAGGAACGGCTGCAGCCGGTCGACGGTGTCGTCCTCGCTGGCGTTGTCGACGACGATGACCTCGTACTCGCCGCCCCGCGCCCTAAGCGCCGCGCCGACCGATTCGACGATGTTGGCGATCTCCGCGGCCTCGTTGTAGACCGGAATCACGACCGAGATCGAGGGGTGCGCCTGCGACATCGGCACAGTCTATGTAGTTCCAGGAAAGGCACGCATTTGGGGCCTTTCCTGGAATTACGCCGGCCGGACCCGGTAGACAAGCACGCCGCCGGTCGACACCGGCCGCACGCCGAGCGACCCGAACAGCTTCCTCCACGGCCCCGGGACGCTCTGGTCCACGACCACGGCGGTGACGCGCTTGTCGACGACGTACCGCCGCAACTGGGCCGCGTAGTCGGGCGTCAACCGCCCGGTGAGAAACATGTTCCACGCCGGATAACGGGTGAACGACGGCGGGAACGGGTTGCTCAAATAGCCATCAGACAGGTTAAAGCGAAAGCCCGTGTCGGCCTGCCAGCGGTCGTTTGGTCCCCATGCCGGGATCGTCAGTACGTTGTCGGACGGGCGCAGATAGGCCTTGTAGGTGCCCGAGGCAAAGAATGGCGGGTCGGCGACGGGTGTTTTAAACGACGAGTTCCCCAAGTTGGGGACGATGAACGCGACCGCCAGCGCCGCCAGGCCCCAGGCGGCGACCCCTGCGGGCTCCCGCGGCGACGACCGGCTGAGCAGCATCGCCACGATCAGCGCCGCCGGCAGCACGTAGAACAACGCGATGCGCACGGGGATCGCGTAGCGCAGCACGGGCAGGTGCTTGAGCAGCCACCAGGGACCATGGATCGAGGTCTTATGTCCGTGCACGATCAGCGTCGCGCCGAGCGCGAGCACCACCGCGATGAGCAGCGACCCCGCGATCACCCAGGTCACGCGGCTGCGGCGGCCCTGCCACATGAACCACCCGATCAGGAGTAGCAGCGGAACGCCCAGGTAGCTCTCGTCGTTCGAGCCGATCGCCCGCGAGCCGTGGCCGATTAGCGCCACCAGCGCGGGCGGGATCACCAGCGATGTCAGGTCCGTCGAGAAGAACGTGGCCCCCGGCGGATAGTGCCGTCCAAACACGAAATACAGCAGGTACGGGCTGACCACGACCACGGTCACCGCGAGGGCCAGGCCGAGCAGCTTGACGACGCCCCACAGCGCCGCCCGCCGCTCCGGCAGCAGCGCGAACGCCAGCAGCAGCGCGGTCGCGCCGAACAGCGTCGCGGTCGCCAGCACTTCGCCGTAGATCGAGAACTGCGCGATCATCGCCAGCGCCATCCACAATACGAACGTCCGTGATCCGATCGAGCCATCCAGCCGTCGCAGCACCAGCAGCACGAACACGGGCACAAGCGGCACCAGTGCCAGGCAGGGCGCCCCGGTCAGCTGGCTCAGCATGTACGGGGAGAACCCGTAGATGTAGCCGCCAACAAGCGACGGCAGGGTACGGCCGGTGACGTGGCAGCAAAGAAGGTAGGCGGTCCAGGCGCTGAGCGCCGGTGACGCGAGCTGGATCACGTTCCAGGTCACGACCGGGCCGAAGGCCAGCGTGATTGGCGCCAATAGCAGGCTAGGTCCGGGCATGTCCGTGGCCCACGTGAGGTTGAATCCGTCGGGGACGAAGATCACGTGGGTCACAAACGGGTTGAGCCCGTGCAGCAGCGCCTGCGGCCACCAAGCGAGGAACCACATAATCGCGCTCGCGTCGATCGGGTCCGACGCGACGATCTGGCTGCCCAGGTGCCGAATCACGTGGACTCCGAAGAAGGCCAGCGACAGCACGGCGTAGAGGCCGAGCGGCCACAGCGTCGCTCGCCACGACCCCGTGCGCGCGCGCCGCGCGGGATGGTCGCTCTCAGACCGCGAATGGGCGCTGATTGCTTCGGTGGTCACTGCGAGAGCGACGCGGCGTCGCGCGTGTCGGCGGGCTCGGTGCTGGCCGGGGCGTGGTCGTTCTGCTCCACCGAGTCGACCAGGTACTGCGGCCCGGCCATACCCTCGGCGTGGACGCGTGCTATGGATTGCCCCAGGATGCCGACCGTGGTCGGCTGGACCCCCGACAAGGACAGGACCACAACCAGCACCCACAGCCACGCGCTCGGATACATCGTCCGCGGTGGCGTCAGCACCGCTATAACGACGGCGCCCAGCGCGCTGAAGTGCGCGATCAGGACCCCGGACGGCAGCGCGAGCTGGAGCGGGATGTCCGAGAACCCGGTCACCGCTTCGACGGCGAGCGCCGGACGCTGCCGGTAGGAGACGCCGCGGCCGGCGTTGCGGCCCGCGCGCCGGTACTCGACCGGGACCTGCTCAAACCCGACCCACGCGACCATCCCGCGCAGGAACCGGCGCCGCTCGGGCATGCGCTCGATCGCGTCGACGACGCGACGCGACATCACCCGGAAGTCGCCCGCCTGCCCTTGGTAGGGGACCCGAGCTACGCGCCGCATCAATCCGTAGAAGGCGGTCGCCAGGATCCGCTTGGCGGCACTCTCGTCGCGCCCGATGCGCCTGGCGTAGGCGACGTCGGCGCCCGAGGCAAGCGCCGCGAGCATCTTACCGAGCAGCTCCGGCGGGTCCTGGAGGTCGGCGTGCATGAGCGCGACGTTGTCCCCCTTGGCGTGATCGAGCCCCGCCGACATCGCGATCTCCATCCCGAAGTTGCGCGACAGCTTGACCAGCACGACCCCCGGCCCCGGCTCGTGCAGCCACTGCTCGATCATTGCCACGGACTGGTCGGTCGAGCCGTCGTCGACGTAGACGATCTCGCCGGGCCCGTCGAGCCCCGCGAGGACCTCGGAAAGCCTGCGATGAAGCTCAGGAAGGTTGGCGGACTCGTTCAGGACGGGGACGACGACCGAGAGCAGCGGGGCGGTCTCCATGCGCGGAGGTTAAACGCCACCGCCTACAATCGCGCGCCTTGGAGCAGCAGGCATACCGCGAGCAGTTCGAGAC
>Ga0207693_10005484_pt1 | contig 10574 bp, 6 predicted proteins | sample LARL81metaG_FD_184347 | JGI IMG/M metagenome (GOLD analysis project Ga0207693, IMG submission 184347) | Corn, switchgrass and miscanthus rhizosphere microbial communities from Kellogg Biological Station, Michigan, USA - LAR L8-1 metaG... | ecosystem: Host-associated > Plants > Roots >... | reverse complement strand
AGCCGGCCGGCTGACCGACGGCGAAAATCGTGCCGACCCCGGCGGTCTCGGCCCCCTTCGCCGCCTCGGCCAGCACGCCTGCCCAGGTGATCAGGATCAGCGCTCCGCTGTCCTCGAGGTGGTAGGCGATCTCGGGTGCCCGGAGCAGCACGTTGAGCGGGACCACGACGGCGCCTGCCTTGAGGATCCCGAAGTAGGCGACGAGGAACTGCGGGATGTTCGGCAACTGCAGCGCGACGGCCTCACCGGGCCTGATCCCGGCCTCGGCCAGGTTCGCCGCGACCCGGTCCGACGCCTGGTCCAGCTGACGGTAGGTCAGCTGGCCGCCGTCGAACACCGCCACCGGGTGTTCTGGTGCGCTACGCGCGCTTTCGCTGAGGATGGCAGCAAGGTTGAAGCTCATCGCCCCTCCCCTTTCCGTACTGACCCGACAGGGCACCACGCTGGGACTCTGACATCACGCTTGTTCCGTCTGCGGGCAGGCGCTACGGGCGTTGAGCCCGGCTGGAAAGGACCTTCGGCCCTGCCATCGGCGGCCGGCCGAGGCTGAGCGTGAACAGCGTGGTTAAGGAAAGCAAGCCAGCCCAGAACCCGGCGCCGGACCTGGCCGGGCAGGCCGGCTACCTGATCGAGGTGGCGGCGCGCGCGCCGTCGGTGCACAACACGCAGCCGTGGCGGTTCGCTGTCACCGGGCAGGCGGTCGAGCTGTACGCCGACGCCGAGCGCCAGCTGCTTGAGGATCCGTCGGGCCGGGAGATGATCATCAGCTGCGGCGCCGCCCTGTTCGGCCTGCGGCTCGCGATCAGGTCGCTGGGCTACCAGCCCGAGACCGGCCTGTTTCCCGATCCCGCCCAGCGGAACCTGCTGGCCCGGGTCCGGGCGGGCCGCCCGGAACCCATGACATCAGACGAACGGGCCATGCTCCACGCGGTACCGCACCGGCATACGCACCGGGGTGCGTTCGAGCCCGGCCCGTTGCCCGGCGATCTGCTCGCGCAGCTGAAGGCCGACGCCGCAGCCGAAGGCGCGAGGCTGGTAGTGGTCGGGAACGGACCCGCGTACCGCAAGCTGACCAGGATCCTCGGCGCGTGGAGCCGGAAGCGCGATCTCTACCCGGCATCGCCTGCGCAGATCCAGTCCCAGACCGAGGCGCAGCGGTGGACCCGCGAACCAGGCAGCCAGGACAGGGACGGCGTGCCCGCGTACGCCTACCCCGCCACCGGCGGCCGTGAGTCCGGGCACCTGCCGCAGCGCGATTTCGACCTGGGCCGGGGCTGGGGGTTCCGGCCGTCCGGCGGCCCGCCCGCCCCGGTCACCGCGGTCCTGGTGACGCCTGGCGACGACCAGGAGAGCTGGCTGCACGCCGGGCAGGCCCTGCAGCGGCTGCTGCTCCGCGCCGCCAGCCAGTGGGTCTTCGCCAGCCTCCAGACCCAGCCGCTGCTATCCGCGGCGGTCCGCGCGCAGATTCGCAGCGGCCTGACCCTGCCCGGAGCGCCGCAGCTGCTGCTCGAGCTCGGCGTGGCCAGGACCAGTCACGCCACCGGCCGTCGGCCGGCCGGGGAAATGACCGTCGGCACGTGACGAAGGCCCCGTGCCGACGGTTCGCCAGTCCCTAGGTACGGGCGTTTCTCTGGAGCTGCGCCAGCACCGACGGGTCACGCAGTGTGGTCACGTCGCCTGGCTCGCGGTTTTCGGCGACGTCCCGATCTCCAGGTCCGCGTCGGGTACGGTGCCGGCGCTCAGGGTGACGTACGCCACCACCGCCTGGCCGGTCAGGTCGTCGGTGGCCGCGATGACCGCGGCCTCCGCGACCGCGGGGTGCGAGACCAGAGCCGATTCGATCTCGGCGGTGGACAGCCGGTGTCCGGAGACGTTGATGACGTCGTCGACGCGCCCGGTGATCCAGAAGTAGCCATCCTCGTCGCGCCGGGCCCCGTCGCCGGCGAAGTACGTGCCGGGACCGAACCTGGCGAAGTAGGTCTGCGCGTAGCGGTCAGGGTCGTTATACAGGGTTCGGAGCATGCTCGGCCACGGCCTGGTCAAGGCGAGCAGGCCGCGGCCAGAAGTCAGCGGGCTGCCTGACTCGTCGACCAGGGTGGCCGACACGCCAGGCAGCGGGAGGCCCGCCGATCCCGGCTTGGCCGGGGTCAGGCCGGGCAGCGTGGTGATCATGATGGCCCCGGTTTCCGTCTGCCACCAGGTGTCCACAACCGGGCAGCGCTCGCCGCCGATGACGGTGTGGTACCACAGCCACGCCTTCGGGTTGATCGGCTCGCCGACCGACCCGAGCAGCCGCAGCGATGACAGGTCGTGCCGGGCGGGATAGTCCTCTCCCCATTTCATGCAGGCCCGGATGGCCGTCGGGGCGGTGTAGAACACGGTGACGCGGTACCGGTCCACGATTTCCCACCAGATGTCCTTGTCCGGGTAATCCGGGGCGCCTTCAAACATCACCGACGTGCAGCCGTTGGCCAGCGGCCCGTACACGATGTAGGAATGGCCGGTGATCCAGCCCACGTCGGCCGTGCACCAGAAGACGTCGTGGTCGACGTCGAGGTCGAAGACCATGGCCATGGTGGTCGTGACCCCGGTGAGGTAGCCGCCCGTGGTGTGCAGGATTCCCTTGGGCTTGGCCGTGGAGCCAGAGGAATAGAGCAGGAACAGCGGGTGCTCGGCCGGCATCGGCACGGCCGGGCAGACCGGTCCGGCGCCGGCGATCAGCTCGTCGAACCACACGTCCCGGCCGGGCCGCATGGCGCACCCGGCGGCGGCCGACCTGACCACGACGACCGTCGCCAGGTCCGGCAGGTCCGCGATCACTTCGTCGACCGCCTGCTTGACCGGGATGAACTTGCCCTTGCGGCGGGCCCTGTCCGCGACGATCAGCGCCTTGGCCCGGGAGACCTCCAGCCGCTCGCGCACCGCGGTGGGCGCGAATCCCCCGAAGACGACGGTATGCGGCGCGCCGATGCGGGCGCAGGCGAGCATGGCCACCACGACCTCGGGGATCATCGGCAGGTAGATGCCGACGACGTCGCCTTTCCCGACCCCGCGCGCCTTGAGCGCGTTGGCGAGCCGTTGCACCTCGTCCAGTAGCTGGGCGTAGGTGAGCTCGCGTTCCTCGCCTTCCTCGCCCCGCCAGTAGAACGCGACCCGGTCGCCGCGTCCGGCCAGCACATGCCGGTCGAGGCAGTTATAGGACACGTTGAGGGTCCCGTCGGCGAACCAGGTGTAGAACGGCGCGTTGGTGTCGTCGAGCACCTCGGAGAACGGCGTGTCCCAGTGCAGCCGCATCCGCGCCTGGGCCGCCCACCATGCCTCCGGTTCGGCGGCGGCCTGCTCGTAGACGGCCGGATCTCGCACCTGAGCCTGGGCGGAGAAGTCAGTCGGCGGCGGAAACGTCTCGACCTGCAGCAGCCCTTCGAGGCGCTCGCCGAGCGGAGAGTATGAATCTGGCATGTCGGCTCCTGGTGGCCTAGAAGAAGCCCAGTGCCTTGGGGGAGTAGCTGACCAGCAGGTTCTTGGTCTGCTGGTAGTGCTCGAGCATCATCAGGTGGGTCTCGCGGCCCACCCCGGACTGCTTGTAGCCGCCGAAGGCCGCGTGCGCCGGGTAGGCGTGGTAGCAGTTCGTCCAGACCCGGCCCGCCTGGATCTCCCGGCCGGCCCGGTACGCCCGGGCGCCGTCCCTGGTCCACACGCCCGCGCCGAGGCCGTAGAGGGTGTCGTTGGCAATCTTCAGCGCGTCGGCCTCGTCGGAGAAGCTGGCGACGGACACGACCGGGCCGAAGATCTCCTCCTGGAAGATGCGCATCGAGTTGTCGCCCGCGAAGATGGTCGGCGTGACGTAGTACCCGCCGGCCAGCTCGCCGTCCAGGTGGGCCCGCTCGCCGCCGGTGACCACCTTGGCCCCTTCGGCCTTGCCGATCTCGATGTAGGACAGGATCTTCTCCAGCTGGTCGTTGGAGGCCTGCGCGCCGATCATGGTCTGCGGGTCCAGCGGGTGACCCTGCTTGACCGCCTGGGTCCGGGCCACGGCGTCGGCCAGGAACGTGTCGTAGATGTCGCCCTGGATGAGCGCCCGGGACGGGCAGGTGCAGACCTCGCCCTGGTTGAGCGCGAACATGGTAAAGCCCTCGAGCGCCTTGTCGTAGAAGTCGTCATTCGCCGCGGCGACGTCGGAGAAGAAGATGTTCGGGCTCTTGCCGCCTAGCTCCAGGGTGACCGGGATCAGGTTCTGGCTGGCGTACTGCATGATCAGGCGCCCGGTAGTGGTCTCGCCGGTGAAGGCGATCTTGGCGATGCGGCCGGAGGAGGCCAGCGGCTTGCCGGCCTCGACGCCGAAGCCGTTCACGACGTTGAGCACGCCTGCCGGCAGCAGGTCACCGATCAGCTCGATCACCTTCAGGATCGACCAGGGCGTCTGCTCGGCCGGCTTGAGGACCACGCAGTTGCCGGCCGCCAGCGCGGGCGCCAGCTTCCAGACGGCCATGAGGATCGGGAAGTTCCACGGGATGATCTGGCCGACCACGCCCAGCGGCTCATGGAAGTGGTAGGCGACCGTGTCGGCGTCGATCTGGGAGAGGCTGCCCTCCTGGGCCCGGATAGCGCCGGCGTAGTAGCGGAAGTGGTCCACGGCCAGCGGCAGGTCGGCAGCCAGGGTCTCCCGGATCGGCTTGCCGTTATCCCAGGTCTCGGCGACCGCGAGCAGCTCGAGGTTATCCTCGAGCCGGTCGGCGATCTTGTTCAGGATGATCGCCCGCTCGGTGACGCTGGTCCGGCCCCAGCCACGCTTGGCACCGTGGGCGGCGTCGAGCGCGAGGTCGACGTCCTCGGCGGTGGACCGGGCGATGGCGGTGAACGGCTGGCCGGTGACCGGTGAGATGTTCTCGAAGAACTCGCCCTTGCTCGGCGGGACGAACTCCCCGCCAATGTAGTTTCCGTACCGGTCCTGCACCGATACCAGGCTGTCCGGCTGACCGGGTGCTGCGTAACGTCCCATGGTGGGTGCCCTTCGCTGAGCGGGTTGATCGGGCCACCGTAGAGAACGCGATGTTGCATCTATGTTGCAGCGTGTTTCAGCAGGCGAGGTCGGCGTCAAGCTTCGCGGCGGTCGCCGCGGCCAACGGCCGCAGCGGGGATGACGCCGGGAGCACGGCACACAGCCGCTGCCACATTTCCAGGTCGTCCGCGCCCCAGCGCGACCTGGTCCAGGCGACCAGGAATTCGGGCTGACCCGAGGCGAGGATCGCTGCCCGCAGTGCCCGGTCGAGGTCGTCGCGCAGCTGCACCACGCCGGGCGCCTGGCTGCGCGGCAGCAGCGGGCCCCGGTACAGCCGGATGGCCTCACCCAGGTCACCCGCGGCCAGCTGCGCCGACACCGCCGCCCAGTCCGAGGTGACCTCGCCGGTGAGCCGGTACGGGCGGGAGGCGAGCAGATCACCGCCGAGCAGGGCGCGCAGCCTGACCAGCTCCGCGCGCAGCGTACTCGAGATCAGGTCGTCGGGATACAGCAGGTAGGCCAGCTCGTCGCCGGTCAGCCCGGCCGGGCAGGCGGCCAGGATGATCGCGATCTCGCTGTGCCGCGGGCTCAGCCGGAGGGTACGCGGGCCGGCCGACACGACGCAGTCCGATCGGCCCAGGCCGCTGATCCTGATCTCCGGGACGAGCTGACGCCGGCCCGGATGGCCGCCCGGATCCGGTCCCGGGCCCTGGGCAGCGGCCGCCAGAGCCTGCCTGGCCAGCTCGGACTCGGCCATCCGGGCGGCCGCCCTGACCATCGCGATGGTCTGCGGCACGTCCACCGCCCGGCCGCCGGTGATGTCGATGACACCGAGGATCGCGTCCGAGCCCGGCGCGTGCACCGGCGCCGCGGCGCAGCTCCAGCGCTGTACGGGACGGACGAAGTGCTCCGCCGACTTGACGGTCACCGGGGCGTCCAGGCACAGCGCCATCCCGGGCGCGTTGGTGCCCGCGTGGCGCTCGTCCCATTGCGCGCCCTCGACGAACCCGATCGACTCGGCGCGGCGCAGTACGGCCGGCTTGCCGCGCACCCAGAGCAGCCGCCCGCGCTCGTCCGCCACGGCCAGGACGCTGTCGCAGTCCTCGGCGGCGCGGCCGGCCACGTCGTACAGCAGCGGGAAGATCCCGGCCAGCGGGTGCCCGGCCCGGTAGCCGGCCAGCAGGTCCGCCGCGAGCGTGATGGGCGGCGGGCTGCCGTCCGCGTTCACGCCCGCCGCCGCCGACCGCAGCCACGAGTCGGCGATCATCCCCCGTACGCCTGCCGGGACCGTCCCGCGCTCCAGCAGGGCCTCGCGGGCCTTGCGGAGGTCAGGGAAGGCGGTCATACCGCATTATCAGCCGGCGAGCGGGCCGCCGGCAGGTGACGAAGGTCCCGGGACGAACGGGCCGGCGGTCCCTGGGGTCACGATCATCCCTCTGGTCAGCTAGGACAGCACGCAACCCACCGCGGGTCAAGCCAGCGACACCGATCCAGGGAAAGCCGATGACCGTGCTCGAACTGTCCCGATGGCAATTCGGGATCACCACCGTGTACCACTTCATCTTCGTCCCGCTTACGCTCAGCCTGTCCTACCTGGTCGCGATCATGCAGACCCTGTGGCGGGTCAAGCGGGACGACGTGTACCTGCGGATGACGAAGTTCTTCGGGAAGATCTTCCTGATCAACTTCGCGGTCGGCGTGGTCACCGGGATCGTGCAGGAGTTCCAGTTCGGCATGAACTGGTCGGCCTACTCCAAGTTCGTCGGGAACGTGTTCGGCGCCCCGCTGGCCATGGAGGCGCTGCTCACCTTCTTCCTGGAGTCCACGTTCATCGGCGTCTGGATCTTCGGCTGGAACAAGCTGTCGCCGCGGCTGCACCTGGCCGCGATCTGGCTGGTCTCGATCGGCACCAGCCTGTCCGCGTTCTTCATCCTGGCCGCCAACTCCTGGATGCAGCACCCGGTCGGCTACCGGGTCGACCCGGCTACCCACCGGGTGGTGCTCACGTCCATCGTGGCGCTGCTGACCAACCCGACCGTGCTCGCCACCTGGCCGCACGTGTTCTTCGCGGCGTTCATGGTGGCCGGCGCGGTGATCGTGGCGGCCAGCGCCTGGCACGTGGCCAGGCACCAGGACCTGGACGTGTTCCGGCGGGCCATGCGGCTCGGCCTGGTGGTCACGCTGCTGGCCGGCATCGCCACCGCGGTCACCGGGGACGTGCAGGCCCGGATGATGGAGACGCAGCAGCCGATGAAGATGGCCGCGGCCGAGGCGCTGTACACGACCCAGTCCGACGCGTCGTTCTCCCTGTTCACCATCGGCTCGCTGAACGGCGACAAGGAGCTGTGGAGCGTCCGGGTGCCCTACCTGCTCTCGCTGATCTCCACCATGAACCCGCACGGCACCGTCCAGGGCATCGACAACGTCGAGAAGGCCTACGCCAAGAAGTACGGGCCCGGGCAGTACAAGCCCGTCATCCCGGTCACCTACTGGTCGTTCCGCCTGATGATCGGCTTCGGCTCGCTGGCCGCGCTGCTGGCCGCGATCGGCCTGTGGCTGACCAGGCGGCGGGCCCTCCCGCGCAGCCGCTGGTTCTACCGGGTCGCGCTGTGGGGCCTGCCGCTGCCCTACCTCGGCATCGCGTCCGGCTGGATCTTCACCGAGATGGGCCGCCAGCCGTGGACCGTGTTCGGCCTGCTGACCACCGCGCGGAGCGTCTCGCCGGGCGTCACCCTCTCCTCCGTGATCATCTCGCTGACCGTGTTCACCCTGCTCTACGCCGCCCTGGCGGGCATCGCCTGGTGGCTGACGGTCAGGCACGTCAAGGCGGGCGCCCCGGCCGAGGCCGGCCAGCCCGGTGCCCCCGAACCGCTGCCCGTCTTCCAGTACTGATCAGGAGAAACCCGTCATGAACCTCGCTACCTTCTGGTTCATCCTCATCGCGATCCTGTGGTCCGGGTACTTCGTGCTCGAGGGTTTCGACTTCGGCGTCGGCATCCTGCTGCCCTTCCTGGGGAAGGACGACGCGCAGCGCCGCACCATGATCAACGCCATCGGCCCGGTCTGGGACGGCAACGAGGTCTGGCTGCTGACCGCCGGCGGCGCCATGTTCGCCGCGTTCCCGGCCTGGTACGCCACCTTGTTCAGCGGCTTCTACCTGCCGCTGCTCATCATCTTGGCCGCGCTGATCATCCGCGGGGTCTGCTTCGAGTTCCGTAGCAAGGTGGAGAGCCCCCGCTGGCGGGCGAACTGGGATCGCGCCCTGTTCTTCGGCTCGGCGCTGCCCGCGCTGCTGTGGGGGGTGGCTTTCGCCAACATCGTCCGCGGCGTCCCGCTGAACGCCGCCCACGTCTACACCGGCAACCTGCTCACCCTGCTCAACTGGTACGGCCTGCTCGGCGGGCTAGTCACGCTCAGCCTGTTCACCCTGCACGGCGCGATCTTCACCGCCCTGCGCACCACCGGCGAGCTCAGCCAGCGCGCCCGCCGGACCGCCGTCCGCGTAGCGCTGGCCGCCGTGCCGCTGGCCGCGGTCTTCCTCGCCGTGACCCAGTACCGCCACGGCCGGGCCGCCACCGACGTCACGGCGGCCGTCGCCGCCGTCGCCCTGATCGGCGGCACGGCCGCGGCCGTCCGCGGCCGGGAGGGCTGGGCCTTCACCGGTACCGCTCTGGCTTTGATACTGGCCGTCGCGACCCTGTTCGGCGACCTATGGCCGAACGTGATGCCCTCGAGTACCTCCGCCGCCTTCAGCCTCACCGTGGCCAATGCCTCCTCGGCGCACTACACGCTGGTCGTGATGAGCTGGGTCGCGCTGCTGTTCACCCCGGTGGTGCTCGCCTACCAGGGCTGGACCTACTGGGTCTTCCGCAAGCGCCTGGCCGCCCCGGCCGCGACGCCGCCTGCCACGGGCCGGGAAACCCCGGAGCCCGTCGGCGGACGGTCGTGAAGCCGCTCGACCCGAGGCTGCTGCGCCACTCGGCGGCGGCCCGCGGCTACCTCGTGGTCACGGTCGTGCTCGGCCTGGCCGCCACCGCCCTGATCCTGCTCCAGGCCAGCCTGCTGGCGCACCTGCTGTCCGCCGCGGCCACCGGCACCGGCACCGCCGTGCTGGCTGGCTCGCTGGCCGCGCTCGGTGCCGTGCTGCTGGCCCGGGCCGCGGCCGGCTACGGCGGGGAGGTCACGGCGTTGCGGGCCGCGGCCGCGGTCAAGTCCCAGCTACGCCGCCGCCTGACCGATCACGTCCTTGAGCTGGGCCCGTCCTGGCTCGTCGGCCACCGGTCCGGCGAGGTCACCACGCTGGCCACCCGGGGCCTGGACGCGCTCGACCCCTACTTCGCCCGCTACCTGCCCCAGCTCGTGCTGGCCTGCGTGGTGCCGTTCGCCGTGCTGATCCGGGTCGGCCTGGCCGACTGGCTGTCCGGCGTGGTCATCGGCGTCACGCTGCCGCTGATCCCGCTGTTCGCCATCCTGGTCGGGCTGCACACCAAGGCGGTCACCCAGCGGCAGTGGCGGCTGCTGGCCCGGCTCGGCGGGCACTTCCTCGATGTGGTGGAGGGGCTGCCCACGCTGAAGCTGTTCGGCCGGGCCAAGCCGCAGGCCGAGGTGATCGGCCGGGTCACCGGCGAGTACCGCAAGGCCACCATGGCCACGCTGCGGGTGGCGTTCTTGTCCGCGTTCGTGCTGGAACTGGCGGCCGCCCTGGCCACCGCGCTGGTCGCGGTGGAGGTCGGGCTGCGGCTGCTGGCCGGGCACCTGAGCTATCAGACCGCATTGCTGGTGCTGCTGCTCACCCCCGAGGCCTACCTGCCGCTGCGCGCGGTCGGCGCCCAGTTCCACGCCAGCACCGAGGGAGCCGCCGCGGCCGCCGACGTCTTCGCGATCCTCGATACCCCGGTGCCCGGCCGGGTTGCCAGGATCCCCGGGGCCGCGTCGCGTCCGGTGGACCTGCGGGCGGACACGATCAGGCTGAACGGGGTCGGGCTGTCCTACCCGGGACGAGGCCGGGACGCCCTGGCCGGGGTGAGCATGACGATCCGGCCGGGCGACCAGATCACCCTGACCGGGCGGAGCGGGGCGGGCAAGAGCTCGCTGCTCGCCCTGCTGCTCCGCTTCGCGGAGCCCACCAGCGGCCGGATCGAGGTCGGTGACCTGGACCTGGCCCGGGTCCCGCTGGGGGAGTGGCGCCGCCAGGTCGCCTGGGTCCCGCAGGCCCCGCACCTGTTCGCCGCGTCAGTCGCGGAGAACATCGCGCTCGGCGACCAGGACGCCAGCCGCGAGACCGTCGTGGCCGCCGCGCGGGCCGCCGGGGCGGACGGCTTCATCGAGGACCTGCCGCGGGGTTACGAGACCGCCGTGGGGGAGGGCGGGCTGCCACTGTCCTCCGGCCAGCGCCAGCAGCTCGCGCTCGCCCGCGCGTTCCTGCGTGGCGCCCCGCTGCTCCTGCTGGACGAGCCCGCCGCCCACCTGGACGCGGACACCGCCGCCCAGCTCGACGCCGCGCTGGCCCGGCTGGCGGCCGGACGCACGGTGATCCGCGTCGCCCACGACCGCCATGCCGCCACTGGCCCCACCG
>Ga0207693_10005483_pt1 | contig 10577 bp, 11 predicted proteins | sample LARL81metaG_FD_184347 | JGI IMG/M metagenome (GOLD analysis project Ga0207693, IMG submission 184347) | Corn, switchgrass and miscanthus rhizosphere microbial communities from Kellogg Biological Station, Michigan, USA - LAR L8-1 metaG... | ecosystem: Host-associated > Plants > Roots >... | reverse complement strand
GAGCACCTTCTTCGCGCGCGGCGTGAACGGGATCTGGCCGGTCGTGACCTCGTCGCCCTGGCCGACGATCCGCGCGACCTGCGCCCGCACTTCCTCCACGGTGATGTCGAGAGACTCGAGTACCCGCGCCGCGAGGCCCTCTTCCTCGCGAAGCAGCCCGAGCAGGATGTGCTCGGTGCCGATGTAGTTGTGCTTGAGCGCCCTGGCCTCGTCCTGTGCGAGGACGACGACCTGGCGAGCCCGTTCGGTGAACCGTTCGAACAAGTCCCTCGACTCCTTTCCTCGTTGCAACGCCGCTAGACGTCGAAGGTGGAACCATCGTAGCCGACCCGTCCGGCCGTACAGAGTGGCCCGCCTGGGCCTGTTTCGGCATCCCGACGACTATTCCCGAGCCCGCAGCGCCGGGAAGAGGATCACGTCGCGGATGGTGTCCTTCCCGAGCAGCACCATCGCGAGCCTGTCGACGCCGACGCCGCAGCCGCCGTTCGGTGCCATGCCGTACGACATCGCCTCGACGTAGTCGGGATCGCCGGGCTCCGCCTCGGCGTCGCCCGCCGCGCGCTCCGACTCCTGCATCGCGAAGCGCTGTGCCTGTTCCTCGGAGTCGTTGAGCTCGCTGAAGGCGTTGGCGATCTCCATCCCGCTGACGACCGCCTCGAAGCGCTCGACGAGCGTCTCGTCGTCGTCGGTGGTACGGGCGAACGGGGACAACTCGATCGGCCAGTCGTAGACGATCGTCGGCTGGATCAGCTCCGGCTCGACGAAGTGGGAGTACGCATGGTCGGCGAGCTGCGACCAGCTGCGGTCGCTCGAGATGTCGACTCCCGCCTCGGTCAGCTTCGCCCGGAGCTCGGCCTCGTCGCGCGTCCAGACGCCGTGGGCTTCCAGCGCGTCGGTGAAGCGCACCTCCTGCCATCGAGCGAGGTCGACGTCGTGACCGCGGAACGTCGTCTTCGTCCCGTTCGTGGCCTCGGCGGCGTGCCGGACGAGCTCCTTCAGGCGCGCGGCCGTGTCCTTGTAGTCCGCATATGCCTCGTACCACTCGACCTGGGTGAACTCCGGCGAGTGTTTGTACGAGTAGCTCTCGTTGCGGAAGTCCTTCGAGAGCTCGTAGACCTTCTCGAGACCGCCGACGATGAGCCTCTTGAGATAAAGCTCGTCGGCGATACGGAGGTAGAGCTCGGCGTCGAGCAGCTCGGAGCGCGTGACGAACGGCTCGGCGAAGCCGCCGCCGTACCGCGGCTGCAGGATCGGCGTCTCGACCTCCAGGAATCCCTCGTCGTCGAGGTAGCGGCGGATCGCCGAGACCATCCGTGCGCGCTTGATCGCGTCGTCGCGCGATTCCTCGCTCATCAGCAGGTCGAGATAGCGCTTGCGGTAGCGCAGCTCGACGTCCTCGATGCCGTGGAACGTGTCGGGCAGCGGCGCGCGGATCCGCGCCAGCGTCTCGAGCTCGTCCACCTGCAGCGAGGGCTCGCCGCGGCGCGACTGGGCGGGTGAGCCGGTCACGCCGACGATGTCGCCGAGGTGGAGGTCGAGCTCGCCCGTGCGCTCGGTGGGGCAGATCAGCTGGATGCGAGCGGAGCGGTCGACGAGGTCGAGAAAGACGAGCTTCCCCATGTCGCGACGCGCCATGACGCGGCCGGCGAGGCGGCGCTTCGTCGAGTCGTCGGTCGCGCCGGGCTCGAGCCGCTCCGCCTCGGCACGGACGGCCGCGACCTCGTCCCGGTCGGGAAAGCGCTTTGCGGCCATCGCCGCCGAGTCTAGGAGGAACGCGGCCGCTAGGCGGCTTTGACGTCCATGATCTTGAACTTCTTGGCACCGCGGGGTGTCGGCGCCTCGACCACGTCGCCCTTCTTGTGACCCATGATCGCCTTGCCTACCGGCGACTCGTTCGACAGCTTCATCTCCGCCGGATCGGCCTCCGCCGAGCCGACGATGTGGTACTCGACCGTCTTGTTCGCGCCCATGTCGCGGAGCCGAACCTTCGTCCCGACCGAGACCTCGCCCGAGCGAATCTCCTTCTTCGTCACGACACGCGCGTTCTTGAGCCGCTCCTCGAGCGTCGCAATGCGCGCCTCGAGATGGGCCTGGTCGTTCTTGGCGGAGTCGTACTCCGCGTTCTCCGCAATATCGCCGAACTCGCGCGCGATACGGATGCGATCGGCCACCTCGCGGCGGCGCACGGTGGACAGCTCCTCGATCTCCTGCTGGAGCTTCTTGTAGCCGTCCGGCGTGAGGACTACTTCCTTCACCACTGGCCTCCTCGACCCAGAACATGAAACGGCCGGCGGCTAACCGGCCGTCGGCGGTCGCGCATGGTACCCCCGCGATCAACCCCCGTCAACACACCGCCGATACCATCGCCCGATGCCTGTGAACCTCCGGGATTCCTGGTCGATCGGCGGCGTCGAGGTTCCGACCCGGATCGTGCTCGCGCCGATGGCGGGTGTCAGCATCCAGGCGTTCCGGCGCCAGGGGCGGCGATTCGGCGCCGGGCTCGTCTGCTCGGAGATGGTCTCCGCCGCCGGGATCGAGCACCGCAACGAGCGCACCTTCGGCTACCTGCGCGTTGCGGGCGACGAGCACCCGCTCGCGATCCAGATCTTCGGCGCCGATCCGCGCGCGATGGCCGACGCAGCGCGGATGGTCGAGGCCGCAGGTGCGGACATCGTCGACATGAACTTCGGCTGCCCGGTGCGCAAGGTGACGAAGACCGGCGCGGGCGCGCACCTGATGGAAGATGCGGCGCTCGCCTGCACGGTCGTCGAGGCGGTCGTGGCCGCAGTCGAGGTTCCCGTCACCGTGAAGATGCGGCGCGGCGTCGCCAACGGCTCGCACGCGTGCCTCGAGCTCGGGCCGCAACTCGTGGAGGCCGGTGCCGCTGCGCTCACGCTCCATCCCCGCTCGGCGCAGCAGATGTACACGGGCGAAGCGGACCACTCGATCACGGCGAAGCTCGTCGAGCGCGTCGACGTCCCGGTGATCGCGTCCGGCGACATCACCTCTCGCGCCAAGGCGCTCGCGGTGCTCGAGCAGACCGGTGCCGCGGCTGTGATGGTCGCGCGCGGCGCGCAGGGAAATCCGTGGGCGCTGCGGGAGATCGCCGAGGGCGATTCGTTCAAGCCGACGCGCGAGGAGGTCGCGGCGGAGCTCGTCGTCTTCATCCGCGAGGCGGTGCGGGAACTCGGCGAGCAGCGCGCGGTCGGCTTCCTGAAGAAGTTCTACGGCTGGTACCTCGGCCACGGCCGCTTCCCCAAGCCGTTCAAGCAGGAGCTCGTCGAGCTGAAGACGACCGAGGAGGTGGTGACGCGGCTGTTCGCGGCCGCTCCGGGTGCCGCGCCGCTCGTCGAGCAACTCGAGGCCGGGCTCCCCGTCGCCGAGGACGAAGTGCTGCTCGACCGGCTCCCGATCTCCGTCTACGGCGGCGGCTGAGCTCTACCCGTCTCGGTTGCGGTCCCAGACGAGGCGCAGCCCCTCGAGCGTCAGGAACGGCTCGACGTGGGCGATCGTCCGTGAGTGTGGGGCGATCAGGTCGACGAGGCCGCCCGTGCCGATCACCGGCGCCTCCGCGCCGAGCTCGCCTCGGATCGCTTCCACGATGCCGTCCACCTGGCCGGCGAAGCCGTAGACGAGCCCAGACTGCAACGCACCCGCGGTCGTCTTCCCGATGACCTGCGGCGGCTCGACGTAGTCGACCTTCACCAGCCGGGCCGCCCGCGCGAAGAGCGCTTCCATCGAGACCTCGATCCCGGGCGCCAGGACACCGCCGACATACGCCCCTTCCGCAGACACGACATCGAAGTTGGTCGAGGTGCCGAAGTCGGCGACGATCGCCGGCGCGCCGTAGAGCTCCTTCGCCGCGACGGCGTTGACGATCCGGTCCGGGCCGACGTCGCGCGGCGCCTCGTACTCGATCGGGATCCCGGTGCGCACGCCGGGACCTACGACCAACATCTCGGCCTTCGCCCAGCGCCAGGCGACATGCTCGTACTCCGTGACCAGCCTCGGCACCGTCGAGGCAAGGCAGATCCCGTCGATCGCACCGAGGTCGAGAAAATCCGCGAGCAGCGCGCCCAGCTCGTCCCCGGTCCGGTGCGCCTCGGTGGCGATCCGCCAGCGGTCGCCGAGGTCGGCGCCCTCGTAGAGGCCGAAGACGGTCTGTGTGTTGCCGACGTCGACCGCGAGCAGCATCGCGGCCGGAAGTTACTCGTCTTCGAGGCGGAAGGACTCTCCGATGCGCTCGGCGAGCGCCTCGGCTGTCAGCTGCGGCTCGTCGCCCTCGCCTCGCAGCTCCTCGACCGTTACGTCGCCCGAGGTGAAGACCTTGGCCCGCGGGATGATCCGCGTCGGCCGGTTCTTGTCCCAGACCCAGACGTCCTCCAGCTCGAGCTGGAAGAACGGAAGGCCGCCCGCCGAGCTCGGCGCCGCCTGCTGTACGTCGAGCTTGTTGCAGAGATACGTGGCGTCCTGAGTCAGCACGCAGAAGCGAAAGAGAGCGAAGACGGCCTGGTACTCCTTCTTCAGCGCGAGCTCGAGCTCTGCCTCGTATTCGTCGAGATCGTCGAGGTGGGACATGCCGGTCAGTGTAGCCCGCTGAGCAGGGATTCCACGTCTCCGCGCCCGGCCACGACGAGGCCGGGAGCCAGCTCGGCGAGCGGCTCCAGGACGAAGCGCCGCTCGTGCAGGCGCGGGTGTGGGACGGTCAGGCCGGGCTCGTCGATCACCTCGTCGCCGTACAGGAGAAGGTCGAGGTCGAGCGTCCGCGGGCCCTGCTCGCCGGGGACGCGGATGCGGCCGAAGCGCTGCTCGACGGCGAGCAGCCGGTCGAGCAGCCGGCGGGCGGTCAGCGTCGTTTCGAGCTCGGCGGCGCCGTTGAGATAGAGGGGCTGCTGTCCGACTCCGACCGGCTCTGTCTCACGCAGGACGGAGACCGAGGCGACTTCGACTCCGTCCTCGGCGGCCAGCGCGTCGACGGCCGCGCGCAACGTGCGCTCGCGATCCCCGAGGTTGGCGCCCAGCCCGACGTAGGCCCGCGTCACGGTCTCGTAACGGTGACTCCCACCGTGCCATCGAGTTCCGCAGGGCGCACTTCTGGCTTGCGGACGCGCACGCGCACCCGCTCCGGCGAGAACCGTCGCTCGAGCTCGTCGGCGACCGCCGATCCCAGCGCCTCGAGCAGCGCGTACTGCCGCGCGTCCGAGACCGCCTGTACGACACGCGCCACCTCGACGTAGTCGACCGCGTCTTCGAGGCGGTCGCTCGTCCCGCGCACTCCCACGTCGAGCTCGACGTCGAAGAGGAAGTCCTGACCGCGCTCGCGCTCCTCTTCGTGCACGCCGTGGTGCCCGAAGACGCGCAGGTCACGGATCTCGACGGTGATCACGCGATTGCGCCGGCGACCGTGAGCGCGTCGACGTGAGGCTTGACGTCGTGGACGCGCAGGATCGTCGCTCCACGCTCGAACGCGGCGACGGCGGCCGCGACGCTCGCCCCGAGCAGGTCGTCGGATCCGGTCAACGTGCGCAGGGAGCTCTTCCGCGAGAAGCCGACGAGCACCGGTCGCCCGAGCGCGAGCAGCACGTCGAGCCGGTGCACGAGCTCGAGGTTCTGGGAGACCGTCTTGCCGAAGCCGATGCCAGGATCGAGGCAGATCCGCTCCTCGGGGATGCCCTGCGCGACGGCGAACGCCAGCCGCTCCTCGAGGAACGCCGCGACCTCGGCCGCGACGTCCCCGTACCGCGGCTCCTCCTGCATCGTCCGCGGCTCGCCCTGCATGTGCATGAGGCAGAGATACGCGCCGCCTGCGGCCACGACTCCGGCGAGCCGGGGATCGCCGCGCAGGGCCGTGACGTCGTTGACGAGGATCGCGCCGCGCTCGAGCGCGGCTTCCGCAACAGCTGCCTTCGAGGTGTCGATCGACACCGGGACGTCTCCACCGAGACGCTCGAGGACCGGCACGACCCGCCGCAGCTCCTCCTCCGCGGACACGCCGTCCGAGCCGGGCCGGGTCGACTCGCCGCCGACGTCGACGATCGCGGCTCCCTCCTCGACCATGCGCCGCGCCGCAGCGGCAGCGACATCGGGCTCGAGATGGACACCGCCGTCCGAGAACGAGTCGGGCGTGACGTTGACCACACCCATCACCGACGGCCGCGGAAAGCGCTTCTCGACCGGAACCATGCCGGAAACTAAAGCACCGGCCGCGCCGTGCCGACATACCCGCTGCGATGATCGACGACCGCCTCCTCGCGCACTGGGAACGGGAGAGTGCCGCCCGGGCCAGGCTGCGCGACCAGCTTCCGGCCTCGTGGCGGAACGACCCGCGGCCGAACATGGACGTGGTGCGCGAGCTCTACATCGAGGCCATGCTGCGACTGAAGCAGCAGCCGACGGTGCAGCCGGCTGCGATCGGCGACGACGATCGCTAGTGCGGGTTCCCTTTTCGGCAGATTTCTCTTAAGCTCGTGCGCGTGAGCTTCTGCGGCTTCCGCTCTCGGCGGACTCTCCACTGGACGCGCGTCCGCAGCTGAGACGTAGGAGCACTGCATGTTTCAGAGGGATGTGACCTTCAGGCCGACGCGCGCCGTAATCTCCGCGCGGGTGTCGGTTGAGCACGCTTTCGCAAGCCTTACGCAGCGCTTAGCAAGTAGCGCTACTTTGCAGCCGTTCGTGCGGAGGGTCGTGTGGATCTGGGTGACGGCTGCGGTGCTGCTCGTCTTCGGCGCTGTCGGTGCCTCGGCGGCCAAGTCCGCACACCGGTCCAAGCGCGCTGACCAGCGACTCAACGTCGTCGTGATCCTCAGCGACGACGAGCGCACGGACGGAACCGGCGTGATGAAGAGCGTCCAGACGCTGCTCGCCGACCACGGCGTCACGTTCACGGACGCGCATGTGACGACCTCGATGTGCGCGCCGTCGCGGGCGAGCATCCTCACCGGGCTGTACGCGCACCACACCGGCGTCACCGACAACTTCGGGCCGCACAGCTACCCCGCTTTCAGGGCCGCGGACGAGTCGAACGACCTCCCGGTCTGGATGCACGCGGCCGGCTATCAGACCGCGCTCGTCGGCAAGTACGTCAACGCCTACACCGATGGGTTCGTCCACCACTCGATTCCACCCGGCTGGGACGACTGGCAGGTGATGGACAGCGTCCCGATGGAGGCCTACTACAACTACTCGATCAACAACAACGGCCACCTCGAGCAGTACGGGAACAAGCCGTCGGACTACTCGACCAACGTCCTGGCGCACAAGGCGGTCCGGTTCATCAAGAGAGCGCATCACCCGTTCTTCCTCTACTTCGCTCCGGTCGCGCCGCACCTGCCGGCGATCCCGGCGCCCGGCGACCAGAGGAAGCTCGAGAACATCGCGCCTCTCCACGATCCTGCCTTCAACCAGCGCAACATCGGCAAGGAGCCGTGGCGCTTCTGGCACAAGGACATGCTCAGCGCCGCCGCGGAGCTCTACATCAACCATGTCCGCGAGCGCCAGGAGGAGTCGCTGCTCGCCCTCGACCGCAGCGTCCGCAGCGTCGTGCAGGCACTGCGGGCGCGCCACGAGCTGAACCGCACCGTGATCCTCTACACGAGCGACAACGGCTTCCTCTGGGGCGAGCACCGCCTCGGCGGCAAGGTCTGGCCCTTCGAGGAGTCCACCCACGTGCCGATGATCGTCCGGACGCCGTGGACGACCACACCGCTGCGCAACAACCAGCCGGTGCTCAACATCGACGTCGCCTCCACGATCAGCGCCCTGGCCGGAGTCACTCCGGGCCTCCCGCAGGACGGCAAGAGCTTGGTTCCCTTCCTCCACGGCCAGCAGGCTCCGTGGCGGCACGCCTGGCTCGAGGAGTACCTCGGCAAGGACCTGCTCCACAAGGGCGGGCCTCCTCCGTACACCGCCATCCAGACGAGGCGGAACCTCTACGTCGAGTACAAGAACGGCTGGCGCGAGCTCTACAACCTGCGGAAAGACCCGTGGGAGATGAACAACCTCGCGGGCAGCTCGAGCAGCAAGCCGCTCCAGGCCACGCTGAGCGGGGTCTTGAACCGGCTGTACGACGCGCCGCCGACGCAGATCGTCACTCACAAATAGGATCGCGCCATGCGTGAGGTGCGCCCCGGTGTCTGGCACTGGCAGTCGCCGCATCCCGGATGGAGTGAGGAGGAGTGGTGGCCCGAGCTCGTCTCCTCCTACGCGATCGAGCTCGGCGACCACTTCGTGCTGTTCGACCCGTTGGCCGTTCCCCGCGAGTTGCGCGAACGAGCGACCGCCGTCGTCCTCACCGCGCCCTACCACGAGCGCGACGCCCGCGGGCTCGGTCTGCCCGTCCACACGCCGCCCGCCGACACCTGGCAGGACTGGGTCGAGAAGTTCGGCATCGACCCCGAGCGCGTACGCGGCATGGAGAGCGAGGACCTCGCGTGGCTCCGTGCAGGTGAGGGCGAGGGACACTTCCACGGTCCCGGCGCGTGGCCGTTCGGCATCACCGCCTACGCCGGACGCGAGGACAACGACCTCATCCTCTGGCTGCCGTCGATCAACGCGATCGTCACGGGTGACTCGCTCTCCGACTTCGGTGACGGGTTCGGCATCCAGCTCGGCGGCCGCAAGCACGTGACCGAACAGGACGTCGCGGAACGACTGCGCCCGCTGCTCGACCTGCCAATCGAGCTCGTGCTGCCCGCGCACGGCGAGCCGATGGATCGAGCGTCACTCGAGCGCGCTCTCGCCTAGCTGGTCCGCGCGGCCTCCGCGGTACACACCGGGCAGCGAGCCGAGCCGTCCGCGGCCGTCGACCAGCGCTTCGGCACGACGTGCTTCGTGTCGGATTCGACCGCCTTCGCACCGCACGGGCAGCTGAACAGGGCGATGCTGCACGGAAACGGTGCGGGGATGACGATGTACTCGGCCGTTCTCGCGATCCTCGCTCCGACGGGCAGGCTTGTCAACGGGCCTCGCCGTGTGAGGAAGGCCGGCTAGCTGTTCGCGGGATCCGGGCCCTGCATCGCCGAGCCCGGCAGCGGGAACGGACGCGGGCGCGGGCGCTCGCGCTTGGGCTGCGGCTGCGTCTCGGGCTGCTCCGGCTGCTCGGGTACCTCGTCCGGGAAGACCGAGGCCTCTTCCTCGCCGGCGAGCAGCCGTTCGAACTGATCCCTGTCGATCGTCTCGCGCTCGATGAGGATCGACGAGATCCTGTGCAGCTCCTCCATGTGCTCGCGCAGCACCGCCAGCGCGAGCTCGTGCGACTCCTCGATCACGCGCCGGATCTCGTCGTCGATCTCGCGGGCGATCTCCTCGGAGTAGTCCGCCTCGGCGCCGTAATCGCGGCCGAGGAACGGCTGGTCGTGGCCCCGACCGAGCACGCGCGGGCCGAGCTTCTCGCTCATGCCGAAGCGCATGATCATCTGCTTCGCCATCGACGTGATCTTCTCGAGGTCGTTCGCCGCGCCGGTCGTCACCTCGTGGAAGACGATCTCTTCCGCCGCGCGGCCGCCGAGCGTCATCGCCATCTGGTGCATCAGCGCGCTGCGCGTGGTCAGGTACTTGTCCTCGGTCGGCAGCGAGATCGTGAGGCCGAGCGCCTGACCGCGAGAGACGATCGTGATCTTGTGGACGGGATCCGTGTGCTCGAGGTAGTGGCCGACGAGCGCGTGTCCCATCTCGTGGTACGCGGTGATCTTGCGCTCGTGCTCCGAAAGGAGGCGTGCCTTCTTCTCCGGCCCGGCCACGACGCGCATGATCCCCTCCTCCAGCTCCTCCTGCTCGATGATCTTCTTGCCGCGGCGCGCCGCGAGCAGCGCAGCCTCGTTGACGAGGTTGGAGAGGTCGGCGCCGGTGAAGCCGGGCGTCCCCGCTGCGAGCGTGCTCAGGTCGATCTCCGGCGCGAGCGGCTTGCCCTTCGTGTGCACCTCGAGGATGCGCTGGCGGCCGACCCGGTCAGGCCGGTCGACGACGATCTGGCGGTCGAAGCGGCCCGGGCGAAGGAGCGCCGGGTCGAGGATGTCGGGCCGGTTCGTGGCGGCGATCAGGATGATGTTGTCCTTCATCTCGAAGCCGTCCATCTCGACGAGCAGCTGGTTCAGCGTCTGCTCGCGCTCGTCGTGGCCGCCGCCGAGGCCGGCGCCGCGATGGCGGCCGACCGCGTCGATCTCGTCCATGAAGACGATGCACGGCGACGCCTGCTTCGCCTGCTCGAACAGGTCGCGCACGCGCGAGGCGCCGACCCCGACGAACATCTCCACGAAGTCGGAGCCCGAGATCGAGAAGAAGGGGACGCCTGCCTCGCCGGCGACGGCGCGTGCGAGCAGCGTCTTACCGGTGCCGGGAGGCCCGTAGAGGAGGACGCCCTTCGGGATGCGCGCGCCGAGCGCCTGGAACTTCTTCGGGTTCTCGAGGAACTCCTTGATCTCCTGCAGCTCCTCGACTGCCTCGTCCACGCCGGCCACGTCCTTGAAGCCGATCTTCGGCGCGTCGGGCGTCATCCGCTTCGCGCGCGACTTGCCGAAGCTCATCACCTTCGAGCCGCCGCCCTGCACCTGGTTCATGAGGAAGATCCAGAAGCCGAACAG
>Ga0207693_10005481_pt1 | contig 10578 bp, 6 predicted proteins | sample LARL81metaG_FD_184347 | JGI IMG/M metagenome (GOLD analysis project Ga0207693, IMG submission 184347) | Corn, switchgrass and miscanthus rhizosphere microbial communities from Kellogg Biological Station, Michigan, USA - LAR L8-1 metaG... | ecosystem: Host-associated > Plants > Roots >... | reverse complement strand
AGTACTCGGCCGAGAATTGGCCGCAGGACGCTCGCTTCACCAGCACCCCGGCCAGCTTATGGGAACAGCGACATTTCACCCCGAGCGCGAAGGCACTCGTCGATGTGGTGATCGATCTCGCCGCGCAGAAGCAGTGCTCCCCGACGCAACTCTCGATCGGCTGGATCCTGCGCCGACCGGGCGTGAGCAGCGTCGTGCTCGGGGTACGCAATTCTCAGCAGCTTCAGGATCAATTGGGCGCCGTTGCCGTCGAGTTCACCGACGAAGAACTCGCCCGTCTGGACGACATCGCACCTCCTGGCCGCGCTACCGTGCCGTATTACCTCGACGATGATTTCGCCGATTGGTCACCAGCGCTGCATCGCTGGTGAGCGCAGCGTCGACAGATACCGATCGTCGGAGGAATCCATGCGAGCGATGGACTGGGCGGAGGCAAGCCAGTTCCTTCTTGCCGGGCGGCGCACCGCGACCATAGCCACGATCGGTCGGGACGGGTACCCGCACGTCGTGCCGGTCTGGTTCGTCCTCGACGGGCACGACGTGATTTTTTCGACCTCCAGTGCCAGTGCGAAGGCAAGGAACCTGCAGCGCGACCAGCGAGTGGCGCTTTGCGTGGATGATGACGCGCCGCCATTCGGATTCGTCACCATCAAAGGGCAGGCTCAGCTCATTCCACGTCCGGCCGACTTTCTCGCCTGGACGACGCAAATCGCAGGCCGCTATCTGGGCCCTGAGCGCGCCGGGGAAATGGGCACGAGGAACGCCGAGATGGACGACACGCTAGTACGAATCCGGGTCGACTCGTTCATCGCATACACCGACATCGTGACGTGAAATGGTCACCGAGCGCGGCTCAGGCGACGGTGCGGTGCGGGCTACTGACATCTCACCCAGCGTCCTAGCCTTACTCCGGTCGGAAGCGCCCGGGCCGACTTGTCCAACGTCGTAGTGGCCGACATGGACGGTGCGAGCCTCGAGATCGACCGTGAGCCGTACGACGGGCTGATCTCGCGTCGTAGGACTAGGTACTTGCGGAAGGCATCCGGCCGATGTCGCTTGGACGCGCTCCGCGCCTTCAGCCCGGGGATGCGCATACGATCGCGACCGTGGTGGACGCGCGCCGCGCGGCAGGAACCGGCGACGAACCCGACGCGCCGGTCTCGTCGGCTGAGCCACAGGAAGCTGAAGCCCATCGGTCCCGCCGCGGAAAGGTGCGCGTACAGCTTGAACGGACAGGGCACTTCGCGCGGGTCGTAGCGAATGCGGATGCGGATGAGATAGAAGCGGCCGCCCAGAGGCTTGGTGAGTCGAGGCGCTACTTGGCTCCGGTGGCATGGGCTGCCGGCGCTATCGTGCTCGTGATCCGTGGGATCAAGCTACTCATCTTGAACTGGCGGCTCACCCTCATCCAGGTGATCCCGGCCCTCTGGGTGTGGCTGGTGCTGTGGGATCTCAAGGCGCACACGCTGCGGGCTGTCCCGTTTCGACAGATCACAGTTGGCGGGATGATCGTCCTGATTGTTCTGGCAGTCGCGCTGAGCATCGCTGCGTTCTGGTGCAACACGGTGTTCGGCTTCGCCATCGACGGCGAGAAGCCGAGAATCGCTCCAGCCGCGCGACAGGCGAACGCGCATCTTGGAATCGTCGTGGTGGCGGGCGTCGCCGTCGGATTGCTCCTGGCCTTCGCCGTAATCGTCGTCCCACGAATTGGCTCGACGTGGCTTTATGCCTCCGCCCTCGGTGGGGTCTGGAGCGTCATGCTCATCAGCTTCGTCGCGATCCCGGCGCGGATCATTGGCGCCAAACGGAAAAAACTTCCGCCACGGCAAGCGGTCGGCAGCTGGGCCACCGGAGGGGCATTGAGCGCGGTGGCCATGACGCCTGGATTCCTGCTAGATCGCCTCGGGCTCATTCTGCTATCCCAGCCCGGGTGGGACATTCTCGGACTGGTCATGCTGTCGGCCGGAACCGCCTTATATGCCGCCGGCATGTCATCGGTAAGGGCCGTGAAACTGAGCATGAAGCTGGTCACGTCCGGTTAGATACGCCGTACATCCGCGGGACAGGGAAAGGACAACGATGGCGGGCAGCGTGAGCGACCTCTCACAGGACGTGCGTGTCGCTGTTGCGATGACCGGCGGGGTAAGCCTCGCGGTCTGGATGGGTGGAATCGCCCGCGAGATCAATCTGCTGCAGCAAGCCAGCAACCTGCGCCCGCGGCCGGCGACGACGCCGGGCCCTACTGCGGTGCCCGGCCCGGGGGCGCGGGATCTGGCGAACTCATCGTCGGATCTGCACGCCCGCGACCTTTACCTGCGCCTGCTTGACGTTCTGGATGTCACCGTCACCGTCGACGTGCTGTCGGGCACGAGCGCGGGTGGGATCAACGCCGCGATGCTGGGGTTGTCCAGTGCCGCGGGCGTCGATCTCGCCGGCCTGCGGGACTTGTGGCTCACCGCGGGTTCGCTGGATGTCCTGTTGCGCGACCCGGGGGAGAAGAACCCGTCGGCGCTGATGCAGGGCGACAAGGTCCTCTATATGCAATTGGCCCGGGGAATTGAGAAGTTCTACCGGGAGCGCGACTCCGCGCCACGGCCTCCGGAAGGCGTCGACACAACGGTGTACATCACCACCACGTTGCTGGCGGGGGAAACGAGCCGATTCACCGACGACTACGGCACGCTCGTCGCGGACGTCGATCATCACGGATTGTTCACATTCACCCAGGACGCCCTGACGCCTGCCGATGGTGACGGCGATTCGCTGACAGCGCTGGCGTTGGCCGCGCGGAGCAGCGCATCCTTCCCGGCTGCGTTCGAACCGTCTTTTGTACCGTTCAACGAACAGATTCCGGCCGAATCGGGAATCCCGCTCCGGCCAGATATGGCGCAATACGCAAACATCACCCGGAGCCACTGGGCCGCAGACGGCGGGATTCTCGCCAATCGGCCGCTGGCGCCGTTAATGGGCGCGATATTTGCGCGACCCGCTTCCCCGGAGGGGCGAGAGGTGCGGCGAGTGCTCGCTTATGTCGTTCCAGACGGAGGTGGCACCGCCAATCCCCAAGACGTCCCCGACAAGGCCAAATGGGCGAATGCACCGACGATGATCGCGGCATTGAAGGCAGACCTGAGCGCCCAGTTGTCGCAGTCGATCGCGAGCGACCTGGAAGCGATCCGGAAGCACAATGACCAGATCAGAACTGACCATGATCTGCGGCGGACACTGGCGGAAATCGGGGTGCGGCTACCCGATCATCGGCTGGTCACGCCTCGAGTGTTCCGCGATTTCGAGCGACAGCAGGGCAAAGGACTGGCCGAGCCGCTCGTGGACGAGCTCATGCGCGAACTCTCGACGATCGATCTCCCCGAGCGATGGGCGGCGGAGTTCGCGCCGGGAAGGCGTTCCACCGAGGCCCGGATCGCGGACGAGATGATGACCGTGCTTGGCCGCGGCTGGCGCGGGGGGGAGACCGACGGCGGCGCGGCGCCGGCCGGCGAGGGTGATGGCCTGACCGACCAGATTCCGGAGTCTCAGATACACATCCAGGCGGCCCGATTCGGCCTGCCGGCGTTTCACGCTGCTCGCTCCACGGCCGTGCGGATGGTCAAGTGGGCGAACCAGCAGGCGGTTGACCCTGATCAACGGCGGGAAATTGCCGAAATGCGGGCCCGGCTGGAAGAGGCATTCGCTCCCCCGGAGACGTGGAACACGCAGCAAGACCGAGTCCGGAGCCTCGTCGACGCCGCGATCAGGTCGGCGCAGGCCACCACCGACACGACCTTGCTGCAACTCGCTCACGATCTCGCCGACGCGCGGCGCGACGAGCTGCTCATCGGCGTCTCGTCGACTTCGACGCTGGCGACGGGCTGGCTGCGCGTCGCAACCGTCGTGGCCGATCTTGTCGCGGCGTTACGGGAGACGGCCAGCACGACAGCGCGGCCGTCCCGCCTCGACGTGCGAGACACGCTCCAGCCATATCTGGACTATTTCGACGGGTCGGCCGAGCCGAGTCGCGTGTGCGACCGGTTGCTGAACCTCATAGTCGCTGAGCGCGCGCTGCATCCGGCCGAGCCCAACGTCGATCAGCCGGTCGAGTTCATCCAGGTCAGCGCGAACACCCGAACGCTCCTGGCGCCAACCGAACAATCCGTCCCGCCCAGCCAACAGCTCGACTGCGTGGACAAGCTCCGGGGCGTGGAGTTTCACCACTTCGCCGCGTTCTACAAGAGCTCCTGGCGCGCGTGGGACTGGATGTGGGGGCGCCTGGACGGCGCCGGATGGCTGGTTCACATTCTGCTCGACCCGCGCCGCATCTTGGCCGTGGTCGAAAACGACCCAGACATGGCACCGCATGGCGGTCGCGCCAAACAATTTGCCAACCGCCTTCGGGCTGAACTCGGCTTGCCGGCCGGCCTCCCCGGTGACTGCCTGGAAACAGATCTGGCGTTCCTCGACGTTGCCGGGGCGCAGCTACCGGATAGCCTCCCCAACTCGGCGATGTTTCTCGCTAAGGCGTGGCAGGGCCGCATCGTCGCTAATGAGCTGCCGGTCGTCGCCGAACGTATCCTCGCCGACAGCGGACGGCTGCCGCCACTGACTGATCCAGATGTGCATGCGCCCGCCAAGGCTGGTCGCATGTCGAACGCGGTCGCTCGAGTGCGCGAAATCTGGTATCGAACTGCCCGAAAGCGAAGGCAGGGCCGACGCCAGTCCGAACCGCCAAACCTCTGGGCCACCAAGATCCTCAAGCTGAGTCATGACAACGCCGGCACCGCCGAGACATACGCGCACGAGCTGGCGGACTGCCCGGTCCGTTGGGAGACTCTGGCCGGTCAGATGCACAGCGCGCCCTTCGCGCGAACTGCAACCAAGGCGACGGCGGTCAGCACCGCCGCATTGAGCGCCGCGCCGGAGACGCCCACGACGCTCCGATCGACCCTGGCCGGTGCGCGATCCATCACCCGAACCGGATATCTCGCGACGAAGGCGACCGGCGGCAGCGGATGGAAGACTCTGCTTCTCGGCGTCGTCCTCACCGTTGTCGGCATTGTGCTGGCCACTCAGAGCGTGGTTGTCGTCGGACTGACCGGCACCATCACTGCCCTCGTCGGGCTCTACCTGATCGCTTTGGGCGCCTGGGGTATCCACCGGGGCCTGCTCGGGGCCGTGATAGCCATAACCGCATTCGCAGCAGTCGGATCCTTGGCCCTCGCTTGGGTGCGTCGAGGGTTATGGGGCTCGAATGCGACCAATGGCGTAGTGCCGGAGCACGTCCTCCCGTGGCTGCGGGACAGTTGGTGGGGTGGGCTCGCCCTCCTCGGCGGTCTGCTCGCGATCGCCGTCCTGATCAACCTGGTCACCAGACGGCGACCCACGAGCCAGCCAGGCAGTAGGCGACTCGTCCGAACCGTCTCGACGCCGGCGGCGGACCGGCCAGACGAATCGCGTGCGACGACGGGGCCAGGCGCGTGACGCGGGTGCCCGGCGTAAACAGTGGCGGATCGCCGTCGTGCTTGCCGAGAACCGGCACTCAAGACGCGGACATCACTGACCGTGCCCGGCACTTCCGGACACGCCCGGTAGACGTTTGAAATCCGAGTCCTCGATATGACAGGCTGCCCGGTGCACGGGGCCGTTCCAGCGACGTCCCATGGGCAAAGAGGGGCGAATCCATCAGAACAGCTCGCCATGGAATGCGGATTGCGCTGGCCGGGACCGGCGTAGCTCTGCTCACAGCTTGCTCGAGCGCAGCCGCCGGTCGAGGGCGAGCAGTTGTTCCCGCCAATCTGGATCCACCCACACCGAGCTCCGTTGCCGCGTCGCCGAGCCCGGTCCCGACCACTCCGACGCCGCGCCCCTCACCTACGGTTAGGAAGCCGAAACCACGTCCGCGGAGCCAGCTGCCGCGGGGCGGCAGAACGATCTTCCCGCGTTATCGGGTGGTCGCGTATTACGGAGCGGCGGGCATTCCGATCCTCGGCGTGCTCGGTACCGCCGACCCGGACACGATCGCGGCCGAGGTATCCGCCCGGGCCGCGCAGTATGCCTCCGCGGGACGCATTGTCCTGCCCGCGTTCGAATTGATCACCACGATGGCGCAGCCGTGCCGAGCGGACTTCCCACTGTGCACCAGCGCCATTTCGCCGCAGACAGTTCAGGCCTATCTCGACGCGGCCCACCGACACCGGATGATGTTGATCCTGGATATCCAGCCTGGCCGGGGCGAGTTCCTGCCCCAGGTACAAGCGTTGCGGCCGTTCCTGAGCGATCCGAGTGTGGGCGTCGCGCTTGATCCGGAGTGGAAGCTCGCGCCGTACCAATTTCCGATCGAGAGCATCGGCTCGTCGTCGGCGGAAAGCATCAATGCCGTCGGCGCCTACCTGTCCGGGATCGTTCAGGCTGAAGACCTGCCCGACAAGCTCCTCCTCGTCCACCAGTTCGTCCGGAGCGAGCTGCCGGACCGGCAGAACATCAAGGTGTATCCCCGGGTCGAAACGCTGCTGCACGCCGACGGTTTCGGCAGTCCCGGCGCGAAAGTCGGCGTCTACCAGCAACTGGCGTTCCCCTCGCCGCCGTACCGGGTGGGCTTCAAGTTGTTCTTCACCCGGGATACGGCCCTCATGGTTCCGGCCAACGTCATGTCGCTGCGCCCGCAGCCCGATCTCGTGTCCTACCAGTAGGCGGCGCAGAACGTTGCCGGCCGGCGTCGGGCAGGCAAAGATCTGCTTCACAAGGGGTTGCAGTACGACTACGCAATGTGCATACTATTCATCGAGTCCAGGTGGTCGTTCCCCCGTGCGACCACCTGGACACCTCTATGCGCGATGCCCGATCGGGGAAGCCAATCAGCCGAGGCGCGCCGGACGTAGCGCGCTTCCTGACCGTTGTGGAAATCCGGCGCTGACTTAACTGAGATTTAATGCGGCCAGGCGTTCCCGCGCGGAACGACCGGCAGTGACGCGGCCAAGCGAATGTGCCGGAGGTCAGCGCGAACGCCGTTCGACGATCTTGGCCTGCAGCCTGGCCAGCGGATCGTACTTGCGGTCGACGACCCGCTCTTTCATCGGGATCAGGGCATTGTCGGTGATCTTGATGTGTTCCGGACACACCTCGGTGCAGCACTTGGTGATGTTGCAGTAGCCCAAGCCGAATTCGTCCTGGGCCTGCGTCTGCCGGTCGGCGGCGTCGAGTGGGTGCATGTCCAGTTCCGCGATCCGCATTAGGAGGCGGGGACCGGAGAACGGCTTCTTGTTGGTCTCGTGATCCCGAATCACGTGGCAAGTGTTCTGGCACAGGAAGCACTCAATGCACTTGCGAAATTCCTGGGAGCGCTCGACGTCGACCTGGGCCATGCGGTACTCGCCCGGGGCCAGCCCGGGGGGTGGAGCGAACGCCGGGATCTCGAGGGCCTTCACGTAGTTGTACGACACATCCGTGACCAGATCCTTGATCACCGGGAAGGTCCGCAACGGGGTAACGGTGATCGTCTCCGTCTCCTCGAACGTCGACATCCGCGTCATGCACATCAGCCGCGGCTTGCCGTTGACCTCGGCGCTGCACGAACCGCACTTTCCGGCCTTGCAGTTCCACCGCACGGCCAAGTCGCCGGATTGCGTCGCCTGCAGCCGGTGGATGACGTCGAGGACAACCTCGCCCTCATTCACCTCGACGGTGTAGTCCGCCAAGTCGCCGCCCTCGGCGTCTCCCCGCCAGACCCGGAACTGAGCCTTGTAGCTCATTGCGCCACCTAGTCTTCTCGCCGTTCGCGCGCAGCCTGGCCCCGACCAGACCACAGCAGCTGACGTCGACAGCGGATCGAAATTGGTGCATTGATCATGGCACGGTTACCTCGGGCTGGCCCGCGACCTCTATCTCGGCCGGGGCTTCCGCCTCGGCCGGAAGCTCTTCTTCGGTGAGGTACTTCGCCAATTCGGAGCGGTCGAACAGTGCGAGAAGGTCCTCCCGCATCGGAGTCATCGGCTGCTCGAGCACGTCGACATGACCGTTCACGGCCGAGCAGACGAGATTGACCTTCCGCCACTCCGCCTCCATTGCCGGATAGTCGTCGCGGGTATGACCGCCGCGGCTCTCTTGGCGGAGCAGGGCGGCCCGGGCGACGCACTCGCTTACGAGCAGCATGTTGCGTAGGTCCAGCGCCAAATGCCAGCCCGGATTGAACGCCCGAGTGCCCTCGACGCTGAGCTTCTCCGAACGCGACTTGAGCTCTTCCAGCTTCGCGAGCGCCTCTCGCATCTCCTCTTCTTTGCGAATGATGCCGACGAGATCGTTCATTGTCTGCTGGAGCTCTTGGTGCAATGTATAGGGATTCTCGCCGCCAGCCGCCTCGAGCGGCGAGAGCGCGCTGCGCTCGGCGTCGGCGACCGAGGCCGGGGAGATGCTCGGGTATTGCGCGGACAGCCCGGCGACGTAGTCGGCTGCGGCGAGGCCGGCCCGCCGACCGAATACGAGCAAGTCGGAGAGCGAGTTTCCGCCGAGCCGATTCGAGCCGTGCATTCCTCCGGCGACCTCGCCGGCCGCGAACAGGCCGGGAACCCGGGCTGCGGCTTCGGTATCCGGATCGACCTCGACGCCACCCATTACGTAGTGGCAGGTCGGGCCGACCTCCATGGGCTCCGCCGTGATGTCGACGTCGGCCAGTTCCTTGAACTGGTGGTGCATCGACGGCAATCGCTTCAGAATCTCGGCGGCGGAGCGCCGGCTCGCTATGTCGAGGAACACGCCGCCGTGCGGCGATCCGCGCCCCTCCTTGACCTCGGAGTTGATCGCACGGGCCACCTCGTCCCGGGGGAGCAACTCCGGCGGGCGCTTGTTGTGATCCGGGTCGGTGTACCAGCGGTCGGCTTCTTCCTCGGTGTCCGCGTACTGCCCGCGAAACACCGCGGGGACGTAATTGAACATGAACCGCTTGCCTTCGGAGTTGCGGAGCACGCCCCCGTCACCGCGCACCGATTCGGTCACGAGGATGCCCTTCACCGACGGCGGCCACACCATGCCGGTTGGGTGGAACTGGACGAACTCCATGTTCAGCAGCGTTGATCCGGCCCGTAGCGCGAGCGCGTCTCCGTCGCCGGTGTACTCCCACGAGTTCGACGTGACTTTGAATGACTTTCCGATGCCGCCGGTCGCCAGTACGACGGCCGGTGCCCGGAAAAGTAGGAACTCGCCGGACGCGCGGCGGTAGCCGAATGCCCCCGCGATTCGACCCGACGGGTCGCGCAGCAACTCGGTGATGGTGCACTCCGCGAAGACTTGCAGCTTCCCGTCCGGGCTGCCGTACCGACGCTTGTCGTCCTGCTGCAGCGAGACGATCTTCTGCTGCAGCGTACGAATCAGTTCCAGGCCGGTGCGGTCGCCGACGTGAGCCAGCCGCGGATACTCGTGGCCGCCGAAATTACGCTGGCTGATCTTGCCGTCGATAGTTCGGTCGAACAGCGCCCCATAGGTCTCGAGCTCCCAGACTCGCTCCGGCGCCTCTTTGGCATGCAGCTCGGCCATCCGCCACGAGTTGAGAAACTTGCCACCGCGCATCGTGTCGCGGAAGTGCACCTGCCAGTTGTCGTTCGGGTTGACATTCCCCATGCTGGCCGCGATGCCACCCTCGGCCATGACTGTGTGGGCCTTGCCGAACAGTGACTTGCAGATGATCGCCGTGCGCATGCCGGCCTCGCGAGCCGCAATCGCGGCGCGCAGCCCGGCCCCGCCCGCGCCGATGATCAGGACGTCGTATGACTGTTTCTCGATCTCGCTCATAGTTACCTCTTCACGCAAGCGCTCTCCGGCGGCTCACGGCATTAACACTAGAAGAATCGCGGATCGCTGAACGCCCCGGTGGCGAGGCAGCGGATGTAAAAGTCCGCGACCACGAGCCAGACCAGCGAAGCCCAGGCCAGCTGGGTGTGCCTGGTGTTCATCCTGGAGATCAGCGTCCAGGCTCGATACCGGATCGGATGCGCCGAAAAGTGCTTGAGCCGGCCGCCGGTTATGTGCCGGCACGAGTGGCAGGAGAGCGTATAGGCCCAGATCAGGCCCGCGTTGATGAGCAGGATCACGGTGCCGAGCCCCATGTGCCCCCACTCGCCGTTCGTGTCGCGGAAGGAGTGGATTGCGTCCCAGGTCAGCAGCAGCGCGAACAACATCGCGACGTAGAGGAAGTACCGATGAATGTTCTGGACGATGAGCGGAAACCGGGTCTCGCCGGAATAGCCCTTGTGCGGCTCGGCGACGGCACACGCCGGAGGAGAGACCCAGAACGAGCGGTAGTAGGCCTTCCGGTAGTAGTAGCAGGTCAGCCGAAATCCGAGCGGAAATATCAGGATGATCAGCGCGGGCGACAGCGGCCACCATGCGACAAGCGCCCACTGTCCGAGGTCCTGGGCCTCGCTGGGGCATTTGTCCGTCAAGCACGGCGAATAGAACGGGGAAAGGTAGGGCTCGGAGAAGTAATGCGCGTCCTCGAACGCCCGCCACGTGGCATAGATCGCGAAAAGAACGAGCACCCCGGCCGTGACGGCGGGCTGCACCCACCAGCGGTCCAGTCGAAGGGTTCGGGCTGAG
>Ga0207693_10005477_pt1 | contig 10582 bp, 13 predicted proteins | sample LARL81metaG_FD_184347 | JGI IMG/M metagenome (GOLD analysis project Ga0207693, IMG submission 184347) | Corn, switchgrass and miscanthus rhizosphere microbial communities from Kellogg Biological Station, Michigan, USA - LAR L8-1 metaG... | ecosystem: Host-associated > Plants > Roots >... | reverse complement strand
CGCTGCCCGGGATCGCGCCCTGACGAGCTGGGGGCACCTCCCGCTTGCGGGGGAGAGTGCCGGTAACGCAAGTCCGACGACGACAGCGAGCCAATCCTCGTTCATGCGCGCAACGTATGCACAGCCGTTTCCCAGGTCACCGGTTGCGATCAGCGCGAACCGAAACTCAGACGACGAAGCCGGTCTGCTCGATAGGAGGAAATTCGCCTGCCGCAGTGAGCACCGAGCCGCGGTCGACCTGGCTCTTCTCGATGCCTCTGAACAGCACACCGATGTTGTCGCCGGCCCTCGCCTCGTCGATCGACTTACGGAAGACCTCGATGCCGTCGACACGCGCTTCGAGGGTGCCGTCGATCTGCACGGTGTCACCGACCCGCAGCGTGCCACTTTCCACCCGGCCGGTCGCGACGACGCCGCGGTTGCGGATCACGAACACGTCCTCGACCGTCATCCTGAACATGCCAGGCAGTGTGCCAGAACTAGTCGCCGATGAAGCCCTTGTTGCGCATCAGGAAGTCCGCCAGGAAGCCTTCGTGCGGAATGTGCGTCGCGGTGTGGTGTGTGGCGTGACGGCCGCGGTACACGTTGGTCACCGTACGCTCGCCCACCAGCTCATCGACCAACCGGTCGTCCGTCGTGATCACGTTGAGCACGAGCGAGTTTCGCAGCGGCGCGATACCGTCCCCACGTGACCACGGCGAGACCCACGCACAGGGGAAGGGCAGTTCGACGTTGAGCTTGGCCGGGTCGGGTGTGGCCAGCAGGTGCACGGCCGGGCGCAGGGCGGCGAACCCACCGCCGAGGTCGGCGACCACCTGGCCGGCGCCCAGAACCGCGACCGTCCCGGCGGCCCTGGCCGCGAGGTGATCGGCGAGAGCCTGCGCCGCCTCGATGGAAGTCGTTGGCAGAATGGCCCGTTCGTCGGTGTTCGACAGTGGCGCGATCGTTGACAGCCGCTCTGCGATGGCATGTGCCAACGGCGCGGCATCACCTTCGTATAGCACTGCGGTGGCGTTCACACATGCCATCCCACCCAGGTTGGCGATCGAGTCGACGATCACGTCGAGGTAGTCGCGCCAGTCGCACTCGGCGGTGATCAGGATCTTCGTCCGGCCGGGCCCGTTGGTGAGCACCCTTGGATTCCCGGCATACTTGTCGACGACGTCTTGACCGCCGTAAACCATGGCCAGGTCGACCGCCCGGATGACATCGTCGGCGACGGCGTGGTCGGTTGGCAGGTATAGCACGTCGCCAGCACGAAAGCCATTCTGCCGCAAGGCGTGGGTGAGCCGGTGGGCGGTGAACGGCTCGCGCCGCGACGGACGGATCGCCACCCGGTAGCCCAGCGCCAGGGCCTGCGGCCAGAGGCCGTGCACGCCAGGAGCATTGCCGGGAGCATGGACAGCGAGTACCTCGCCGCGCCGCGCCCACACCGCACCGCCGCCAGACATGCTCAGGTCCCGCCAGTCGGAACTCGCACCCACCGGCCGCGCCGGACGGACGGCGTCGCATGCGGTGGTGAGGGATTCGGCGACGGCGTGCGCACCCGCGCGGGCCGTGGTCATCGGCAGGCCGGTCACCCGGCATGTCAGCTCGACGTAACTGTCGAAGTCGAGGCCGGCGATCGTCGATGACGCGAAAACATCGGCGGCTCGGGTCAATGCGGCCTCACGGTCCGCGGCCGCCAGGGGTAGCAGTTTCCGCTGAGCGTCGATCGACCGCTGAACGAATAGCCTTGGTACAACTGACGTTTCCGCAACCGGTACCCCCGCGGTGTCCTCGATGATCTCTCGGTTGCGGGTTCGGTACTCGCCGTCGGGCCCCAGCGCAGGAAGGTCCACCAGATCGCCAGTCATCGGTCAGTACACACCCTCGATGACAGGCTCACCACCGAAGACCGCGACGGGCGCGACCTCGCTGACCGAATCGCCGACGTGCCCGTCCCGGCCCGGCATCCGGATCGCGGTGTCGCGTTCCAGATTGTTCGGGATGAACATGCCCTTGCTGATGTGGTTCATCACCACCTGGCCACGTTCTCCGTACGGCACCTGGGCACCGGTCTCCGGATCGATCACCCGGAAGACGACGTACGGCGAGCGCGGATCGAAGACGAACGAGTCGCCGTCCACGCGGGTGGCGGCCTGCGACAGCACCATAGTGCTTCCAAATGCCAAGGCGATGACGGAGTTCGGGAAAATCTGGCGAAGCAGGTCGAGCGTGTCCATATCCACGTGAGCGCCGCTGAGCAACAGGTAGCGGATCCTGCTGTTCACCAAGTCGACCAGACCATCGTCGCGGGCGATTGCTTCGACCAACGGCGGTGTTGCGTGCAGGTTTACGACGTCCTGGGTCTCCAAAACATACCTCGCCTGCTCCAGCACGTGGTCCACATAGGCGGACATCTCCGACGCCGCGTTTCGGGCGGCGAGCTTCTTGACCCACCTGGGATCCAGGTCGATCGGATGGAACACCGACCCCAGCCGTTCGGCGACCATGCGATCGAAATGACCCACCCCGTGCGGGCCGCTCGGCATCAGGCAGAGCAGGCCGCGACCCGGCACGAAACCGCCCGTGGTGAAATCCTCGACCTGCCAACGGGTAACCTGCTCGACCCAGTCCGGGAGTTGCGCGGTACGTTTCGGCGGTCCCGTGGTGCCACCTGATTCGAAGATGCGGGGGATCGGCGCCGGTGTGCCGTAGCCGCGGGGGATGAGGTCCTCGACGGGGACACTGCGTAGTTCGTCGACCAGATTGGGGAACCGGCGCAGGTCGGTGAACGTCCGTATGTCGGTCAGCGGATCGAAGTCGAGGGATTGCGCCGCGCGAAGCCAGAACGGCGATCCCGTGTCGGCGCCGAAGTGCCAGGCGATCGCGGTGCGCAGGTAGCCCTCGGGATCGGCAGGCGCCACGTCGCGCGGCACATCCAGCAGGGAGAAGTCGACGTCCGCCACGCGGCCATCGTGTCGCAGAAGGTTGTCCGGGAGGTGAACTCAAGAATGCGCGAGCCGCTTGTTGACCAGTCGGGTCAGCCACGCGGGGGAGAATCTGGAGCCCGCCGCCATGGCCTTGGTCTGGGAACCAACGGGGAAGTGCACCTGGTGGATGGCCCGGCGCAGCCAGGACGGTTTGACGGCCTTGGCGATCGCGTCCGCGACGTCCTGGGGGGTCAGCCGGATGCCGAGCGACTCCGTCGTGCCGGTTTTGATGTGGTCGGTCATCGCGGTCTGCACATACAGCGGCCACATCGCGATCACCCGGATGCCGTATGGGTGCCACTCGATGTCGAGGGCTTCGGTGATGCCGCGGACGAAGAACTTGGTGGCGCTGTAGTTGGCGAGCTCGGCCTGACCGTAGATCGCCGACGCCGAGGCGAGGTTGACGACGACTGAGTTGGTGGTGTCGCGCAGGTAGGGGAATGCGGCGTGCAGTCCGTTGACGACGCCCTTGGCGTTGATGTCGATCTCTTTCAGATGCGTGGCGACGTCGATGTCCTCGAAACGGCCGGCCAGCAGAATTCCGGCGTTGTTGATCATCACGTCGAGCCTGCCGCCGGCCGCCTCGGCGAATTCGCCCACCCGCTGCGCCATTTCGCCTGTGTCGGTGACGTCGAGGTGTCCGGTGATCGCCTTGCCACCGAGATCGTCGATCTCGTCGGCAAGGGTCTTGAGGCCGACCTCGTCGATGTCGTAAGCGCCGACGGTATATCCGTTCCTTGCGAAGGTCAGCGCGGTCGCGCGACCGATCCCCGCGGCGGCTCCGGTGATGAACACGGCTCTGTTGTTGGGCATACGCCATGATTGCCCATGAGCCTCACTTCATGGTTGCCAGGTTGTGCCAGAGGTTGCGGAGACTGTCGGTGCCGCCGAACAGCGTGGTGAAGTGCGTGGAGTCGATGAGCACGATGTCGCCCGCTCGCTGACCGGCCGGCGGCAGCCAGATCAGCGCGTTGAACTCCGTGTTGCCCGCTTCCGTGAACGGATGTGGCCGGTTCGGGTCGACCAGTTGACGGCCGAGGACCTGCAGTTCTTTGCCTTCCGGTGCGGTGAGTTCGTAGTGCGGCAGGTGCGGGTGGAAGTTGAAGGTGGTGACATTGTCGAGCAGTCGTGGTGTGTCGAGGTCGCGGAAGCCGGTGAGCGGAGCGATCTCCTTGGTGCCGTCGACGACGGCGGGCCGCAGCCCCCACTTGTTGTGCACGGGCACATCGAGCGCCTTCATCAGCGATCGGGTGTATTGACCGAACCGCTGCTGGCGGGGGACGAGCCGGTCGCCGTGGTGTTCGTACTCGATCTGCCGCTGGGCGTAGTCGTCGGTGAAGCCGACGTCGTGATGGGGCGCCAGCAGCAGACAAGTGCCCTCTCTGTTGAGCCACTCGGCGATGGCCGCGATCTCTTCGGTCGCCGCTTCCTGTTCGGACAGCAGGTGATCGAGACCGAACACCATAAGGGTGTCGGTGTCGGCCAGGATGCGTTCGTCGATCGGCAGCTTGTAGCCGGCTTGGTCAATGCGCTGGAAGACGGCGACCGGGTGTCCGGTGGCTTCCTCGGCGAGTTCCTGGAACGACAAGGTGGATCGGTGGAAGAGCTCCAGCGTTCCAGCGATGCCCTGCAGGAAACTCGCCGCGTCGTATTCCGGTGTCTCGTAGGCAGGCCAGGCGACGTTGCGGACTTCTGTCATGGTCGAGAAGCGGTTGTAGATCTCGGCCGGATCCCGTTGCGATTCCCAGGGATAGCTCCAGGTCCAGTAGATGCTGATGCGCCGCCCACCGGTGTGGGCGCGAGAGACGTGGCTCTGGTTGTAGGTGCGAGCGCGCATGGTGCTCCTTAATTGCCGAGTGTGGCGAGGTAGCGCAGTGCGTTCATGCCGGGCAGGAAGAAGTACGCGCCGCCCGTGAGTGTCGTGAAGGCCGGTAGCCCCTTGTGCACCTTGCGGATGGGACGTTTGGGAACGGTGAAATCCAGTGTGCCGTCCTGGGTTCCGCAGATGGGATCGTGCTCGTTGCCGAGTTCGTGGAAGGCCTTGTCATTGATCCACACGTTCTGGGCGAACTCGAACTGGCGCACCAGGTTGGCACAGATGATGAACGCGGCGATCCCGCGGTCCACGCCGTCGTCGGGGGCGTCGTCGGGCAGGGCGGGACCGTACGTCGCGCCGCGCCGGATCATGCGACGGCGGTTCATGTAGTGCGCCGTGTCGCGTGGATTGAGCCTTCGCGCATGTGATCCCAGCGGGCACGCATAGCCGAACGGATCCATCTCCTTATAGTTATAGCCGTTGTTGCGCATGGGATCCGCGCCCAATTCGGGATCGTCTCTGTCCGGCGCGAGCACCAGCGGGGCGCCGCTGCGCCAGCGGCCCATGAACTTCGCGGCGAGCAGCTCCTGATCCTCCGGGGTGTCGGCGTTCGCGCGCAGGTAGTCACGGAACACCCCGACGTGCTCCTGTAGCCGCCGGTACGCCATGTAGCTACCGTTACGCGACAACACCTCGGGCTCAGGAAGATTCGCGACCGGACCGTCTTCGTCGGGATAGCCGAGGATGAACTCGCCGGGCTCCAGCGCTGCACCGGAGCCGGGGGTGGGGTCCTCGCCGGAACCCTTCATCACCGGCTGCGACAGCCGATCGCGGAAGCCGAAGTGATCGTGGGCGTAGTTGAACGGGGGCGTCGCGTTGAGGTCGAGATGCGACACGCTCCGGACGCCATCGGTTCTGGCCAACAGTTTGTCGTGCTCTTCGATCGACCGGCGATACTGGTCGTCCGTGCGTGAGAACAAGATCGCGATCGCGTGCAGGTCTTCACCGGCCAGGCCGCCGACCCAGCGCTCGGGAGCGGCTGGTCCGGTGTCGCCGAGGATGTCCGCACGGGCCGCCATGCCTTCGCGAAACTCGTCGGGGAAGGTGGCCAAAGACTCATCGGGAACGCCGAGCGCCCGGAGCCCATTCCACGTGAACGCCAACGTGACCCAGCGATCCGCGCTGTCCATCGTTGCCTGTACATCGGCTGCCGACTGCACTTTGTCGAGCAGCTCGGTCAGCCACGCGCGGCCGCCTGCGGCTGTGTCGAAGGACAAGAACTCATAGCGTCCCGTGATCGCCGGGGTGCGGGTCAGCAGGATGTGCTGAATGTCGTCGAATTCGAGCATCTACTGCATCTGGTCGAGCATGTCGGAGAAGGCGGCCTTCAGCCGCAGCGCCTTTTTGATCTCGTCGGCGGAGACGTACGGGTACTCGCCGTACTCGAGGAAGCTGGGGCACTGGTGCTCCCGTACGAACTTCACGAATGCCTCGGGATTCTCCTTCCAATCCTCTGGAAACCCTTCGAGATTGGTGAAAACGGTCGTGATGCCGGTCTGGCTGAACAGCTGGACCGCGTCCTCGGTGTACTTGTCGAAGTCGGTGTCGAAGATGCCCTGGTACTGGAAGTGCAAGCCGGACCCGACGTCGAACAGCACCCAGCGGAGGTAGTGCAGACGTAGGGGTGCGAGCACGTCAGGGCTGCCCGCGATCGCCTCCTCGATCTGTTTTCCGTACGCTCGGACGGCTTCTTCGCGGCCCTCCTTCACTTTGGCAATGATCGAAAACCCGTAGCAGGCCGGGGTTCGCGGATAAACCGGACCATAACGGCCCCGTTCGAGTTCGAAATACCCTTCTTTCGGGATGGCCACCGCGGCGGGTTTTGTCCAGTCTTGATCTGTCATATCCGGCCCCCGTTCGCACTTCTGGTGCACGGACCGTAACACCGCTGACGATGTTGTGACCTGGAATCGGGTCCCGAACATGGAACAAGAGACGTCTGGACAGGGAGCCCTAAGTGATGAGAAAAATACTTGTCATGACAAAAAACCAAAATGCGGAGAATGGTGAATTCAACCTATCCGCCGGGCGAAATCAAACTACGCTTCGCGGTAGCGGATCCACCTACTTCTGAGAGGGGAGCCTCCGTGCGAAGAGAACAGCGCTGCCTGATTTTGGGATTGGCCCTTACGTTCGTGCCTGTGAGCGTCATCGTCGCCTCGCCCGCCTCCGCGGATTGCTCCGGTGCCGGGTACGCAACCGTGTGTGCGCAGGGCGAAGTCCGCGGCGGTGGTCCGACACCGCCGTCGGCGTCCTACCCGTCTTATTGCGCCGACCCCTGGTATTGCGATGACGGCTGGGATCTCGATGTGGTCCTTCCCATACGCCCCGGCCGGCCCGGTGGCCCCGGCGGCGGAGGCGGCGGTATCGGTCCACGTCGCTGAGCAAAGTCCCCTGTCAATTAAGAAACCAAGGAGTCTCGAATGTTCTTCCGCAGCCTGATTGGCGCCGGCACGATCGCCGGTGCGATGCTCGTCGGCACCGCGGCGACCGCCGCCGCCGATCCGCCGAACTGCACGGCCGCCGACCTTGCCGGCGTCATGTCCGGAGTGAATGCGGGGACGTCGTCCTACCTGTTCACCCATCCGGACGTAAACGGCTTCTTCACCAGCCTCAAGGGCAAGTCCAGGGACGAGATGCAAACGGAAATCACCACGTACATGGACGCAAACCCACAGGTGCGGGACGAGTTGACAGCCGTCAGGCAGCCCGCGGCCGACTTCCGGGAACGCTGCAACGCGCCCATGCCCGACGGACCTATGGGTTAGAGGTCCAACAGCGCCATTTCCGTCGACCTCGACGAGGTCGCGGAGTTCATCCGGGAAACGCCGAGCTTGAGCACCGTCGGGGCGTCTCGTCCTCCGACGGTGCGGTCTCCGTTTGACCGCTCTCCGATCCGGTGGACGTCGTTTCGCTCGAGGTCGTTTTCGACGAATCACCCGCGGGCGTCAATCAGCCCGGGATGACCGAGTTGCTCGGGGCCTTGTCATCGGTCGCGTTCATACGCATACCGTTCTCCATGAAGTCCAGCGCCCGATACATCCGCTCCGGCATACCGGACATTCCGTCGAGACAGGCCATCAGACCGCCGGCGAGTGCGCCGACGAACACGCGGACCTCGAAATCATCGGACTCCCGTCCGGTCCGTCGGCAATCGGCCTCGGCGAGCGCCGCAACGGTGCGGCGGTACTCGTCAAACTGCGCGGCCTTGAGCTCCGGGATCGACAACACCATCCTCAGCCGGCGCCGTTCGAACCGCCACTCATCCTCCGAGAGCGTCGCCATGGTGATCTCGAGCGCACGGCGAAACGCCCGCACCGAGGACATGTCCGCAGGTTGTCGCTCGAGCGCCGTGATGGTGACGAGGTCCAGATCGTTGGCCATCAGCACCATCTCTTTTGACGGGAAGTACCGGAAGAAGGTGCTCGGTGACACTTCGGCCGCGTCCGCGATCTGTTCGACCGTGGTGTTGGCGTACCCGTTTTCGTCGATGAGCCGCATGGCTTCGCGGCGGATGGCTGCCTGGGTCTGGATCTTCTTGCGATCCCGCAAACCGAGAACCTGATTATTGACCCCCATGGGGCCATTGTGTCGATGTCAATGTGTCAGGACAAGGCCAACGATGTCCCGAGCCCGATCATCATGACGGCGATCAGGCCGTCGAGGATGCGCCATGTCAGCGGCCTGGCGAACAGGCCGGCCAGTTGCCGTGCCCCCAAACCGAGGCCAACGAACCAGACCGCGCTGGCCGCGACGGCGCCGACGCCGAACAGCCACCGTTCGTCGCGATGCTCGTTGGCCAGCGCGCCGAGCAGCACCACGGTGTCGAGGTAGACGTGCGGATTGAGGAACGTCAGCGCAGCGCAGGTGAGCAGCGCTTCGATCAGACGAGTGGGCGCGGCCTCCGAAGGGGTTAGCGACGACGGCCGCCAGGCGCGCCGCGCGGCAAGCAGCCCGTAGCCGACGAGGAACAGCGCTCCCCCGAATTTGGCGATGTTCAGAGCGCTTGGGTGGGCGCTGATGAGCGCGCCGACTCCGGCAATGCCCGCCGAGATGAGCACGACGTCGGACACGGTGCAGAGCGCGACCACGGGCAGCACGTGCTCGCGGCGGATGCCCTGCCGCAGCACGAACGCGTTTTGGGCGCCGATCGCGGCGATCAGCGTGAACGAGGCGATGAAGCCGACAAGCAGGGGCGAACTCATGGCTTCGACGGTAGGGCCGCTGGCTGGATCAGTACAGCTAATAACTCTTCATATGCATTAGTATCGCTAATGTGCAAATAGACGGTCAGCAGCTCGCCGCGTTCGCCGCGGTGATCGAGCACGGCTCTTTCGACGCGGCCGCGGAGCGGTTGCACGTGACGCCGTCGGCGATCAGTCAGCGGATCAAGGCGCTCGAGCAGCGGGTCGGCCAAGTGCTGGTGGTGCGGGAAAGGCCGGCGTCCTCAACCGCAGCCGGGATTCCACTACTGCGACTGGCTGCACAGACAGCCTTGCTCGAGGCCGAGGCGCTGGCTGAGATGGGTGGCGGTGACGATGCGTCGGCGCGGATTGCGATCGCGGTCAGTGCCGATTCGATGTCGACGTGGTTTACCGGCATCTTCGCCATCCTCAATGACGTGTTGTTCGACATCCGGATCGAGGACCAGGATCACTCCGCGAGGCTGTTGCGCGAGGGTGTCGTTCTGGGAGCGGTGACGACCGAGCGCACGCCGGTGTCGGGCTGCCGAGTGCAGCCGCTGGGCGTGATGCGCTATGTGCCAGTGGCCAGCCCTTCATACATTAGGCGGTATCTGCCCGATGGCTTTATTGCGCGGGCGGCGGCCGCAGCGCCTTCGCTAGCGTGGAATCGCGACGACGCGCTGCAAGACATGCTGGTACGCAAGGTCTTTCGACGGGACATCAGGCGGCCGCAGCATTTCGTTCCGACCGCAGAGGGCTTCGGCAGCGCGGCACGTTCGGGACTAGGTTGGGGAATGTTCCCGGACAGTCTCGCCGCGCCGCACTTGGCCGAAGGCACGTTCGTACGGATTTCAGATGTACATCTCGATGTGCCGCTGTTCTGGCAGTGCTGGAAGTTGAATAGCCCGTTGGTCCAGACCGTCACGGACGCCGTGCGGTCCGCCGCTGCTAGCCTACGTCCGCAACGAAAATGACTTGATCAACTTCCGCCGTGGCCCCGACAGCCCTTCTGCGTCGATGACGAGACCGATTGGTGTCCTCGCAGCGGTCCGACGCAGCGCCACTCTCGTCACGTGCTGTGCCGGTCAGCTCAACGTGCCCGACATCTTCACCCGGACAATGCTTTCCGTGGTGGCCACCGGCATCGCGCCTGGCTCCTTCTATGAGCTCGACGCTAATGGCAATCGCCAGCGGGCTCATTATGACGGACTGCCAGTTGATTTCATCGCCGAAGCGATCGCTACCCGGGGGCTCAGGTCGAGAACCGGTTTGAGACGTATCATGTTCTGAACCCGTACGACGACGGCATCGGGCTTGACGAGTATGTCGACTGGATCGCCGACTCCGGGTGCCGAATTCAGCGCATCCCCGACTACACCGAGTGGTTGCAGCGTTTTGAGACCGCTATGCGCGCCCTGCCGGAAAGACAACGCCAGCATTCAGTTCTGCCGGATAGCCCAACGGCCGGGAGTGGTCCTGTGTGGACCGACTTCCAGCCGTTGGTGGGTCACTACCGGTTGTGTGGTGACGGTGCCATTCAGTTGCCC
>Ga0207693_10005475_pt1 | contig 10585 bp, 9 predicted proteins | sample LARL81metaG_FD_184347 | JGI IMG/M metagenome (GOLD analysis project Ga0207693, IMG submission 184347) | Corn, switchgrass and miscanthus rhizosphere microbial communities from Kellogg Biological Station, Michigan, USA - LAR L8-1 metaG... | ecosystem: Host-associated > Plants > Roots >... | reverse complement strand
ATAAATCTTTATTAGCGGTTGCCGGTACGGAAATAATCATGCCGAGTCGCAGGCCTATTGCAAAACGTTTGGGCGCGAGAGGACTTGACGGCCGGAGGCATGTCGCGCGTATTCGTTTGCCGCGCGAGCGCAAACAACTTGCTCCCGCGGTTGTTTCGCCCTGCATCTACATCATCCAGGATGGTGCGGTCGAACCTGAGAACCTCGCGAGCGACGTCACAACCTCTTTCTCGCGCAGTCGCGCCGCTATCGCTCTATCACCATCCGCAAGCACATGATGGGCAGGAAGGCACTCCCTGCAGACCACAGTCGAAAACGTTTCCAGCACGACAGCCGACGGGGTAAGCCTGCGGGAGGCTCTCAGCGTTTGGCCGCGCATTGCCATGCTGAGCTTCGGAAGTCCTGCCGTGCAGCTCGCTGCCATGTATCGCATCCTCGTCGAGGAAAAGCGCTGGCTGTCCAGAGACAGGTTTCTCAACGCTCTGAACTATTGCCTGGCGCTGCCGGGACCGGAGGCGCAGTTGCTTGCAGCCTACGTTGGTTGGATGATGCATGGCATTCTCGGCGCCGTGCTCGCAGGCGGGCTCGTCATCTTGCCGGGTATGATTTGCATGATGGCGCTGAGCTATGGGTACGTGACCGGTGGCGACTCCACGGTCGGTGAGGTGCTGCTGTACGGGTTGAAGCCAGCCATCCTGGTCATCGTTCTGGATGCGACCATTCGAGTCGGAACGCAGGTGTTGCGCACCCGATTGATGCTTGCGCTCGCTGGTTTGGCATTCGTCGGAACTTTTTTCTTCAACTTATCTTTCGTGCTTGTGGGTGTTGGGACCGCGTTGATCGGCTTCTTTGCTGGCCTCGTCGACATTGCCGCAGTTCCAGGCCAAGCCAAACCCCCTCCCGTCGCGGGATGGTTCCCTGGTGGCCCACGCGAAGGCGATTTGGCGGATCATATCCCGGCGACTCTGGGCCGCTATCTTCGCACCTGCGCGCTATGGGTCGCACTATGGTTCGTGCCGGTCGCGGTACTGATTGCTGCGTTTGGCCTGGACAATGTCTTCAGTCAGATCGCAATTTTATTTAGCAAGATGGCGGTGCTGTCGTTGGGTGGGCCGTACGCCGTCAACAGCTACGTCGCCGTTCACGCAGTGGAGCCATACGCCTGGCTCACCCACAAAGAGGCTCTGGATGGTCTGGCGCTGGCCGAGTTGGCTCCGGGGCCAGTTATCCTGTTTCAGCAGTTCGTCGGATTCCTGGCGGCGTATCGCCATCCAGGGGTGTTGCCGCCCCTCGCTGCGGGCACGCTGGGCGGGCTGCTCAGCATATGGATCATTTCCGTCCCCACCTTCTTGTGGATTTTTCTCGTCGGTCCGTTCATCGAAAGATTTCGCGACAACAAGCTTATCAACGCGACCTTGAGCGCCGTCACCGGTGGCGTGCTGGGGGTCGTTCTCACCTTTGCCGTCAGGTTCGGTACGCGCACGATATTTCTAAGCGCCGAGCCGATCAGCGCCTTTGGGCTCGATTTCACTCTTCCCGATTTTGCCAGCGCCGACCCGTGGGCACTGGCAATCGCCATTGTCGCCGGCATCGCGATGTTCTGCTTCGGGCTTGGAATGGTGGCAACCCTAGCGGTGTCCTGTGCGGTCGGCATCATCCCGTATTTGATCGACACAATCGGAATGGGAACCCTGCACACCGGCCTACTTGGGCTTGTGGCCGGCGCTGCGATCGGATTCCCAGCCGGTCCGGTTGCGGTTTGGTGCCTGCATCTTCGCATTCAGCAACGACGCGCAATGGTGCTCGCGATCGTTGCAGGCAGCGCGATAGGTGACCTCATTGTGGCAGCGGTGTTTTTCGTCGTCACCAACTTGCTTGGGGGTGCAGCCGCCTCACTGCAGATGTTGAAAAATCCCCTGTTTCAAGGCCCGATCCTGATCCTCGGCGGGATCGTACTTCTCCTGGTCGTGAGCCGGAGCGCGCTCTTGGGGCTGCCGCGCCAAGAGCACGCACGGCCTGAGAAATGGACATACGTCGGGGCCGGCCTTGCGGGGTTGATAGCGCTGGCCGCGAGCGTAACTCATCCGGAGAACCTTCTCGCCATCGGGGCCGTCTTCGCCGTCCTTGGGATCGGCTCCGACAGCGGCACCACTTTGCTCGCCGGGTTCTTCGTCGGGACCGCCACCACGTGGTTCAGCACGATCGAACTGCTTTGCCACCTAGGCGAAAAGCAGGGACGGCAGATCATGCTGCGAGTGATGCAGGCTTTGTGTGTGCTGTGCATTGCGGCAGGATTGGTCCAACTCGGCCGAGCGGCCAACCTCTTCAGTGGTTGAGATTTGCTGTGCTTAGGCCTTTGAGAAGGGCGACCACATACGGCGGACCTTCCACAGCCTCAGACGATCGGCCATTTTCTTGCGCCTGCCGCAGGCCGGAGAGCTCTAGGCGGCGGCGATTTCGACTCCCTCCTGCTCACAGGAGTTGGCCACGTCGGAAACGGTTGCACGCTGCACGTCGCGTTTCCACCGCAGATCGTCGAAATCGGTACCTCGGTGCATGGTGCAGCGATTGTCCCACATGACGAGATCGTTTACCCGCCACCGATGGGTATAGACGAATTGCCGTTGAGTCGCGTGGGCGATCAGTTGATCGATTAACGCGCGACCTTCGTGCTCAGGCATGCCGAGGATCCGACCTGCGTGTGATGCAAGGTAAAGGGATTTACGTCCGGTTTCCAGAATGGTGCGGACCAGCACCTGTGGCACCGGCGGCATTTCCTGCCGCTCCTCGTCGCTGAAATTGGTGAAGGCAAGCCGCGCGCGGGAATTGAAAATCGAATGCTCGGCCACCAATCGATCGAGACGCCGTTTCATTTCCTCGGGAAGCGCATCGTAAGCCGCCCGTTCGTCGGCAAATTCGGTATGGCCTCCCACTGGCGGGATCGAACGCGCATAAAGCAACGAAGCGCGCGCGGGCAGCCGTTTGAACGAGCTGTCGGTGTGCCAGAGCCGGTTGCTCAATTGGAACAGCCGAAGTCTGCTTTCCTTGCGCCATAGTTCGTCGTCGTGGTCGAGATTGGATACGTCGGCAAATTCTTTGCGTAGACGTAGTCGTGCATCCTTTCGATAAACCGCAATCGAGGTCTCGAGTGGGCCGAAGTGCCTCGCAAAGTCGAGGTGCTGATCCTGTGAGAGACATTGATCAGGAAAAATCAGCACGGCGTACCGGGCGAGGGCGTCTGTGATCGCCCGCAGATTCGCCGGCTCGATTTGCGTGGCCAAGTCGATGTCGCCGATTTCCGCGGCAAAGCTCGGCGTGACTGGATAGACAGTGATGGCCATGAGCTTGTCCTTGGCACAGGCGAGGGAATTGGAGCACGCCGAGACAACGCATGCAATCGGGTGAAGAGCTTCAGCCGAGCGATGTCTTGAGCAGGGCCTGGCGGAAACGCGACTTCAGGAGCGCTCCGTCCCATGGTGGCAAAACGAGCGGGTCGCGATCGGATGAAACTTTCAGGACAACGGCGATCGGACCCTCGGCCGTGTGCAAAATCGGCACAACCTCCTCGAGTTCGCCCGCTTGTCTCACGGTGGCGGTCCAACGGAAGCCGCACCCAAGGGCGATTCCTGCGAGGTCGACTCCCGCACCGGTGTGGCTCCGTTGCATTCCCGTCTCGCCGTAATGCTCGTTATCGATCACCACGAGGGCGAAATTGTGCGGCCTCTTCACAGCGACCGTGGCGAGCGCTCCCAGGCCCATCAGCATTTCGCCGTCGCCGGTAAGGACCAACACCCGATGCTTCGGCTGTGCGAGAGCAAGTCCCAATCCAACTGTGACCGCGCTGCCCATCGCGCCCCAGAGGTAGAAATTGAGTGGATGATCGCCCGCAGCCGCGCAGTCATACGTCGGCGACCCGAGACCTGTCACCACGAGTGTGTCCCGGCGATCGGCGAGTATTCGCGCGACCGCACTACGGCGCGACAGCTCATGGGGTCCCTTCATTGGCTCAGTCCTTGAAAAGCTTGGCGCCGAGCATGCGTTGCGAGAGCAGAACGGCGACCATCAGGCTGCCGTTGAACGCGATGCGGGCTGCTGCTTCCACGGCCGGAGCTGCCGCCTCAGGTTCGGTCACTTCGTAAACGATCACGCCGGCGAGCCGCAGGTTTTCGGCCGCAATCTGGCCCATCGGGACCTGCCAAGGGTTCGCCTCTCCCCACTCGCCACGCATGCTGACAATCATGAGTAACGGGAAGCTGCACACCTTCGCGAGCGACAGCACGTTGATGCAATTTCCGACGCCGCTGCTTTGCATCAGCAGCACGCCGCGCTCACCGCCAAGCCAGGCACCTGCCAAAATGCCGATCCCTTCCTCTTCCGTGGTAAGTACGGTCGGCTCCATCTCACGGGAGGCATGGCACAACTCGATGAGTCGCGTCTGGCCTGCATCAGGCACGTATGTGACGTGACGAACATCGAACTCCCGCAGCTTCTGGAAGACCAGGTTCGGCCAATGCTGTGCATCCGCGGCTGTAACGGCGCTACGCTCCGCTCCATCGCATTCCGGAGCCCGCCTCGTCATGGACATCCTTCCAAACGGACCGCCGTTGGTGCAGTGGCGTTATGAGCTTTCATATCGCTGGGCCCGTCAGGAACCGTTCGCCAGCACACAGGACGGAGGCGCACGACTGACGTTTGTGTTGCGCGGCCGACGGCGCAATAGTCTTGCGCATTGGAACTCCCGTGTTCAATTCCCGGTGAAGTTGGCCTTACGCTTCTCGGTAAACGCGGCGATGCCTTCCTTGTAATCGCGGCTGTCGCGAAGTTTCTCGTAGGCGTGCCCCTCGACTTCAAGCCCGACGTTGAGACCCGTGTCATACGATGCAGTCAACACGCGTTTGATCGTCTTGAGCGCGAGCGGCGACATGTTGGTTAGCGTTGTGATGATGTCGTCAAGCACGCGATCGAGCTCCGCTGTGTCATCGGCAACCCGCGTGACCAATCCCCAACCATGTGCTTCCGGTGCCGAAATGCGGCGGCCGAGCATCATCATGTCGACGGCCCGCGTCAATCCGGCAATCCGCGCTATGCGCTGACTGCCGCCGCTGCCGGGGATTTGGCCGAGAGTTACCTCAGGGAGTGCTAGGACCGTATCCTTCGTCGCGATGCGGATATCGCAGGCCATGGCCAGTTCGAGCCCGACTCCCATTGCATACTTTTCAAGCACGCAGACGACTGGCTTCGGACAACGCTCAGGCGCAGCGATATTCCACGCGAGGTGCGACATGCCATCGCGCTCGATCTGCGGAAAGGCTTTGACGTCGCCACCTGACGTGTACACGCCGTTTTTCCCGCGAATGACGACGACGCGTACGTCCGGATCATGGCCGAAAGCCTCCACGATGGCGGCAATTTGACTGCGGCCGCGATAGGACACGACATTCAACGGCGGTCGATCGAGCCAAAGAAACCCAACTTTCTTCTTTGCATCGACCTCGTAGTGCACGCCATCGAGATTCCGCAGGATTGCGGCACGCTGGTCGGCGTAATCCTTGCTCATGCATCTCCCCGTCGTGACTTAAAGTTGGCGCAAACGTGTTTGCCGCTACCCAGCCTGACGAGTTTCTGCAGTTCGCCGGTAATGCGCGCGCAGCGGGCATGGTCATCCGATGATTGATTTGCATGCAACGGCAGCGCTGCCAAGAGGCGTTCTTACACGACTTTACTCATAGCTGCTGCGGCCTCGAGAATGGCGGTCACGATTGATGCATATCCTGTGCACCGGCAAATGTGGCCGGAAAGCATGTCACGGACCTGCTGCTCGTCGGGATGGGGCGTCTCTCTCAAGAAATGGGTCACGGAACAAAGTATCCCGGGAGTGCAGAACCCGCATTGCAAGGCGTGATGTTTGGCGAATGCGCGCTGCAACTCGTTGAGCGTGCCGGGTTGGGCAAGGCCTTCCACGGTCACGATGTCCGCACCGTCTGCCTGCGGCGCGTATTGAGTGCAGCTGCGCACTGCGCGTCCATCGACCAGGATCGTACAGGCTCCGCAGACGCCATGCTCGCAGCCGACATGAACCCCGAAAGCCTGGAGCTCATGACGCAAGAAATCGCAGAGCAGCATGCGCGGTTCGGCTTGGCCAGATCGGCGTTGCCCATTCAGCGTCAACTCGATCGTAAATCGTTTCCCGGCGGCACGATGCAGCGTCGTCATTGCAGGTGACTCCTTCGCTGCCTAGCCATATCCAGCGCGCCGTTGACGGCGCGTCCTACCAGCACCTCGGTCAGCGCTGTCCGATAATCGGCGCTTACCGAGTGATCTTCCATCGGCATCAGGGTGGCGGCGGCGTGCTCCGACAGAGCGGCCGCAATCTCTCCAGCCTGTCGGCCGACAAAACTGTTCACCTCAATGGCAACCGGTCGGCCTTCCACTCCTCCGACGCCGAGAGACAACTCCTCGATTCGATCGAGCCCATCGAGACGCAGGCTGCAGGCTGCCGCAGCAATAGCGAAATCTCCGTGGCGCTGGGCGACCTCGGCAAAAGCGTGACTCGTATCCGGCGCAGAGCGCGGCCACTCGAGCGCCGTTACGATCTCGTCCGACCGGCGTTGCGTCATTAGCACGCCGACAAAAAACTCCCGGGCGGGAAGGCGTCGCTGCCCGCGACGCGATTGCAGTACGACGGTTCCGCCGCAGGTGACGAGAGCAAGTGGTATCTCGGCGCTCGGATCCGCGTGAGCGACCGAGCCTCCCAGTGTTCCCCGGTTGCGCGTCTGGAAGTGGCCCACCCAAGGCAGCGCCATTGCAAGGAGCGGAACCTCCCGTTGAATGAGGTCCGAGCCCAGCGCGTCGCTCTGTGTCACACCAGCGCCAGTCAGCACTACGTTCGATTTTAGCGAGATGGTCTTCAGCACCGACATGCGTGAAATGTCGATGACTGCACGCGGGCGAGCGACTCTCAGGTTCAGCATCGGTCCGAGCGTCATGCCGCCTGCGAGGATAGCGGCTTCATCGCCCATATCCGATAGAAGGGCGACCGCCTCCGAGAGCGCCTGCGGACGATAATAGTCGAACGCGACGGGCTTCATGCCTAGCCTCCGCTGCGTCCGTATCGCAATCTCGACCACCAGGTCCGCCAGCCTGGGCGGCTTGCCGGTCGTATCCGACGCTCGAGCGAATGAAAGAATTGAGCGATGAGATAACGAATTACACTGCCAAGCATCCGCTGGCCGACGGCGGCGAGCTTGCCGCCGATGTCCGCTTCGTAGCGATACTCCAGCCGAGTGCGCCCGCCCGCCTCTGGCCGAAGGCTCACCAAGCCTGATCCGGATCCGAAGCCCAGTGCTCCTGAGGCTTTGCCGATCAGGCGCAGCGAGCTTCCTTCTCTCTTGTCGCGGAGCTCGATTTGCGCCTGATAAGTGCCGCGAATGCCGGCAACGCCGATGACGACCTGAGCCGAGTAGGAATCCGGCCCATCCTGGGTGAGACCTCGGCATCCGGGGATAATTGCGGCAAGCTCGCGTGGATCCAGCAGACGCCGCCAGACGTCCTCCACCGGAGCCGAGAGAGTGACTTCTCCTCTGCCAGTCAGCGGGTCGCTGACGGCCGGCCCAGCTGGTCGGGCAGGCGAGATCCTCGAACCAGCTGTTGCGCTCGGATCGTGCCCGTTCGCAAGCGCCCAGACCCGCCGTAAAGTGAGCGGCAACGAAATATCGTCGCGCCCAAGCGCATCGGCGACGGCGTTTGCGATAGCTGCGGGGGTCAGCATGGAGCTGCCGTCGCCCATCCCCTTGGCGCCGAGCGCATTGGTCGGGGAGCGTGTTTCGACGTGCCCGATGTCGATCTTTGGAATCTCAGCGGCGGTAGGGCAAAGGTAATCGGCGAAGGTCCCCGACAGAAAGTTGCCTTGCTCGTCGTATGCCAACTCCTCGAAGAGCGCCGCCCCGAAACCATGCGTAAATCCGCCGTGCACTTGCCCTTCCACGACCTTGGGATTGAGCTGGGCTCCGACATCGTGCACCGACGCATATTTATCGACACGAATGGTCCCCGTCTTGCGATCGATCTCGATTGCGGCCAAATCGATGACGAACCCAAACGTGACCGCAGAGGCAATGCGATCCTCATCATCAGACGATGCCAACACCCGCGGCGACACGATGGTCGCTTCATGAATTCCGGGACTGGTATTGTCCGGCAAACCGGCCGGATCCCAGTGCGCCCGCGCCGCCGCCCTCCGGAACGGCAGTCCCCTGTTGGATTGACCACGTACCCGCGCATAGCCGTCATACAGCTCGATCTCCTCGGGAGATACATCTAGGGCATCGGCAGCGAGCAATTTGATTTTGTGCGCGACTTGCTCGGCGCATTGCGCGACCGCATCGACAACAATTGCGGCAAAACGGTTCGAGTAGTTGCCAGAGGCGATCGACCAGGCGCTCGTCAGCGTGTCCACCTCGGTAATCACATCGACGTCGTCTGGATTAAGCCCAAGCGCGTCGGCTACAATCTGTGCTGCAACGGTCGCATGCCCCTGGCCGTTCGGGCAACTGCACAAGCGCAGCGTGACTTGCCCGCTTGGATCGACCGCGACTATCGCGCTGGCATTTGCCCCAGATTTGGGGTCCGCTCGGCGGCGGTCTTCCGCTGTCTGCGCCAGCGAAACATAGCCCATATTCGAGCCCGACGGCTCTACTCCCGCCGCCAGCCCGATCCCGAAGAGCCGTCCGACACGTCGTGCTTCATCGCGCCGTCGTTTGAGCTCATCATAGTCAGCGATCCGCAGTAGTTCCGATAACGCCGCGTCATAGTCGCCGGCATCAAATACGGCGCCCGCTGGCGCTTTGTAAGGGAAGGCGCCGGCGGAAATAAAATTGCGATGGCGCAGCTCTGCCGGATCGATTGCCAGCCCACGCGCCGCAATTTCCATGATGCGTTCGAGCGCAAAATAGAACTGTGGGCCGCCATATCCCCGATTGAGTCCGACGGGCGTGCAATTGGTAACGACGAGCTCATTATCAATGGAAATATTCTTTACCTTATAGCAGCCATTCGAAGCAGCGTGCATACGATAGAGTGAGGCCGGCTCGGGTGGGCGGATATAGGCGCCCATATTCGCGGTGTTCTTGAACCGTAATGCGGTGAGTTCGCCGTCCTTTGTGAACGCGGCGGCGACCGCTCCCAAGCGGTCGCTCGATGCGGATGCGGCCGTAAGATGCTCGGCGCGATCTTCAATCCATTTGACCGGCACGCCCACCTTGCGGCTGACCGCTGCCATAAGAACGATGTAGGAGAGAGCAGCCTGCTTGATCCCGAAACTTCCGCCGCTGCTTGGCGGGGTGATGAGACGAAGGCGGTGTCCGGGGACGCGCAATGCATTGGCCATGAGCGGCTGCACCACAAACGGCCCCTGGAAGTTCGACCATACGGTGTAACGGTCGGGGGCGCGCTCGAACTGTGCAATGACGCCCAATGTCTCGATCGGGGTGGATGCATAACGCGGAAACGAGTATGAGAACTCGAAGACCCGATCGGCGACCGCAAATGCAGCGTCCGGGTTGCCGTAGCTGAAACTCCGTCGACTTATAAGGTTCGATCCGACCTCCTCGTGGATGAGCGCGGCCTCGGGCATGCTGGCGCGTCGCAGGTCCGGCACTGCCGGAAGCACTTCGTAGTCAACCTGGATCAGGTCGCAGGCGTCCTCCGCGATATAACGCGTGTCGGCAACCACCACGGCAACGGGCTCGCCGACGTACCGTGCCTTATCGATAGCGATAGGATAATATGCGATCGGAGCCTTCACCACCGTAGGCACCGGACCGATCAGATCCCGGATGTCCTTTCCAGTGACGATGCTCCAAACTCCTGGCAGCTCCCGTGCTTGCGCGACGTCGATTCGCCGGATGCGCACGTGCGGATGGGGCGAACGCAAGATCGCGGCGAAGCGGAGTCCGGGAATTGGTGACAGATCGTCAATGAAGCGAGCCTGCCCAGTCAGGAGCGCTTGATCCTCTTTGCGCGCAACCGCCGCGCCTATCCATCGCTTCGATGTGGTCGCAGCTGTTCGCAAGACACGGTCAACCATCGAAAAGCGCCAGCCCGCCGCGTACCCTCTTCTCACGCGATCTATAGAGCGAGCTTGGCCGTCGTGCCAAATAATAATTGACAATGAACAAGATGACTTGACGATATATGCGCGTGTCCGAGACCGAGGGGCCGCTGAACCCGGCGCTAGTGAGCTTCACGAACTCACAAACTTTTTGCCGTGCGAGAGGCTCTATGCGTCCTCGGTGAGGGGGAACCGTCGCCGGCCGGCACGCACAGGTTACGACCTTGCCGCGCCGAGTAAGACCAGCCAATGGTGACCATCGATCCATCGCTTCAATCCGCAATCGATGCTCTCTGTTTTCCAGGCGTCATGGTCGGGCATCGTTTGATCTCACCCGGTGATGAAAATGCATTATTGCCGGAGGAAACCCCTGCCTTCGCCTCAAGTGTCCCCAAGGTGCGGCGTGCGAGCGGTGCCGCGCGGATTGTCGCACGTCAACTCCTGAAAGGCTTGGGGCAACCTGAATGCGCATTGCCG
>Ga0207693_10005474_pt1 | contig 10585 bp, 10 predicted proteins | sample LARL81metaG_FD_184347 | JGI IMG/M metagenome (GOLD analysis project Ga0207693, IMG submission 184347) | Corn, switchgrass and miscanthus rhizosphere microbial communities from Kellogg Biological Station, Michigan, USA - LAR L8-1 metaG... | ecosystem: Host-associated > Plants > Roots >... | reverse complement strand
AGAATCTCGTGGCGTTTCTTCTCCCCGCCGGAGAAGCCCTCGTTGAGGCTGCGGTCGGCAAAGGCCTTGTCGATCTCGAGACCGGCCATCGCGTCATTGACTTCGCGGACCCAGGTGCGCAGCTTGGGGGCCTCTCCGCGCACCGCGGTCGCCGCGGTACGCAGGAAGTTCGAGACCGAGACGCCCGGCACCTCGACTGGATACTGCATCGCGAGAAACAGCCCCGCGCGGGCGCGCTCATCGACCGTCATCGCGAGCACGTCCTGCCCGTCCAGCAGGATCTGGCCCTGCGTGACGGTGTATTTCGGGTGACCGGCGATGGAGTACGCGAGGGTCGACTTACCGGATCCGTTCGGCCCCATAATCGCGTGGGTCTCGCCGGACGACACCGTGAGGTCGACGCCGTGCAGGATCTCAACCGTGTCGACGCTGACGTGCAGGTCACGAATCTCAAGCGTGCTCACTGATCAACAGTCTCTTTCGTAGGGATGGACAGGCGCTCGTCGATCGAGGCCATCAACCGGTCCTCCAAGGCGGGCAACCCGAGGCGACTGACCACATCGGCGAAGAAGCCGCGGACGACCAGCCGCCTCGCCTCAGCCTCTGGGATTCCGCGCGAGCGGAGGTAGAACAGCTGCAGGTCGTCGAACCGGCCCGTGGCGCTGGCATGGCCGGCGCCGGCGATCTCGCCGGTCTCGATCTCGAGGTTGGGCACCGAGTCGGCGCGGGCTCCGTCGGACAGGAGCAGGTTGCGGTTCGTCTCGAACGTCGAGGTGCCGATGGCATCGGGCCGGATGCGCACGTCGCCGATCCACACGGTTCGGGCCGAATGGCCCAACAACGCGTTCTTGTACAGCACGGTCGACGAGCAGCTCGGTGCGGCGTGGTCGATGAACAGCCGGCTTTCCAGGTGCTGGCCCGCGCCCGCGAACGAGATGCCGAGAAGGTCGGCGCGGCCGCCCGGGCCCGCGAAGCGAACCGTGGGCACGGTTCGCACGACCTCACCGCCCAGGGCCACGTTCACGAATCGGTAGGTTGCATCCCGGCCGACCGAAGCGGCGTACGCGGTCAGCTCGATCGACCCCGGATCGCGGTCGTTGATCGAGACCAGCTGCAGTGAGGCACCGTCGCCGAGCACAACCTCGACGTTGCCGGCGACCTCGATCGCGCCCCTGTGGTCGAACACCACTGTCGCCCGTGCGTTCGGTCCGATGTCGACGACGTGATGGACATAAGCCGATCCGCCCGCACCGATCCGCTCCAGCACGATTGGCGGGACGATGTCGGCACCGGCATCCACCTGTACGTGCAGCCCGTGGGAGGCGCGCTGCATGGCCAGAGCGCTGACCCGGTCGGCCGGAACGAGCGCCGCGCCGAAGGAACGGAGCGATGACGGCGTCACGAGGTCGACCTGCGCACCGGCCGGAACGTCGTTCGTGCCCTCGATCACGCCATCGGGAACGAACGGTTCGAAGAACCGGCGGATCTTGGCCAACGGGGTGAAGCGCCATTCCTCATCACGTCCGGACGGAAGCTCGAAGGCTTCTGGGTCACGTGAGGTGAATCGGTCCGCGGGGCTCCCGGTGGGCAGCGGTCCGTGGGAATGAGTCGGGGTGTAGGTGAGGGCCACCTCAGCCAACCGCTCCTTCCATCTGCAGCTCGATGAGTCGGTTCAGCTCCAGCGCGTACTCCATGGGCAGCTCGCGCGCGATCGGTTCGACGAACCCGCGCACCACCATGGCCATGGCTTCGTCCTCGGTCAGTCCTCGGCTGCGCAGGTAGAACAGCTGGTCCTCGCTGACCTTGGACACGGTGGCCTCGTGACCCATGGATACGTCGTCCTCGCGGACATCGACGTACGGGTAGGTGTCCGACCGGCTGATGGTGTCGACGAGCAGCGCGTCGCACTTCACGGTCGAACGGCTGTTGTGCGCGCCCTTGTTCACCTGGACGAGGCCGCGGTAGGACGTCCGGCCACCTCCGCGCGCGACGGACTTGGAGATGATGGTCGAGGAGGTGTTGGGCGCGAGGTGCAGCATCTTGGCCCCGGCGTCCTGGTGCTGGCCCTCGCCGGCGAATGCGATCGACAGGACCTCACCCTTGGCGTGTTCTCCGGTCATCCACACCGACGGGTACTTCATGGTCACCTTGGAGCCGATGTTGCCGTCGATCCACTCCATGGTCGCGCCGGTCTCGGCCCGGGCCCGCTTCGTGACCAGGTTGTAGACGTTGTTCGACCAGTTCTGGATCGTGGTGTAGCGGCACCGGGCTCCCGGCTTGACGACGATCTCGACGACGGCGGAATGCAGCGAGTCGGACTTGTAGATCGGCGCGGTGCAGCCCTCGACGTAGTGCACGTAGGCGCCCTCGTCGACGATGATCAGCGTTCGCTCGAACTGGCCCATGTTCTCGGTGTTGATCCGGAAGTAGGCCTGCAACGGGATGTCGACGTGTACGCCCTTCGGCACGTAGATGAACGACCCGCCCGACCAGACTGCGGTGTTCAGCGCCGCGAACTTGTTGTCGCCGGCCGGGATGATCGAGCCGAAGTACTCCTCGAAGAGCTCCGGGTGCTCCTTCAATCCGGTGTCCGTGTCGAGGAAGAGGACGCCCTGCGCCTCGAGGTCCTCGCGGATCTTGTGATAGACGACCTCGGACTCGTATTGCGCGGCCACGCCGGCAATGAGGCGCTGCTTCTCCGCCTCGGGGATGCCGAGCCTGTCGTAGGTGTTCTTGATGTCGGCGGGCAGCTCATCCCAGCTGGCGGCCTGCTTCTCGGTCGAGCGGACGAAGTACTTGATGTTGTCGAAGTCGATCCCGGAGAGATCGGAACCCCAGTTGGGCATCGGCTTCTTCTCGAAGATGGCGAGCGCCCGCAGTCGGCGCCGCAGCATCCACTCCGGCTCGTTCTTCTTGGCCGAGATGTCGCGCACGACGGCTTCCGACAGGCCGCGCTGCGCGCTGGCCCCGGCGACGTCGGTGTCGGCCCAGCCGAAGCCGTAGCGGCCGAGCGCGTCGATCTGCTCGTCTTGAGTGAGAACGCGCTCCGGTGCGGTGGTCATCAGGTAGTCCTCCCGGATCGGGATGGTGTCGTGGCGGTTACGGACGTGCTCGGTGGTTCTGGAACGTACGTGGTACATACCCCGTCGCCGTGGGCGATGGTCGCCAGCCGCTGAACGTACGTGCCGAGCACCCGCTCGAAGGCCCGCGTCTCGGCCTCGCACAGCTGCGGGAACTCGGCGGCGACGTGCGCAACTGGGCAGTGGTGCTGGCACAGCTGCACGCCGGCGCCGGTGTGCTCGGTACTGGCAGCGTATCCCTGGCCGGTCAACGCCACGGCCAGGGCTTCGACCCGGCGTTCGCGACCCCCCGCACCCGTCCCGACGGGCATCGTCGGCGCAACCGCGGCCTCGAGCGTGCGCGCCCGGTGGGTAGCGAATTCGGCAACGGCAGCCTCGCCACCGGTTTCCCGCAGATAGCGCAGGGCCGTCGTGGCCAGGTCGTCATAGGCGTGGGGGAACGCCGCTCGCCCGGCGTCGGTCAGCGCGTAAGCACGGGCGGGCCGCCCGCGCCCGCGACGGCGACGGGGCCGGGGGTCGCACTCAGTCAAGAGGTTGTCTGCGACCAGGGCGTCCAGATGACGCCGGATGGCGGCCGGCGATAGGCGCAAGGCGCCAGCCAACGCCGCCGCGGTCTGTGGCCCTTGCTCGAGAATGAGGCGAGCCACGGCATCGCGGGTGCGAATGGCACCGGCGTCCGACGTGCTGGCCTCGATTTTCACAACATCAGTATGACCTATTTGGCGGCGGGCCGCTGGTGGGGGTGGGGCGCGCCGCGCAAAATCACAGCCCGTCCGGCCGGTGTAAGTTGCCGCACCGTGCTGTACCGGACGCTCGAGCTGACGCTCGCTCCCGCCTTACGTGTACTTTACCGGCCGGAGATCGTCGGATTCGAGTTCGTTCCACGCACCGGGGCGGTCATCATCGCCGGCAACCACATTTCGTTCGCGGACGAGTTCTTCACCCCGCTGGCCGCGCGGCGCCAAGTGTTCTATTTCGCCAAGGCGGAGTACTTCAACACGCCCGGGCTGCGCGGACGCGCCATGGCGGCCTTCTTCGGCGGCATGGGTCAGGTCTCGGTCGAGCGCGGCGACATCCGGTCCGCCGCGGCGTCGATAGAAGTCGGCGTCGAGCTGCTCCAGGACGGCCGTGCCCTCGGCATCTACCCGGAGGGCACCCGTTCGCCGGACGGGCGACTGTACAAGTTCCGCACCGGTGTCGCCCGGGTCGCGCTGCGGTCCGGCGCGCCGGTCGTCCCGGTCGGGCTGATCGGCACCAGGGACGTGCAGCCACCCGACAGCAAACGCTGGCATAAGGCTGCGGTCGGAGTTCACTTCGGCGAACCGATGGACTTCTCCGGCCGCGCGGCCGAAGAACGCAGCTCGCGCGTGCTGCGGGAGATCACCGAGCAGATTCGGAAAGCCGTGCAGCGCTTGTCCGGGCAGGAGTACGTAGACATGTACGCGAGCAACGCCAAAGCAGCATGAGCGTCGTGGGTGACGCAAAGCCGCCTTTCCTAGACTCGTAGCGTGGGAGACGCCGCGGTCGAGGTGCGGGGCCTTGTCAAGAGCTACGGCGGCGCTCGCGCGGTCGACGGGCTGTCGCTGACCGTGCGGCGCGGCGAGATTCTCGCCCTCCTCGGCCCGAACGGCGCCGGCAAGACGACGACCGTGGAAATCTGCGAAGGCTTCCGCTGCGCCGATGCCGGTGAGGTCCGGGTACTGGGCCTGGATCCGCGGCGCGACGGGAACCGCCTCAAACCGCGGGTCGGCGTCATGTTGCAGGGCGGGGTCGGCGGATACACCGCGGCGAAAGCGGGCGAGCTGCTCGAGTTGTTCGCGGGCTACGCGGCTCGACCCCTTGACGTTTCGATGCTGCTCGACCGGGTCGGGCTGCGCGACGTCGCAAGCATCCAGGTCCGTCGGCTGTCCGGCGGTCAGCAGCAGCGCCTGTCGCTGGCTCTATCGCTCGTCGGCCGCCCGGAACTCGTGTTCCTCGACGAGCCCACGGCCGGCATGGATCCCCAGGCCCGGCATGCCACCTGGAGTCTGCTGCGCGAGCTCCGAGTGGCTGGCGTCACTGTCGTCCTCACGACCCACTTTCTCGACGAAGCCGAGCAGCTCGCGGACAGCGTGGTGGTGGTCGACGCAGGCCGGGTTGTCGCCGCGGGAACGCCGGCCCAGCTGACCCGGCACGGTGCCGAGGGGCAGATCCGCGTGCGGGTGTCGATGGGACTGCGCGTGACGGAGCTGCGGGAGGCTCTGCCACCTGGGACCCGGGTGGCCGAGCAAGGCGACGGGCGCTACCTCGTTACGGGCGAGGTGACTCCGCAGCTGCTCGCCACGCTCACCGCCTGGCTCGCCAGCCAGAACATCCTCGCCGAGGAGCTGGCCGTCGAGCGCCGAAGCCTGGAGGACGTGTTCCTGGACCTGACCGGACGCGCGGTGCGGGCGTGACCACGTTGCTAGCCCGCAGGCACCTCGGCCTCATGATCGGCACCCGCTCATGACGGCGACCAGCACGACGTCGCCATTCGCCCCCGCACCGGGTGCGGCGCCGGTCGGCCGGATGTTCCTGGCCCAGACCGGGATCGAGCTGCGCCTGCTGATGCGCAACGGCGAGCAGGTAATGCTCACGCTCGTCATCCCGCTGTTTTTGCTGTTCTTCTTCAACTTGCCGCTGCTGTACTCACTCGGCGGGCCACGCATCGATTTCGTGGTACCGAGCATTCTGGCCCTCGCCGTGATGAGCTCTGCGTTCACCGGACTCGCGATCGGCACCGGATTCGAACGCAAGTACGGCGTGCTGAAACGCCTCGGCGCGACGGCATTGCCGCGCTCGGTGCTCATCACCGGCAAGACGTCGGCGGTGCTGATCCTGGAGGCCGTCCAGATCGTGCTGATCTGCGGGCTCGGCTTCATCCTGGGCTGGCAGCCGCAGGGCGACCCGCTGTGGCCGGTCCTGCTGATCGTCATCGGCACCGCCGCGTTCGGCGGCTTGGGCTTACTTGTCGCCGGCACGCTGCGAGCCGAGGTGACGTTGGCGGCAGCCAACCTCATCTGGCTCATCCTGCTGTTTTGCGGAGGGATCGCCATCCCGCTGGACAAGTTCCCGCCCGCACTCGCAAGCGTCCTGCGACTCCTCCCATCGGCCGCGCTGTCCGACGGGTTGCACCTTGTGCTGCAGCACGGATCGGGACCGCCGATCCGCGCCTTGGTGACGCTTCTGGCGTGGACCGCGTTTGCCGTCCCGGCCGCTGCGAGATGGTTCCGATGGGAGTGACCGCGCGGGTCAGGGCCTGGTTCGCATCGCCGCGGGTGCTCACCGGACTGGCGATCGCGTCGATCGTCGCCAACTGCGGCATCGTCGTGACCGGTGGCGCGGTCCGATTGACCAGCTCCGGCCTCGGCTGCCCGACCTGGCCGTCGTGTACGGACTCGTCGCTCACGCCCACCCGGCAGGCCGCCACTCACGGCCTGATCGAGTTCACCAACCGACAGCTCACGTTCGTGCTGGGCGCCATCGCGCTCGCCACGCTCATTGCGGCGGTCGTGCAGCGCCGGCAGGTTGCCCTCGCCGCGCTCGCCCTCGCAATCATTCCGGTACAGGCCGTCATCGGCGGGATCAGCGTGCTCACCGATCTCAATCCGTGGGTCGTCGCGCTCCACTTCCTGACGTCGATGGCCGCCATCGCGGTGACCGTGCTCCTGTGGTGGCGGGTTCGCGAGGCGCCGGTACCGCCTCCGGTCGGGCCGGCCGCGGCGGTTCTGGCCCGGCTCGTGGTCGTCGTCGTTGCCGCGGTGCTGGTACTCGGCACCATCGTGACCGGCAGCGGTCCGCATGCCGGCGATCGCAACAGCTCGGGCCACGTGCATCGAACCGGACTGGACGTGCGCGCGATGGCCCAGTTGCACGCCGACGTCGTCATGCTGCTCATCGGCTTGAGCATCGGCCTGCTCGCGTTGCTTTACGCCGTGCATGCGCCGGGGCGGGTGCGGACAGCCGCCTGGTGGCTGGTCGGCGCGGAGCTGGCTCAAGGCGCTATCGGTTATGCGCAGTACTTTCTCAAGGTCCCGGCGGTGCTGGTAGGCGTCCACATGCTCGGCGCGTGCCTGGTGTGGGTCGCGGCGCTGCGCACTGCGCTGATGGCGCGGGCTTCAGAGAACCTGGCTGACCGCGTAAATGATCAACCCGACGAGCGCACCCACCACCGTGCCGTTGATCCGAATGAATTGCAGGTCGCGCCCGACCTGTAGTTCGAGTCGACGGCCGGTCTCCGCGGCATCCCAGCGAGCCACTGTCCCGGAGATGAGCTCGGCGATGTCGTCGGAGTAGTTGGCGAGCACGTGGCTGACGAGACGCTGCAAGCTTCCGTCGACCTTGTTTTGCAGCGCCGGGTCGTCGCGCAGCGCCGTGCCGATCTGCATGGTGAGTGACTCCACGGTGCGACGCAGGTCGGAGTTCGGATCGGCGGCTCCGGACAGAATTGCCTTCTTCAAGTAGGCCCAGAGGCCGGACAACCACTCCCGAACGTCGGGCCGTTCCAACAGGTCGATCTTGGCCTTCTCGATAGTGGCCGCCTTCTCCGGGTCGGTCCGCAACGCGATGGCGTAGTCGCGCAGGTATCGGTCGAAGTTCTTCCGTAGTTCGTGATCCGGCTGCGTCGAAACATCGGCCAGGAAGGACTGCAATCCGGTGAACAGCCGGGCGAAGAGGCGGTCGTCGACCCATTCCGGAATCCAGTCCGGAGACTCGTCGGCCAGCCGGTCACGGAACACCCCTCGGTTGTCGTCGAGGAACCGCATGAGGCCCCGCAACCCTGCCGTCAGTGCCGCCTGATGCTGGCCGGATTCCCGTACCGCGTCCAGGACCCGGGACAGCAGCGGCGCCAGTTGGATCTCGTTCAGCTGGCGATGGGCGAAGTGGGCTACGGCCTCACGTACCTCGTCGTCGCGGACGATGTTGGCGAGGCCGTTGAGTGCGCTCCCGGCCTCGTCGGCGATTCGGGCGGCGTGCCGGGGATCGGCGAGCCACTCGCCGATTCGCCGCGCCACCTGCGCAGCGGCCAACCGCTCACCCACGACGGATTCGGTCAGGAAGTTCTGCTGGACGAAGGTCGCCAGCGCTTCGCCGATCTGGTCCTTCTTACGAGGGATGATCGCGGTGTGCGGGATCGGAATTCCCAATGGATGCCGGAACAGAGCCGTGACGGCGAACCAGTCGGCCAGCCCACCCACCATCGACGCCTCAGCGGCTGCCTGCACGTAACCCCACAGCCCGTGTCCATCACCGAAGATCACGCATACCACGAACACCGCGGCCGCGGCGACCAGCATGCCGGTCGCCACGAGCTTCATCTGGCGAAGGGCCTCCATACGCTCGGCGGCCGGCATTGGCAGGGTCATGACCGCTCCCGTCAATCGAGCCGGCGGGCGACTGCTGCCGCGACCCGGCCGGCCGATCCCGTATCGAAGCCGAGGAACAGCGACGGCTCGACCAGCTCCACCTCGACAACCGCCGGCCCAGCCGAGGCGGGCAACAGATCGACTCTGGTGTAGAGGAGTTCCCGGCCGAACCGGCGGCGCAGTACGTCGAGTACCTGGTTGCCTACGGTCAGCTCATCGTCCGAGGGCACCCTGGCGGTGATTCGCTCGCTGAGAAACAGCGCACTCGAGAGGTCCACATCGACGTTGTTGACCGTGTCACCGGGCAGCATCGCGCCCTTGCCGATCGCGTGGCTGAAGGCTCCGTCCACGTATATCAGCGCCGTTTCACCGTGCTCGTCGACGTCGGCCAAATAGGGCTGGACGAGCACAACCCGACCGGCATCGTGCAGGGCCTGAGCGTGCCGGCGCGCGGACTCGACAACTCCGGGTCGCCGGGTGTCGAACCGACCGGCACCCATCGATCCGGCGCCGACCGACGGCTTGACCACGACCTCGCCGAGCGGGAGCCCCAGAATCTGTCCGGGTGCTACCCACGAGGTCGGAACGGTAGGGACGCCCGCCTCCGCCAAGTCGCGCAGATAAATCTTGTCCGAGTTCCAGCGCAGCACGGCGGGAGGATTCTCTACTCGGCGGAGCCGATCGGCCCATCCCAAGTAGGCTTCTCGATCCGCTGTGTAATCCCACGTCGAGCGGACAACGACCAGCCCGGCCATGTTCCAGTCGACCGAGGGATCGTTCCAGGCCGCCCACTGCCAGTCGGCGTCCAACGCACTGAGTGCCTCGGTGAGCAGCAGCCCGTCCTCGTCGCCTGTCGGCAACTGGGCGCAGGTCGCAAGCGTGACGGCCGGCATTCCGCGATCGTACGGAGCCTGGCAGCTAGCCGGCCGCTGCCGGGACGCTGTGATCACGGCGTTTCGCTGAAGTGGGCGGCTCAGTGCAGGAACGTGTCAATCGCGACGGCGACGAAGACGAAGGTCAGGTAGCTGTTCGACAGATGGAACAGGCGCATCGGACGGCCGTTCCGGCCGGCCCGGACATCCGCGTACAGGCGATGCGCGGCAACGAGCAACACCCCGCCGGCGGCAGCCGCGAGCACGCCGTAGACCCAGCCGGTTGCGACCGGCCACAGCAGAAGCGATGTCGCAACCGTCAACCCTGAGTAGCACAAGATGTCGCGCGCTACTCGCTCCGGCGTCGCGACGACCGGCAGCATCGGCACACCGGCCCGCTCATAGTCGTCACGGAACCGGATTGCCAGGGCCCAGAAGTGCGGGGGCGTCCAAAAGAACACGACGCCGAACAGGATGACCGGTGGCCACGCCAGCGACCCCGTTACCGCCGCCCAGCCGATGAGCACCGGCATGCAGCCCGCGGCGCCGCCCCACACAATGTTCTGCGGCGTGCGGCGCTTGAGCACCATCGTGTACACGATGACGTAGAACCCGATGGCGAGCGCGGTGAGCGATCCGGCCAGCCAGTTCGTCGCCAGGCCGATGAGCCCGACGGCGAGGACGCCCAGGAGGACTCCGAACACCAGCGCGGCGCGTGGCGTCACATCGTGGCGCGCGAGCGGCCGATGGCCGGTCCGGCGCATTACCGCGTCGATATCCCGATCGAGGTAGCAATTCAGGGCATTCGCACTCGCGGCCGCCAACGTGCCGCCAACCATCGTCGCGAGAACGGTCGTCCAGTCCGGGAGGCCGCCCGCCGCGAGAATCATCGACGGCAGCGTTGTGACGAGCAGCAGCTCGATGATGCGTGGCTTGGTGAGAGCCACGTAGGCGGCCAAGCGAGACCGGGGTCGCCGTCGGTTTTTGGGGTGAGCCCGAACTCGATCACGTCCGCCGGCGGGATGGATCCGCCCGGCCGCGATGGGTCGAGTCACTGGCGCTTCCTCCCCACCGGCGCCCGCCGGTGCGAGGGGAGCCTGGGTCACGTTGCCAGCGTATCCGCCCCTGGCGTGGCGGCCGGTCAGACCCCGGACCCGGGTGAACGTCGTGCCAACGGAGTGCCAGCCCGCGGGTGCTCGCGGTGGTGGACTGACTACCCTTGATCGAGGCGGGTGGATGACCGACGCCT
>Ga0207693_10005473_pt1 | contig 10588 bp, 7 predicted proteins | sample LARL81metaG_FD_184347 | JGI IMG/M metagenome (GOLD analysis project Ga0207693, IMG submission 184347) | Corn, switchgrass and miscanthus rhizosphere microbial communities from Kellogg Biological Station, Michigan, USA - LAR L8-1 metaG... | ecosystem: Host-associated > Plants > Roots >... | reverse complement strand
GAACGTGTTCCTGCGCAACGGCGCGCGGTTGTATCTCGATGTGGGCAGCCACCCCGAGTACGCCACCGCCGAGTGCGACAACCTCACCCAGTTGGTCACGCACGACCGAGCCGGCGAGCGGGTGCTCGAGGACCTGCTGATCGACGCCGAGCAGCGGCTGGCCGACGAGGGCATCGGCGGCGACATCTATCTGTTCAAGAACAACACCGACTCGGCGGGCAACTCGTACGGCTGCCACGAGAACTATCTGATCGTGCGGGCCGGCGAGTTCTCCCGGATCTCCGACGTGCTGCTGCCGTTCTTGGTTACCCGGCAGCTGATCTGCGGCGCGGGCAAGGTGCTGCAGACACCGAAGGCCGCGACGTTCTGCCTGTCGCAGCGCGCCGAGCACATCTGGGAAGGCGTCTCGTCGGCGACGACGCGGTCACGGCCGATCATCAACACCCGCGACGAACCGCACGCCGACGCCGAGAAGTACCGCCGGTTGCACGTCATCGTCGGCGACTCGAACATGTGCGAGTCCACGACGATGCTCAAAGTGGGCACCGCGTCGCTAGTGCTGGAGATGATCGAGGCGGGGGTTCCGTTCCGCGACTTCTCGCTGGATAACCCGATCCGCGCCATCCGGGAGGTCAGCCACGACCTGACCGGCAGGCGACCGGTGCGGTTGGCCGGCGGACGGCAAGCCAGCGCGCTGGACATTCAGCGGGAGTACTTCCAACGCGCGGTCGAGTACCTGCAGACGCGGGAGCCGAACTCGCAGATCGAGCAGGTGGTCGATCTATGGGGACGTCAGCTCGACGCGGTCGAGAGCCAGGACTTCGCCAAGGTCGACACCGAGATCGACTGGGTGATCAAGCGCAAGCTGTTCCAGCGGTACCAGGACCGCTACAACATGGAGTTGTCCGATCCGAAGATCAGCCAGCTGGACCTCGCCTACCACGACATCAAGCGCGGGCGCGGTGTGTTCGATCTGCTGCAGCGCAAGGGGCTGGCGTCCCGCGTGACCACCGACGAGGAGATCGAAGCGGCGGTGAACACCCCGCCGCAGACGACCCGGGCCAAGCTGCGCGGCGAGTTCATCAGCGCCGCGCAGGAAGCCGGGCGTGACTTCACCGTCGACTGGGTGCATCTCAAGCTCAACGATCAGGCCCAACGCACCGTGCTGTGCAAGGACCCGTTCCGGTCGGTCGACGAGCGCGTTAAGCGGCTGATCGCCTCGATGTAGTTATCTCACAGCGGGACAATTTGGCGCGGTGGGCGTACTCGCGGCTCGGGTAGCATTTGCTGCACGACTGCTGGAGGGAATGCCGAATGCGCGCGCGGGAATCGCAACCGTCGCGAATTGGTGCTGTTCGGGTGTTTCTGAAGGTGGTCGAGTGACTTTTAAGAGGCTGCGCGACGCGAACGCCGAGCGCCTGATGGATCCTGGAGCGCGGTTGCTCGGTGCTGTGGTAGCGACTTCCGGTCGTGTCTCGTATTCGTGTGTTAGCGGAGAAGATCGGCTTGGGACGGGCTTGCGCTCAGTGGGGCCACCTATCGAGGGCGATTTGGCAGGAGGACCGGACTGATGCCGGGAGAGCTCAGGGTTGACACCGCCCCCCTGGCGAGTGGTGGTCAAGGCCTTTTGAGTGCGGCGGGTGACATTCCGCTGCCGCCGGTGCCGTTCACTGCGGCGGGCGGAGACGCGTTGTCGACAATTCTCAATGCGCGCACGCAGGCGATCGAGGCTCCGTTAATCGCAGGTATGCCCGTGACAAAAGCCGAGGCGTTGCGCACGGCGCAGAACATCATGCAGGCTGCCGGGATATACGAGCGCGTCGATCAGCAGATGGCCGACCAGATTCTCAAGGCGTTGTTCGGGATTGACGGCACTGAGGGCGCGGGCGCTGACGGCTCAGGCGGAGGTGGCGGTGGCGGCGCCGGTGTGGCCGGCGCGGCTGGCGCACCGGCGAATGCTGCAACGGCGGCCGCGACTCCGGCGGCTGGGGCGGCGCAGCAGGCGGGTCAGATGGGCCAGATGATGGGCATGCCGATGCAGATGGCATCGCAAGCTGCCCAGATACCAATGCAATTGGTGGGCATGGCGGCGTCGATTCCGCAGGGAATCATGCAGGGAGTCCAGAGCGCGATGCAGCAGGTCGGCCAAATGGCAGGCGGCGCAGGCGAAAAGGATCCGGAGTTGGATCAACAGGACGAGGGGTCGCCGGACGAGGCGAAGCACGCCGAATCCGCCGAAGAGGTACCGGCGGAGAAGGCTCAGCCGTCGACTCCTTCCGACGGTGCTGCGGGGCCGAGCAACACGGAACGGGCACCGGCGACCCCGCAGCCGGCGCCGGATGTTCCGCAGCAGCCGCACAAGCCGGCGCCGACGCGCCCGGCGACGTCAGGACCGGAAAGCGTTCTGTGACATGAGCTTTCGTGTCGCAAAGGCGTGCCGATGAGTGTGCCACCGCCTCCTAATCAGTGGGGCTCGCAACCACCGACGGGCCGCCAGCCTGCGGGTGCGCCGCAGTGGGGACCGCCGACAGGCGGCCAGCCGGGTGGGGCTCCGCAGCAGCCGTGGGGCCCTCCGCCGCGTCGTGGTGGCAAGGGCAAGTGGATCTTCGGTGGGATCGCCCTGCTTGCCGTGATCGCGGTGACGGTAGTGATTACGGTCCTGGTTGTCGGCAAGAATTCGGGAGGAGAATCGCCGACACCGCGGACCGGCAACGGTTCAGATATCGCCAGCGCGAACGACAAAGGGCCCGTTGCGATCATCACCGATGACCCGACGTGTAGCGGGTGGAATCGAATCGCTGATGGATTATCGGCGCAAGAACGCAATTTGAATTGGGCCAATAGGGACAAGTCGATTCCCGCAACATCCTGGACACCACAGCAGCTCAGGACTTACGAATCTGTTGCGAAGGCGATGCGCACCGCCGCGGATCAAAGTGTTCAGCTGGCAAATGCGACTCCGCATAGAGTAATGCGTGAACTTTACGCGCAGTTTGGCGCGTATGTGCGGGCATTTGATGAGAAGTTTCAAATGTATACTCCCAATGATTCGCATTTACCGGAGGTAGTCGATGGCATCGCGGCTTCACTGGTGAACGTTTGCGCAGCAATCACTTATGGAGTCGCCCAAGCGCAAGCATCATTGGTACCCGCCGCGGCAGCTCCATCCGAGCTTTCTCCGGTCGACGACCCTTCAAATTCGCCCCAATTTGTTAATGCGAGCGATCCGACATGCTCTGATTGGGCTGCGGTGTTCGAAAAGTTCGATGCGGATACGGCAAATTGGAGAACTCAACGTACCGACATTCCGGCAGATCAGTGGACACCTGAGCAGAAAGCACTAAACGAAGCGGTTGTGCCGGTAATGAACACGTTCGCGGACGACGTCGAACGCCTCGGTCGAAGTAGCGGCAATCCCGTGCTGGAAGATTTTGCCGTCTTAGCGGCGCAGTACCGACGTGCGTATGTGCTCGCGCTATCCTCGTACACTTCTGTAGACAACTACCTTGCGAACGCTTCCACGAATTTGGTGAAGTCGGTGTACTCCGCTTGCAAGGCAGTTGGGTGATGCCCAATGGGTAAGTCGAAGCCGACAGGCCAGTATGCGAACCAAATGACCGGACCTGGCGCGTGGCCAGAGACGGATGAAGACGCCTTCAGCCAACGAGCGACGGAATTGAGTGACATTCTTACGAAAGTTGATGGGGCGCTATCAGCGTGGCAAGGAAATCAAGCGACAATCTTCAACGGAGTACATGTTTGGTCGGGGGACGCCTCCAATGCGGCGGGCGGCGCTGTAGAGGGAGCAACCAAGGCGATGCAAGGCCACGCGGCGCAACTTCGTGACGCCATCGCGTGGTGCAAGCACGCCGCAGCGAACATTCTGGGAGCCAAGGACACAATCACCCACAATGTCACCGTGGCTCAACGGGAAATTCAACTGATCGAAAAGAAGGCTGCACAAACTAACCAGAATCCTGAGGGCGCTATTCGGACTCTAGTCGAACGTGAGTACGGAGAGAATGTCGTCACTATCAATGCGCTTGCCTCGGGCCTAGCTGACCCGAATTTGCCGCTATCTCCTGCGGACGAGCCCCAGATACCTGGTAGTGACCAAGGCAATGAAGGCCAGGGCGGATCAAGTTCGACCGGAGACCGTCCCGGGATCCGGGCATTCGCGCCGCAAGCCGGTCCTGGCCTGGATGGTGGCGTAGTGGCCGATGCCGCGCCGCCCCCCGCCCCCCAACGAGGACCGTTGCCGACCGGTCCCGGGTTGGACGGCGGCGTGGTGGCCGATGCGGCGCCGCGCCCGGTGTCGCCGCCTCCGCGGGCACCTGCTGGCCCACGTCTTGATGGCGGGTTGTCGTCCAACGGCGCGCCGGCCGCGCCGCCGCCAGCCCCATCAGTTGTCGAGCCCCCGGCCGCAGGTCCTGCTCCCGTCGGTCCCGTTCCCGCCCCGTCCGCGCCAAGCTTGGGCGGCGGACCTTCGGGGTCGCCGGGCATCAGCAGCCCCAGCTCGCCCCTGTCCTCACCGTCAGGCGGAGGCGCAAGCTCTGCAGGCAGCCCGTCGGTGCACTCGGCCTCCGCCGGCACTGGCGCACAAGGCGCCGACGCCGCTAAGGCAACTGCAGGCGGTCAGCCCACCGGCCTTCCACCGCAGACTGCGCCCCTGACTCAGCCGCTCGCGAACACCCCGTTTGCCGCGCAGCCGCCCGCCCCCACGCCGCCTCCCGCTCCTGCGCCAGTGCCCGACGCGCCTGCACCACCACCCAGCGCGCCGGCCCCCTCGGCGCCCGGCCACGCCGCGCCACCGCCACCACCTGCAGGCGCCGCCCCCGGCGCTGGCACCCCTCCGGCGCCCTCGATGCCACTCGGACCGCCGCCCACGCCTCCTCCGGCGGCACCGTTGGCGCCTCCCGGCGCGACGGCCCCGGCCGCCACATCGATCGGGCCTGGCGTCGCGCCCACCTCCGCGGCCGGTGCGACCAGCGCTGTGGGAGCGCCTGCGCCCGTACCGGTTTCAGCCTCGCGCGCCGAGCGCGACGCGATCGCGGCGGCCGCGACCGCGGGAGCGTTGCGCCGCCAATCCACCGGCGGCGATCCGCTGCAGATGGCCCGTCGCATCGGCGCCGCCCTCAACGCCGAGCCCAACATCGACTTCGGCTTCTTCTGGGTGACCGCGGTGACCATGGAGGGCCTGATCGTCGTCGCCAACAGCTACGGCCTCGCCTACGTGCCCGAAGGCGTCAACCTTCCCGAACGGGTCCACATGGCCAGCGCCGACGAGTCCATCCCGGTCGGCGACCGCGCCAAGTGGGCGACATATCCCATCCTCGCCGTCCAGGGCTGGGCTCAACACCGCAACGTGCGGCTGCGCGCCGTTGTGGCCACCGAGGATCAGTTCAGGAACTTCGATCCCGGCACCGCAAAGATCACCCTGCAATCCGATGACATCCCCGACAGTGGAAAGATGCACGGCCGCAACCGCTTAGAGGTCATCGCACCAGATGCGGCGGCGCGCCTGGCCGGCGTCAGCGATAGCGGCCTGTCGGAGCTGCTGCCGGTCGCACCGTCCGACACAAACGCGCCCGCCGACGAGACGAGCAAGCTGTGGTTCGAGGTGATGAGACCGATGATGAGCACCAACCCCGATCGCGGGGTCGCGCATCTGGAGGCGTTCGTCAACTATGCCGAGCATGCCCACGAGCAGGCGTTGTATCGGGCGCACACGGCCACCGAGGCCGCCGCGCAACGTACCGCAATCGCCGACTGGGTCTACTGGCAGCATCTGAGCGTGCTGATTTCCGACGCGCTGGCCGGCTCGGCCGCCAAATGACACGGACACCGACGCCTTAAGCTGTCACGAGTGGGGATTTCCAAAGTCGAGCGGTTGATGAACCTCGTGATCGCGCTGTTGTCCACCCGCACCTTCATCACCGCCGAGCGCATCCGCGAAACCGTCTACGGCTATGCCGACAGCCCCAGCGACGAAGCATTCTCCCGCATGTTCGAGCGCGACAAGAACGAGCTGCGCGACCTGGGCATCCCGCTTGAAACCGGCCGTGTGTCGCAGTTCGACCCCACCGAGGGCTACCGCATCAACCGCGACGCCTACGCTCTGCCCGCCGTCGAGCTGACCGCCGACGAGGCCACCGCCGTCGCCGTCGCCACCCAACTGTGGGAGTCGCCCGAGCTCATCACCGCCACCCAGGGCGCACTGCTCAAGCTGCGCGCCGCCGGCGTCGACGTCGACGCGGCCGACTCCGGCATCGCGATCACGTCGACAGCAGCGCTGCCCGGCCTGCGCGGCTCCGAGGACGTGTTGGGAATCCTGTTGTCCGCCATCGATTCTGGCCAAACCGTGCGGTTTCCGCACCGACCGTCCCGAAGCGACCCCTACACCATCCGCACCGTCGAGCCGTGGGGCGTGGTAACCGACCGGGGCCGCTGGTACCTCGTCGGTCACGATCGCGACCGCGACGCCACCCGCACCTTCCGGCTCTCCCGCGTCGGCGCCGACGTCACCCCGATCGGCCCACCGGGCGCGGTGAAGCGCCCCGACGGGATCAACCTGCGCGAGATCGTCGACCGCGCGGTCGGAGAGTGGCCCAGCACCGGCCAGGCCCGCGTCTGGGTCGCCGACGGCCGCGGCACCGCGCTGCGCCGCCGGGCCACCGTCGTCGGCCCCCGGGCGGTGGGCGGCCGCGCCGGGGAGGAAATCACCGTCGACATCGGCATGTCCGACCGGCTGGCCCGCGAGATCGCCAGCTACGGCCCGGACGCCGTCGCGCTCGAACCGCAATCATTGCGCGACGACGTGTTGGGCCGCCTTCGCGCGCAGGCTGGCCAGACCGACGGGGTCACCGCATGACCGCCGTCTCGACCCGGCTGGTCCGGCTGCTCAACATGGTGCCGTACTTCCAGGCCAACCCGAAGATCACTTACGCAGAGGCGGCGACCGACCTCGGCGTCAGCGTCAAGCAATTGCGCGACGACCTCAACCAGCTGTGGATGTGCGGTCTTCCCGGCTACGGCCCCGGCGACCTCATCGACTTCGAATTCTCCGGCGACACAATTGAAGTTACGTTCACCGCGGGCATCGACCATCCGCTGCGGCTGACGTCGCCGGAAGCCACCGGCGTCCTCGTCGCACTGCGGGCCCTCCTCGACGTGCCCGGAATGGTCGACCCTGAGGCCGCGCGCAGCGCGATCGCCAAGATCGAGTCCGCCGCGGGCACCCTCGGTCAGGGAGCCGAAGCCGCCGTCGACGAACCCGCGCCTGTGGAAAGCGAGGCGGCCGCCGCCGTCCGTGCTGCCGTGCGCAACGGCCGCGCGCTGGCGATCGAGTACTACTCGGCCTCTCACGACGTGCTGACCAGCAGAGTCGTCGATCCCATCCGCGTGGTGCTGGTGGCCGACCACAGCTACCTGGAGGCGTGGTGCCGGTCGGCCGAGGGAGTGCGGCTGTTCCGATTCGACCGCATCGTCGACGCCAAGGTGCTCGACGAGTCAGCGGCTCCGCCGCCGCCGGCGGTGCAGGCCGGCCCAGACACCTCGCTGTTCGATGCTGACCCGTCGCTGCCGTCAGCCAGGTTGCTGATCGACCGGTCCGCATCATGGATGTTCGACTACTACCCGCTGCGCGTGCTGCATGAGTTGCCCGACGGCGCCTGCGAGGCTGCGATGACCTACGCATCAGACGAGTGGATGGCCCGATTCGTGCTGGGCTTCGGCTCCGCGGTGCGCGTGCTCGAACCCGAGTCGCTCGCGCAGCGGGTGCGGGAGTCGGCCCGCGCCGCGCTGGCCGCCTACGAGGTCGGTGCGGACAACACCGGCGGGTAGACTCAGTCCAGACGTCTGGAGGTGACCAAATTGGGTGGTCTACAACCCTGGCACTGGTTAATCGTTATAGCCGTGTTCGTGCTGCTCTTCGGTGCCAAGAAGCTGCCGGACGCGGCCCGCTCGCTGGGTAAGTCGATGCGGATCTTCAAATCCGAGATCAAAGAGATGCAGTCCGACTCCAAGCCGGATGTTGAGGCGCCGCCGGCAAAGCCGATTGCCTCCGAACGCGCAGACACCCAGGCTCCCGACGCCGGGCAGCCGTCGGACAAACGCCCGGCCTGACCCAGGCCGAATCGTGAGCGCGGCTTGACGCCGCGTCTCTAGGCCGCGCCACTTCACAAGCCGTGCAGACCCCCGGAATATTCAAGAAACTCGATCCCCGCCGACGGCGGTCGCGGGTCAATCCCGACGGCACCATGTCGCTGGTCGAGCATCTGCAGGAACTGCGGAGCCGCCTGCTGATCGCGGTGGCTGCGGTGGTGCTGACGACGACCGTCGGGTTCTTCTGGTACAGCCACAGCTTCTTCGGTTTCCACAGCCTCGGCGAGTGGCTGCGAGGGCCCTACTGTTCACTTCCGGCATCCGCTCGCGCCACCATCGCGCCCAACGGGGAGTGTCGGCTGTTGGCAACGGCCCCGTTCGACCAGTTCATGCTTCGGCTCAAGGTGGCGCTGGCAGCCGGGATCATCCTGGCCTGCCCTGTGTGGCTCTATCAGCTCTGGGCCTTCATCACGCCCGGCCTGTACAGAAAGGAGCGCCGCTTCGCGATGGCGTTCGTTGCCGTCGGGGCGGTTCTGTTCGTCACCGGAGCCGTGCTGGCCTACATCGTGATGGCGAAGGCGCTGCACTTCCTGTTGACCGTCGGCAGCGATGTCCAGGTCACCGCCCTGTCGGGCGAGCAGTACTTCGGGTTCCTGATCAACCTGCTGCTGGTTTTCGGCATCAGCTTCGAGTTCCCGCTGCTGATCATCATGCTCAACATCGTCGGGGTGCTCACCTATCAGCGGCTGAAGTCGTGGCGGCGCGGGCTGATCTTCGGACTCTTCATCTTCGCCGCGTTCGCGACACCGGGGTCGGACCCGTTCTCCATGCTGGCGTTGGCTCTGGCGCTGTCACTGCTACTCGAGGTCTCGATCCAGATCGCCCGCATTCACGACAAGCGCAAGGCGCGGCGTGCGGCGAATGAGGACGTGCCGGACGAACTTGCGGCACCGATCGGCAGCGTCGAACCGATCGAACCGCCGACCGCCGTGCCCACACCGGGCCGGCTCGTAGTCGATGACGACGCCACTTAGCGGCCAACTGGCCAGCTTCGCGGGGCAGCTGTCGTTTACGCTGGACGACTTTCAACAACGCGCCTGCCAGGCATTGGAGACCGGGCACGGCGTGCTAGTGTGCGCACCGACCGGCGCCGGCAAGACGGTGGTCGGCGAGTTCGCCGTACACCTGGCGCTTGCCGCAGGCCGAAAGTGCTTCTACACCACGCCGATCAAGGCGCTGAGTAACCAGAAGCACAACGATCTGGTGGCCAGGTACGGTCCAGAGCGCATCGGCCTGCTCACTGGTGACCAGTCGATCAACGGCGATGCCGACGTCGTCGTGATGACCACCGAAGTGCTTCGCAACATGCTGTATGCGAATTCGCCTGTTCTATACGGTCTTTCGTTTGTCGTCATGGACGAGGTGCACTTTCTGGCCGACCGCATGCGGGGTGCGGTGTGGGAGGAAGTCATCCTTCACCTGCCCGACGACGTGCGGCTGGTGAGCCTGTCGGCGACGGTGAGCAATGCCGAGGAATTCGGCGGCTGGATCCAGACCGTGCGCGGCGACACCACCGTCGTCGTCGACGAACACCGCCCAGTCCCGTTGTGGCAGCACGTGATGGTGGGCAAGCGACTGTTCGACCTGTTCGACTACCGCGCCTCGGGGGCGGCGAAGTCCGGCCGCGAACTTCTCGTCGACCCTGAGCTGCTGCGCCACATCGCAAACCGCCGCGAGGCGGATCGGCTGGCCGACTGGCAGCCGCGCGGCCGGGGTCGTGGCCGCCCGAGCATCTACCGGCCACCCGGCAGGCCCGACGTAATCGGCACGCTCGACCGCGAAGGCCTCTTGCCCGCAATCACATTCATCTTCTCCAGGGCCGGCTGCGACGCCGCGGTCAAGCAATGCCTGCGATCGTCGCTGCGGCTCACGTCCGACGAGGAGCGGGTCCGCATCGCCGACGTCATCGACCGTCGCACCGCCGATCTGAACGAGGCCGATCTGGTCGTGCTCGACTATCACGAATGGCGCGAGGGCCTTCTGCGCGGTCTGGCCGCCCACCACGCCGGGATGCTGCCGATCTTCCGCCACACCGTCGAGGAATTGTTCACCGCCGGATTGGTGAAGGCCGTATTCGCCACGGAGACACTGGCTTTGGGTATCAACATGCCAGCCCGAACGGTCTTGCTCGAGCGGTTGGTCAAGTTCAACGGTGAGCAGCACATGCCGTTGACGCCGGGGGAGTACACCCAGTTGACGGGTCGGGCCGGTCGACGCGGCATCGACGTCGAGGGTCACGCGGTCGTGTTGTGGCATCCCGACATCGACCCGGCCGAGGTCGCCGGCCTGGCCTCGACACGGACCTTCCCGCTGCGCAGCTCATTCGCGCCGACCTACAACATGACCATCAATCTGGTGAACCAGATGGGCCCGACGCAGGCGCACAAGCTGTTGGAAAGCTCGTTCGCGCAATACCAGGCCGATC
>Ga0207693_10005469_pt1 | contig 10591 bp, 11 predicted proteins | sample LARL81metaG_FD_184347 | JGI IMG/M metagenome (GOLD analysis project Ga0207693, IMG submission 184347) | Corn, switchgrass and miscanthus rhizosphere microbial communities from Kellogg Biological Station, Michigan, USA - LAR L8-1 metaG... | ecosystem: Host-associated > Plants > Roots >... | reverse complement strand
CCTCTGCCGGCCGTGAATATGCTGCTTGACGCCTGGGCCGCCGCCATCGGCCAACCCGCGCACGTTACCTCCACATTCGCGGAAATCATTGGAGCACCCCCAAAGACGTTCCTCGAATGGGCAACCGATAACGCGGCAGAGTTTCGGGCGTGATCGCGAATTCCGAATATATGCTAAACCACGCTTCAGACTCTTGAGGCGTATGCATTTCCGCCGCCACAGTCATACCGCCCGAGTGGCGGGCAAGGGCTCGAAGTTGACCGGAGCCAAGCCGATTCAGGACTATCTCCTGATCCGGCAGAGTTTGCTCTCGCCCGGTCGCTTCTTCGAGGGAAACGTACCGAGGTAAGTCCTCGTTAAACTTGATGCTATCGGTGGGACCCCTCGGATCCCACCGATTTGCGAGTGGACGTGTCCTATTTCCCGTCTCTATCTTCGTCGGTTTCGACCTTCGAGAAGCGGGTTTTGGCCGCTGGAGCCGCCGTTCCCTTCAGTCCTTCCCAGAGGATCTTGTTGTAGAGCTCGGCTGGAACGCGGTCTTCTCCCGAGAAGTCGAAGTTGCGGGTTTTCTCCGCCCAGTACTGCACGTCATGGCTCGGCTTCACGTCGGGACCGGAGGCGAACTCCACCTTCTTCGGGTCCAGCTTTTGGGCTAGGGGAGAATAGTCCCAAGATTGTTAAAACGATGCAGTGGGGGCATTAATTTTCAAAAGAACGTCCCGATCCAAAGGGATCAGCCGGTATATTCTCCTCTTTTCTGAGGTACATCACATTGTGAAGGACGCCGACCCCGAAACTGCAATCTCACCCCTGCGACAGACGAAGACGCAAAGCCTCATTTGGGACCCAGGATTGTTATGGTGCAGCAACGCTAGCTGTCATTCCAAAGGGTGGAGTCCCTTCGACAGAACAGTCCAGAAACTGTCGTAGTTATATCCAGCGGCGAGAAGGGAAGCAGAAGTCCCGATGGCCGGAAAAGTCTTCTGGTCAGACCTGCACACGGGGCCAGCAACTTGACAGGCCACAGCGAAAGGCGAACCGAAGCCCCGAAACGTCGGCCTGCGTGAAGCGGATTGCAGGATGGTTGGGAGAGCTAGAGCCACTCATAACATGGCGAAGGCCTATGTCGGAAGCGCACGTCTGGAACAAACCGGTTGCGAACTCCCCGGGGTCGTAGAGGGTCAAGTCCGTGGTGTTGGAACAACCAGCTGAGGTTTTACTTCCATAATCACGAGCGGGCCCGCCCCGATCATCGTGCCGAACGTCAGCGCGAAGGTCGAGCAAGCCTCGAGATTATCACATGCGCCTCAAAAGGGCCGCCATATTTCTCGAATTCATAGTTCAGCCCACGAGTTTTGATCAGTCTTTCATCTGGAAATAAAGAACGTGGCCTACAACCTTAGGTGTACCCGTCTGTAGTGGTCGGAATGGGTTCTGTAGCCCTGAACTGTCAGATCTTCTCACTCTTGTCACGAAATAAAGGGGGAATGGAATATGAATCAGTGTCTAAACAAGGCGATGGCGATTGCTGCGGCAGCCGCCCTTAGCCTCTTGCCGGTTACACCGGCGTTCGCAAACAAGGATCACGGAGATACAGCTACGCCAATCAAGCATATTGTGGTCATTTTCCAGGAAAACGTGTCCTTTGACCACTACTTTGGAACCTATCCGAATGCCAAAAACCCCAAAGGCGAGCCTGCATTTCACGCTCGTCCTGGCACTCCGTCAGTCAATGGTCTGCAGGGTGCCTTGTTGACATCCAATCCGAACTTCCTGAACACCGCAGGTAATGGGACCGACGCCGCAAACCCCTTCCGTTTGGATCGCTCGCAGGCGGCAACATCGGACCAGAATCACGCCTACGGCCCTGAGCAAGCCGCCGTACACCTTGGACTGATGGACCTTTTCCCAAGTAAGGTCGGCACTGCCGGACCTCCTCCGAACGCGCCTCCGACCGTGGTAACGACCAAGGGGATTACCATGGGCTATTACGATGGAAACACCGTGACCGCATTCTGGAATTATGCCCAGCATTTTGCGATGAGTGACAACTCCTACGATACGATCTTTGGTCCTTCCACTCCTGGTTTGATGAACTTGGTATCCGGGCAGACAAACGGCCTGGTGCAAAACCTCAACGCGCCTTCCTCTAGCGAAACGGACGGCGGCAGCGGCACTTTGTCGGTTGTGGGTGACCCCGATCCGGTTGGGGATGTATGCTCTGCGCCGACACGTAACCAAGTCCAGATGGCCAGCAAGAACATCGGTGATTTGCTTAATTCGGCTGGTGTTAGCTGGGGGTCGTTCATGGGCGGCTTCGATCTCACGATCAAAGGCGACAACGGCATGGCAGGATGCTCCAAGGCCTCCTTTGGCATTGCTTCGCCGGGACCCACGGGTACCGCTGACTACATCGCGCATCACGCCTTCTTCCAGTATTGGGCTTCCACCGCGAATCCAAATCATACGCGGCCGAAGGGCATTTACGAGATCGGCCACGATGGCCCGGCGAATCATAACTATGACATCAACGACTTTTACGCGGTCGTAAAAGCCAACAGGATTCCCGCCGTTAGCTTCCTGAAAGCGCCTGCGTTCCAGGACGGCCACGCCGGATATTCCGATCCACTGGACGAACAAACCTTCGTAGTGAAGGTCATCAACATGCTCCAGAAGTCTGAGGATTGGGAGAGTACGGCCGTGGTCATCGCCTACGATGACTCCGACGGCTGGTACGACCACCAGATGAGCCCGATCGTAAACCAGTCGCTCAGCACGCAGGATTTATTGACCGGACCGGGAGCCTGCGGCGATGGAACCAATACTGCTCTCCCCGGGCCCGATCCAAACGTCAATGCTCACGCACAGGGACGCTGCGGGTATGGGCCGCGTCTGCCTCTGATCGTCGTATCTCCATGGGCCAAGGAAAATTTCGTTGACCACACGGTTACGGATCAGACCTCCATCATTCATTTCATTGAAGACAACTGGCTGGACAGCCAGCGGTTGCCTGGTGGCTCCTTCGATGCAATCTCCAATTCCATCGAGCAGATGTTTGATTTCAGCCAGTCGCAATGCCGTTTCGGCGACAATGGAACTCTCTTCCTCGATCCAAGCACCGGCCTTGTGGTTAGGTCCCACTCAGGCTGGTAAAATCGCTTCCCAGATCTTCTGGCTGGGAAGGAAATTCTGCGCGGGGGGCATGCGGTCAAACGCCGCATGCCCCTTGTCGTGATAGCCTTCTATTCCTTAGACACTTTTGACGGAGACGAATGAGAAATAGAGCTGGATTCTTGAGCCGCAGGGAATTCCTGCAGAATTCCGGAATGTTTGCCACGGCGTTCGCCGTGGGCCAATCAAAGGCACGCCAGATCAAATCGCCAACACGGCCGTTGCTGGAATTATCGAAGCTGGAACGCTTTGTCGATCCATTGCCAATTCCGGCAGTTGTACGGCCGAGAGGTACGCGCGTCAGTCCTGCTGACCGTTCGATTGCCGTGCCCTACCTTCGCGTGGTGATGAAAGCAGCCACCGCCAAACTTCACCGTGACCTGAAGCCAACGCAGATTTGGGGTTTTGGTGGAAGCTTTCCTGGCCCCACGATTGAAACAAGGAGTGGCGAAGGAGTATTGCTAGATTGGATCAATGATCTTCCTAAGGAGCATTTCTTCCCAATCGATCACAGCGTCCACGGGGCGGAATCGAGCAAGCCAGACGTTCGTGCAGTGACTCACTTACATGGCGGCAGAGTGCCTCCCAAAAGCGACGGCTACCCGGAGGATTGGTTCGTTCCGGGAAAATCTGCTCTCTATTTTTATCCCAACCAGCAGGATGCGGCCCACCTTTGGTATCACGATCATGCCCTCGGCATCACGCGCCTTAACGTTTACGCAGGGCTGTTCGGTTCGCTTTTCGTGCGCGACTCCTTCGAAGATGGCCTGAATCTGCCGAAGGGAAAATACGAAATTCCGCTCTCGTTCTGCGATCGCATGCTCGACAGCGAGGCCCAGCTGTACTATCCAGTTGCTCCGGATCCAGAATCACCCTGGGTGCCCGAGGTTTTCGGCGACGCCTTTCTTGTCAATGGCAAGCTCTATCCGTATCTGGAAGTAGAGCCGCGCAAGTATCGCTTTCGCGTGCTGAATGCTTCCAACTCGCGCTTCTTTCACATTGCTCTCTCGAATAAACAAGATTTTCAACAGATCGGCACGGACATGGGTCTATTGCCTGTTCCCGCACCATTAAAGATGCTGACTATCGCCCCTGGAGAGCGGGCGGATTTGATTTTGGATTTTGCCGGGCAGGCGGGTGAAAAACTCATAATGACCAATGATGGCCAGCAAATGATGGAGTTTCGCGTGTTAAAAACTCCCGTCAATGACGAAAGCATGCTGCCAAAAATGTTGCGCCCAGTTGAAAACATTCCTGAGGCCGCTTCGGTCAAAACGCGGATGTTGACCCTGGGGGAAAAAGACGACCGCGCTGGAAACGCGATGATGATGCTCCTAAACAACGCGCACTGGGGTATGCCGGTAACGGAAAATCCGGAGCTCAATTCAGTGGAAATCTGGGGATTCATGAATTTTACCGACGATTCGCACCCGATCCACTTGCACGCGGTCCGGTTCCAGATTTTGGACCGTCGCCCCTTTGAGCCAGAGTATTACTACAAAGATGGAACGATCAGATACATTGGCCCTGCGGTGCCGCGTGCGGCTAACGAGGCGGGATGGAAAGATACAGTTCAAGCGCATCCGGGGATGATTACGCGCATCATAACCAAGTTTGAAGGCTACGCGGGTCGCTACGTATGGCACTGCCACCTGCTCGAACACGAGGACAACGAGATGATGCGGCCATACGACATCGTCGCGCCTTGAGACACGCGGCCGCGGCCGCGGAAATCATGACCCTCTGCTCGTTCTCACGGTCTAACCGGGTCGCGAGCGGAAGCGGGACCACAGCTGGACACTTGCCGGACAAAACGCTGCAAATGAGAGCTTCGAGGATAACTGGCACGTTCGTAACGCTAAGACAACGGGTCAGAGTGCTGGCCGCGTCCATGGCGGAGTACTGCGGAGCTTCGATTCCGCTGGACTCAGTTTTATCGTCATGCGTTTGGATTTGCACCGGTGAGCGCTCCACCATCGATTGCGATGTACTGGCCGGTGGTGAATGAAGATTTCGCTGAGCAAAGCCACAGTACGGCTTCGGCGACTTCGACCGGTTTTCCGAAACGGCCGAGGGGATGCTGGGCAAGAACACGCTTATTCATTTCGGGATCGGCGAAGGCGCGATCGGCCATTGGCGTTTCAATGACGGCGGGGCAAACAGCGTTGACTCGAATTCCCGCAGCGGCGTATTCGAGCGCGGCTACTTTTGTGAGGCCGAGCACGCCATGTTTGCTTGCGACGTAGACGCCCGCTCCGGGAAAACCCCTTACGCCAGCGACGGAAGACATGTTGACGATGGCGCCGCCACCACCTTGTTTGATCATTTGCTGTATTTCATATTTCAGGCAGAGCCAAAGACCTTTCAAATTGATGTTGTGAACGTAGTCCCAGTTTTCTTCGGTCTGCTCGACGAGAGGGACCCACACGCCTTCGACGCCCGCGTTGTTGAAGGCGAAGTCGAGGCGGCCGTGTTTTTCGATAGTTTTCTGAACGATTGATTGCACATCGGAAGCCTTGGAGACGTCCGATTTCAGAAACAAGCCATCGCCACCTGCTGCCCGGACGAGACTGAGCGTTTCGTTGCCTTCGGCTTCGCGGCGGCCGGTGAAGACGACTTTTGCGCCTTCCTTTGCGAAGAGAACGGCGGTGTCGCGGCCAATGCCGGTGGTGCCGCCAGTAATCAGAGCTACTTTGCCTTCGAGAGCTTTTGTCATGCGTTTTTCCTGTACAGAGGGTCTCCTGGTGCGAACTTTAGCAGCAATCAGAGAGGTATCGCACAAGCTTTTGATGCGGATGTCGGGCAAGCAGTACATGGAATTTTTATTACGCGAATCGATGGGCGGTGGAGAGACGTGGGATGGCGATGCCTGGTGCGGAGGCTAGGAGGTTGCGGGCTGTTAAATGGAGGATATGCTAAGGGCCCGCTTTACCGGCACTGGCAAAAAAAGCCGCTGTCCGGCGAGGATTATTGGGGGAACTTTTCCCGTCTTTGTCGGGAACCTCTACCGAAGGGGCGATTCTCGACAGATGGGGAAAGCCAGCTAAGAGGTACAGTCAGGACTTAGCCTCCACTTTTTTCCGGTTTCCTAACTCATTAGGAGTTGACCCCGCGCAAACACTTGATCTAATGTTTGGGCAACACCGGGTGAAGTCGGGCATTGAGGCGTTACTTTGGTGATAATATTCCGAGAACGTAACTTAACGTACGAGGGGGTCGTATTCCCTGTAAGTCGTGTGGGTCAGTCAAACAGAAGAAATTCAGCTCGGAGATGGGCATCCATTTTCCCGAACTGAAAAATATTGATAAGCCCGTCGTGTGGGTATTTCCTGAGGTTGTTGTCTGCTTGGATTGTGGCAACGCGGAATTTGCTGTTCCTGAAGCTGAACTGCGCCAACTCGCAAAGGGAGACGCCGTCGCGGCAGGTTAACCTAGAATTGCGTCTTACTTCTCACTGAGAATAAACGGCTGAGTGTTCCGCACAGATGCTCTGGAAAGCGTGCTCGTCTTCCTCGCCGTGAAAGCTGCTTAAGGCGTACCCACAGAGGATATCCACGCCTAAGGTTTTGCCTACCTCGTCCCAGAGTTGTTCCCGCCGAATCGCAGCGTCGGCCTTACCTTCAGCCCACAAGACAGATGTACCTTCTCCCCACACCAGAACGCCGTGATGCGGTTGCCTCGCCGCTTTGGCTGCAGCCTCAAGGAGACCACCCGCGAAAAATCGAGCCGAGTCAGGCATATCATCGACCATAAATGTGGAGAACGTTTTGTTAACATCCAACTGAATGTAGCCCTGTTGGGTGGCGGCATCAACATCTACGCCTTGGGCCTTCAATCTCGCAACAAGACCGTCCGAGCGCGACTCGGTAATGACAACGATAGCCGCACCTCCGGACTTGAGAGCTACAGCGATGAAGCGAGCAAAGGTGTCAAAAAGAGGTGCTTTGTCGGAATAGAATTGAACCTCATGGCGGAGGGGCTTGCTCTGCTGAGGTGTCGGTGAACTGCTGGCCTTTTATGCTGCGACTGAAAAATTGCTTACCCCCAAGAACTGCGTCCACGGCAGGCAGTAGTTCGCCTCCGGCATCTGTCTTAAGAACGTAACCCAGCGCGCCCGTACCCACAGCTGCCCGGACGACGTCGAGATCACTGTTCTGACTCAGGAAGATAATCTTGGAGCTGGGGGAGCGTTGTCGTATCCGCCGGGCGGCTTCGATTCCATTTAATTTGGGGAGACCGATGTCCAGCAGAATTAAGTCCGGCTTGAGGTCTTCCGCCTTCTGAACGGCTTCTGATCCGTCCGAGGCCTCGGCGACGACTTGCCATGCTGGCCGCGCTTGAAGTAGCAATTGGATTTGGCGTCGCCAATTCTCGAAATCATCAACGACCAGAACGCGAATCAATGGCAACTGTCGCTACTCCATTTCTATTCTTGAATAGGCTCGCCGCGCGCCAATTAGTTGCACGGATTCTCCAAGTCCCGCAGCTATGAAGTCACCTCGCGATAGACCAACTACTATCGCATTTCGACCATTCACAGCAACCCAGTTACCCTGCAGCACCTGTTAAACGGAGTAATCGTGCTCTTGATTGCAGCAGTACAAGCATCACATGCCAGGTGGTTTCCGTCGTTGCCTGCACGCAACCTTGGGCTTGCTCGAGCGCAATTTCGAAATGCAACAGAAGGGATGACTCAACAAATCAAAGGCCTGATAAACGACACATGCATCCAGAATCAGAATGGTCTGTTAGGTCGAAGAAAAGGACGCCTGGGTTTTTGTCGCGAGACACTCCTCTATGGGATCATCATCTTTGTTCTTCTTGCTTGCGGATGTTGGGTGTGGGATATCAATTTTGCGACTAATCTCTTCGAGATTTGCTTGGTCAGCACAATTGTGTTTACTCCTCTGGTCAATGTCAGAAAACACTTATTCATCGATACTTTTAAGTGGCCGGCAAAGTACTGGGGCTTTACCGGTTTGGCAACGCAATCAAGACTTGACCCGTTTCGACGACCTAGTTTGCATTCCAGTGAGACCTAAGTTGTAATCCTTACTTAATGAGGCATTGGAAAACATTTCTGTTGGCGTGTGGCTTGGCGCTCGTCGCGCTTAGCCTTTATGGCGTTGGGATAATTTGGCGTGGTTTTAGCACCGCTGATGCACCATCCTACCTGGAAACAATTGCGGCTCGAACGGCGCGGAATCTAGCCATCCCAAGGAAGGCGCGGCTCGAGGCGAATCCGTTTGTTCCTACGCCTGATGTTTTACAAGACGCGAGGGAGAGTTTCATCGCTCGCTGCGCCGTATGCCACGGACCTGACGGCTCAGGAAAAACAGAAGTTGGCCGCAGCTTATACCCGAAGGTGCCAGATTTGCACTTGCCGCAGACGCAGAACCTTACCGACGGCGAGATTCGCTATATCATCCGGAATGGCGTACGCCTGACTGGCATGCCAGGCTGGTCTAGGCCGCACGACGAGCAGAGCGACGATAGTTGGAAGTTGGTGCTTTTCATCCGCACTCTGGGCCAGCTAACCACTGCAGAGCAACGGCAACAGGCAAGTACTTCGACTTCCGCACATTACGTTGGCTCGCAATCCTGCAAGAAATGCCACGCCGAGATTTACGAGCACTGGCAGAAAACGCCGATGGCGAACGTAGTTCGAGACCCGCGAGAGCATCCCGACGCCATCATTCCCGACCTTTCGACAAATACGATTGCCAAATTTACCAAGGAGCAAGTCGCGCTCGTCTACGGCAGCATCTGGAAGCAGCGATACTTCACCAGAGTAGGCGACGACTACTTTCCCGAGCCAGCGCAGTGGGATGTGACCAAGCATGTCTGGCGTCCCTATTTTGTGGCTAACGGCGCAGACTGGTGGGTGCCATTCTATCCACCAGACAATATGCAGCGGCCGACGGGAACGACTTGCGATGGCTGCCACTCAGTAGACTACAACATTCATACCAAGCAGGTGGCAGAGTGGAACGTAGGCTGCGAAAAATGTCACGGTCCGGGAAGCGAGCACGCGGAGCATCCGACGCGCGGGAATATCCTAAATCCAGCGCGAATGGATTACGTGCAGGCAAGCGATACATGCATTCAATGCCATTCGCAGGGCCGGCCGTTAACGAGTCCCATTGAAGGCAAGTATTACGACTGGCCCGTTGGTTACCACGTGGGTCTAAATCTGCGGGATTTCTGGCAGTTGGAAGAGCACACGCTGGGCGAGACTACGTTTACACACTTCCCCGATGGCACGGCGCACAAGAACCGGATGCAAGGAAATGATTTCATTCAAAGCGTGATGTACCGCCGTGGGGTGACCTGTTTTAGTTGCCACGACGTGCATGGCACGGAAAACTATGCGCAATTGAGAAAACCAGCCGACCAACTGTGCTTGGATTGCCACGGCCCACTGTCCTTGAATGGCCCGCGGACCGCGACCATCGAAGAGCACACGCACCACAAGAAAGGCTCTCCGGGGGCTAGTTGTATCGCCTGCCACATGCCAAAGATTGAGACAACAATCGCGGATGTCAAGGTAAGAGCACACACTTTTGCGTTCATTACACCATTGATGACCGACAAATATAAAATTCCGAATCCCTGCACGACGTGTCACACGGACAAGAGCACTGCTTGGGCCACCGATGCTTTGAAGCACTGGCCAGAGCGGTCATCTTGGCGGATGAACTGACATTTTGGACCAAGAGATGGGGAATTAACTGAGATAAATACCTACGTACTCTTGGCCATCCCCGAAGGGGCCTACCATCCACCAGAACCTGGCGGCCTACGAGGAATACGCTTATCTCCCTGAGAGCAATGCTGTAGTCGATCGTTCTGTGGCTGACCCCCAAAATCTTTGGCGGCTTCCGTTTTCGAAACGGCTAGAGCACGCTTGGATCCGGGAATGTCTCGATGCTCTTCGCTGGTTGAGGAGGATGTGCGTACGCGTTCCAATTCCTGGCGGATGATGAGGCCAATGCCTTCCAGCAGGGCTTTGGCGCTTTCGTATATCTCGGTCCATCGCTCGGGAATCGATGAAGGGATCAGAAGAGCCATTCCATCGGGAAGTCCCCCAGCTTCCTCTCTCAAGCTTGGTGTGTGCTCCAGGGACAGCCCAAATTTGTGAAGCCGCCAACGTGCGTCGAGACCTGCACACTCCCAATCTATTTGTTCAGATCCATCGCCTTCAAAGCGGAATCAAGCGCAGATGAGTAGATACGGTCCCGGTCGTGAAGCACGAACCGATAGGATGGCGCATCCATCACCATAACTTCTCGAAACTGTTGCCGGGCCCAGGTTGCTGTTGGCGGTGACGTTGAAGTGAGCGATCCGGCGGGTTCCGACTTCCAGGAGAACGAACACGTAGAGAACTCGAAAGGAAGCGGTCACCACGATGAAAAAGTCG
>Ga0207693_10005460_pt1 | contig 10601 bp, 11 predicted proteins | sample LARL81metaG_FD_184347 | JGI IMG/M metagenome (GOLD analysis project Ga0207693, IMG submission 184347) | Corn, switchgrass and miscanthus rhizosphere microbial communities from Kellogg Biological Station, Michigan, USA - LAR L8-1 metaG... | ecosystem: Host-associated > Plants > Roots >... | reverse complement strand
ACCGCCTGAGCCGCGCCGGCGATGGCCGTCATTGTCCATCTGATCACCGGCCTCGAGACCGGAGGCACGGAGCGGATGCTCGCTCGTTTGGTGATGGGTCTCGACCGAGAGCGGCACCGCTCGATTGTAGTGAGCATGACCGGACCAGGTGTCGTAGGTCCTTTGCTGGAACGAGCCGGCATCGAACTGCACACGCTCGATATGCGGCGGGGAGTAGCCGATCTGCGGGGCCTTGCGCGCGTTGCCGCGATCCTGCACGAGGTGCAGCCCGACATCCTGCAGACCTGGCTTTACCACGCCGATCTTCTGGGGACGGTCGCGCGGCTACTGGCGCCGCCCTGCGCTCTGTTCTGGAATGTGCAATGCGCCGAATCGATCGATGCCGACATTGTGAGGCGGTTGTTGGTCTGGTGCTCGGCACGGCCGCACGGCGTGGTCGTCAATTCGCTCACCGGCAAGCGCTTCCATGAGCAGCTCGGATACCAGCCTCGGCGCTGGGAGCACATTCCAAACGGCTGCGATACGAACGTATTTCGCTTCGATGCCAAGGCGCGGCTCGAGCTGCGCCATGAACTCGGCATATCGGACGATGCGGTCGCGATCGGCCTGCCGGCACGCTTCCACCCGATGAAGGATCACGCCAACTTCCTCGCCGCCGCCGCGCGGCTCGCTGCAGTCCGGCCCGACACGGTCTTTGTTCTGGTCGGGCCGGATGTCGACGTCGCGAACCGGGCGCTCGGGCACACAATTGCGGCGCATCGTATGACCGGGCATGTGCGATTGCTCGGCGAACAACACGACATGACGCGCGTCTATTCGGCGCTCGACATCGCGACATTGTCCTCCGCCTTTGGCGAGGGCTGCCCAAACGTCCTCGGCGAGGCGATGTCGTGCGGTGTGCCGTGCGTTGCGACCGACTGTGGCGACGCCGCCGACATCCTGGGGCCGACCGGTATCGTCGTGCCGCCGCGCGATCCGGGAGCGCTGGCCGCAGCCTGGGAGAGGTTGATCTCGCTGGGGCCTGATGCGAGGCGAGCGCTCGGCACCAAGGCCCGCGACCGCATCATCGAGTTCTATGATCTGCCGGCCATCGTCGACCGCTATGACGCGCTATATAGCGGGGTTGTCGCACAGCACGGTGATGAGCTGGGCTCTACGCGCGGCAGCAACTTGTTTTCGCCGCTATGGAAGCGGCGATCCGCGCGGCTTTGAGGTCGGCTGGACGCACTCGTACGCCCATGTTATAGGGCTGGGCGCTCGGGGGCGATGATGCACGCAGTCGCGGAAATCGGCGAAACTTGATGTATTTGGAAACCGTTTCCGGTGAAACCGGCCGGATCCTGGAGTTGCCTGCGCCGCCGTCCCGGGCCGCCCTCGCCGCAACCGACCTTCTCGACGGCGTACGCAAGAGCTGGCTGTGGACGACCCTGGCACAGCAGGATGTAAAGCTCCGCTATCGCGGCTCGATCCTCGGCCCCTTCTGGCAAACTCTGACGACTGCCGTCATGATCGGAGGAATGGGTTTTATTTACGCGAAGCTGTTCCATACCGATCTGCGAGACTACTTGCCGATGCTAACCGTCGGCCTGATCTTTTGGATGTTCGTCGCCGGAATGATTACGGAAGGGTGTGGTACCTTCGTCGGCGTGCAGGGCATTATTCAACAGGTAAGGCTGCCGTTCTCACTGCATGTCTATCGCCTCGTCTACCGCAACTTGCTGACCCTTGCCCATAATTTTGTAATCGTTCCGATTGTTCTGGCGATTTTTCCACATCCGATTAATTGGATGCGGCTGTTCGAATTGGTTCCCGGTCTGATCCTGATCGCGATTACCGGGATTTGGGTCAGTACCTTACTCGGCATGATCAGTGCGCGTTTTCGCGATGTGCCGCCAATCGTCGCCAGTGTCGTGCAGGTCGTATTCTTCATGACCCCTATCATGTGGCCGGTCGAGGCACTCGGTCCCAATGCCTGGTGGGCACAGCTCAACCCCTTGTTTGCCGCCGTCGACGTGCTGCGCGGCCCGCTGCTCGGGCAGCCGACCGCCAAGTACTCCTGGACGATACTCGCGACGATAACCGTGTTCGGATGCGCGGCGGCCTTCGCGTTCTTCGCACGCTTCCGCTCGCGCATCGCTTTTTGGGTTTAATACCCTTGTCGTTTCTCCATCTGCGCAATGTCTGCGTCGATTTTCCTATTTATCAGGGCAGCAGCCGGTCGTTGAAAAAGGCGCTGCTGGCCACCTCGACGCATGGGAATCTCGGCCGCGACGCTTTGGATCGCATCAATATTCGCGCGCTCAGCGATGTCAGCATCGACATCGTAAACGGCGACCGCGTCGGGCTCGTCGGTCTGAACGGAGCCGGCAAAACGACGCTGTTGAAGGTGCTCGCCGGCGTCTACGAGCCGACCGAGGGACGCCTTGCTGCATCTGGCAGCGTCTCCTCGCTGCTCGACACCCAGGTCGGGCTCAACGCCGACGCGACCGGGCACGAGAACATCATTCTGCGCGGGATGTATATGGGCATTCATCCGAGCGAGATGCGCGAGAGGGCGCCCGAAGTGGCCGCATTTACCGAGCTCGGCCATTACCTGGACATGCCGGTGCGCACCTACTCGGCGGGCATGATGATTCGGCTGGCCTTTGCCATTTCGACCTGTATCCCCCCGGATATCCTGATCATGGACGAATGGCTGACCGCCGGGGACGCCCAGTTTTTGGAGAAGGCGCAGCGGCGCATCGAGGATTTCGTTCGCGGCTCGAGCATTTTGGTGCTCGCCTCGCATTCGACCGAGCTAGTGGAGCGCTGGTGCAATCGCGGCATTTTGCTGCATCACGGTCGTATCATGAGCGTGGGACCGGTCAAGGAGGTCATCGCCGCGTATCGGCGGCTGATCGACCCGTCCGCACAGGACGCTGCGCCACAGATGGCGGCAGTCGGCTAGGGACCATCGGCTGGGGACCAATTGCAATTCGGAGACAGCCGGAATGGCTGAGACAAATCTTTTGCGCCGCTATCCGCGAGCCAAGCGCAATATCGAGAAGCGCACGGGGGCACAGAGCGAAGCGAATATCCGGATCGCCCGGCAGTATGGGCGCGAATACTTCGACGGGTCGCGCGACACGGGCTATGGCGGGTATCGCTACGATGGGCGATGGCTCCCAATCGCCGAGGACATGATCGAGCATTTCGGCTTGCAGCCCGGCGACCGCGTGCTCGATGTCGGCGCCGGCAAGGGGTTTCTCGTCAAAGACCTGATGAAGGCCTGCTCGGGGCTCGAAGCCTTCGGTCTCGACATCTCCGAATATGCGCTGATGCACTGCGAGCCTGAGGTGGTCGGGCGGCTGCATCTCGGAAATTGCGTCAAGCTGCCGTTCCCCGACGGCAGCTTTGCGGCGACGATCGCAATCAATGTCGTGCACAATCTGGACCGCACCAGCTGCATCACCGCGGTGCGCGAGATCGAGCGGCTATCGCCAGGCCGCGCTTACATCCAGGTCGATTCGTATCGCACGCCTGCCGAGAAGGAGATCTTCCTCAGCTGGGTGCTGACGGCCGAGACCCATCACGACCCGGCCGGCTGGCGCCAGCTGTTCGAGGAGGCGGGCTATACCGGCGATTATTATTGGACCATTATCGAGTGAGCAGGGGGCCAAACCATGATCAACAGCTTCGACGAGCGGCTCGCGCGGGAGCGGTGCCGTCGCTATCGCCGGCGCATCCTCGACATCTCGCAGCGAGTGGCGGCACTGCACATCGGTTCGGCCTATTCGTGCACCGAAATCGTCGACTGCATGTATCACGGATTGATGCGCCGCAATGCCGACGGCTCTTCGCCCGACACTTTCCTGATGTCGAAGGGTCACGGCTGCATGATCCAATACGTCATTCTCGAAGAGCACGGTTTGTTGAGCTGCGCCGACCTCGAGGCCTATTGCACGCCGGGTGGCCGGTTGGGTGTTCACCCCGACTACGGCAATCCCGGCATCGAGGCCGCTACGGGGTCCCTCGGCCACGGTCTCTCGATGGTTTGCGGCATGGCTTTAGCCGAGCGGGCGCGCAAGAGCTCGGGCATTATTTACACTGTGCTCAGCGACGGCGAGGTGCAGGAAGGCTCGACCTGGGAAGCGGTGCTGATGGCTTCCTCGCTGGGTCTCGATAACGTTGTCGCAGCGGTCGACAACAACAATTTTCAAAGCCTCGGCCGCACCTCGGAAACCCACCCGAGCTTTTATCCGCTCGCCGAGAAATTCGTAGCATTCGGATGGGAAGTGGCGACGGTCGACGGGCATGACTCAGCGGCCATCTTCGAGGCGGCCACCGGACGAGAGGGCGGCCGGCCGTTCATGATCGTTGCCCAGACCGTCAAAGGAAAGGGTGTCAGCTATATGGAGAATGTGCCGATCTGGCACTATCGGGCGCCGAATAAAGAAGAATACTACCGCGCGGTCGACGAGCTGGAGACGGCGCAATGAGAAACATGTTCGCCGAGGCGCTGTATCGCGAGGCGACCGAAAACCCCGACGTTTTTATCGTCGTGGCCGACATCTCGCCGGTCGGCAACATGGCCAAATTCCGCACCGAATACCCCGAGCGCTTTATCAATGTCGGGGTGGCCGAGCAGAGCATGATCGGCATTTGCGCCGGACTGGCGCTCAAGGGCTGTCAGCCGTTCGCCTATACGATCGCGACGTTCTCGCTGTACCGGCCGTTCGAAATGGTGCGCGACGATCTCTGCTACCAGAATCTGCCGGTGACCGTGGTCGGGATGGGGGCCGGCGTCATCTATTCCGATCATGGCGGGACCCATCACACGATGGAGGACATCGCGATTGCCGGCGCGATCCCGAACATGCAGATCGTGGCGCCATGCGATCCGGCGGAAGTCGCCGAGGCGACACGCTGGTGCGCACGGCAAAGGAATGGGCCGGTTTATCTCCGCATCGGCAAGTCCGGTGAGCCGATCCTGACCAAGGACGCCGAACCTTGGGCATTTGGCAAATTGCGCTGTCTGCGGCGCGGCTCGGACGTCTGCATCCCGTCCTACGGCGTGATCAGCAAGATGGCGGCCGAGCTGGCCGATCGCTTCGCAGAAGAAGGAAAATCAGTTTCGTTGTTCTCATGTCACACGCTGAAGCCCCTCGATCGTGACGGCATCGCCGCCGCACTTCGCCAGCACGACCATGTAATCGTCATCGAAGAGCACGTGCCGCAAGGCGGGCTCGCGCCGCAGACCAAGCAGATCGCGTGGGATATCCAAGCGCGTTGCCGGCTGGACACCTTTACGCTGCAGGACCGGTTCATCCACAACAACGGCCGCCACCATGACCTCTTGGCGGACCATGGGCTGAGCCTGCCGGCGATCTGGCAGCGGGTCGGACCCGGGTGAGCAGGATGGCGGATTCGCTTCCCAACGAGACCCTTGCGATGTTCGGTGGCGAGCCGGTGCGCCGCGAGCGCATGCCCCCGCGCCTCGCACTCGGCGACGAAGAAGTGCGCATGATCCAGCAGGCCGTCGCCTATTATCGCGAGAGCGAGATGGATCCGGGCTATCAGGGCCCGTTCGAAAAGCTCTACACGGATGCCTTTGTCGAGATGATGGGCGGCGGTTATGCCGATGCGGTGGCGACCGGCACAGCCTCGCTGTTTGTCGCATTGGCGGCGCTCGATCTGCCCAAAGGCAGCGAAGTGCTGGTCTCGCCGATCACCGACCCGGGCTCGCTGAGCGCAATTATCCTGAACGGGCTCAAACCACGGCTGTGCGACAGTAAACCCGACAGCTACAATATCGGGGTCGGGCAGGTCCGCGAGCGGCTCGGTCCCAATGTTTCGGCGGTTCTGCTGGTGCATGCCGCCGGCCAAGCCGCCGAGGCCGACAAGATCGTCGGCGAAGCGCACGCACGCGGTGTTCGGGTCGTCGAGGATTGCAGTCAGTCCCATGGCGCCAAAATCCTCGGACGGGCGGTCGGCAGCTTTGGCGATATCGCCGCGTTTTCGACGATGTATCGCAAGGCGCACATGACCGGTCCATCGGGGGGCGTGGTCTATTGCCGCGATCTCGAGCTCTTTCGCAAGGTGCTCGCCCATGCCGACCGCGGCAAGCCGCGTTGGCGGGAAGATTTCAGCGATCGGGATCCCTCGACCTATCTTTTTCCTGCGCTCAATCACCACACCGACGAAATTTCATGCGCGATCGGCGTCGCCTCGCTCGGCCGCCTCGGCCAGACAATCATGCGGCGGCTGTCCTTCATTTCCGATGTTGCCGCCGGTCTCGCCGAAAGCGCAAAAATTTGCCGGGGCTACCCCGTCAGCCCCGCGGATTCGCCGTTCTTCTACCCGATCATTGTCGATGTCGAGCGGATCAGCTGCAGTAAGATCGAATTCGCCGAGGCCGTGCAGAAGGAAGGGATCGACCTCAATCCGCATTATCGCTTCGTGGTCGACGAATGGCCGTGGGTCCGACCCTACCTCGCCGACGGCTTCAAGACTGAAAACGCCCGCAACATTCGCGACCGTTCGTTCAACTTGTACTTGAACGAGAATTACGGCGAGGCGGAAGCCAACGATACGGTCGAGGCGATCCTCAAAGTCGAACGCTACTTTGCGAAGGCGGACTGAGAGATTCCAACGGCTGGCTGCGCTGTCGGATCAGATCGTCACGACCTTTGGGCGTCTCTCAGGCGTGATAGTCGGACGCGACGGTTTCGTCGAAGGGCGCCCGCTGCGCGGAGATCGCGTTGAAGACCGGGGTCAGAACGGTCGCCACGACAATGTTGAGGATCACAGTATAGAGCGCAGTGTAGCCCGGGAAGGTGTAACCAGCGAACTGCAGAGGATAAGTCGGCGTCAGGTTGACTGCGGCGGCCATCCCGGTGCCAACGACGATTCCCACGGCCCAGCCGATGAGCAGCGCCCAATCGTTGAACCAGCGGGTATAAGCACCGAGGATCATCGAGGGCAATGTCTGAATTATCCAGATGCCGCCCAGGAGCTGCAGATAAATGGCGTATTGCGTCGGCACGAAAATGATGAACACAAGCGCGCCGAATTTGACGATCAGCGACACCCATTTCGCCATCTGCGCTTCTTGCTTGTCGGTCGGATTTTTGTTGATGAACTCGCGGTGAATATTGCGCGTGTAGAGGTTGGCTGCCGCGATCGACATGATCGCCGCCGGCACCAAGGCACCGATGCCGATCGCGGCAAAGGCGATGCCGACAAACCAGGACGGGAAGCTGTGGAGAAAGAGCGCCGGCACCGCGAAGTTGTTGCCGAACTGCTTGAAGCCGTCGGTGTATTCGGGACGGCTGGCGACCCCTACGGCAATGGCGAAGAAACCGACGAGCGCCAGTAGGCCGAGCATGAAGGAGTAGCCCGGCAGCAGCGCGGCGTTCCGGCGGACGGCGCGTCCGCTGCTGGCGCTCAGAATTCCGGTCATTGAATGGGGGTAGAGAAAGAGCGCCAGCGCCGAGCCCAGCGCCAGAGTCGCATAAGCACTGTAGGCGCCGGTGGTATTGGGGCCGGGAGTTGCCAGCAGCAGCTTCTGCGCCGGGACCGCCGCAAAGATCTTGCCGAAGCCGCCGAGCTCGATCGGAATGACGATCACCGCGGCGAAAGCCGTGAGATAGATCAGGATATCCTTGACGATTGCGATCGAGGCGGGCGCGCGCAGACCGCTCGAATAGGTGAAGGCCGCCAGAATTACGAAAGCAATGATCAACGGCAGATCAGCCGCAAACCCGGTCCCCGAAATGCCGAGCGCGCCGATCACGACCTGCAGTCCGACGAGCTGCAGGGCGATATAGGGCATCGTCGCGACCATACCGGTGATCGTCACCGCCAGGGCGAGCCAGCGGTTGCCGAAGCGGCCGCGCACGAAGTCACCTGCCGTGATGTATTGATGCTTGTGGCAGACGTACCAGATCCGCGGAAACACCAGAAAAAAGATCGGATAGGCGACGATCGTGTAGGGCACCGCAAAGAACGCGACGGCGCCTGCACCAAAGGCAAGCGCCGGAACAGCAATGAAGGTATAGGCAGTGTAGAGGTCGCCGCCGACGAGAAACCATGTGATCACGGTGCCGAAGCGCCGTCCGCCGAGACCCCACTCGTGCAGCAGGTCGAGATCCCCCTTGCGCCAGTTGGCCGCCGCAAAACCCAACCAGGTGATAAAGGCAAACAGCAAGATGAAAATTGTCAGAGCAGTCCAGTTCACTTCCTGCACGATGTTCCTCCTTCCCCTCTGGCGCTCACGTATATGTCATCGTGCTAGTCTTCGGTCGCGAAATACACGATCGCCGTAAGGACAGCGCCTATGATTATCCAAAGAAGCTGATACCAGTAGAAGAACGGTAGGCCGATCCAATAAGGTTCTAGTTTATTGTAAAACGGCGGCCATAGTACGGCGACAAATTGCACAAGAAGGAGCAGGTACCACCAGCTCCACGCGCGCCACTGCTTACTCGGTCCGTCCATCGTCCCCTCCCGAAGCCGGCGGCCCTTGAGCGCCAAAGCGCGCGGTCGCGTCAGCTAGTCGAGGGTTAATCGATACTCCGCGATTGACCGGACGCACAAGCGAAGAACTCTACTTTGAGCCGTAGACGATAGCGGCTTCGAGGTCGAACCCGTATACTTCCCCGGCACCCGGTAGGGAACCGCGCCGTTATGGGGTAAAGGGGGACTTTTGGAACAACGTAATCTCGGGAAATCGGGTCTTCGCGTGTCGGTGGTGGGCCTCGGGTGCAACAATTTCGGCGGCCGCATCGATTTCGAGGCGACGAAGAAGGTAGTCCACAAGGCGCTCGATCTCGGTATCACCTTTTTCGACGAAGCCGACACCTACGGCGACCCGCGCGGCGGCTCCGAGACATGCCTCGGGCAGATCCTCGGCGACCGACGCAAGGACATCGTGCTCGCGACCAAATTCGCCCGCCCGATGGATGGCGCCGGGCGTTTGCAGGGGGCATCGAGGCGCTACATCATGGCGGAGGTCGAGGCGAGCCTCGGGCGGCTTAAAACCGACTGGATCGATCTCTACCAGCAGCACCAGCCCGATCCGCTGACGCCGATCGACGAGACATTACGAGCGCTCGACGATCTCGTCCGGCACGGCAAGGTCCGTTACATCGGCTGCTCCACCTTGCCGGCCTGGCAGGTCGTCGAGGCGCAGTGGACGTCGCGGCATCACGGTCTCCACCATTTCATCTCGTGCCAGGAGGAATACAGCCTACTCGCGCGCGACCTGGATCGCGACATGATGCCGGTTCTGGAAACCTACGGCCTCGGACTGATCCCGTTCCGCCCGCTGGCCGACGGATTGCTGACCGGCAAGTACCAACGCGGCATGCCGCCGCCGGCTGGAACACGTCTCGCTACAATGGCGAGAGCGGCGGAGCGCAACTTGACCGATGAGAACTGGGCTATCGTCGAGCGGCTGGCGGGGTTTGCCGCCGAGCGCGGCCATACGCTGTTGGACCTCTCCTTCAGCTGGCTGCTGTGCCGCCCGGCCGTGGCCAGCGTGATCGCCGGTGCGACCAGACCGGAACAGGTCGAACAGAATGTCCGCGCGGCCAATTGGTCCTTGACACCCTCCGAGATGCAGGAAATCGATCGGCTGACGGCGGAGTAAATCGGTAGCGGATATTACAACCCAAAAGGAGGATCGACATGGAAATTCGTTTGGACGGAAAGAGCGCGGTGATCACCGGCGCAAGCAAAGGGCTGGGGCTCGCAATGGCCGAGAGGTTCGCGGCATCGGGTGCCGACGTCGCCATTCTGGCGCGCACTCCCGAAACGCTCGAAGAAGCCAAGCAAAAGATCCAGACGAGTGCCAAGGGCAACGTCGCCGCGGTCAGCTGTGATGTCTCGAAGGCCGCCGATATCCGCAAGGCCTATGACCAAGTGATGTCCCAGCTCGGCAAGATCGACATTCTTGTCAACAATGCCGGTCAGTCGACGCGCGGGCCGTCGGAAGAGATTACCGACGAGATGTGGCAGTCCGATCTCGACCTCAAGCTGTTCGCGCAGATCCGCCTGGCCCGGCTGGTCTTTCCGCAGATGAAGCAGCGCCGTTGGGGCCGCATCGTCAACGTCCTCAACATCGGCGCCAAGGCGCCGGGGGCGGACAGCGCGCCGACCTCGGTCAGCCGCGCGGCGCAAATGGCCTTCTCGAAGGTGCTCTCGCAAGAAGGGGCGCCGCACAATGTGCTGGTCAATTCATTGCACGTCGGCGTAATCGTCAGCGATCAAATCGTCCGTCGTCACAACCGCGAGGGCGCCAATGTCTCGCTCGATGAATTCATCCGTCAAGCCGGACGAGGCGTGCCTCTGGGCCGCATGGGCCGCGCCGAAGAGTTCGCCAATATCGCCTGCTTTCTCGTCTCCGACGCCGCATCCTATGTGACAGGCTGCGCGATCAACGTCGACGGCGGTCGCTCCCCAGTGGTGTAGCACTCACCCGCTCTCAGTGCGCTCCGGCGTGAACGGGGCTCACAAGACCTGTTCACCTTGCCGATGCGTCCGGAGGGGCACATACTCGCGGGCGTAGCAGGGCACTCGGCTTATCACAAACTGGGAGGGACGACGATGAGCATATTCGG
>Ga0207693_10005459_pt1 | contig 10603 bp, 10 predicted proteins | sample LARL81metaG_FD_184347 | JGI IMG/M metagenome (GOLD analysis project Ga0207693, IMG submission 184347) | Corn, switchgrass and miscanthus rhizosphere microbial communities from Kellogg Biological Station, Michigan, USA - LAR L8-1 metaG... | ecosystem: Host-associated > Plants > Roots >... | reverse complement strand
TGCTATCTTCCATTCCTCTAATGTTACCTTTTCTTGTCATGATTATCTACTCTCTTGAACAAAGACGTGTTGTTGTTGTTGTTGTTGCCCTTGCCGATCTAATAAAAAATTTTCCATATCGGCCACTTTTAATGTATTTATGGATTTTTCCAAGTTACGCCTCGAGGCGTAAGTTTGAAATCCATTTTTCGATAACAGGAGCGACGATTCAATTCCTATGTGCCTGGAGACACTTGTTACTACTGGGACTTTCTTGATACGATTAGACATTTTTTTATAGTGGTTGAGGTTGTGTGTCTGTATCCAGTTAGAATATACTTTTATAGTTATATCGTTCATCTGAGATCCTTATCCTATACATTGGCGCTATTTATCGTTGACTGAAGCAATACTCCGAATAGTGGACACAATATTCAGAATACTGACTAGGTTTTATGGGTAAAATTTGCAACAACTGCATTTCCGCTATATATCGCTATCTCTATTTTTATCTTATGGAATTGGCCCGGAGAAAACAGTGTAGATCAATTCTCACGCAGCAGCGCCTTTTGGAGTGAAATTTCTCCGATAATGCAGGCACAATGATTGAAAAGTACCCACTTTGGTCTAAAATATTCAAAATGAAGTACACTAAATGTTCTGCTCCAGCTTACGAGTGTCAGGAATTGGACAATACTTGGCTTCTGGACGAGCAGCCATGCGAGCGCAGTTAGCCCGTTTATAACTCTATATTTGACCCAATATCTGATACCACAATCGCGAATTTAATAGTCGAAATCTATGCCAAAGACCATTTAGGCCTGTAAGTAAAGCAAGAAATACTCTCTATCCTGAATCTATTTACATTATAGACATTCGCATGTCGTGTCTGACTTTACTAGCTTACTACCACACTTTCATCCATTTCGTTACTATCTAATTTACCATCTAATTCATCGAGGATTTGATAATGGTTTAAAAGATCGATATAAATATCGGCTTTATCTTGATTGGGTGGGCGGCATAGATACAGGCAGAATTATAGAGGTGGTAGATCTACATAAATTCTATTGAGTAACTTCTTATCAGATTTACCTAGACCATTTCGAGATCCTTTCCATTCCTTCAGATCCTCTAGTGTAGTTATTCTAAATGAAGGAATAGTCCGGCCCCACACAGGATCATAACAATTAGTATTACTACAATTATTATAGTCTAGGACACATGTTAGAGAGGGACAGTATAACATGTTTCAATCGAATGACCTAACTAAAGGCTTGCATAACCTAAAATATTAATGAATGGTACAAGAGATCATGGATTGATATCATTTAATGTTGGGCTTAACCAAAGAATTTGAGAAGCTGTCCAACAAGGTAGTCCGGATGCTCCTCAGCAATCCAATGTCCAGAATCAGGAACGATGCCACCACTCACATTTGTAGCAAGCAAACGCATTGAATCCAATGCTGCAGTGCCAAAACTACACTTACCCCCCAGAGCTAAAACAGGCATAGGAAGTTTAATCTTCGAATATTCTTTATTTTGTTTTATGTCTTCTGGTAGAGCTCTATAATATTCGAATCCGGCCCTCATTCCACCAGGAGCAGAATAGTGTCTAACATATTCGTCTATATCTTCTTTCGTGATTGCAGCAGGATTACAGGCATATCTATAGAACCAAGTAAGGTATTCTCTTTCATGTCCCGCAACAAGCATTTCTGGAATATCACGCACCATATGAAATTGAATCCACCATAAGCCTCTAATATTTTCCCCTGTGCCTATGCCTGGTATAGGAACATCAAGGATAACCAAACGCCTAACCAGGTTGGGATGAGCAGCAGCATACGAATACGCTACTTGTACTCCAAAATCATGTCCAACTAAGAATATGTCTCTAAAACCTAGTTGAGATACCAGTTGATGTATATCTTCTGCAGTAGTCTTGCCATCGTAGCCAGTTAACGGTTTCGAAGAATCGCCCAACCCACGAAGATCAGGTGCAATAACGGTATGGTTTTTAGCTAAAGCTGGCATGACATGCCGCCATTCGTACCACGTTTCTGGCCATCCATGTAGTAGGACCACTGGATCTCCATGGCCACCTATCACGTAGTGAAGTTGAACACCATTAACAGAAGCAGTATGATGAGAAAATGTCATATTATCAATACTAATGTATATACCAGTAGGCTGTTGTTGTTTGGTAAAAGATGATGACGACGCCATATTATTCTGGAATCCTTTAAATTGTTGAGCATTTGTTATCTGATTTTGGTTTAATCCTAATAGGCTAAGCGCAGTGCTAGTCACAAGAAAAATCAAAAGAAACTTCGTCCGTGATTGCATTACTTTGTTTAAACATAATTTAACAAGCATACCTAAAGTTGCAGATTTCATAACATATAACCTTGATGTACACTATAACATCAGATGTTATAAAGACAACTTTACTAGTAAATATTTAGTTGCTCAAATTTTTTTAATTTGTTCTCCATGATAAAAATAGGGTTTCTCATTTTCGACTTAGCCTCAGTCTTGGATTAGTACATGTGGCTATAATTCATGCAGCTTTTAAGTAATTTATTACGATTTAAAAATCCCAAAACTAAAGTGTGGTTTAACTCTAGTAAATAGTTCAATAACTTGTCTCATTTAATATTTCAGCATATTACATCTAAAGGCAAGCATTGGTGATCGCTGAATTACCACAACTATAATCATCGAAAATCTATAATTGTGCAGCAATTATATTCTGATTAATGGTATGGACAAATTAGTGTCATTTTCTACTCGTACAGTTGATGTAAATACTATAATGAGGAGATCTCAAACCAGAGTTTGGAAAACTCTAGAAGGAGAACCAGAATTTATTATTTCTGTTGCCGATACCCAAAACATTCTAGGTAAAGCTGCTAGATCAAAAATGAATTTTGTTATTTTAAATGTCGATCTTGTGGCATCAACAAAGCTGTCTATGATCCTCCCTTTAGATAAACTCACAATGATGATTCAAGCCTTCAATCAGGAAATGTCACTTGTGGTTAAAGAATTTGGGGGATTTATTCTAAAATATGTAGGAGATGCTGTTCTCGCCTTTTTCCTCGTTCCTAACCATCAATCTCAACCAAGCATAGCATGTACCCATGCATTAAACTGCGCAAGATGCATGCTTCAGGTAGCCAACGAAGGGATAAATCCGATTCTGAATCACTACGACTGTCCTGTAATGAATATAAGAATAGGAATAGACATGGGTGAAAATGCAATAATACAGAGTGGTTGGGATATTCACCCTAATATAACTAATGTAGAAGAAACTAGTAACAATAACAATATTTCCAAAAAAGAACAACCTCTCATAAAGAAACCAGTTTACGACATTTTAGGCTACAGTACAAGTATTGCAGTAAAAATGACCGCACTTGCCAATCCTAATCATATGGTGATAGGTCAACTAGTTTATGATGTAATAGATGACAACCAAAAATCGCTTTTCGAACAGCTTACCATGAGTCATGAAATTTGGAGTTATGTTAACACTAATACTGGAGAGACTATTTATAATGTTTATACAAATAAGTGAATTATGCAGCTGCATTACACTCTCTATACCCTGATGGCGGCGTTGCCGTATGTTACCACGACCGAAGCAGTTACGTGCCAGTCTTATTGTTATAGTGCCTTGGATCTCACGGAAGGCTCAGGCAACTACAACGCTCTTGGTGAATGCATATCCCATTAGTCCTGCACCCCTATTCGTTCTTCACCGAACTCTAAAGCTTATCTTAAAATGCAATTGAAGTTCTGACCCATTGGCTTAGTATTCTTTTTAATCGTGATGTTTCATCCATTGGGTTGCAAGCGTGGCCGGCAGTTCACCGGCGGTCACTGATAACTTCCAACATATAAGGACTAGGTCATTTAGTCGATATTAATTCAGTAATTGGTAAGATACCGAAACCAAAATATCGGAAGCCCTGTAAAATAGAATGAACAGCAACTAATGCATAATGTATAGATAGCATCTATGATAATACCTCATTAACCCTGAAGCAGCATATTATTCATACCCCCAATTCAACTCCTATTTACTTTCAATGACTATCCAAGTAAGGTGATATTCATGACCAACTTACCTAATCGTAATTTAGTATTCTAAGACTAACTATCATATTTATATGTAATTACCTTAGTATAGTTATATATAGAGATGGAATATAAAAGGTGAATAAAGGAGAAGGAGCTGATCAGACTATATCATTTACTAATGAACAGCGGCAACAGTATTATCGTGATATGTTATCACAGATTAATGACTTCAATGGCGCATTTGAGTTAGTGAAGACGGCAGTTAATGAAAAGTTCAAAATGCATAGAGCTGGATTAAGCCTAATACTGCAGGGATTACCTGCTAATCTCGGAGCCTATCATGTCCTAGGTTCAAATATGATAATAATAAACAGGAGGATACTGGATATAATTAGAAAACGTAAATCTCATGAAGAATATAATTCATACTTGTTCATGGTACTCGCTCATGAATATCTTCATAGTTTTGGTGTTGTAAAGGAGCTGCAGGTTAGAAACATGACATATGATTTATGTAAGTCTTTGCTTGGAGAAAACCATCTTGCATCTATAATGGCTAGGTACCAACCTTGGGCTGTGTTTCCAGAGTTGAATTTGTATCAAAATTATGATGATAGTACTAATAGTATTAACAGCTTTGAGAAGGGCTTCGAAATCGTAAAGAATTTTGATAAAACTACTCAGTCATATATTCATTAAAATTTTAGTTGCTATGTTCTGTAATGATTACGAGTTCCTGACTTTCGCACAGAGTATTGTATGCATATAATTGACAATGAAAAGTTAGAAGAATCAAGATTTTACTAGTAATCAATAACTTGATCTCAATAGCTAATAACCATGATTATTAATTTCATCCATCTGCTTATATAATTTGGAAGCGTTATTTAGGTTAGTATGAAGAACAATAACAACAGTTTCATTATAATGCTGTTCATTCTTACTATATCTATTTCGTTAATATCTTCAAGTACTATGATTGGCAGTACTATATTTGGCTACTCGAGGAAAAGCTTGTCAGAGAACTTCTCTGGTGGAGGTCCAAGTACTAATAGCACTAGTAATAACAATAATTCATCATCCCAACTATCAGCAACAACATCTCAGAATTGCAACAATACCCAGAATAAGTCTGCTTGTCAAGAACAACACCAGTTACTACTAAAGCAGCAACAAGAGCAACCCAAACCTGACAATAGCTGCCTCTTTCATCCAGAGCAGATGAAGTGTAAACCAGATCCAATAACAGATAAATGTCCAAAAGGATTTTCAATGAATGTATACAAGCATTGTTTTCCAAATGTACGCTGTCCGAAGGGATTTGAAAATCGTAATGAAGACGAGACAGGTACTTGTTATCCAATACTTGGGCTAAATTCTACTCATATACCCGTATCAAAATAACAAACTGAAAACCTCTATAAAATAATTAATTACTTATTTCAAAAGGTCTGATAGACTAATCTGAAATCTAGAGATCAATTAACTATCCATCTAAAAAGATTGAAAGATTTGGTTCTTTGAATGGTGATGGGTAATGATTCAAATTGCGGGAGAGTCAAAGAAATAATCCTATTAAATGATTAGATTCATCTCAAAGGAACACCTTACGTACATGAATATTTTCCTGATGATTTTGTCAAGTTTCTAACGTTTTCAACAAAAGGTGAACTAAAAGATAGTAATGAACAAATAAGGAAATGGTATTCTGATTATTTGGATTTATAGATTATAAAAGAAATTCAAGTCATGGTAGGGCAAAGTGTTTTCATTGTTTGTTAAGTCCAATTACTGATGATCCAATATTCGTCGGTATTAATGGATTATTTACTAAAGGATTCGAAGGTGACACGGATGAAAATAAGAACAATTCTATACCGTATCCTTGTCGTATAACCAACAGATTTAAATGTCCTTATTAGAAGGGAATCTAATTGGATGCAATTATCAGATCTTGTATTTTTTATTAATGAATCAGAACTCATGAAGATCGAAAAAAAGATAGCAGTAATAACGTCATCATAATCAGATTAACCATATTATTGTTTGAAACAGATCATGCCAATTTTTATGAAAAACACTTTTTATTTCTACAGTTTTCCAAAAACTTTATTTCCTTTAAAATAACTAACAGGAATTAGTTAAAATCATAACTATCTTAATTGTATAGGTAAAATAAGGACGAAGATATTTGATTTATTATGAAACAAAAGAGGCACGACGTTAAGAGACAAAATGCCCTTAATACGAGAAATAAGCGAACAGCACCTTCTTCTGCTTATAAGCGAATCAAACGAGCTACCAAAGATTCTCAAAAAAGAAATCTTGATAATCAAACTGATAATAAGGGTGATAATAGAAATATGAGCATAGGACTAGGTAAAGAGAAGAAATTAAAGAGTAAAACGATGGATCAAAAGGCAGAAAAGCCAATATCATTAAAAACAGTCACAACAACGTCTTCATCATTAACTGCATCCTCCAAGTCGTCGCCACCATGTCCTCAATCAGAAGTATTTGATTCGTCTAATGATAATGCTATGTTGGAAATGAAAGAAGTAGATAATATGAGGCCAGATAAGACAGCTAAAGTATTCTTACATATTGAAGAAAAACAACTAGATCTTATATCTACAAATATCAATAATAGCATTAAAAAAACCGATTCTGAAAATATTTTAAACACAAACTTGGATCCTGCAAATTTACCGGCAAAGGTAGATCTGACTTTAGAAAAAAGTGACAGCGGCGCTGCGGAATTGATAAAAGAGGATGTAGTGACAAAAGTTGACATAGAACAGAATAATCCTCAAATTTACAATGAGTTAGAGGAACACAATAATTTAGACGAATCAGCTAGATTCTATGGTAACGAAAATAAAGAATCTTATTCTGATTTGTCTAACAATGGCAATATCAATCCATTTATTGTTGGAATAAAATTATGGCAAGATCATAACATTGCGTGGATTAACGCATATAATGAATTCATAAAAGAATGGATTGGCAATATTAAAATTGACCCAAATAACATTTGAGGAATATTGCAGAGGATGACCTTGTGTCAACCTCTCTTGATTGAATAATGCATCACAACTCATCCAAGATTTCAGGGATAGTAGCGGCTACTCTCCCTCTCACCAAACATCCAGCTTCTTAATTAGCATCCAAGAATTTATCGAAGCCGGTAACTCTGTATGGGTAGAACAATTCCGTCATTTAGATTAGCGACTTTAGTAGAATGGGGCGAATGGAAAGGATTTCGCAGTAGACTTGATAAATCTGATAGGAAATTATTTGATAGAATGTTTTCTATTAGCCATTCGTATAACTCGGCTTGTTCCTATGCAGCGGTTCCAGTAAGAATTCAGCCGATATTTATGTCGATTATTTTTCATCACTATGTAACATTGAAGGGACTAGAAGCAGATATGCAAACCAAATCAACTAACAACCAAGTCCAAAATCAGACCAAGATGACACTACAACGCCCTGCTAAAGAAGACGAATAAGCAGTCTAAGTTACCAACAAATGGGGCGACAAATAATAATGACAACATGGATACTTACTCTCAACCAAGAAGAAGCAATGTGGTTATCAAGTTTAATGAAGTCAATGAGGGATGCATATCATGACGACAAGGTACTAATATTGGGCTCTGCAGATGCTATGAATGCAATAGATATTATTCACCAGATAGATCAGGTTAATGCGCCGAAGGCTAAGAGCATTCCAAAATTGCGTCTAAGATTAGAAGATGAGGAGGAATAAAATGAGGTGTTCATAGCTCAATTATAAAAAAAAGAGAGACCGGAGAAAAAATGTACAAATTAATCGAATAGAAAAAAATGAGGAGGAGAATACTATTAAATACGTTGTGGGAATAAAATCTATTTTTATAACTGTTATAGTCAATTGTGCTTAAGACATAGAATTATGGTTTATGTTAGGTGCGGTACGATAGGACTCATGCCACAACAATCGGCTTGTACAAAATATCACTTGTCAATCTACGTGGTCTAACCATTTCCCTAATTACATTGGCAGATTCGTATTCGCTTGATTCTCCCTAATATTAATACATGTCCACCGATCTTCCTAATTTGTATTACTTGGCCTTCTCATTTCGACTTGTCATATACAAAAATATCAAGGTACTTTAATTTTAGGGAATAATCTCTACTTTGCCTACTTATTTGATAGACGACTGTGAAGTCATAGGCCGAATCCAAATGCGGTGAAACTCTCAATAGCTGTTGATTGATTCATGTTTATGATGATAGATGTGCACGGGTTTCCCGACGCTTATGTACATCTGTCCATTAGGTCTAGGCTAATCCAATAGCAGTTCTGTAATACTGCTGGAGATTAAAAGATAAATCAATACATTAAACTAAATCTTATATTGGAACTAACGCTATCGCTAATACTGTGCATGAATCGAACTTGTCGATACTGAATTAAGGATCTTCAAATCATAACAAGACTGGATCCTATATAGATAGATTGTATAATACACTAATGTCTTAAAACATGATATCTAGTCACTAAAGATGATTGGAATGGACAAGATTATATAATACTATTCCTATCATCCTAGCCTAGATTCTAGCAGATCAGAAATCGTTGGATGATACTAGCAGATCAGAAATCGTTGGATGATAAATTCCAGTTTAGATGTGCTGGAAATAATGCTATAGTAAGGATTTCAAACAAATTTGCAATTTTCATAACCGTTTCAACTTTTGGATATGTGAATAGTCTAGCCCTAGCCATAGACTGGCCCACCCGCCCAGACGTTTAATTCAACCAACAACTGTGAACTGGCTGGCTGACTGTGAAAGCTACTTTTGCCTACTAATTAATTAATTAATTAGCCCCCGGCAACCACGAAGAGATCTTCTTGATATTTTGGTAATGCATCCAGGATTTTTGGCTCTAAATCGAAAATAGATCCCAAGACGTCATTTGAATACGCACCAAAGGCTCCTGAAATGCCGATATCTTCTGGTCGTTCATGGTTAAAGAAGACTGCAAATTGCATATCTTCATTGGAATTCACATTTTCTATGTAGTGAAAATATGCAGATGGAATGAAAACGATTTCTCCAGGACCAACTTCAAACGTATCCACGTGGTCGCCGGGACTAAAGATCGTCATCCGTCCTCTACCAGCTATAACATAATCCAATTCGGCTGCGTTAGGATGCCAATGGGGCTCCCGTATGCCTTTAGGTTTCAAAGTCAGAAGGTAGCAAGCAAGACCGCTGAGAATTCCAAAATTATTAGCATTACCTAGAGAAACAGTACCTCCACTACTTTGCACTGTAGGTGGAAAAGCCTTAAGGTTAAATTTATGATAATTAGGGATTTTCTGGTAGATGGATGCGGCATTATTAGGTGTGGATCTGGAAGTTATGAGTAAATCTTGGCTAGATTTTTTGTATTTGCTAAAATAATCAGATTCTAGTCCAAATGTTGCTCCAAGTGTATTATCAGTCATTGAACCAGTTGAACCAGATATTCCAATATCTTCAGGCTTTTCATGGTTAAAGGCAATTACGAATTTAGTTTCTCCACGATTAATATTCTCGATGTGATGAAGATATCCTTTAGGAACAAATACAATCTCACCTGCATCGACAGTAAAAGTATCATGTCCAGCTCCTGGGCTGAAGATGGTCATTAGAGCTCTACCGGATGAACAGTAGCTAAGTTCAGCGGCATTTGGATGCCAGTGTGGTTCCCTCACACCCCCACTGTCGAGTCGCAGCGAATACAATGCCATACCTTTCAGTATAGAAAAATTATTCTCGTTAGCCATAGCTCGAGATCCCCCATTTCGAACCGCTTGGGGCTGTATAGCTTCAAGATTGAAAGTATGAATCGAACTCATTTACTTTTCTTTTATTACCAATACTGGTATATTTCAAGTTTCTTAGAGGTAAGAGATGTCATTACATATTATTTATTGGCTGTACTATATTCTGGACGATACACAATAATTAATAATTGCATCATCAAAACCCATCGAAACATATCTTGAGTTAGTTAATAACTGTGGCATAATAATGGGCCATACTTTAATTATAGAATAATACAACCATAAATCTAAAAATCTCTTTAGTCTAATCATAGCCAATTCCATTTAATGTAAACTGAAATTAGCAAGTCTTAGTATTGTTCAGATTAGTAGCAATCTGAAGTTTCAATATATGAGTGTTGGTGATGTATTGAGTCGCAGGCTATATAGCACTTTTCACAATGCCACAATATGGGTTCTTTACAAACATTATTTATTCTAGGGACTATGAGTTCTGCTTCACAAATTCTACAACTCAATCTCTTATAGCACCTACTTCTATGTGTAAAATGATACCGTCTATCGTTAGAACGTTCAGATATCATTACTACGTTATAGGTATAAATTAGATTAGTTGCTACTTGTCTTCTCTAGCCTCATTTTTATACTTGTTCCATTTATCCGATTGAATATGTATTTTGTAATGATTGTCGTAAGATAACCAGC
>Ga0207693_10005458_pt1 | contig 10603 bp, 10 predicted proteins | sample LARL81metaG_FD_184347 | JGI IMG/M metagenome (GOLD analysis project Ga0207693, IMG submission 184347) | Corn, switchgrass and miscanthus rhizosphere microbial communities from Kellogg Biological Station, Michigan, USA - LAR L8-1 metaG... | ecosystem: Host-associated > Plants > Roots >... | reverse complement strand
GCACGGGACGATGGGGCTCGCCCTCGTCGAGCGCCTCGCCCGGCTGGGCGTGCCGCCGACCTCGGTCGTCCTCGCGCACGTCGACCGCAACCCGGACGCGGCGGAGCACGCGGAGACGGCGGCGACCGGCGCGACGCTCCAGCTCGACGGGCCGGGGCGCACCAAGTACTGGCCCGACTCGACGATCCTCCGACTGATCGCCGACCTCGCGGACAGTGGCTTTGCGGGGCGTCTCCTGCTCGGCGGCGACACCGGGCGCCGCGGGATGCTGCGCGCCTACGGCGGCGGCCCCGGCATGGACTACGTCTTCGCCCGCTTCAAGCCGCGCCTCGAACGCGAGCTCGGGACGGAGCTGTCGGAGCGGATCTTCGTGGCGAATCCCGCGCGGGCGTTTGCCTGGACCGTCTAGACAGCTATACAGTCGCGCCATGACTTCGCGCTTCGACCTCGCCGGTCGCCGCGTTGTCGTCACGGGCGCCTCGAGCGGCATCGGCGAGGCGGTGGCGCGCCGGTTCGCCGAGGCGGGTGCGCGCGTGGCGGGGATCTCGCTCGACGGCGGGGCGCCGGTCGAGGGCGTCTTCGTCACGGGCGACACCGGCGACCCCGACGCGGTCGAGTCGCTTGCCGCCCGCGTCGAGGACGCGTGGGGCGGGATCGACGTCTGGGTCAACAACGCCGCGCGCCTGCTGGTGCGCCCGGTGGTCGAGACCTCCGACGAGGAATGGCACGGTCTCCTCCGCGCGAACCTCCACGGCTACTTCTACGGGTGCCGCGCCGCGGCTCGGCGCATGCTTCCCGCAGGCGCCGGCTCGATCGTCAACGTCACCTCCGCGGCGCGCACGCTGGCCGTGCCGGGGTTCGGCGCGTACATCGCCGCCAAGGGAGCGATCGAGGCGCTCACGAAGACACTCGCCCTCGAGCTCGGGCCGCACGGCATCACCGTGAACGCAGTCGCGCCGGGCGCGGTCGACACGCCGCTCAACGCACACGCGTACACGCCCGTCGTACGGCGGACCTACGAAGAGCGCATCCCGGTTCACCGGATCGCGACGGCGGACGACGTCGCCGGGACGATCCTCTTCCTCGCGACGGACGAGGCCCGGTACGTGACGGGGCAGGAGCTCGTCGTCGACGGCGGGCTCACGATCAACGGCGCGGTCGGGCATGCCGAGGACTGACTTCACACCGCGGTACGTGACGATCGAGCAGTCCCTGCGGGCGCGCGTCGCCACGCTCGACCCGCACGCACCGCTGCCGTCGGACGCCCAGCTCTGCGAGGAGTTCGGCGTCTCGCGTATGACCGCCCGTGGTGCCGTGCAGCGGCTGGTGCAGGACGGCCTCGTCTACCGCGTCCCCGGCCGCGGGACGTTCGTCGCGCCCGCGCGCGCGAACCGGGCGGCGAGCCGGATCCTCTCCTTCAGCGACGAGATGCGGCGCCGCGGCCGCGCACCGGGCTCGCGCCTCGTCGAGCGCCTCCGCCGCAGGGCGACGCCGGAGGAGGAACGGCGGCTCGGCGTCGACGACGTCGTCGTCATCCGCCGTGTCCGCGAGGCCGACGGCGAGCCGGTCGCGCTCGAGACCGCGGTCTTCCCGGCGGCGCGGGTTGTCGATACGTTCGAGGTCGACCTGGCGTCGGTGTCGCTCTTCGAAACCCTTGTCGCGGCCGGCTACGTGCCGACCGCCGGCCGCGCGGCGATCGGCGCGGAGGCGGCGACCGCCGAGGACGCGCGTCTACTGGGAGTGAAGCGCGGGATTCCGCTGCTCGTCGAGCGGCGACTGATCAACGACCAGGACGGCCGGCCGCTCGAGCTGACCGAGAGCCGGTACGTCGGGTCGCGCTACGGGCTCGACGTCGACTTCGAGGTGGAGTTGCCATGAGCGTGGGCTCGACGGGGCTTCGCGCCGGTGTCGTCGGGACCGGCTTCATCGGCGCGGTGCACGTCGACGCGCTGCGGCGGCTCGGCGTCGAGGTCGTCGGGGTCGTCGGCTCGTCGCCCGAGCGTGCGCAAGCGAAGGGGCTCGGCCCGGTGGTCGAGAGCTACGAGGCGCTGCTCGCGGACGACCGGGTCGACGTCGTGCACCTGACGACGCCGAACAGCCTCCACTACGAGCAGGTGCTGGCGGCGCTCGCGGCGGGCAAGCACGTCGTATGCGAGAAGCCGCTCGCGCTCACGAGCAAGGAGTCCGGCGAGTTGCTGCGGCTGGCCGAGGACAGCGGGCTCGTCCACTGCACGAACTTCAACATCCGCTTCTACCCGCAGGTGCAGGAGGCGCGCTCCCGAGCTCGTGGGGGTGAGCTCGGCGAGATCTGGGACGTGCACGGCGGCTACCTGCAGGACTGGCTGCTGCGTCCGACCGACTGGAACTGGCGGCTCGAGCCGGAGAAGGGCGGAGCGCTGCGCGCCGTCGCGGACATCGGCTCGCACTGGCTCGATCTCGTCCAGTTCGTCACCGGGCTCGAGGTGGCCGGGGTGTTCGCCGACCTGGCGACCACGATTCCCGTGCGCCGGAAGCCACGCATCGAGGTAGAGACCTTCGCGGCGGCCGACGACGTGGAGCGCGAGGACGCGCCGATGTCGACGGAGGACCTCGCGCACATCCTCGTGCGCTTCCGCGGCGGCGCGCGCGGCTCGTGCGTCGTCTCGCAGGTCGCGGCCGGCCGCAAGAACGCGATCCACTTCGAGGTCGACGGATCCGAAGCAGCGCTCGCCTGGAACGGCGAGTCGCCGGAAGAGCTCTGGCTCGGACGGCGCGACGAGCCGAACGGTCTCTTGCTGCGCAACCCGGGCGGCATCGCTCGGCTTCCCGCCGGCCACGCCGAGGGCTTTGCCGACACCTTCCGGGAGCTCTACCGCGCGGTGTATCGCGCCGTCGCGGCCGGCGCGCCGGGTGACGACTATCCGACTTTCCGCGCCGGCCACGTCGAGAACGTGCTGGCCGAGGCCGTGGCGCAGTCCAACGAAGAACAGCGATGGGTGGAGGTGACCCTGTGAAGCTCGGGTTGATGACGGCCGCGTTCGGCGGCCTGACGCTCGACGAGGTGGCCGCGTGGGCGGCCGGCAACGGCTACGAGATGCTCGAGGTGGCCTGCTGGCCCGCGGCAGGCGGCGAGAAGCGGCGCTACGCAGGCGTGACGCATATCGACGTCGACGCGCTGGACGTCGATGCGGTGCACGCGACGATCGAGCGGCACGGGCTTGGCATCTCGTCGCTCGCGTACTACCCGAACAACCTTCATCCCGACGACGCGCAGCGCGAAGAGGTCAACGCGCACCTGCGCAAGGTGATCGACGCTGCGCAGGCACTCGGCGTCGAGGTCGTCGGCACGTTCGTCGGCAACGACAAGGACCGCCCACTCCCCGAGAACCTCGAGCGTTTCCGCCGCATCTGGCCGTCGCTCGTCGCCTACGCCGGCGAGCGCGGCGTGAAGATCGCGATCGAGAACTGCCCGATGATCTTCAGCTACGACGAGTGGCCGGGCGGCAACAATCTCGCGTGGGCGCCGGCGATCTGGGACGAGATGTTCTCGGCGATCCCCGATGCGAACTTCGGGCTGAACATCGACCCGTCGCACCTCGTGTGGCTGATGATCGACTACGAGCGCGCCGTCTACGACTTCGGCGAGCGCATCTTCCACGCGCACGCCAAGGACCTCGAGGTGCGGCGCGACGGTCTCTATCGGCACGGCACGCTCTCGAGCGGCATCGGCTGGCAGGTGCCGCGGCTCCCCGGCCTCGGCGAGGTCGACTGGTCGCGCTTCGTCGCCGCGCTGTACGCCGTCGGATACGACCACGTGCTCTCGGTCGAGCACGAGGACCGGAAGTTCGAGGCGACGCAGGAGCTGGTGGAGCGCGGGTTCCTGCTCGCACGGAACACGCTGAAGCCGTTGCTGGTGTAGCGCGAACCCCGGAACTTGGTTCTACGAACCAAGTTCCGTAACGCTGGAACTTGGTTCTGCGAACCAAGTTCCGGGGTTGCGTCCTACGGCGCCAGCACGAACTTGATCCCGGCCGCCGCCCGCGTGGCCGCGAACGCGCGCTCCCACTCGGCGAGGGGCACGACCTCCGAGAGGAGTGGCTCCAGCTCGACGCGCCGTTCTTCGATCAGCGCGAGCGCGCGGTTCCACGAGGCGGGCGTCGACGCGTTGCCCGAGGTCACGGTCAGCTCCTTGAAGCACACAAGGTCGAGCGGCACCGTGACCGCCTTGCCGGCGAGCCCGATCTGCACGTAGCGCCCACCGCGTCGCACCGCGGTCAGCGCGAACGTCATCCCGGCCTCGTGCCCCGAGCACTCGACGACGACGTCGAACGCCTGCGCGACCTCGTCCTCGGTGGTCGAGGTCTCGAAGCCGAGGCCGCGCGCCGCTTCGAGCCGGATCGCGTCGCGCACGGCTCCACGCACGTGCACGACGCCGCCCGCCGCGCGGGCAACCTGGGCGGCGAGCAGGCCGACCGGGCCGGGGCCGACGATCAGCACCGATGCGCCCTGCGGGATCGTCTCCGGCGGCAGCGACTGGCAGCAACAGGCGAGCGGCTCCGCCATCGACGCCGCACCCGCGCCGAGCCAGGCCGGGATGCGGTGCAGGTTGCGTGCCGGGACGAGGAGCCTCGGTGCGAAGCCGCCGTCGACGAACGACCCGATCGAGCACCGGTCGACGCACAGGTTCGTGCGTCCCGCGCGGCAGTGGGCACACTCGCCGCAGGTCGAGAAGTACGTCTCCGTCACCACGCGCGCGCCGTGCCACGCCGGGTCGACTCCCGCACCGACCTCGGCCACCACGCCCGATACCTCGTGGCCCATCGTCACCGGGGGACGGGACGCATATTCACCGTCGTGGATGTGGATGTCTGTGCCGCAGATCCCGGCTGCGGCCACGTCGAGCACGACGTGCCCCGGCGCCGCGCCGGGCTCAGGCCGCTCGGCGAGGGCGACGTTGCCCGGCCCCTCCGCGAGCTTCGTGAGGCCGATCACTCGGCGCCGGCGGTCGCCCGTGCGTAGATCGCCGCGAGCGCGAGCACGATCGTGCCGTAGATCATCTGCCGCACTGCCTGGGACGCGTTCAGGATCGTCAGCAGCGAGTCGAGCACGGTGAGGATGAGCGCACCGAGGATCGTGCCGGCGTAGCCGCCGAGGCCGCCGAAGATCGACGTGCCGCCGATCACCACGGCGGCGACCGACGGGAGCAGGAACGGCGAGCCGATGCCGAGGTCGGCGGCGTTGTTGAAGCCGACGAGCAGGATCCCCGCCACCGCCGACAGGGCGCCGCAGAGCGCGTAGACGACGAGCAGCACCTGCCAGACGCGGATCCCGCCGAGACGCGACGCGACGGGGTTGTCGCCGACGGCGTAGATCGCACGGCCGAGCCCGGCGTATCTGAGCCCGAGGATGATCACCGCCGCGACCGGCGCCCACACGAGCAGGTCGTAGGGGATGTACGTGAGGAACCGCTCCGACCCGAGCGTGACGACGAAGTTCGGCACGAGGGCGGTGAACTGCTTCTGCGCTGCGACCGTCAGGTAGCCGAGCGTGATCGTCGAGATGCCGAGGGTCATGATCAGCGCGTTCACCCGGAACACGCCAATGCCGATGCCGTTGACGAGCCCGATCGCGAGGCCGACCGCGAGAGCGAGCACGATCGCCGTCCCGGACCCATGCGTCCCGAAGCGCGAAACGGTGAACGCGCCCGCGGTCGCGGTCGTCGCAACCGAGAGGTCGACGCCGCCCGTGAGCATGACAAGCGTCTGCCCTGCCGACATGAGCCCGAGGACTGCGGCGTACAGGAACGTCGTCGAGATCTGCTTCAGCGTCAGGAACGCCCCGTCGCCCTGAGCGCGGTTGACGATGTCGGTCGCGACGAAGAGCAGGATGAAGACGACCGTCAGGACGGCAGCCGGATTGTCCTCGGCGAGGCGCTGAACCTTCAAGAGCCCTTCCCCTTCTGACGGACGGCCAGGCCGCCGATCATGACGACGAGGACGATCAGCGCACCCTGGATCACCTGGGCCCAGTTCTGGTCGACGCCCTTCAGGATCATCAGCGTCTTGACGAGCGTGAGGACGAACGCGGCCGCGATCGGCCCGATCAGCCCACCGACGCCGCCCAGGAGGGAAACGCCGCCGAGGACGACCGCCGCGACCGAGTTCAACGTGTAGATCGTCCCCGAGTTCGGGTCGCCGAGACCCGACGCCGCGGTCAACGCGAGCCCGCCGAGCGCGGCGAACGCGCCCGAGTACGCGTAGGCGACGATGCGCGACCGCGGCACATTGACGCCGGCGAGGTACGCCGCGCTCCGGCTCGAGCCGATTGCGTACAGCGAGAGGCCGACGCGCGTTCGTCGCACCGGCACCCAGAGAACGACGTAGGCGCCCAGGAGGACGCCGATCGCAGATGGCGCCCACTTCGTCGCCAGCGTGTCGAGGGTGACGAGGTTCTGATACCGAATCGGCGCACCGCCGCCCGGCACCTCGAGCACCGCGAGCGCCGCGCCTCCCAGCACGAACAGCATCGCCAGCGTGACGATGATGTCGGCTACGCGGGTGACGACGATCAGGAGCCCCGTGAACGCACCGACGAGCGCGGCGCCGGCGACGATCAGCAGCGAGACGAGCAGCGCGTCGCGGAACGACAGGTGCAGCAGCGCCCGCGCCGACACCACGTTGACGAGCGACATCATCGACCCGACGGAGAGGTCGATGCCGCCGCTCAGGATGACGATCGCCTGGCCGCACGCTGCGAAGCACAGCGGCAGCGCGTCGATCGCGAGCGACTGCACGTCGAACGGTCCCCACCTGGCCGCCGTCTGCGTGCGCCAGTAGAGGACGAGCACGAAGAGAAGGGCGAACGCTCCCATCGTCCAGCCGTGCCGCCGGGCGAGCCGTGCGTTCAGGCCGCCTCACCGTCCCCGGCCTCGACGAGGCCGTGCATCGCACGGAGGAGCGACGCCTCGTCGGCGGCCTGGCCCGGCAGCTCGGCCGTGATCCGGCCGCCGAAGAGCGTGAGCACACGGTCGCAGACGAGCGGGAACTCCGTCAGCTCGCTGGAGAAGAAGAGGATCGCGCCGCCGTCGTCGGCCAGTTGACGCAGCAGGCCGTAGATCTGGCGCTTCGTGCCGACGTCGATCCCGCGGGTCGGGTCGAAGCAGAGCATCGTGCGGAATCCGCTCGCGAGCCAGCGCGCGATCGTCACCTTCTGCTGGTTGCCGCCCGAGAGGCGGCGTACCTGCCGGCCGGCGCGCACGTCGATCTGAAGCGCGTCAACGGCCTGCCTTACGCGCCGTCCCTCGTCGCGCATGTTGATCGCGCCCCAGCGGCCGACGCGGTTGTAGCGCGGCGCGGCGACGTTCTCGCGAACGGAGCGCTGCGGCAGCAGCGCCTGGAGCCGGTCGGCCGGGACGAGCACGACGCCGGCGCGGATCGCGTCGTACGGGTGTCGCGTCCTCAGGGGTCGTCCGGCGATGCGGATCTCGCCGCTCTCCGGCGTTCGCTGTCCCGAGAGCACGTCGAAGAGCTCGCCTTGACCTTGCCCTTCGAGCGCAGCGATCCCGAGAATCTCGCCCGGTCGGAGTACGAACGACACATCCTGCACACGGCCGACGGTGACCGAGTCCACCTCGAGCGCGGCCGCCGAGTCGGCCGGCGGAGGCGCGTGGACGGCGCTTGCATCCTTCTGGGCCGCCTCGGCCGCGGCGTGCGCCGCCTCGGGCCCGAGCATGTACCCGACGATCGCCTCCTCGCCGCGCTCGCGCGGATCGATCGTCGCGACGGCGCCGCCGTCGCGGAGGATCGTCGCGCGGTCGCAGGTCGCGGTCACCTCCTTGAGGCGGTGGGTGATGAAGAGGACGGAGCGCCCGTTCTCGCGCAGGCCCGCCATGACCGTGAAGACACGTTCGGCGAGGTCGGAGGGAAGCGCCGCGGTGATCTCGTCGAGTAGCAGCAGCTCGGGTCGCCGCGCGAGCGCGCGGGCGAGGTCGATCATCCGCAGGAGCGGCAGCGGCACGTCCCTCGCTTGCTCGGAGAAGTCGACGTCGAGATCGAGCTCGTTCAACTCGCGCCGGACCGCCTCCGGGTCGGTGCCGGTGAGGCGCATGTTCTGGGCCACCGTCAGGTCGGGGACGAGCGCCGGATCCTGGAACACCGGTGCGAGCCCGAGCCGTGCGGACGCGGCCGGAGACGCGACCCGGACCGGGTGGCCGGCGAGGGAGACGGTCCCGGCGTCCGCGGAGACGACGCCCGTGAGGAGCTTCACGAGCGTCGACTTGCCGGCGCCGTTCGCGCCGAGCAGCGCGTGCACCTCTCCCGGGAAGACCTGTAGGTCGGCCGACCTCAGCGCGACAACCGGCCCGTAGCTCTTCGCCAGCCCGCGCACGTCGAGAAGTGGCGTGCTTCCAGTCATGAGAAGGGGCGGGAGAGGGCGTGCGCCCTCTCCCGCCGATCGAGCTGCCGCTCCGGACCTACGGTCCCTTGCAGCTGAAGAGCTGCTGCGTCGTGTAGGTCGTCCACGGCTTGATCTGCAGCCGCGCGCTGAACGTCGGCGGCCGGCTCGGCGAGTAGTTCGCCTTGATCTGCTTCTTGCCCGCCGAGGTCCCGTTGTCCCAGACCTGCGGAGTGAGCTTCACCCAGTTCTGGACGCTCTTCCCCTGCAGGAGCTGGATCGCGACGGCCGCGCCTGCGCCGCCGATCGTGGCCGGGTTGGTGACGGCCACGCCGCGGAATCCCTTGTAGCTCAGGAGCTGCTTCAGGAACTCGTTGTTGTCCGCGCCCACGATCGGCACCAGCGGCTTGCCTGCCGTCTTGAAGGCATTGGCGACCGTGTAGTCGATGCCGGACGTCCAGACGCCGTCCACCTTCACGCCGGAGTTGAGGATGTCGAGCATCTGCTTGCCGCCCGGAGCGAACGACCAGCCCGTGAAGGTCTGCTTCACGACCTTGATGCCCGGGTACTTCTTGAGCGCCTGCGTGAACCCGGTATGGCGGTCGGTGTCGGCCGGGACGCCTGCGATGCCGCGCATCTCGACGACATTGCCCTTGCCGCCGAGCTGCTTGAACAGCCACTCGGCGCCGAGCCGCCCGTAGGCGACCTGGTCGTTGGTGACGTTGTGCGCCGAGGGCGCCGTCACCCGCTGGTCGACCGAGACGACCTTCACACCGCGTGCGTTCGCCTGCGCGATCACGCTGTTCAGCGCAGTCGAGCTCGACGGGTTGATGACGATTGCGTTCGCGCCCGCCGAGATCAGGTTGCGGATGTCCGCCGTCTGCTCGGCCGGACCGCCGTTGCGGTTGGCAACGATCACCTTCGAGACGACACCCGACGCCTGCGCCTGGGCCTTGACAGCGCAGATCATCTCCTCGCGCCAGCCGTTCCCGACCAGCGTGTTGGAGACACCGAGTACGTACTGCGCGTGTGACTTGCCGGTGCGGGCCGAGGCCGTCACGGCGACCGTCACGGCGACGGCGACGAGCGCGAGCAGCGCCACGAAGAGGCGCACGCCCTTCGACTTGAGCTTCAACTGTCCCTCCTGTTCGCTTGCGGGGAGTTGCGGGGGGTCGTGCAGCAACCCTACGGCAGTTGTCTCCTTTCTCCTAGACCGTCTTCATGTCATGTGGCACCGCGCAGCGACCGCGCATACCGCCGTGCATGCTCGGCGTACGCGGCGTCGAACAGCCGCACGGATTCCTGCTCGCCCACGAGCGACGCGCTCGTGAGCACCGGCGGCATAGCGCCGCGCTCCACGAGCAGCGCCGCGGTGCGCGCCTTGATCTCGTTCACGATGGTCACCGCGGCGAGCGTCGAGCCGGGCGCCACCGGCGTCTCGAGCCCCGGAACGGTCACCAGCGCGTCGCCCGGCGGTGTGCCGAGGTCGACGACCACGTCCGCCACCTCCTGCAGCCGGCCCGCTTCGTGCCGCGAGGTGACGGCGACGACCGTGAGACCGCGGGTCCGGGCGCCGAGCGCCATCTCGATCGGCACGGCCGAGCCGCCGCTCGCCGAGAAGACGATCATCACGTCCCTCGGCTGCAGGTCGAAGTTGGCAAGGACCGCTTCGGCGAGCCCGGGAACACGCTCGATGAACATCGCTTGCCGCTGCCCGTTCGCGCCGACGACCTGCGTGTGGAAGGTCATCGACAGCTCGACGATCGGGTTGAAGCCCGGATACGAGCCGTAGCGCGGGAACATCTCCTCGACCGGGATGCGCGAGTGGCCGGTGCCGAACAGGTGCACGAGCCCGTCGGCCGCGATCGCGTCCGCGCACTTCCTTGCGATGGTGTCCAGCGTCTCGGCCTGCGCTTCGATCCGGTCGAGGATTCTCCGCGCAGCGGCGATGAAGGTTGTCGTGCCGCTGTCCGTGAGAGTAGAGTCGGGCCCCATCAACCTGTCTAGACGTTTAGACAGGCGCGACGCTACTCCGGTTGTCGCCGCCCGTCAAGGAAGGAGCGCGAGGAACCGTGAACGGCCACAAGGTGACCATGCTCGGAACGGGCCTGATCGGTCTCTTCTACACGCGGACGCTGCACGGGCAGCGGAACCGCGACCGCGTCGAGGTCGTGTACTCGCGCTCGCAGGAGCGCGCCGACGCGTTCGCACGCGACAATCGTGTCCCGGTCAC
>Ga0207693_10005455_pt1 | contig 10608 bp, 4 predicted proteins | sample LARL81metaG_FD_184347 | JGI IMG/M metagenome (GOLD analysis project Ga0207693, IMG submission 184347) | Corn, switchgrass and miscanthus rhizosphere microbial communities from Kellogg Biological Station, Michigan, USA - LAR L8-1 metaG... | ecosystem: Host-associated > Plants > Roots >... | reverse complement strand
TCTCTCTTTTTGCCTCCCCCCACAATCACGAGGTCGTGTGCTCAGAACTCTCTTCTGCGCCGCCGCAGCCCTGCTGGCGATCGCAGCAGCGGCGTCGGCGCAGCGTGAAGTGAGCGGTCGCGTCACCATCCTCGGCTCCGGCGAGCCCGTCGCCGATGCGTCCGTCGGCGTCGTCGGCATCCCCGTCGGCGCTCGCACGAACGCGCGCGGCGAATATCGACTGCGCGTCCCCGACGGCGAAGTCACGCTTGCGACGCGAATGATCGGCTACAAACGGCTCACCGCGCGCGTTGCCGCGAATCAAACGACCGTCAACTTCGAGCTCGAGAAAGACGTGCTGCAACTCGAGGCGATCACCGTCACCGGCGCGGCGACGACGGTCGAGCGGCGGAATGCGACTTCGTCCGTGTCGCAGGTAAGCGCCGATCAGCTGCAGCGAGTGCCTGCTGTTTCGATCGAGAACGCGCTGCAAGGCAAGGTGCTCGGCGCGTCCATCAACATGAATAACGGTGCACCGGGCGGCGGTGGCCAAATTCAGATTCGCGGCGCCTCGTCGCTGATAGGAAAGATCGATCCGCTCTACGTGATCGACGGGGTTATCGTCTCGAACGACGTTCGCTCGAACAGCCAACGATACATTACGAACTCGCTAAACTCGGGCGAAGAGAACGGCACGAACCGATTGGCCGACATCAACCCGAACGACATCGAGAGCGTCGAGGTGCTCAAGGGCTCCGTCGCCTCGGCGATCTACGGCTCTCAGGCTACCAATGGTGTCGTTGTGATCACGACGAAGCGGGGACGCAGCGGGTCGCCGCGATTCGCGCTGACGCAGCGCATTGGCACGTTTCAGCTCATTCGCGACAAAGGCCTGCGTCACTACGCGAACGTGGATCAGCTGGTGACGAGCTCGCAGGTCGCGTGCAAGACGCCGACGACGCCCACGGCGAGCTGCGGCAATGCGGCCGGCGCCGCGGCGGCGCGTGCCGTCTGCACGGCGACGTCGTGCCCGTACTATGACTACTTCCAGATGCTATATGGTCGCACGGCGCCATCATGGGAGACCTCGGGCAGCATGAGCGGCGGTGTGGAGACGACCAAGTACTACGTCTCCTTCGACGATCGCGAGGATGCCGGCATCGCCATGAACACTGGAGCGCGACGCCAATCCGTGCGCGCCAGCGTCGATCAGGCGATCGGGAACAAGATCTCGGTGAACGCCGCGACCAACATCATGCGGTCCTTCTCGCAGCGCGGCATCTCGAACAACGACAACACGAACTCGAGCCCGCTGTACGGTTTCGCGTACTCACCCAACGTGCTGGATTTGCGGCAGCGCGATGCCGTCGGCAACTACATCGTCAATCCATTCGGCGGCAGCCCACTCAACATTTCGAATCCGTTTCAGACGTTCGACATCATGCGGAACAACGAGGACGTCTACCGCGTGATCGCAAACGGGACGGTGAACTACCAGGCGTGGACGAGCGCGCGTAACGACGTGCGGCTCACTCTCGTGGCAGGCGCCGACCGCTACAGCAACCAGAACTTCGAGCTCGCCCCACCGTCACTTCAGTTCGAGCAACCGGGAACGAACGAGGGCACTTTCCCTGGCGCCTCCATCCAGGGGAACGGGTCGACCCAGCTCGTGAACACGACGATGAGCGGTGTCTGGACATTCACGCCCAACAATCGCTGGTTCACGGCGACGACGTCGGGAGGAACGCAGTACGCCGACCGTCAATTGTCGGACTATACGATCATTGCGCAGGGGCTCACGCCGAGCGTGGTGGCGGCGACTGGCGCAGTCCACACGACGACGGCGGACAGCATCGTGGTGCAGCGCAATCTGGCGTACTACGCCCAGGAGGACTTCCTCACCCTCGGTGAGAAGTTGCTACTGTCGGCCGCCGTGCGCACCGAGCGAAGCAGCGTCAACGGAGATTCGAAGAAGTTCTACACCTTCCCTCGCTTCGGAGCGTCGTACCGTATCGTGCGACCGTTCAGCTTCATCGGCGAGATCAAACTGCGCGGCACGGTCGGCCAGTCGGGCAACCAGCCGAATTACGGCGAGCGGTTCCTGACGTTGACGAATGGAGGGCAGATCGGCGGCCAGACAGGCCTGATTCAAGCCCTCTCCATCGGCAATCCGACCGTCCGCCCCGAGCGGCAAACAGAGAGTGAGTTCGGCGTCGACGGCTCGTTCCTCAACGATCGGACGCAGCTCGAAGTGACCGTTTTCAATCGCGATATCAGCGATCTCCTCGTTAGGCCGCTGCTCGCGCCGAGCACGGGCGTCAACCAGATGGTGATCAACGGCGGTAAGATGCGCACCCACGGCACGGAAATCGGCGTGACGCTCATCCCGATCGAGTCGCGAACGAATGGCCTGACGTGGACGTCGCGCACGACGTACCAGCAGAACAGCTCGAAGATTCTCAGCTTCGCGCCCGGCGTCTTGCCGTTCACCATCGGAGCGGCCGGTGGATTCGGAACGGCGTACGGCCGCCTGAAGTTCTCGCCGGGAAACTCCGTGTCGGCGATCTACGGCAACAGGCAGAACGCCGATGGCTCGGTTGATCGCGATATCGTGCTTGCCGACGCCAATCCGACCTACACCATGGCGTTCAGCAACGACATCACTTGGAGCAATTTCCGCCTCGGTACCGTCGTCGACCTGCGCAAGGGCGGCACGGTTTCGAACCTCACGTTGAACCTCTACGACGAAGGCAACACGACGTGGGACTACGACAAGCCGTCTCCCGATCCGTCGGTCGGTGCGACGTTAGGCGCGTATCGATACAACAAATGGGCGGGCGGCGCGAACACGAGCCCGTATCTCTTTGACGGATCGTTCGTGAAGATCCGCGAGGTCACGCTCTCGTACGATGTCCCGCAGCAACGCTTGTCCGCCCTGCAGCCGTTCGGCGTCCGCACGACGACCCTGAGTGTGAGCGGCCGCAACCTGTTCATCATCTCCGGTTACAATGGCTTTGATCCGGAGGTGAACAACGGCGGTAACGTCGTCGCGCGGTTCGTTGACCTCGCGCAGTATCCGCCGAGCCGCAGCTTCTTCTTCACCGTCAACCTGGGGTTCTAACCATGACTTCCAGGATGACATCAAACTATCTCCCGACGAGGACTGGCTTCATGATTCGTCACGTCGCCCGCGCCGCGCTGTGCGCGAGCGTGCTTACGTCGCTCGCTTGCAGCGCGGACAAGTTCAACGTGCCGCAGTACAACGCGCCGACGGTTACCGGCGTCAATGGTACCGCCCAAGCACTCCAGCTGTATGTGAGCGGTGTGCTCCTCCAGGAGCGGAACAACATTGGCGGCTATAACAACGATGTCGGCATCTTCGGTCGTGAATCGTACAGCTACTTTCCGACGGACGCCCGATCCGTGAGCCACTACCTGATCGGCCTGCCGGGTCCCAACAATACAAGGATTCTCGACCCGGCGGGCTTTGCGAGCGGTCAATGGGCACAGTGGTATCGGAACATGCGGAACGCAGTGAACCTCGTTGGGTTTGCCGACGGCACCGCGGCGCTGACCGCGCAACAGAAATCGGGAGTGAAGGGCTTCGCAAAGACGATGCGCGCGTTGTCTCTCTATCGCGTGATCGTGACGCGCGACACGCTCGGCGCCTCGGTCGACATCCCGCCGGACGCAGCGACACCGACGGCCTTCGTCTCTCGCGACGCCGCCTGGCAAGCCGTGAGCGGCTTCCTCGATGATGCGAAGACCGACCTCACTGCCGCGGGCTCCTCGTTTGCGTTCGCGCTCGACGACGGTTTCGCCGTAGGGCCCGGATTCAACACGCCGGCAACGTTCCTCAAGTTCAACCGTGCTCTCGCGGCGCGGGTGCTGGTGAACCGTGCGTCGTTAGGCTGCACGGCGTGCTGGGCTCAGGCCCTTCAGGCCTTGAACGAGTCCTTCATCACGGCGCCGACATCGGTGTCCGACTTGAACATCGGCGTTTACAACGTGTTCTCGAGCACTCCTGGCGACGCGCTCACTGCCCAGAACATCTCGGTTACGCCGACGTGGTTCGCACACGCCAGCGCGCTGACCGACGCGCAAACGAAGCCTAGTGGTGACCCCGATGACCGTGTAACGCGTAAGGTCGCCGTCCTGTCGCCCTCGAAGGCCGCTCCCGGCACCAATAATGGCATCCCGGCGACCGCGTATTTCATCATGTATCCGACGAATGTGTCGCCGGTCCCAATCATCCGGAACGAGGAGTTGCTCCTCCTCCGCGCCGAAGTGAATATGCAGTCTGGAAACCCCGCCGCGGCGCTGGCGGACATCAACGCGGTGCGCACGGTGTCGGGCGGACTCGCCGCGCTCGGTTCGTTAGGCGCGGACCCGGTCGGAACGCTCCTGTACGAGCGCCGGTACTCGTTGCTCTGGGAAGGGCATCGCTGGAATGACATGCGACGCTACAACCGCCTGAACCAGCTTCCGCTGGACTGTACGGGGAACACGTGTGGCGGCACCGTCCACTTCGTGGCCAAGGTCATGCCCGTGCCAAAGCAGGAGTGTGACGCCCGCGGTGCCGCAGCACCAGGCTGCTGAGACAAATTAGTAGTAGCGATTCCGGGACGCCGTCGGCACACTCGTTAGGTGCCGGCGGCGTCTTTTTCCACCCGCGCGCCGCGCTCGTCAATGCGCGCCACACGCGTTGTCGCGGTCACGCCGCACGTTGCGTAGGCAACGCGCATCGCATCGGCGATTCGCGTCGCGCTCGCCTCGTCGGCCGCGAAGGCGAAGCTCGTCGGGCCCGCACCAGAGATCGAACAGCCGACGGCGCCGGCAGCGAGTGCCGCGGTCTTTGCTTCGCTGAAACCGGGAAGGAGCTTCGCTCGGGCGGGTTCGGCGACGCGATCGTCGAGGGCGCGACGCAACAGATCCAGGTCGCCGTTGGCGAATGCCGCAACCATCGCGGCGATGTTCGCACTCTGACGAATGAACAGCGCGCGGTCGATTGAATCAGGCAGCACCTCGCGCGCGTCGGCGGTGCGCAAGCGCTGCTCGGGGTGAACGAGCGCGATCCGGAGGCCGGGCGGGGAGGGAAGGCGCACGACGTCGATGGGATCGACCGAGCGCACGAGGACAACGCCGCCCAGCAATGCGGGCGCGACGTTGTCGGCGTGTCGTCCGGCGACCGCAGCTTCGGCGTCGAGCGCCGCGGCGAGTAGCGCATGTTGGTCGAGGGGCGTACCGAGCATTGCATTCATTGCCACGGCGCCGGCGACTGCTGATGCGGCGCTGCCGCCCTGACCGCCAGCGAGCGGCAAGCCCTTCGTTGCGCGCATAACGAGGGAGCGGTCTGGTCGCGCTCCAGCCAGGCGCACCACGCACAGGGCGGCGATCGCCGAGGCGTGGCGCGCCGGGTCGGTCGAGAGCCCGGGATGCCCCGGATCGGCGATCTGGAGTCCCGTGTACGGTTCGTCACTCCACGACAATTCGACGACGTCGCCGAGGCCCGTTATGGCGCAACCGAGGATGTCGAGTCCCGGCCCGATGTTGCCGATGCCGCCGGGCGCAAAAACGCGCACGCGATGGGGGCGCGTTGCGTTTGTCATGTCAATTGGAGGACAGCACTCGCCGCTAGCCACAACTCGCCGAGCGGGCGTCTCGTCACTTCGAGTCGGCCTTCTATGGTGTCGCATTCGCTCATTGCACGCCGCATCATCCTCCTTGACAGCCCAGTCACCACGTGGAGATTGAGGCACGCCACAAAGCGCGTCGACACCCATCGCCCCAATCCCACCGGGCTGTCACGCGTTTTGGCCGTTTTCTACCCACACACGAGAAAGTCCCTTTAGGAGGTACTCACGTGCCACGGCGAATTGCTCTGCTCTTTGCACTTCTCGTCTCGGCGCTCGCGCTGACGCGCGCCGACGCGCAGAATCGCACGATCACGGGTCGCGTCTTCGACCGCGCGACAAATCAAGGCATAACTGCAGCAACGATTCAAGTCGTGGGCGGACTCCAGGCGACCCAGGTGAATGATCAGGGACAATTCCGTCTGAATGTGCCTGACACCGCGATTATCCTCAACGTCCGTGCGCTCGGTTATGCACGCACGCAGGCGCACGTCGCGGTCGGCCAAACGACGGTCGCGATCGGGATGGACCGCGAAGCGATCCAGCTCAACGAGGTGATTGTCACCGGCGCCGCAACGACGCAGGAACGCAAGAACGCCGGCACGTCGGTCTCCACGCTGAGTCATGACGAAGTTGCGAAGGTGCCGTCGGCGTCGCTGGAGAACGCGCTCCAAGGCAAAGTCGTCGGCGCAAGCATCCAGATGAACAGCGGCGCCCCTGGCGGCGGTGGCCAGATTCAGATTCGCGGGCCGACGTCGATCCTTGGCAACGGTGAGCCGCTCTACGTCGTCGACGGCGTCATCATCAGCAACAAGGCATTCTCGGCGGGTATCAACGCCGTGAGTCGTGCGTCAGGCAGCGCGGCGCAGTCGAACCAGGACAACGCCGTGAACCGACTTGCCGATCTGAATGAGAACGAGATCGAGAGCGTGCAGGTCCTCAAGAGCGCCGCGGCATCGGCGATCTACGGGTCGATGGCGACGAACGGCGTCGTTCTCATCACGACCAAGCGCGGTCATCAGGGGGCGACACAGTTCAACATCACGCAGCGCGTGGGCACCAACCAGGTGATGCGTCTGCTGGGCTCGCGGCACTTCACGAACGCGACGCTCAAAGACGTCGTTGGCGCGACACAGGCGAACAAGTACTGTCCGACCGATCCATGTCCGTACTACGACTACCAGAAGGAGCTGTACGGGCAGACGGGCCTCGCGTACGAGACGTCGCTCTCGCTCACGGGCGGGACGGATGTCACGAAGTATTTCGTCTCCGCCAACGACAAGGGCGATCCGGGGACGATGATCAACACGAACGCGCGCCGGCAGGACATGCGCCTCAATATCGACCAGGCGTTCGGCACGAAGTGGACGGCGAACGCATCGGCGTCGATCTTCCGCAGCCAAACGGCCCGCGGCATTTCGAACAACGACAATACGTTCACGAGCCCACTCTACGCATTCGGGTACACGCCGGCCGTTGTCGACCTGCGCCAGACGCAGAACGGGCACCCAATCGACAATCTCCTCCTTGCCTCGCTCTTCGGTACGGGCTCGAATCCGTTCCAGACGATCAGCGCCGTGAAAAACAATGAGGACGTGTGGCGTCAGCTCGGCAGCGCGCAGATTCGGTATAGCGCGTTCACGAGCCAATCGCAGTCGCTGGCATTCAGCGCGATCGGCGGCTTCGATCGCTTCGATTCCGACGGCGAGACCTACTCGCCGAACTACCTGCAGTTCGAGCCGGATGATGGCTTCCCCGGCACCGCGGTGCAGGCCGAGGCCCTCAGCCGCCAGTACAACGGCCAGGTGAACGCGGTCCACACGTACACGCCTAACGACGTGCGCTTCATCGGCTGGCTCACGACGCTGACGAGCGCGGCTGGCCTCCAGTACGAGGACCGGGCGCTCAACCAGTACAGTGTCACCGCCCGCGGCCTGTTCCCGAACGTCGGCAACATCAACCAGGGCACGCCGACGCTCGACATGACGAAGACGCTCGTCCGTAACCAGGCGGCCTACCTAAGCGAAGAGATCCTCGGCTTCAACGAGCGGCTCTCGCTGTCGGGCCGTGTACGCGCCGAGCGCAGCAGCGTCAACGGCGACCGGAACAAGTTCTTCTACTGGCCGGCGCTGTCGGGCGCGTATCGTTTCGTCAACCTCTTCCCGCACGCCGAGGAGATCAAGCTGCGCGCGGCGGTTGGTGTCTCAGGCAACCAGGCGAACTACGGCAACCGTGACCTCGTGCTCGCGCCTAACGGCTTGATCGACGGCCGTAACGCCATCGCGACCCCGAGCACCATCGGTAACCCGGCCATCGAGCCGGAGAAGATGCACGAGCAGGAGTACGGCATCGACGCGTCGTTCTTCGATGCGCGCGCCGGCCTCGAGGCGAGCTACTATATCCGCAGCATCACCGACTTGCTCCTCACAGCGCCGCTCGCGCCGACGACGGGGTTCGTCAACGCGATCATCAATGGCGGCGAGATGTCGACGAAGGGCGTCGAGCTGGCGGTCAACATTCTACCAATTCGCAATCCTTCGTTCACGTGGACGTCGCGGACGCAGTTCTCGACGCTCAAGCAGCGCATCGTCTCGCTGCCGCCGACGGTTGCCGACTTCGTGGCGGCGAGCTCCGGCTTCGGCGCGCAGTATGGCCGTGGCCGCATTGCGCGTGGCTATGAGACGACGCTCATCTGGGGCAACCTGACGCACGCCGACGGTACGGTGGTCGACACGGTGCTCGCCAATGCCAATCCGAAGTTCACGATGTCGTTCTCGAACGATTTCCAGTGGGGCAACTTCTCACTGAGCTCGCTCCTCGATTGGCGCAAGGGCGGGTTCGTCTCGGACATGACGAACAACTTGTTCGACGAAGGCGGCAACTCGTGGGACTATGACAAACCGAGCCCCGATCCGGCGAAGACACTTGGCGATTATCGCTACAGCTCGTGGAACGCCGGCCGGAACGCGGGCATGTACATCCAGGACGGCTCGTTCGTGAAGCTGCGCGAGATCACGCTCTCGTATCGTCTGCCACAGGGTCTCGCGAATCGGTTCATGGGTCGCGCGCGCGATGTGCGGCTCGATCTCGGCGGCCGGAATCTCTACTACTGGACGAAGTATTGGAGCTTCGATCCCGAAGTTTCGAACTTCGGCAACCAGAACATCGACCGGTTCGTGGATCTCGCGCCATTCCCGCCGTATCGGAGCTACTTCCTCGGCTTCAACGTGGGCTTCTGAACCATGCGCCCAACTATCAACGACCGAATTCCTCAGAGGACAGACTCGATGAAGCACATCCTCACGACGGGACTCGTGACGGGCGCGTTGGTCGCCGCGGCGGCCTGCAGCACCGACCGTCTCAACGTCCCGAACTACAACAACCCGACCGTCCAAGGCATAACAAGCGATCCAGTCGCGGCGCTTCCACTCCTCGCCACCGGCGTCCTCCGCGATGATCGCGGTAACGCGACCGGTTATGTGCTCGGCCTCGGTATTCTCGGGCGCGAAGTGTACAACTATACGCCGACAGAAGGCCGCAACACCTCCGGCTGGCTGACGTCGGACGTGAACAACAACACGAGCTTCGGCGGCGGCGCACTGTGGAGCGGACCGTACTTCACGCTGCGCGACATCTACAACACGTCGAACGTGCTCGAGAGCGCGAGCTCGACGCAGTTCAGCGACGCGCAGAAGAACGCAACGCGTGGGTTTCTCCACACGACGGAAGCGTACAGCATTTTGCAGCTCATCAACACGCGGAACGATCTCGGCGTCGTCGTGCAAGTCAACAACGACCCGAATCAACTCTCCCCGTTTGTCACGCGCGATTCGGCGTTCAACTACATCGTCGGCGAGTTGAACAAGGCACAGACGGAGCTCACGGCCGCCGGTACGACGGCGTTCCCGTTCACCTTCCACTCCGGCTACAGCGGCTTCACGACGCCAGCGAACTACATCAAGTTCAATCGAGCGCTCGCCGCCCGCGTCAATGCCTATCGTGCGTCGTTGGGCATAGCCGGCTGCGGCGCCGCCCGCAGCGCTACCTGCTATCAGACGGTGCTGACGAACCTCTCGCAGTCGTTCCTCGATACAACGAAGTCGCTCAGCCTCGGCGTGTTCCAGGTGTACTCCGCGGCCGCCGGCGACGTCGCCAACACGAACAGCAACGCGGCGACGTCGGCGATCGTGGCGCACTACAAGGCGGACAGCGGTATCGCACTGCGTGCCGACGGCTCGAAGGATCTGCGTTTCACGAACAAGATCATCACCCTGGCGAATCCGAAGGGACCGTCAACGCCGTCGCTCGGCGTTTCGACCACCTTCGACTACAGCATCTACGCGGTACGGACTGACCCGATCGCGCTCATTCGGAACGAAGAGCTCATCCTTCTCCGTGCCGAAGCCGAGTATTACACGGGCGATCAGGCATCGGCGCTTATCGACATCAACGAAATTCGCACGAAGTCGGGTGGCCTCGCGCCGCGTGGTGCGTTCACGAGCGAGTCCGATTTCCTCGATGAGCTGCTGTACAACCGTCGCATGTCACTCGCCTTCGAAGGTCATAAGTGGATCGACATGCGTCGCTTCGGTCGGCTCGACCAGCTTCCGAAGGATCTACCGACGCACGTCGTCGTCTCCCGGTTGCCGGTTCCGCAGGCCGAATGTCTGCAGCGCGCCAACGCTGCGACGAACTTGAAGGGACCCGGATGCTAATGCGTTGAGCGTAGAGCGTTGAGCGTAGAGCGTAGAGCGTAGAGCGTGGAAAGCGCAACCGCACGGCGCTCGGCGCACTACGCTCGGGCGCACTGCGCTCTACGCTCTACGCTCAGCGCTCAGCGCCTACAGCTCGTATGCCGCGATTCTGCGATACAGCGCACTGCGCGACAGGCCCAGCGCCTGGGCGGCGCGGCTGACATTTCCATCGTATCGACTCAGCGCTTTCTGAATCAGCAAGCGTTCCACCTCCTCGAGTGTCAGGTCCTCGAGACGTGGCG
>Ga0207693_10005454_pt1 | contig 10609 bp, 10 predicted proteins | sample LARL81metaG_FD_184347 | JGI IMG/M metagenome (GOLD analysis project Ga0207693, IMG submission 184347) | Corn, switchgrass and miscanthus rhizosphere microbial communities from Kellogg Biological Station, Michigan, USA - LAR L8-1 metaG... | ecosystem: Host-associated > Plants > Roots >... | reverse complement strand
CCGCCGCCGCCGAGTTTCTCGAGGATGTGGTAACGGGAGACCGTTTGGCCGATCATGAAGTCGAGTAATGGTAGGGGCGAAGTCTAAGGGAGTCAATTGCTGCCATTGGTAGCGCCGACATCTTGCCGGCAGTCGCGAGGGCGTCCGCGCCCTCGCTTTTGTCTCGTGGTCGCTGGCGGCGGGCGAGACGCCCGCCGAACTGCCGGCGGGACGCCGGCGCTACAAATTGACGTTGGAATTTCCCCGGACTGGTAGGAGTTAGTTGCTTCCTGGACGCATCACGAGATTGCTGGCCTGCTCCTGACCTTTGTCCTTGCAGTCGCATTTGGCTTCGACGTTGGCGGAGATGCGGCACCAGAAGCTGTCGACAGGGGCGATGGCTGGAGTGGGCTGGGGCACGACTTTGGCGGTGAGAGGCTCTGGAGACCGCAGAGCTGCATTCACCACGGGCGCTTTGCGGTGCGCGGCGGATGCCGAGTGCTGCACGCCGCTCCAAGGTTTGCGCGATGGGACAACGATGGGCGCGGCGGCCTTCACGTCAGCCGAATGCACCACTGCGGCCGGGGCAACGGCTGCCCGGTGGACCGGCTTGATTCGTTCCCGGTACGGCTTCCAGAGCAGATAAACGAGTACGAGCTCAACAATGATGATTGAGGTCCAGAACAGACGTTTCCCAGACACAGCCATTCTCCCCGTCGGGAAGGCAAAAATGACTCACTGAAAACATCGGCACGTTATTCAGAAACAGGAACATGAAGATCACTCCGCGTGACGTTCCGCTTGATCTTCTGGTTATTGGCTGCCCCATCCCTTACAGGCGTGATGGAGCTATCTAGGTTCCTTCAGAAGTCCTAAAACGCAGACCCCTGGAATTACTGGCCGGGCGCCGGACGAAAGCACAAAATGCAGCCCAAAGCCTCCTCCCCGAAGGACCTAGGGCCAATCCTCGGCTTACTTGGAAACCGACGAAGCTTCCGACAACGGCGCGCGTCGTGACGTTAAGCGATGTAAAAACTCTTCACAATGGCGCAAAGGTGCCACGAGGCATAGCACTAATGGTGGGGCAGTTTTGGGGAACGGGTCTTGGGTCTTAGGTCTTGGGGTTTGATGTCACAGGTGGCAGGTCACAGGCACAGAAAAATGCTCCTGCTTCCAGAAAACAGCCGCGATCTCAAGGCTGCCGTGGTTTGCCCGCTGACTACCCCTCTGCTACTCTAAGAAGTTTTCGCGCACAGTCCTGATTTCACTAGGGGTCAAACGTCATGTCTGCCATCAAATTCCGCGGGGTGGATTTCATCGAGTTCGACACGTTGCTTTCTGACGACGAGCGACTGGTCCGCGACACGGCCCGCAAGTTCATCGAAGACAATCTCATTCCCATCATCGAGGAATGCAATCGGGCGGGGCGTTTTCCGCGCGAACTGGTGAAGCCGATGGCGGATCTTGGCTTCTTCGGAGCGAGCCTGAAGGGCTATGGCTGCGCCGGCATGTCGAACGTGGAATACGGCCTGGTCACGCAGGAACTGGAGCGCGGCGACTCGGGCGTGCGCAGCTTCGTCAGCGTGCAGTCGGCGCTGGTGATGTATCCGATTTACGCGTTCGGCTCGGACGAGCAAAAAAACACGTGGCTGCCTGCGCTGCAGAAGGGGGAGCAGCTGGGATGCTTCGGTCTGACCGAGCCCGACTTCGGCTCCAATCCCGGCGGCATGCGAACACGCGCGAAGAAGGTTGGCAAGGAGTACGTGCTGAACGGCGAGAAGATGTGGATCACGTCGGGAACGATCGCCGACATCGCCATCATCTGGGCCAAGGTGGAGGACGAGGGTGACAAGGTGCGCGGGTTCCTGGTGGAGACGGACCGGCCCGGCTTCAAAGCAGATGACATCCACGGCAAGTGGTCGCTGCGCGCGTCAGTTACGTCAGGATTGTCGTTGCAGGATGTGCATGTGCCGGAGTCGAACCTGCTCCCGCTGTCCGGAGGGCTGAAGTCTCCGTTGATGTGCCTGAACCAGGCGCGCTACGGCATTGCGTGGGGCGCGATCGGGGCGGCGATGTCGTGCTACGACTGCGCGCTGCAATATTCCCTGTTGCGCAAGCAGTTCCGTGACCAGCCCATTGCGTCGCACCAGCTGGTGCAGGAAAAGCTGGCATGGATGATTAACGAAATCACTAAGGCGCAGCTGCTGGTTCTGCAAGTAGGACGCCTCAAGGATTCAGACAAAGTCGCGCACCAGCATATTTCGATGGCGAAGCGGAACAATGTCTGGATGGCGCTGGAGTGCGCGCGGCTTTCGCGTGACATTCTGGGCGCGAACGGCGTGGCCGATGATTACCCGATCATGCGCCACCTTATGAACCTGGAGTCGGTGAAGACGTATGAAGGAACGCACGATATTCATACGCTGATCATCGGAGCCAGCGTGACTGGGATCGACGCGTTCTAGGCGGGGGTACATCGAGTCCGTTGCTATGAGCGCTATTCCGAGGGTGAGGGCGAGACGCCCTCACGACTGCCGGCGGGACGCCGGCGCTACTCTAGAAATTCTTCACAAAATTTGCGGGGCTGGTGTTTTACTAGCTGAACGACACCATGACTACCGCATCTCATTGGCTCCCCCGCTGGGGCGTTGTAGTCGCCGCCCTTTTTTTCGCATTTCCTCTTCGCGCGCAGCAGATTTCCCTGCAAGCGCTGGTAACGCCCTCGACCGTCATCAGCAAAGAGGGGCATACCACCACATTCGATCTGCACGGATTCATTGAGTTCAGTTCCCTTTCGGAAGTTTTCCCATACATCGAGACGCAAACCAATCGTTGGCCGGCGCTCAGCGTCAGTGAGCGACAGGTGCTAGCGACGGACCTGCTTCGACGTGCCGTGGAGAGCCGCGTGGTTTCGATGACGGATGAGCGCCCGATGGAGACGCTGATTACGCATACCGCCGACGAACTGAAGCAGGCCGTCGCTCGCGTGAATGAGCCGACGCCTCCGGGCTACGTCGATGCTTTCCTTGCGGTGCAAAAGAAATGGAAACATTCACTTAATTGCTGGAGCGCCGCGCCTTCGATTCCCGCACGCGTGCTGTCGAATTGGTATCCGATCGAGGAAGGAATTCAACTTTACGGTGCAACCTACGATTCGACGGAACACTTCTGGCAAGCGGTGAAATATCACCCTGATGTAACGGTCGCAGACTTGTTGCAGCTGCTCGCCGAATTTGGCAAGCATGATTGGAGCGGGTGGCTGGCTAGGCTCGATGCCGACCCCAAGTTGTACTTGACGAATGCATACGCGGTCGAGTTTTTGCGGCACAACCTGGCCGCGGACCGGCTGCGCTGGTTCAGCAGCGAACTGCAGAAGCGTCAACTCGGCGCGGAAGAACACGCGCGCACCACACAACAACGGACCTCCACCCCGTTTCGTTTTACAGCGATGGAGGAGAAAGTTATGTGGGGCGATCTGGCTGACGTGTTCCACCTGGTTTATGTTTTGTCGACCATTGATGAGCCTATGCGCGAGACGCTTTCGAAGTATCACTTTGACAGCGTTTACCTTAACGACAAGAAGATGGGATTTATGAGCGACGAGTTCCAGGCATTGATGCTGGACATCTGGAAGGTGAAGTATTTGAAGATGGCGCGCTTTCGCGAGGTGATCAGTTCCATTCCGTTGGAGATCCGGTTGTCGCATTTCTTAAATGACGGGGATTCGCCGGATATTCCGATTCCGATTTACGTGGAGTATTTGAATCAGATTCGGTTGCAGGCGCGGCGGAAGTAGGAGATCGTAAGACAGCGCCTGAAAGCGCTCAGCTGGCAGATTGGTGCGGCGCGCCTAAAGGCGCGCCCTGATACGAATCCTCACACACCACTTAAGAACGAATTTTTAGGCCCGCATCTTCTCGCCGAATTGCTTTTCGAACTTCTTCAACTTGGGCGCGATTACGAACTGACAGTAGGGCTGGGTTCGATTGTTGTCGAAGTATTCCTGGTGGTATCCCTCGGCCTCGAAGAAGGTCGTGGCGGGTTCGATCGCGGTGACGACCGGTTCGGGAAACGCTTTCGATTCGGTTAGGGCTGCGATGGTCTCTTCGGCCTCGCGTTCCTGCTCGTCTGAGGTGTAGAAGATCACCGAGCGATACTGGTCGCCGACGTCGTTTCCCTGGCGGTTGAGCGTGGTCGGATCGTGCATAGAGAAAAATACTTCGAGCAGATCGCGGAACGTGATTTCGCTGGGATCGAATGTGACCTTCACGATTTCCACATGCCCCGTATCGCCGTTGCAGACCTGGCGGTAGGTGGGCTTGTCGACGTGCCCGCCCATGTATCCGGAGATGGCCTGCTTGACGCCCCGCAGGCGGTTGAAGACGGCCTCGATACACCAGAAACATCCGCCGCCGAAATAAGCTGTTTGTTCGTTTGCCATGGTCGTTAGATGTTCAACCCTACCTCAAAGTTCCATCCCTGCATGGTGCAAGACTCGGCGCTGGCCGGACTGCCGGAAACCGTGATTTCTCGGCAGATCCAGGGTCAACGTCCTAACCTTCGTGCTTTGAACGCGTCCAACATACGACTGTGCGCCCGAGATCGCTCATTTCCGCGTTGCTGATTTTCACCCTGTGCGCGTCCGTCTCGGCGTGCGTGAACGGAATGGGTACCAGCGTGGGTTCAGCCTGCAGAGTCTCCCACAGCAGCGTGAGTCACGAAAACGCATCCCGTCGCGCGAACGACGAATGCGGCCATGCTTTTAAGAGCCGCCCCGATCACTGCTCCTTGCGCGGCCTGCTGCAGTTCCAATTTCTGACATTGCCTGCGTTTCAAGTCGATGTTCCATCCGATCTGATTGCACGGGCCGTCAGGGCTACATCTGACTCCACTGCAAATCTCACGTCCGTCGGTTCTCCCGAAACCGATCGCGGCCCGCCTCGCTCCCGATAACCAGGCCCTTCTGCACACTCGTCGGACGCGTGTCCGCACTCGTGTGCTCGTTTAACGGTCCGAACTGGTTTTTAAGGAGCATTTATGAAGAGATTCGCTGTGATGTTGCTGTTCTCCGTCTGCGCGCTGGCATGTGCTGTGCCGCTGCATGCGCAAGCCACCGAACCGACAACCGGCCGCAGTTCCGGTCAGGTAGTCGATTTCATTCTCGACATTCAGGAACGCCGCGTCGTTGAGATGGCGGAGGTCATGCCCGCTGGGAGATATTCGTTCTCGCCCAGCGGCCCAGGCTTCCAGGGCGTTCGCACTTTTGCCGAACAACTTCGCCACATTGCTGCCGACAACTATCTTCTGGGCGCCGGGATCCTGCGGGAAGAACCTCCGGTAGATGTTGGCCGCGCCGAGGATGGATCCGACGCTGTACGCACTAAGTCGGAGATCATCGACTACCTGAAGGGCTCGTTCACCTACATGCATCGGGCAGCTCGCTCGATTGATGATGAGAACATCCCGATCCCAACGCCGCCGATCTCCCCTTGGCCGAAAGGCACCGCTACCCGGCTGGGCGTGGCGCTCGAGGACTGCGTACACACTTGGGATCACTATGGACAACTGGTCGAATATCTCCGGATGAACGGGATCATTCCGCCCGAAAGTCGGAAGTAGCCGTTGCGTTGTATGGCGCGGACAAACCTGTCCGCGCCGTACGGCGCCATTGAATGAATCTCGCTCCCGGTCTACACTCCCTTTCTCGATGACAGACCGAGGTGATCTCGTGACTTGCCCTGAATTCTCTTTCAACCGCCGCAACTTTATCGCCGCCACTGCAGCGCTGGGCGTCACGGGCCTTGCCCTTCTGCCGACTCCTGCCTGGTCGGCCGGTTCAGAGGCAGACATCAACATTGTGGGCCCGAAGCCTGGATACAGTCCGCAGGTCGGCACCCTCGTCTCCATGCTGACCTGGATGCGCGCCACTGTTCTTCATTCCGTTAAAGGCATGTCTCAGAAGGATCTCGACTACCTGTTCGATCCGAACGCCAACACCATCGGCGCGATGCTGCTACATCTGGCGGCAACTGAGACCTACTACCAAATGAATACGATCGACGGCAAAGCCTGGGACAGTTGGCCGGATGCGGTGAAGCAGAAGTGGGATGTGCCGATGGAATTAGGCGAGCCCGCACGTAAGGCGATCAAGGGAAACAACCTCGACTATTATCTGAATATTTTGGGTGAGACTCGCGAACATTCTCTCGCTGAATTTCGCAAGCGCGATGACGCCTGGCTGATGTCGGTCGACAAGGAGTGGCCGTGGGGACCGACGAACAATTACTGCAAGTGGTTCCACGTTTGCGAACACGAGTCGAACCACAATGGACAGATCAAGTTCTTAGCGAAGCGTTTGCCGGGAGCGAAGCCGAGTTCGGAATAAAGCCCGTCACGGTGGCACGTGCACTGAGTTCGGTCGGCGTACTACGAAGGCTCGGCTTTCCTCAACGCCACAATCAACGTTCCAGCCACGCCGTACACCAGGGCGATCAATCCGAAACTGGCGGTGAGCGATCCGGTGCGGGTGTTCAGGAACCCGATGCCGTAGTTCCCTGCCAGGCCACCCAGTTGGCCCACGGAATTGATCAGACCGAAAGTGGCGGCAGCCGCACCTTCGCTCAACACTAGCGTCGGAATTGTCCAGAAGGTCGGATAGTAGGCGTACACCAAGCCGCTACCCGCCAACAAGAAGATCATTCCAAGCGACGTGTTGTGTCGCGTAAGCATTAAACATATGAACATCATGCCGGCTGCAAACAGTGGGATGGCGGTATGCCACTGGCGTTCGCCGGTCTTGTCGGAATGCCACCCGTTAAGGAGCATGCCCGCAACACCGACAACGGCGGGGATCACGAGAATGGTGGTGACCCACCGATCTGACGATCCCGAGAGGCGCTTTACGAAGGTCGGGATCCAGTAGATCGTCCCCAGCGAGCCGGTCAAGGCGAAGAACCAGGCGGTGGTTAACCGCAGGATGCGGCGGTCGGAGAAGGCCTGGGTGATGGAGTAGTCGCCTGCTTTTTTTTTCGACTGGAGTTCCTCGCGCAATTTTCCTACCAGCCAATCCTTCTCGTCGGCGGGGAGCCAGCGCGCCTGCTCGGGTCGGTCCGTCATATAGAAGAGCGTGATTACGCCCAGCAGGACTGCTGGGATTCCTTCGAGAATGAACAACCAGCGCCATCCGGCGAGATGCAGCCAGTGAACTCCTAAAAGCGATCCGGCCACCGGCGAACCAATCAGCGAGGCGGCCGGCACCGCAGCGTACAGGCAGGCAATCGCGCGGCTGCGATCGAACGAACAGAACCAGTGCGTCAGATACACGATCATGCCCGGGAAGAAACTGGATTCCGCGATGCCCAACACGAAGCGCGCGATGTAAAACTGCCCCGAAGTGTGAATGAATCCCGTGAGTGCGGTCACGATACCCCAGGAGATCATGATGCGGGCAATCCACTTGCGCGCGCTCCAGCGTTCGACGATGATCGCGCCGGGAATTTCGAACAGCACGTACGTCAGATAGAAAACTCCCACGCCCCAGCCGTACACCTCGTCGCTGAAGCCGAGTTCGGCGCTCATACGCAAGTTGGCGAACGAAACGTTGACGCGGTCGATGTAGTTGACGATGTAGATAAGGAAGACGAAGGGGAGAAGTCGTGCAGCGATGCGGCGCCGCGCTCGCCTGGCCACATCGGAAGCTACGCCGGATATTTCGTCGATGGCATCCATGCCAATATTAACTCCGCGAATTATTCGCCGGTCCGGCGCCTTTGCGCTACGAAAACGAAGCGGGAGAGACGGACTTCGCGTGCCAGCCTCGCTGTCACCGAGAGAAATTCCTGTTCTGTTTCAAACGGCTGGTCTCCCTCGATTTCGCGCAGGGCTTCGGCTCGAGCGGCGCGGGCGCGATGGCGGCCTTCTGCCACCTGCGCCATGTTCGCAGTGACATCTTGCGCCAGCAACAACTGAAGTCCACTCTCGGCAATTACGAGTTCGTCATAGCCTCTGGGGACGACGAGATAGAAGCCGGCGGAAGTTCGCACGGCTATTTCAGAATTGGACAGCGGCCCCGTCACAATAATGGGATCGGTGAACAAAGCGCGTCCGCCGGGCTTCAGCAGGCGAGCCCACTCGGCCAACATCTTCGGGCGATCTGGGAAGTGATTGATAGCATCGATGCAGGTGATGGCGTCGAAACCGGCGTCGGCGAATGGGAGTCCGAGATTGGCGTCGGCCGCCTGAAATTCGGCACGCGATTCCAGGCCACGATCTTTCGCGATCGCTCGTGCCGTCTCGACGGCTTTTTCGTGAACGTCCACTCCGGCCACAGCGCAGCCAGAGGCCGCAGCAATGCGCAGCGCAGGACCTCCTGCGCCACAGGCGACATCGAGAAGATTCTTCCCTGCCGACAGATCGAGCCACGTGAGGAATCGATCCTGTTCGTCGGCCGTGTGCCAGCTGTTCTGTCCGATGTCTTCGCCGAAGGCCTCACGACGGATCTCCGCATACAACTCACCCCGGAAGTCTCCGTAGATCAGGTTGTAATGCGCTTGGCGCGAAGCCGGATTGGTTTTCATTTCGACCTCAACGGCTCGATTTCCTGGCTCGCGACACGATTCGCAAAATTCGACAGGGTTGCTTCTTTGAGGGCATCCATGTGAATCCGTCGGATGTGATTACGCTTTTAACGGCCAGCGTTACCGGCTTTGCTTTTCCATCTGGATACGGATATCGCACGGTGTACTGCATCCCCGCATAAAAGAGAGCATTGGCTTCGCGGCATGCGTTCGAATCGCGTTGACACGGCTGCGATTTGCAGCTGAATTCCAGTTGCCGGATAGGAAGTTTGCGGGAGTTGCGAAAGGTAAGGACGATTGCATCGGATTCACCGACACCGCTGACGATCATGACCGAGCACACTGCGAGGGTGTGTGTCGAAACGAAAACCAGGATGCCGATAATCGACATGGTCGCCCGCGGCATGCATCGAGCAAGCTAGCAGATTGAGGACAGGTGTCGCCAACGAATTCGATAGCAGGCTGGTGCTGAGAATTTCAGATGCCGGCGCCGGGCGGACGAATGAGTTGGTGGTGGAGAATCCTTGTGAGCCGCTGGCGCTGTCGGTTTGCATGCGTCCTAGGGCTGCGCTCAGGATGACAGGGCGTGATGACAAGGGAGTGAGTTGAAAGACGCTTAAGAAATCTTAAGGGGCGGGCTGGCCCAATGAAGCCACACGCATCGTTTGCGCTAAAGAAAAAGCCCCCGTCGCGGGGGCTTATCCATGCTTGTTGCGGACCGTCTTACGATGCTGACTTTATGTCCTGCACCTTAATGGTCTGGCTGCTCGAATCCAGGCTGCCGGTCACTTGGACTTGCTTGCCCTCGAACTGCTTGGCGCGAGCCTGGTCGTCGAGCTGGTACGTCATGTTGTCGGCGGTCTTCAGAACATAGTTGTCGCCTGACTTCATGATGGTACCGGTGAACGCCTGAGCGGCCGCCGGCTGCTTGTGAGCATCGTCTGCCTGGCCGGTAGGGGTGCTCGGCGTCTGTGTGTTGGGTTGCTGCTGGGGCGGAGTGGTGGTCTGGGAAGGCATCGGCTCCGTCTTCTGATCTTGTGTCCAAGCTACCAGTTCCGTCCCCGGCTTCAGGTTCGGTGTCTGATGCTTCGTCTCACTTTGCGCCAGCGACATGGGAGCCAGCGACATCGCCGCGAGGGTCAGGGCAGCCAGTGAAATACTTTTCTTCATTTTCGTCCTCCACAACAACCAAAGGAACTGCTTCTTATTAGTGACGAAGGGGTGCGTACTAAAGTAATGCACGGGACGTGCCAAAATTTGTATCGTCCCTTTTCTGTGAGTTGCGATTGACCTGCCACTTATCGGCCTTTTTTGACTGGAACAAAAGACTCGATCAACACCCAAAAATACCCGTTGGTGCGTTACAGCGATCACTGTATGGACTGACTGCTCTCTTCCCCCCACACTCGTTTTGCGATCACTTTTGATCTTCAGATTTAAGGATGGACGTGCGCTGTCCATCGCAGCGCGCACGACGCCCACGGCCTCCAAGCGTGGGCGTTTCTCTTTTCGATTCATCCACCTACAGGTGGAAACTTATGGTAGTCACTGGTGTTTGTACGAAAGTGAGATCAGACTCCACCAAGGAGCGTAACCCCATGAAGACTCACAGATTTTTGTGGCTGGCTTTGGTTTTTACATTTGCTTTACGAGTTCTGCTGGGCAGTGCAGCTTGCGCGCAAGATCAGGATGATGACCAGGATCCTCCCGCCCGGGTGGCGCGACTGAACTATTCCTCCGGATCGGTTTCTTTTCAGCCGGGCGGAGAAGGCGAGTGGGTGACTGCGGTTAATAACCGTCCCTTGACGACCGGAGACAATCTCTGGACCGACCAGAATTCCCGAGCAGAGTTTCACGTGGGCTCTCTGGCCATCCGAATGAACTCCGAAACCAGCGTGACTTTTCTCGATCTCGATGACCGCACGACGCAACTGCGTCTTTCCATGGGCTCGACAATTCTGCGCGTGCGCCACCTGGACGATGGCGATTTGTTGGAAGTCGATACGCCGAATGTCGCCTTCACGATTCAACGAACGGGCGAGTATCGCGTCGAC
>Ga0207693_10005452_pt1 | contig 10609 bp, 7 predicted proteins | sample LARL81metaG_FD_184347 | JGI IMG/M metagenome (GOLD analysis project Ga0207693, IMG submission 184347) | Corn, switchgrass and miscanthus rhizosphere microbial communities from Kellogg Biological Station, Michigan, USA - LAR L8-1 metaG... | ecosystem: Host-associated > Plants > Roots >... | reverse complement strand
CGACACCCCAGCCCCAGCTCACGGCCACCACCGCCCCGATCGCGAGCGGCCGCGTCCCCCGGCGATGGCCCCGCCAGAGCAGGAAGAGCACCCCGGCACCGCACAAGGCCGAGACGATCACCAGCGGGAGCGCGTCCCCCGTGAGCCCGTCGTAGATGTAACGGGCGTCCGCCCGGTAGACCACCAGCCCGGCGACCGCGAGCCCGCCGGTGGCCACCCCGGCCCCGAGCGCCCTCTTGACGAAGTACTCCTCGAGGTCCGGCTCGCCGGCTCGCCGAGAGTCGCTGACCAGGAAGACAGCGGCCACGTAGGCGGACGTGGCGACGAACAGCACGCCGGTGAGGATCGACACGCCGTTGAGCCAGCTCGTCACAGGGTCCCCGGCGGCGTTCCCGACCGGCACCCGCCCGGACGCGATCGCCCCGACCACCGTGCCCATGAAGAACGGGGTGAGCAACGAGGAGACGCCGAAGAGCCGCTCCGCGAAGAGCCGGTACGACGAATGAGCCGCCTGCTTGTGGAAGGCGAAGCCAGACCCCCGGAGGACGATGCCGAGCGCCGCGATGCTGAGCGGGATGAACAGCGTGGACATCACGGACTCGAAGGCGACCGAGAAGCCCGTCCACAGCACCACGAGCACGAGGATGAGCCACACGTGGTTCGCCTCCCAGACCGGGCCGATGGCCCAGTCGACGAGCGCGCGAGCACGGCGGCCGCGCTCGCCGGAGCCGGCGAACAGCCCCCAGAACCCGCCGCCGAAGTCGGCGCCGCCGAAGACGGCGTAGAACGTGGCTCCGATCCACAGCACGCCGGCGACGGCATCGGCGGTGCTCACGACGATCCCTCACTCGCCGGTGGCACCGGGTCGCTCGGGCCGTAGGGCACGCTGACCTCCTCGGCACCGGCACTGCGCCAGCGGCGACTCATCGTCCGCAGGATCAGCACGGTCGCGACACCAAGCACGGTGTAGATCACGAGCGAGGCGCCGAAGGTCACCCAGACCCCGCTGGCCCCGGTGACGCCGTCCTTAGTCCGCATGACGTTGTAGACGATCCAGGGTTGTCGCCCGACCTCGGTCACGATCCAGCCGCACTCGAGCGCGACGACCGCTGCGATGCCGGAGATCGCCACCGCACGCAGGAACCAACGCGTCTTCGGGATGTCGCGGCGGCGCCACCAGGCCCAGGCGAGCCACGCGCCCAGTGCGATCATCGCGCTGCAGATCCCGACCATGATGTCGAAGGCCCAGTGGAGCATGGTGTTGAACGGCGGGCGGTCGTTCGGCGGGACGATGTCGTAGCCCTTGACCTTCGTGTCGGTGTTGAAGCCGACGAGGAACGAGTCGAATCCGGGGATGCCGATGCCGCCCTTCACACCATCGGCCGTGCAGATGCCGAAGATGTACTCGGTCACGTGCCGGTGGGTGGTCTTGTTGCACTCCATCGCCGCGAACTTGACCGGCTGGTCGGAGGCGATCGACCGGGCCGCGGTGTCCCCAACGGCGAACTGGATCGGCGCGGCGATCAATCCCACGGTGAGCGGGATCAGCAGGCCCAGCCGGTGATGGCGATCGCGCCGCCCACGGAGCATCCCGAACGCATAGACGGACGCGATCAGGAACGCGGCGACGATGTACGCCGCGAGGATCATGTGCGGCACCTCGTAGGGAACCGCATGGTTGAAGATCACCTTGACGAGATCGACCGACTTGACCGTGCCGTCCTTGGCGAGATCGAAGCCGCCCGGCTGGTTCATCCACGCGTTGACGGCGACGACTGAATAGGCGCCGCCGATGCCCGAGACGACGACGGGGACGCCGGTCCAGAAGTGCGCCCATCCGGACATGCGCTTCCAGCCGTAGATGTAGATCGCGATGAAGATCGCCTCGGTGAAGAAGAAGATCCCCTCGATCGCGAACAGGATCCCGAACACGTCGCCGAAGCGCCCCGTGAACGCAGGCCACAGGAGCCCGAACTCGAACGAGAGGACGGTGCCGGTGACCGCTCCAACGGCGATCAGCACCGCGGCGACCTTCGACCACCGCTCGGCGAGGCGGAGGGCGTCGGCATCGTTGCGGCGCAGCCCGCGGTAGTTGGCGATCAGCATCATCGCCGGGAAAGCCACCCCCATCGACGCGAGGACGATGTGGAACCCCAGCGTGAACGCCATCTGGCTCCGCGCCGGGGCAAGCTGCGAGGAAACGGCGAGAAGATCGGGTAGGTGAGCGCCTAGCGACATGCTGGCCCCCAGTGCTCACCGGTCACGAGGCGCATCGTAATCGACGCCTGCGCGCCGGACGGGCCGCCCGGCGCCGGCGGCGAATTAAGGTACGGGCGATGGCGGGAAGGTCCGAAGGAACCAGCGCCGGCGCCTCAGTGCGGCATCGCGTCGTCATCGTCGGGGGCGGATTCGGCGGGCTGTTCGCTGCCCGGCTCTTGAAGCGCGCGCCCGTGGACCTCACCCTCATCGACCGCGTCAATCACCACCTGTTCCAGCCGCTGCTGTACCAGGTGGCCACGGGGATCCTGTCGGAGGGGCAGATCGCGCCGCCGATCCGCAGCGTGCTTCGCCGCCAGCAGAACACCCAGGTGGCGCTGGCGAGCGTGACGGGATTCGACCTCGATCGCCGCACGATCACCGCGCTGCGCGCGGATGCAGTCCAGTTCGAGCTCCCGTACGACAGCCTGATCGTGGCCGCCGGCGCCGGGCAGTCGTACTTCGGGCATGACGAGTTCTCTCGCTGGGCGCCGGGCATGAAGACGATCGACGACGCGCTCGAGTTACGGGCGCGGATCCTCGGGGCGTTCGAGATGGCCGCGCTCGAGCAGGACCCGGACCGGCGGCGGGCTTGGCTCACCTTCGTCGTCGTCGGCGGCGGGCCCACGGGCGTCGAGATCGCGGGGCAGATCGCCGAGCTGGCCCACCGCTCCCTCCCAGAGGACTTCCACACGATCGACTCCACCAGCGCCCACGTGAGCCTGTTCGACGGCGGCAAGGAGATCCTCGCCGGGTTCGGCGACAAACTCTCGGCGAAGGCGGCGGCGGAACTCGAGCGACAGGGCGTGGAGATCCACACCGGGAGCATCGTCACCGCCGTCGATCGCCACGGCGTCGACGTGAAGGGGGCCGACGGGGAGGTGACGCGCATCGCCGCGCAGACCAAGGTCTGGGCCGCCGGCGTCCAGGCATCCCCGCTGGGCAAGCTCCTCGCCGAGCAGTGCGGCGTCGAGTGCGACCGCGCCGGGCGGATACCGGTGCTCCCGGACTGCACTCTGCCCGGGCATCCGGAGGTCTTCGCGATCGGCGACATGATGAGCCTCGACAAGCTGCCCGGCGTGGCGGAGGTCGCGATGCAGCAGGGCATCTACGCGTCGCAGACGATCAAGGCACGGCTGCGCGGTCACGACGGCGACCGGAAGCCATTCCGCTATCGCGACCTCGGCAGCATGGCCACCATCTCGCGCTTTCGCGCAGTGGTGAGCTTCAAGGGGATCCGCGTCTCCGGCTTCCCCGGATGGCTGATGTGGCTGTGCGTGCACCTGGCGTTCATGACCGGGTTCAAGAATCGCTTCATCACGGTCGTTCAGTGGGGCCTCGCCTTCATCGGGAAAGGCAGGAGTGAGCGAACCCTGACTCTCCAGGAGGCCGTAGCACGGGTCGCGATCGAGGAGGCGGGGGGGCGACCCTTCCTGCTTCGCATCACCGCCGAGGACGCCCCGGGCGGCACCGAGGGCAAGCCGCCGGCGAGCTCCGAGCCCTAGACCTCGTCGACCTGCTCGGCGACGATCAGCCGCTCGGCCGCCTCGATCAGCGCCAGGTGCGAGAAGGCCTGAGGGAAGTTGCCCAGGTGGCGGCCGGTGTCGGCGTCGTACTCCTCCGCGTAGAGGCCGAGCGGTGAGGCGACGCGCAGCAGCCGCTCCATCAGATCGGTGGCGCGCTGCTGCTCGCCGATGATCGCCAGCGCGGAGACGAGCCAGAACGAGCAGATGAGGAACGTGCCCTCCTTGCCTGAGAGGCCGTCGTCGGTCTCGTCGGTCAGGTAGCGGAGGACAAAGCCGTGCTCGGTGAGGTCGTCCGCGATGGCCTCGACCGACTTGCGCAGCCGCTCGTCGTCGCCAGGTAGGAACCCGAAGATCGCCGCCAGGAGAGTCGATGCGTCCAGGGCGTCGGTGCCGTAATGCTGTCGGAGGATCCCGTCCTTCAAGCCGTTCTCCAGGATGTCCGCCCGGATCTCCTCGGCCGTCGCGCCCCACTCGTCCCGGCGCTTCGGGTCGTCCCGTATGCCGGCGAGCTTGGAGGCGCGGTCGAGCGCCACCCAGCACATCAGCTTCGAGGACACGTAGTGCTGCGGCTCGCCGCGAGCCTCCCAGATGCCCTGGTCGGGCTGCTTCCATACCTCGGTCGCGCACTCGGCCTGCGACTCCACGATCGGCCACAGCCGCCGGGGCAGCCGCTCCGAGTGATTGGTGTGGTTGAGGATGGAGTCGAGCACGGCGCCGAAGACGTCGTTCTGATGCTGGTCGAACGCCCCGTTGCCCACGCGGACCGGCTTCGCCTCCGCATACCCCGAGAGGTCGTCGCGCGTCGTCTCCGTGAGGTCGCGGCGACCGTCGACCCCGTACATGATCTGAAGTGCGCCGTCCTCGTTGTGCTCCAGGTCGGCGACGAACTGCATGAACTCCTCTGCCTCCCAGTCGAGGCCGAGGATGTGCAGCGCCTGCAGCGTGAACGTGGCGTCGCGCATCCAGGTGTACCGGTAGTCCCAGTTGCGCTCACCGCCGGGCGTCTCCGGCAGCGACGTGGTCGGCGCTGCGACCGTCGCGCCGGTGGGCATATACGTGAGGCCCTTGATCGTGACGGCGGAGCGCTGGATCGTCTCGCGGAAGGGATGGTCCGGGATCCGCGCACGCCCCAGCCACAATCGCCAGAAGCGTGTCGTCGCGGCCAGGCGCCCGTTCGCATCATCGACGTCCTTGGGCGAGGCGAGCTCCTCGGCCCACGACAGCGAGCAGTACGCCTGCTCGCCCTCGGTGAGGTCGTGCCGGGCGCGCACCCAGTCACCCTCGACCCCGAGCGCCATGTCGGTGCGCAGCCGGATCGTGGTGTCGGCGCCGGTCGCGTCGGCCGTATGCCGATCGATCAGCGACCACTCCGCGGGCGTGCGCCCGTAGTCGAAGACCGGCTCACAGATCAGCTCGACCTCCACCGTCCCGCTGACGCAGAGGACGGTGCGAACCAGCAGGTGCTCGCCGTCGTCGTCGACCGGTGGCCGGGTGTGCGGCGTGACCTCATCCTCACCGTGGGAGGGGCCCATCGTCAGCGCGTCGCGGACGACGATCCAGCCGGTGGGCGTTCGCCAGGTGGTGCTGAGGATGTTCGTCCCGGGCTCGTAGATCCGCGCGCTCGGAACGCTGATCCCGAACGGTCCGAGCCGGAAGTTCCCGGCCTGGCGATCGAGCAGTGAGCCGAAGACGCTGGGCGAATCGAAGCGAGGAACGCAGAGCCAGTCGACGGCTCCGTCGGGCGCGATCAGCGCGCCGGTGTGGCAGTTGGAGATGAACGCGTAGTCGGCGATCGGCGTGAACGGCGACGGCGCCGCCGCGCTCTGCTCCCCCCTTCCGTTCATTCAGGAAGCCACGGCTCGTGCCAGGTTCCATACCCGGCCACCAGGTCGTCTGCCTCTTTCGGCCCCCAGGTGCCCGGCTTGTACGAGTGCACCGGGGGCGGGGATTTCAGCAGCGGCTCGAGGATGCGCCAGCTCTGGTCGACGCTGTCCTGGCGGGTGAAGCGTGCGCTCTGGCCGATCATCGCGGCGTGGAGGAGGACCTCGTACGGAGTTGGCCCCTCACCTCCCTCGTCGGCGAACTCCATGTCGAGCTCGACCGCCTCCGGCTTCGCCGATTCGGCCCGCTGGGCGTCAAGCCTCACCCGGATGCCGGTGCCAGGATCCAACCGAATCACGAGCTGGTCCGGCTCGGGCCGTCGGCTGCCCTTGGGGAAGAACCCGAGTCGCGGCGGGTGGCGGAAGACGATGCGCAATTCGTTCACGCGCTCGGGGAGCTCCTTGCCCGCGCGAATGAAGAAGGGCACTCCTGACCAGCGCCAGTTCTCGACCTCGAGGCGCAGCGCAGCGAACGTCTCAGTCGTCGAGTCCTTCGCGACGCCGTCGACGTCGCGGTACCCCTCGTACTGCCCGCGCACGTAGTGCTTCGGGTCGGCGTCCGGCATCGCGCGAAAGACCGAGGCGATCGAGTCCTTGAGGATGTCCGGGTCCCTGCCCGTCGGCGGCTCCATCGCAGACGCGGCCAGGATCTGCAGGAGGTGGTTGACGACAACGTCACGGAGCGCCCCCACGGGGTCGTAGAAGCGCCCCCGGTCGGCCACCCCGAAGCCCTCGGCCATCGTGATCTGGACCGAGGAGACGTAGTTGCGGTTCCACACCGGCTCGAACATCGTGTTCGCGAACCGCAGGTAGAGCGCCTCCATCAGTCCCATCTTCCCGAGGAAGTGGTCGATCCGGTAGAGCTGCGACTCGTCGATGTAGGCGTGGATCTCGTCGTTGAGCGCCCGAGCCGACTCGAGGTCATGGCCGAACGGCTTCTCGACGACGACGCGTGCGGACTTCGTCAGGTCGGCCTTGGCCAGCTGCTCGATCACCGTGCCGAAGAGCGACGGCGGGATCTCGAGGTAGAACACCGGCGTCTTCGGCTTGCCCATCGCCTTGGCGACCTCGGCGTAGGTCGCGGCGTCTGTGAAGTCGCCGGAGACGTAGGAGAGCCGGTCGGCGAAGCGCTTGAAGATCTCCGGGTCGATCTTCTCGCCGGCGGCCTCGATCGATTCCCGGGCATGGTCCCGCAGCTTGTCGACCGTCCAGTCGTCGACCGCGACGCCCACGATCGGGCAGTCGAGGAGGCCGCGGGCCTCGAGCCGGTAGAGCGACCTGAAGGTCATGACCTTGGCGAGGTCGCCGGTGATGCCGAAGACGACGAGGACGTCGGCGGGCGCGCCCTCCGAGTAGTTCTGGCCGGGCGCTCGGTGGGGCGTTTTCTTGCTTGCCATCGCTGTTCTCCTGTTTACTCGGGGCTCGGTCCGGTTCCGTGGGCTCCCGCCCGACCGGCGCGGGCATCATCTCATTCACCCCACCGCCCTTCCGGATGCGATTAGGATCGAATTCGTGGGAAGGGGAAGGTGGTACCTCGCCGGGTTGGGGCTTGTCGCGCTCGCCTGCGCCCTTGTGCCCGCCACGGCCTTCGGCGTCAAGTACTTCAAGAGCGGGCGCACCGCCGGCGAGGTGACCGACCATTCGGCGGTGGTCTGGGCGCGTACCTCGCGGAAGCTCTCGGTTCGCGCCCTGGTGGCCACCGACAACAGCTTCGAGCACGTCGTGGCGCGGAAGAAGCTCGAGGCGACCAACTCCACCGACCGCACGGTCCAGACCAAGGTGACGGGCCTCAAGTCGAACCATCACTACCACTACCGCTTCTGCGTGGTCGGCAAGCACACCTGTAGCGGTAAGGGCGAGTTCGAGACCGCACCGAGCCCGAGCGATCCCAAGACGATCCACTTCGCCTACACGGGAGACGAGACCGCCGTCTCCAAGCCCGGGCAGAGCAATCCGTTCTGGGGCCATTGGCGGACCTGGAAGACGATCACGAACGAGCACAACGACTTCAACATCGACTTCGGGGACACGATCTACTCGGACCCGGAGGTCCCCGGTTGGTCCAAGCGGCCGGCGCTCACCGTCCAGCAGAAGTGGGCCATGTACAGGAAGAAGCTGCGGATGCGGAACATGCGGATGGCCCGCTCCTCGGCCGGCATGTACAACCACTGGGACGACCACGAGTTCATCAACGACTTCTCGATCGCCGAGAACGGCCGCAAGCTCTACAACGCCGGCGTCACGGCGTTCCGGGACTACATGCCGGTGCACTACTCGAAGCAGGCCGGCATCTACCGGACCGTCCAGTGGGGCAAGAACCTGGAGCTCTTCTTCCTCGACGAGCGATCGTTCCGGAGCGCCAAGGCCTCCGCGAACGGCGTCTGCGACAACCCGGACACGCCCGGCCAGGCGGACCTGGCACCGACCGCTCCCGACAAGACACGCAAGCTCTTCAGCGCGCTGATCCCATCGCTCAAGCAGCCCGTGTCCCAGCAGTGCAAGGACGCCATCAACAGCCCGCAGCGGACCATGCTCGGCCAGGCTCAGTACAGGCGCTTCCTGCACGACGTCGAGAGCTCGAACGCGCGCTGGAAAGTGGTCATGAACGAGACCCCGATCCAGCAGTTCTACGGGCTTCCGTACGACCGCTGGGAGGGCTACGCGTACGAGCGCGTGAAGCTCCTGCAGGCGCTCGAGGCCGCCAACGTCCAGAACCTGGTGTTCCTGACCACGGACACCCACGCGGCGTTCGCGAACATCGTCCGGCAGCGGACGCTGGACGGCGATGTTGCGCCGTCCAACGCACCGGCCAACCCCACGGACACCCCGTACAACGACTTCATCATCGGCCCAGTCGCGACGACGCCCTTCTGGCAGGAGATCGGTGAGGCCACGGGCAGCCCGAGCAGCGGCGAGCTCCTGTCCAAGGTGTTCTTCAAGCCGCCTCCCCAACAGGGCGTGGGGATGCTCTGCGCACAAGGGTCGCAGCCGAGCTACGCGGAGGTTTCGGTCACCGGCAGGAGCCTCACGGTCGCCTACAAGAAGGCGGACGGATCGACGGTTACCGACGTGGACGGAACCACGCCGTGCGGCCCGTACGTCCTGACCCGCTGAGCGGGGCCCTCACCTTCAAGCTCCCAGCGGGTCAGCCGATAGGTTGAACGTATGGAGACCCGGATCGAGCGGATCGTGCTGCAGACCGACCGCCACCGCATCGTCGGCGACGTGACGCTGCCCCGCGAGGGGTACCGCAGCAGGCTCTCCGACTTCCTCAGCCGCGGCGATCTGGACTTCATCCCGATCGTCAACGCCGAGCTCACACCGCTCAACGGCGACCCGCCCGAGACGCGCGAGTTCGTCGCCGTCGCACGCACGCACGTGCAGCTCGCGTTCCCGTACCAGCCGGGCGCCTGAGCCGCGGCTTTCAGGCCTACCGGGTTTCGCGGTTCCGCGGCGCGGGTACCTTCTAGGGCTGTGGCAGCAATCGAGACGACAGATGCAGCGGCGGCCGGAACCGTCGGCCTGGGTGGGGACACCCAGGTCCGGCGCCTTGGCTACGGCGCGATGCGCATCACCGGGGACGGCATCTGGGGCCCGCCGAAGGACCGCGACGCGGCGATCGCCGTCCTGCGCCGAGCCGTCGAGCTGGGCGTCAACTTCATCGACACCGCCGACTCCTACGGGCCGGAGGTCAGCGAGGAGCTGATCGCCGAAGCGCTTCACCCCTACCCCGGCGGCCTCGTCGTCGCGACGAAGGGCGGCCTGACGCGGTCAGGACCGAGCCAGTGGGAGCGCGACGGCCGCCCCGAGCACCTCCGCGAGGCGTGCGAGGGCAGCCTGAGACGGCTCCGGGTCGAGCGCATCGACGTCTACCAGCTCCATGCCGTGGACTCAGAGGTGCCGCTGGAGGAGTCCGTCGGCACGCTGTCCGAGCTCCGCGACGAGGGCAAGGTCGGCCACGTCGGCGTGTCCAACTTCGACACGGACCAGCTCGCCCGGGCGCGCGAGATCGTCCCCATCGTCTCGGTCCAGAACCGCTACTCGATCGGCGACCGCGCAGCCGAGCCGGCACTCGAGGTCTGCGACCGTGACGGCATCGCGTTCATCCCCTGGTTCCCGCTCGCGTCGGGCGGCCTGGACGCCGAGGGCGCGCTCAGCCGCATCGCCGACGCGCACGACGCGACCCCGTTCCAGGTCGCGCTGGCCTGGCTCCTGGCGCGCTCCCCCGTGATGCTTCCGATCCCGGGCACGTCGTCCGTCGCCCACCTCGAGGAGAACGTCGCCGCCGCATCGCTCCGCCTGACCGAGGACGAGTTCGCGGAGCTGAGCGCGCTCGCGGAGTAGGCGAGCCCTTCGGCGGATCGCCACCGCCGGCAGGTCGCTCAGGCCCAGGCGGTCACGACCCCGCCCGGCGCCGCCACAACCCCGCCCGAACCCCTACGGCGTCAGAACGATCTTCAGGGCCTCGCGGCGGTCGTACACCGCATACGCCTCGGGGGCCTCTTCGAGCGACATGTGGTGGGTCACCAGCGGCCCCGGATCGATCACGCCAGCGGAGAGCATCGCGAGGACCCGGTCCAGGTGGCCGATCACGTTTGCGTGGCCGGTTCGCCACCGCAGCGCCTTGATCCAGACGACGCCCATGTGCACCTCGGCCCGCTCCGCGTAGACGCCGATCACCGAGACGGTGCCGGCCTTGCGGGCGACCCGGCACGCCAGGTCGAGCGCGTCGGGGTGACCGACCGCGTCCACCGAGAGGTCCACGCCGCGCCCCTCGGTGAGCTCCTTGACTCGGGCACGCGGGTCGTCCTCGGTGAGGTGGACCGCGGTGGCGCCGAAGGACTCGGCCATTCGCAGCCGGTCCTCCACGGTGTCGACCGCGATGACCGCCGAGGCGCCCGACGCCTTCGCGACCTGGACCGCGCACAGTCCGACCGGCCCGAGGCC
>Ga0207693_10005451_pt1 | contig 10610 bp, 8 predicted proteins | sample LARL81metaG_FD_184347 | JGI IMG/M metagenome (GOLD analysis project Ga0207693, IMG submission 184347) | Corn, switchgrass and miscanthus rhizosphere microbial communities from Kellogg Biological Station, Michigan, USA - LAR L8-1 metaG... | ecosystem: Host-associated > Plants > Roots >... | reverse complement strand
TCGGATCGTGACATCTGCTCCCGCGTCGTGCAGCAGTTCAACCAATTGTCTCGTTTCGGATGCGGGGACAATCGGATCGCATTTTCCGCCGCCGATCCATACCCGCAGGGAAGAAAGATTCGGCTGAGTCTCCGAAACCAACGGCACCATGCCGCGAAAGAAAATAGCTGCCGACAATATCTCGGGACGAAGCAACAGCATGCTTAACGAAACGCAGTCCGAGAAGCCCGACATAAAAGTCCAGAGTGCGCTGCGGATCGCTCGCAATCGCAGTCACGTGATGGAGTCCGGTGATGGATGGATTCATGCCTCGTCTCGTGTTTCACCATGAGCGGAAAGTTTCATTTGCTCGAGTTTGGCTATGTAAAGCGACCGCGACCCTAACGGGATTCGAACCCGTGTTACCGCCGTGAAAGGGCGGTGTCCTGGGCCTCTAGACGATAGGGTCGCAAAAGCCGGGCAATATCGAATTGAGTTCGCGGCACGCAAGGCAAATTGGGAGCGAGAGCGCCGGTGCCAATTTTTGAGATTGCAGGCGACACGGCTGCCTCTACAGAATCCCTTTCAGCCAAGATCGACGATCAACTGTGCCGTCCGAGCGGTAGCGCCGCGGTGCTGCGCCAAAACTTTCCGGGCGTTTTGCACGAGTAGTCGCCGTGTCTCACCGTCGCGTAGAAGTTTTTCGGCCGCACGTTCAAGGTCACCAGCATCGTTCACTTTAATCGCACCATTATTCGCAACCAGAGACATCGCAAGCGTCGCAAAATTCTCCATGTGCGGTCCAAAGATGACCGGTTTTCCCCCAATAATGGGTTCGACGGGATTTTGCCCACCGTGCGCCATCAAACTTTTTCCGATGAAGACTACGGTCGCTATCGGGTACCAATTTCGAAGCTGACCAGTCGTATCGAGAAGCACACATTCTGGCTTCGCGTGACCAAGCGTGGCCAGTTTGCTTGCCAGCCGGACATGCAGCGACAAAGCCCCCAATTGTGCTCGAATTTCCCGCAGCCGTTCCACATGACGTGGGGCAATGAACAAGCACAGCAATGGAAATTTTTGGCGCAACTTCAGAAAAGCCTTTGCAAGAATTTCCTCTTCGCCGCGATGAGTGCTGCCGCCGAAAAGCACGGGCCGCTCCGCGAACGCATCCAAATCGGACACGTCGATTCCTCCGGTGTCGATCCGCTCCGCAAGACTGACGGGATCATATTTGATGCTGCCTGTGTGCCGAATCCGGTTGGGCTCGACGCCGAGCCCACGCCATCGATCGACGTCCTCGGCCTCTTGCACGCAAACAAGGTCGAGAAGTCGAAATGTTGGTGCCACCAACAAGCGAAACAGGCGAAATCTGTTTTCCGATCTCGGCGACAGACGCGCGTTTACCAGTGCAATAGGGATTCGGCGCGCGTGAGCTTCCGCGACTAGATTGGGCCAGACCTCCGCCTCAATTAAAAGAATTCTCGCCGGGTGGATGATCGCAAACGCGCGGCGAATGATCGGCCAAAAGTCGAGCGGGGTGTACATTACTTCGACCCAGGGAGAGGCACTCTTGTTTGCCAAAGCAAACCCGGTCGTGGTCGTCGTGGTCAATACGCAATGCAGATTCGGTTGGAGAGCGCGCAGTGCGTGCGCCAGTTTCAGCGCGACCGTGACTTCGCCCACGCTGACGGCGTGCAGCCATGTCGATCTTTGCTTCGCCAGGCGCGGGCGTATCTCGGCCCCGTAAATTCCGAGGCGCTGCCCAAATTTTTCGCGATAACCGCCGCGCCGGAGCATCTTCAGCAAATAGCCCGGTAAAAAGAACAGAAGCCCGAGCGGCCAAAGCAAATTGTAGATGATGCGGATCACTATTGAATTGCAGATCGCGGATCGCGGACCGCGGAAAGAAACAGCACCTCGGTCGAACCGTATTTTCGGGCCCGGACAATATCCCAAAGCGTCGTCACCGGAGTCTGCTCGGTCGGTCGTTTCTCCAAAACGAAGACGCCGTTCGGTTCGAGCAGTTGCGCTAGCGCTTCACTTTTCAGGAGTTTTTCAATGAAGCGCTCGCCCGAGCTTGTCTTTTCGTAGGGCGGATCTGCAAAAATGATTTGAAATCTTTCGGTTCCGGCAGATCGCCGGAGGAATTCGAAGACTTCCTGCCGGCGCACGCGTCCGTCGAGTTTTGTTTTCGCGAGATTCTTTTCGATTGCGTCAGTTAATTGTGGATCTTCCTCGACGAAGAGCACAGATCCAGCGCCGCGGCTGAGCGCTTCAATCCCGAGCGCACCGCTTCCGGCGAAAAGATCGAGGACCCGCGCATCGGTTATCGCGTCGCCCAAACTGGAAAAGATCGCGGCTTTCACGCGATCCATGGTTGGTCGAACACCGCTCTTGGGCACAGCCAGGCGCACGCCGCCAGCGCTGCCGGCGATCACTCTCATGGTGATGTGACAGGGGTTGCTGTGATTTGTGGGGGCGCCGTTTCTGGGGCAAGAGAAGGTGAAGGCGCGACCGGCGTTACCACGTCGGTCCGTTTTTTCTTTTTTTGTCGCTCTCGCTTTCCACCGCCAAGCAAGCTGTTGATCACATTACCAAGGTCCTTGAGATCGCGCCCGACCAGCTTGTCCATCAAATTTGTTTTTGGCCGATCAATGCTGCCAGCAACTTCAAAATTGAGGGCAAAATAGCCGGGCTCGCTGATTGGTTGAAAATTCTCGCGAATCGCCTTGAAGAGCTGAGCGCGAATTTTTTCGTTGATCGCGAGCTGAGAATCGAGTTTGAGTTTGCCGTCGAACGTGACCGTACCAGTTGCGGAAAGGCGCATGTTGGGCGAGCGCAAGATCAGTTCGTCGATCGTGACCAATCCAGGGCTGATGCGATATTTTGCCTCAGCTTGCTCGAGACGAAGCTGAGTCAGCTCTTCGATCTGGAGAATTTGCCCAATCGCGACCAGCAGGCTGTACTCTTGCACTCTTCCGTCGCGCAGAAAAATTTCGCCGTCGCCAGTCAGCGCGTCCGGATCGGCAGTTTTTCCTGACGCTTCAAATCTTCCCTCTAATTTGCCGCGCACCATTCCGCTGGGGCCGCCGGCATCTGTAACAATCCGATCGGCCTCGACATCACGAAATGTCACGCTCGCCGTGAACGGGGACTCCTCCGCTTCCGGCTGCATGGTAAACTGACCAGTGAGTTCGCCGTTCCCCGCGTGCGCGGATATTTTCGAAAGCTCCAGCACATTTGGGTCGTAACGGAGGGGGGATTGCAATTGCTCGACAAAAAACCGATCGCGCACTGAAATCTTCGCGATCTTTGTGTTGCCGCGAAGGGCGAGACCATTGCGGATACTGGAGCGAAAATTCACGCCTGTGAAGGTCCCAACCATGTTCCCCGCGCGATCGAGAAAACTGAAATTGCCGCCCTCGATGTTGACTCGTTGAACCTGGGGACCTAAGCGGCCCTCTGAACTCGAGGATTTGGTAATTGCCTTTTTCGCTGGCGTCAGAGATGGCGCGGGCGTCAACGCCGCAAGAGGAGGCGCAGACAAATTGCGTGGCACGGCTGCCGTTCGGGCTTCTGGGATGGCTGGAGTCTGTTCCGCTGAAACAGTTGGCGTCTCCTCTTCTCGTGAACCGGGCAATCGCCATTTTCCACCCGCGTCCTGCGGCCAAACTACGTTCGGATTGACGAGTGACACTTCCTTGATGACCAGCCGTTTTGAAAAAAGCGAGAGAAAACGAACACGAAGGCGGAACGTTCTTGCCTCAAGAAAATGAGTCGAACCTGGAGCAGGCTTCTGCGCAATCGTAATACCGCTTAATTTGAGCCCGTCCCAAGGCGTCACGCTGATACGATGAATTTGGATTGCGGTGCCGAGTCGCTGACTCAGGTCCCGCTGAATCTTTGCTTGTGTCGCTTGCGATTGCACATACAAGTTCACGCCGATTACGATAATCGCGCCGAGCGCAATTGCGGTTCCAAAGGCAATCAACACAACAAAGCGCAACTTTCGCACGCGGAGATGCTACGCAGTCCCAGTTTGAAGAAAAGGTCAAAGCCAGCTCCCATTTTTTCGCGTGAATAATACAGCCATCATTCTCAACCCGGCCGCAGGAAGCGAACAAGCGGAACGTTGGCGCGAACGCATCGAATCGATCGCGCACGGCTGCGCCTTGTTCATGACGTCGCGTTCGGGTGAAGCGGAAGCGCTGGCCCGTCACGTCGTCGAGAAGGGCTTTAAAAAAATTGCGGCGGCTGGCGGTGATGGAACAATCAATGAAGTCGTGAACGGGCTGGTCGGAAGTGATGCCGCGTTGGGTCTGCTTCCGCTGGGGACAGTGAATGTGTTCGCGATGGAGCTCGGCCTGCCCGCTAACAATCTCGAGTTCTGCTGGGACGTGATTCAGGGCGACAATATGCGTTTTGTCGATCTCCCGAGCGCGAACGGGAAATACTTCGTCCAGCTCGCGGGGGTAGGCCTCGATGCACAAGTGGTGAAGGAAACGAGCCTCGCCTTCAAGCGCAGCCTCGGTCCGCTCAGCTATCTCATTTCCGCGGCGCAGATTGCGGCTCGTGAGCCGCCGAGACTTTTGATTGAATCAGAGAATGCTCCGGTTGATGAAGCGTCATTCGTTCTCGTGGGGAATGGACGGCGTTACGGAGGGCCTTTTCCGTTTTTTAAACATGCAGTTCTCGATGACGGCTTGTTCGACGTCGTCGCCTTTAAACGCCTCGGTTATCTCGAGATCATCAAATATTTGCAGGATGTCGTTTTCAGTTCCGACATACGCGTTCCCGAGGTTGAATATTTTCAGACCCGGCATTTGCGTATAACCAGCGACCAGGACGTTCCTGTCGAACTCGACGGCGAATTGGTTGGGACTTGTCCGGTCGATTTTCACATCCGCGAAAAAGGGCTTCGAGTGTTGGCGCCGGCAGCCTCGCCGTGATCGACGACGTTGCGAGACCTGGTCTTTGCGCTAAATCCGCGTGATGTTCGGTCGATGGATCGCGGTAATCGGTGGATTCGAGTAAAAGCAGCGGCGTCGTTAAATCCATCGCAGGTTGAAACCACATTGGTTCAACTTAGCGAAAAATGGCCCGCAAGCGCGCCAGCGTTCGTCGATGTTGTCGAAGAATTTCCACTCGGCGAAACCGCATTCCTTCATCTCCTCGCCGTCTCCCATATTTGTGCGACGAGATTGATCCGGGATCCTGAAATCGTTCTCTGGCTTGGCCGGCCCGAGGTGTGTCTCGCAGCGCGTGGTTACGGAGAAATGTTCGACGATCTCCTCGCTCTCGGCGGTAATTCAATCGCAGCAGAAAATTTCGCTGCGCTTCGTTTTTGGAAGAGCCGCGAAATGACGCGAGTCGCGCTTCGTGAACTGGCGGACGTCGCGCCGCTTGAGGAAACCACCGGGGAGCTTTCGCAGATCGCGGAGATTTGCATCCGTCGTGTTTTCGAGCATTGGAATGAGGAATTCCGGCGACGCTACGGTTCTCCCAAGGCCGAGTTCGCCATTCTCGCGCTTGGCAAACTCGGAGGCGGCGAACTGAATCACAGCTCGGATGTCGATCTTTTGTTTCTCTACAGCGACGAAGGCCAACTCACGGCGCATTTGTCGTATCACGAGTTCTTCAACCGGCTCGGAGAAAAAATCCTCGAAACATTCTCGACGCCTCATCCGGAAGGTTCACTGTTTCGCGTCGATCTTCGCCTGCGTCCGGAAGGTTCGGCTGGACCGCTCGCCCGATCCCTCGAGAGTATGGAAAATTATTACGCGGGCTTTGGCGAAACCTGGGAGCGGCTTGCGCTGATCAAGGCGCGCGGGATCAGCGGGAGTCGCGAGTTGGCTTACGAATTTTTGCGTCAGCATCAGCCTTTCATTTACCCGAAGAGCCCAACACCGGATTTGCTCGATGAGATCGCCAGCATCAAGCGACGCATCGAGCGCGATATGGTCGGGCCCGACAAGCTCGAGCGCGACGTGAAGCTTGGCACTGGTGGCATTCGCGAGATCGAGTTTGTCGTGCAAGCGCTTCAACTCATCCACGGCGCGCGTCACCCGTTTTTGCAAGAATCGAGCACATTCAAAGCGCTCCGCGGATTGCGTCAATTGGATCTGCTGCCGCGCGAGGAAGTGCTGACGCTCGACAAAACATATCGGTTTCTCCGCCGCGTTGAGCATCGTTTGCAGATCGAGAGCGAGCAGCAGATCCACACCGTGCCTCGCGAACCGGAAGCGCTACAGCGGCTGGCATGGAGCCTTCGTTTTTCGTCCTCCGAAGACTTCACTGCGGCACTACGGAAAAGGATGTGCGCTGTTCGCCCAATTTTTAGACGGATCATCTCCGAAACGCCTGCCGAGCCGGCCAAAATTAATCTGGAAATTTTCAGCGATCAAAAGCGCGCAGGTAAGGCCTTTGTGGATCTGGCGCAAGGCCCAGCAAGTTTCCACGTCGCGCCGCGCACCCGTCAAACGTTTCGCAAGTTGCGTCCGATCTTGCTTCAGTGGCTCACCAAGGCCGCCGATCCGGATGCGACGCTCAATCAATTCGTCCGTTTCGTCGAAACCTACGGCCTGCGCAGTTTGCTCTTCGAGCTTCTCGTTACAAATCCTCGATTGCTCGAGTTGCTGGTCAAGACTTTCGACGGGAGCCGTTTTGCCAGCGAGCTTTTGATTCGGCGGCCACAGCTTTTAGAAGACATTACCCGGGATCCGACATTTGATGAACCACGATCGGTAGCGGAAAATTTACGGCGGCTCAATTCGTTAGGCGCGGATGCAAGCAATCTCGACCCGATACGCGCCTATCGGCAGAGGCAACTGTTGCGCATCATCCTTCGCGATGTGCTCGGTCTTGCTAGCCTTGTCGAGTCGCAGGCCGAACTGTCCGCACTTGCCGAAGCCTGCCTGCTCTTCATGATCGAGCTTCTCGGAAGCGAGCAATTGACCATCATCGCTCTCGGAAAATTTGGCGGACGCGAGATCAGCTATGGCGCAGATCTGGATGTTGTATTCGTCGGAGACGACATCCGCACCGCTCAAAATCTGATCGTCACAATGGCGCAGCCGACCGCAGAGGGAAATACTTGGGTGCTCGATGCGCGACTCCGCCCCGAAGGAGAAAAAGGGCCGCTCGTCTGTTCTCTCGAGACCTACCAATCGTATTACGCAAGCCGAGCCCAACCGTGGGAGCTACAGGCGCTCACTCGCGCACGGGCCATTACCGGGCCGCTGCAAAACGAATTTATCGAAATTGCGAAACGCGCCTGGGATACAGGCGGTCAACATGTCGATCTTGGTGTGAGGATCGACCACATGCTGGAGCGCATTCGGCGTGAACGCGGAAGTGGCTCCGATTTTCTCGATTTCAAAACGGGGACCGGTGGAATGATCGAGGGCGAGTTTCTTGTTCAAGCGCTACAAATGCGTGAAAATATATGGGAAACAAATTGGGAGAACGCGGTGGACCGGTTGCACGAAGCGGGGTGCCTTTCTCATTCAGAACTCGCCAGTCTAAAAAATGCTTACCGGTTCTTGCGAAAATGTGAACTGGCATTGCGACGCTACGAGAACAAAGGCGTTTCAGTAATTTCAGACAATCCGATCGAACAGCGAAAGCTTGCTGTTCGCGTTGGCTGTCCGGATCTCGATGGGTTCCGCGCAAAGTATGTTGATGCCCGCGAAAGCATCCACGCCTTCTATAATCGGCACATTAAGAACGCGTCTGATTAGCTCGGTGACCGGCCAAAAAGGAATTGCCAGATCGCCTGAAACGCACGAGCGATTTCGGCCGATGACTTCTCGCGGATGACTACCCGATCTCGGGAACTACGGCTAACCAGGAATTCCCTTCAGCATTTCGGTGTTCGTCGGGAATTTTTTCACGAACATCAAGAGACGCTGGATTGCTTCCTCCGGTTTATGACCGGCGAGACCGCGGCGGATAAGATTGATTTTCTCCAGCTCCCATGGTTGCAGCAGCAATTCTTCACGCCGTGTCCCGGATAAGAAAATATCGACGGCCGGATAAATCCGCTGGTCGCTGATCTTTCGGTCGAGCACCATTTCCATGTTTCCGGTGCCTTTGAACTCCTGGAAGATCAGCTCGTCCATGCGGCTACCGGTTTCGATTAGCGCCGTCGCGACGATGGTGAGCGATCCGGCCTCTTCGGTGTTACGCGCGGCTGCGAAAATTTTGCGTGGTATTTCCATCGCGCGCGCGTCGATACCACCACTCATAGTACGACCGCCCCCGCCCATTGCATTATTAAACGCGCGGGCTGTGCGCGTAATCGAATCGAGCAGGATGAACACATGCTTTCCTGCTTCAACGAGCCGTTTTGCGCGCTCGATGGCGAGCTGTGCAATGCGGGTGTGACTTTTGATATCGCTGTCATTCGAGCTCGCCATCAATTCCGCCGTCGGATGCGAGCGCCGGAAATCGGTGACTTCCTCCGGCCGTTCATCGACAAGCAGAATGATCACGTGCACGTCCTTATGGTTTTTCGTTACTGCTTCGGCGATGTGATGGAGCAATGTCGTTTTGCCGGTTCGAGGCGGAGCGACGATCAAACCGCGTTGGCCCATGCCGAGTGGTGTCATCAAATCCATGATGCGCGTCGTGTACCGATCCGGCACCGTCTCGAGCTTAATCCGTTTGTTTGGGTTGATTGTGGTGAGCTCTTCGAATGGCCGCAGGCCCTGATATTTTGTTGGCTCCTCGCCATTAATGGTGAGTAGTTTGGTCAATTGCGGACCACGATTGCCGCGCCGCGTCTCGCCATAAATCCACATGCCGTCGCGTAAAGCAAAGCGACGGACTATGTCGGGCGTCACGAAAATATCCTGCGGTGTTTGAACGAAGTTTCGCTTCGGGTCACGCAAGAATCCAAAACCTTTGCCCGAAATTTCAATGATGCCTTCGCCGAATTCCGGCTCGCGCTGAACTTGTTCGCCATTTTCAACGGTGCCTTCGGTTCCTTCAGGCGATTGTCGATCCAACGTTTCCACACCAACACTCCCGGTCGCAGGGTCGGCCGCCGCCGGCGAAGAATTCGAAGAGGCATTATATGAATCGTTGAAATTTTCAGGTCCGAAGCGATTCCCCCGGTCGCGATAACGCCGTCGGGGATACCGTCGGCGCGGACGATGCTGGCGTTGCTCGGTTGAAGCGGATTCAGTTTCCAGCGGCGCAGGCTGGTTTTCGTTTTCTTCGTTCATAGTTATAAGAAGTCTTTCGCTTGCCGCGGCGAGCGGCGTTTGAAAATTTTCCTGCAGCAATAAATTTTTTAGGCCGGCAACCTAGCCAGCAATTCGTCGGGAATGTCTAGATTTGAATAGACGTTTTGCACGTCATCATCGTCTTCGAGCGCATCGCACAAGCGCAGAACTTGGTGTGCGACGCTTTCGTCGGCGACCGGAACAGTCGTATCGGGAATGAACGTAAACTTTTGCCCATCGGTGGTTAGGCCCGCATTTTTGAGCGCCTCAGCTACGGCGTAGAGCTGATCGTGGGAAGTGATAATAAGATACTGATCCTCGTCGGTTGTCAACTCCTCTGCGCCAGCCTCCAGCGCCAATTCAAAAATGCGATTCTCATCGATGCTCGAACGCGGGACGGTGATCTGGCCCTTTTTGTGGAACATGTATGAAACACTTCCCGTCGAGGCAAGGTTGCCATTATTTTTGACGAAGATGCTGCGAATCTCCGCAGCTGTGCGGTTCTTATTATCGGTCGCGGCTTCGACAATTACCGCCACGCCACCCGGCGCATAACCCTCGTAAACAAGTTCATCGAAGTGTTGGGTCTCGTTTCCCTCGCCGGTGCCGCGTTTGATCGCGCGTTCGACGTTATCGTTCGGCATGCTTTGCGCTCGCGCCGCCTGAATCGCACTGCGCAGACGCGGGTTGCCATTGGGATCGCCACCGCCTGCTTTCGCCGCGATGGTGATTTCCTTGGATAATTTGCTGAAGATCTTGCCGCGTTTCGCATCGATCGCGCCTTTGAAGCGCTTGACCTTCGACCATTTGCTATGTCCCGCCATGGACGCGGATTTACTGTTTGGAAATGAAGTTGATTAAAAGCTGCAGTTTTTCGCAAGAGCGCCCCGCGAGAGAACCACTGGCGGGGAAGAATTACCGGCGCTACTCAACCGGAAAAATCTTGGTTTGTCAATCCACCAAGATGGTTTCTGCGCTGAATGCGTAGAGGCGATTAACCTCAAAAGCCCTGTGGCTACAAAGCTCGGTGCATTCCAATTAGAATATTCATATCGACGTGCACCGTCTGATTCGAGACGACCGTGAAAGGTCGCGGCGCCGCGCGGATATGCTTGGCCACGCGATCTTGAATATCCAGAACATAATTGCCCGGCGCCAACGCTACTCGATAATTTCCACTCTGATCGACTGTCACCCGCGCAATTTCTTTCTTATCCTCCTGACTAAGGACGATCAGGGGATATTTAGCGTAGGATTGGGGCGCGCCCTCTGCGCGTGGCATCTCATCCGATTCTCCCACCGCCATACCGAAGATAATTTTCAAATGTCCTTCCAGGAAACCTGGGGGAGCGGCTTCAATCGATTCCGCGCCAGCAACCAGAAAGATGAGGAAGGCAGAAG
>Ga0207693_10005450_pt1 | contig 10611 bp, 9 predicted proteins | sample LARL81metaG_FD_184347 | JGI IMG/M metagenome (GOLD analysis project Ga0207693, IMG submission 184347) | Corn, switchgrass and miscanthus rhizosphere microbial communities from Kellogg Biological Station, Michigan, USA - LAR L8-1 metaG... | ecosystem: Host-associated > Plants > Roots >... | reverse complement strand
ATATTCTCGCCAACACGCCAGGCGTGGAATACACGACAAGCTTGGTTGGCTTCAGCTTGCTCAGTTTTGTCAGGACCAGTTACAACGGATTCTTTTTCGTCACTTTGAAGCCATGGAGTAATCGTGCAACAAGAGCGGAACAGTATCAGGAAATCAAGCAGCGCTTGAACCAGCAGCTCAGCAAACTCCCGCAAGGAACCGCTTTCAGCTTTTCGCCACCGGCAATTCCTGGAGTCGGCACTTCCGGCGGATTTCAGTTTGTCCTCGAAGACCGCGCCGGGCGGGACGTCCAATTTCTAGCAGGCAACCTGGACAAATTCTTGGCGGCCGCTCGCAAGCGTCCCGAGATTGGTTCGCTATCCACCTCCTTTATGCCGAGCGTGCCGCAAAAGTTCTTGGACGTTAATCAGGAGAAAGTTCTGAAGCAAGGCGTCGCCATCAGCGACGTGTACCAAACCATTCAGGCGTTCATGGGCGGACTGTTCATCAACTACTTCAACGATTTCGGCCGCACCTGGCAAGTATACGTGGAGGCCGAAGCCCCTTACCGGTCGAATATGGAGAATCTGGGGCAATTCTACGTGCGTAACAGCGCTGGCCAGAGGGTTCCCCTTTCTGCGCTAACGAATTTTGAGCCGCGTTCCGGTCCGGAATTCACCATGCGTTACAACGAGTATCGGTCAGCGCAAATCAACGGCAGCGCCGCGCCGGGCTATAGCTCCGACCAGGCGACGGCGGCTCTCGAAGAGGTCTTCAGGCAGACGATGCCCCGAGAAATGGGCTTCGATTACATGGGCATGTCCTATCAAGAGCAAAAGGCACGGCAGGGAGTTCCGGCCTGGGCGATCTTCGGATTGTCGCTGTTGTTTGTCTTTCTGATTCTGGCGGCGTTGTACGAAAGCTGGTCGCTGCCATTCAGCGTGTTGCTGAGCACCCCGGTCGCTGTGTTCGGCGCCTTCGCCGGGTTGTGGCTTCGCCGTGTTGTGCTCAGCGCTTTCTATCCCGCTTACATGGTGCAGATCGAGAGCGACGTTTACTCGCAAATCGGGCTGGTGATGCTGATCGGTCTGGCCGCAAAGAACGCGATTCTTATCGTTGAGTTCGCCAAGGAGGAGTACGAGAAGGGAAAACCTCTGGTCGATGCTGCGCTCGAAGGGGCAAGGCTTCGTTTGCGTCCCATTCTGATGACCTCCTTTGCGTTCATTCTCGGTTGCGTGCCGCTCTGGATAGCGACCGGCGCGGGATCGGTGGCTCGTCAGATCATGGGGACCACGGTAATCGGCGGCATGGCAGCCGCAACCGCCATTGCCATCTTCATCATTCCGGCTCTGTTTGTCCTGGTCGAGCGCCTGGCGCAACGCCGCGGTGCCGCGCTCAGTCCCTCTGTTCCGCAGCCGAGCCCATCGGAGGCAGACTAAGTGAGAAGACTGATCGCTCTTTCGCTAATTGCGCTCCTGCTTTCGGGCTGCGCCGTGGGGCCCAACTATAAAAGACCGAGCGTAAATGTTCCCGGGACGTACCGTGGAGCTATTCCGCAAGAGGCTACCCAGCCTGCGGCGGAATCAATCGGAGACCAAAAATGGTGGGAGGTCTTCCAGGACCCGCAGCTCCAAGACCTGATCCGCACGGCCCTCCAACAGAATTACGATGTTCGCATTGCGGCAACGCGAATCTTGCAGGCCCAGGCACAAGTCGGCATCACTCGCGCCGACCAGTTGCCGACGATCAGCGGCGGAGTTGAGGCAGTCAATCAGCGCTCGGCACGCTCAAAGTTTTTTCCTGCGTTCGAAACGAGTTCGAACCAAGTCGATCTCTCGCTGGCGTGGGAGCTTGATTTCTGGGGGAAATATCGCCGAGCCAACGAGTCGGCGCGGGCAAATCTCTTGGCAACGCAATGGGCCCGCCAGGCTGTCATCAGCACACTCATCAGCGATGTTGCCGCAGCCTATTTCCAGCTTCGTGAGCTCGACTTGGAACTCGAAATCTCGCGACGAACTCTGGCCTCGCGCCGCGATTCGCTGCAGCTCACACAAACGTTGGCAAGCGGCGGGGCTACCTCTATGCTCGATGTCCGGCAAGCGGAGCAGTTGGTGTTCACCGCAGCCGAAACCATTCCCGATCTGGAACGACGAATTGAGCAGCAGGAAAACTTCCTAAGCACTCTTCTCGGAAACAATCCCGGTCCGATCACACGTGGTACGAAGTTGACGGAGCAACCGCATGCGCCTGAAATTCCGGCAGGTCTACCCTCCAGCCTCTTGGAGCGGCGGCCCGACATTCGCCAGGCCGAAGCACAGTTGGTCGCGGCCAACGCGCAAATTGGAGTAGCGAAGGCAGCGTACTTCCCGCAAATCAACTTGACCGCGAGCGGCGGATATCAGAGTTCAGCGCTTACAAGCCTGTTCACGGGTCCAGCCGGGTTGTGGAGTTTCGGAGGCTCTCTGGTGCAGCCCATCTTTACCGGGGGAAGAATTCGCTCCAATGTAAAGTTCACGGAGGCGCGGCAACAGGAAGCGGCGTTGGTTTATCAGCAGACCATTCACCAGGCTTTTCGCGGAGTTTCGGACGCGCTAGTGGAATATCGGAAAGACAGGGAGTTTCGCGAGGAGCAGGAGCAACTCACATTGTCCGCTCAGGACGCGGCGCGACTTTCAGAGACGCGCTATCGAGGCGGCGCCACAAGCTACTTGGAGGTGCTAACAAACGAGACCAACTATTTTGATGCTGAGTTGGGACTCGCTCAGGCTCAGTTGAATGAGCTCCTGGGTCTGGTTCGCATTTACAGAAACCTCGGTGGAGGCTGGCAAGAACAATGAGTAGTTTCGTGCGGGAAGCCGGCACAGCGGTCTTTCTGGTAATGTTCACACTTTGTTTGCAGTGTGCTGGGATGGCCGCGCTGATTTCCTTTGCTAAACCTAGTCTGGCACCTGACGATCTCAGACTAGGGCCTCTCCGTTCCGCTCGGCTCATGGTGCGATTGATGACTGCCTTCATCGTCTTACACATATTCGAGATTCTGCTTTGGGCCGCGTTTTATCGCTGGTTTTGTTTTCCATTGTGGGAGTCCGCGTTTTACTTCTCGACAAGCAGTTATGCCACCGTAGGCTATGGCGACATCGTTCTGCCGCAGATGTGGCGGACCTTGGGTCCACTGGAAAGCATCATCGGTGTCCTGATGTGCGGGTTGTCCGCGAGCTTCCTGTTCGCCATCGTGAGCAGGCTAGTCGACCGTGAGACGAAACTCTCAAGCGAACTCGCGAAGCCCCACAGAGCTTATACCGACGGCGAACCGGTCCCAACAATCTGAACAGTCGTCTCTTTGGCACTCGCAACTCGGATAAACTAATGGATCGCTCAGCTAAGTATTTGAAAAGTTTGGTCGGGGCGCCCGGATTTGAACCGGGGGCCTCCTGCGCCCAAGGCAGGCGCGCTACCAGGCTGCGCTACGCCCCGACATGAACTGCTTTACTCATTCTAAAGCACTATGTGACTTTACTCCAACGTGGACAGTGTTATTGCTGGCGGCTGTGCACGAATAAAGCAATCGCTCGAGTACGAACGCGGGGCTCCCGCAACTTTTGCTCAGTTCAGATATACAAACAGGATGGCAGAACTAGTAGTCTTCTTGCGGCTTGCGGCCGTAGGGACTTGGCGGAACTTTCGGCGTGCGTGCTACGCGGAATGTGTCGAGCTCCGCACTGGTAATCGCGAACTCCGATTCGGGCGGATGATTTGCGTGTGCCAGCAACTCAGCGTTCAATCTAAGAGAACAGATGGAGGGCGCATCCTGGTACCGCGCGCGATGAGAAACAAACGCTTCGTTTTCAATGCTCAATGTGAATTCGCGTTCGCTCCCCGCTTCCCGCACGTTGAAGGTGTACTCGCGAACCAGTGTTTTTACCTCGAAACCGCGGTATTGAACAATCACTGCATCACTCATTTAGCACCTTTGATGATTGTGACACAGAAACAATCGCTCGCAGGGATTTTATTCGGCGCGTAGCTGCCGCCCACTCCTGAACAAATCTTTCGCCATCCGCTGCGCCAAGCTGGCTGCAGACCGTTATCCGATTCTGGTGTCAGCCGCTGGCCGGCTTCTGACGGAATCAACTCGACCGTCACGCGGCTCATGCGGGCGTGCATGCTTTACTTGCAGCGCACGACCCAACATCTCGAAACCGTTCAATTCGTCGAGCGCCTTTTCCGCAGCCTCGGTCGAAACGAATTCTACAAATCCGAACCCGCGTGACCGCCCACCTTCGCGGTCGCAAATCACGCGCGCCGAAGTAATCAAGTAGCCGCGATCGGAAAACAGCTGCCGCAAGCCGTCGTTGGTCACTTCCGAGGAAAGATTACCTACATGCAGTTTAGTCATTCACGCATCCTTTGACTGGTCTCGATCCAACAATTCCAAGATGGAAGCACTACTCAACTGAAACCGAATATTTCCTATCAGAATTCGAAAAATCTCTTAGGGTTGACGCGCAAACGCCTTTCTTCCGTTACTTATTCCCGCGAGAGTTGTGAGCATCACGGCACACGTCACGGCGACAAGCGTTGCCAGCAGAGTGCCCCCATAACCTGTAAAGCCATTCGAGCGCATCAAGATTCCGCCGATAAGCGCTCCGCCAACACCCATAGCAATGTCTACGGAAGGGCCGTAACCGCCTTCGCCTTCAAGGCTTCTGCCAGCGAGCCATCCAGCAATCAGCCCGATAAAAATCCAAAGCAGCATGTACATGAGTTCTCCCTTGCAAGTTCGCGTGCAGACTTAGCAGGCTTGCACTTGGCGCATTGCTGCGGTCACAGGTAGCAAAATTCTTGGCAGAAACGGGCGTGCGCCGTACGTGAGAACCTGAAGGCAGCCCTAATCCACTTAGAATGGTGCACTGCTTTACCGCACTTGTCAAGCCCACTTGACTGCTATACGATTAGCTTTACTAGTTAAGTTAACCTTTCTGGAGCGCCTCATGGACGTTTGTCGTCTCATTAAAAAAAGACTTGAAGAACTGGGCCTGGAACAGCGCGACCTGGCGGCCGCTGCTCAAGTCACTGAGTCTTATATCTCGCAACTGCTCACGCGCAAGAAAGCGCCTCCCGCCGTTGAACGCACCGATGTCTATGAGCGGATGAACGCTTTTCTCAAGCTACCGAAGGGGCAGCTCTCCGCAATGGTCGAAGCCCAGCGTAGAGAACAATTGAAGAGAAAGCTCGCCGACCAGCCCGCGCCATTGTTTAAGGAGGTCCGCGCAATGGTGATCCGCAAATGCAAACCGGAAACGCAAGACGCGATGCGCGATATTTTCGAGAAGCAAGCATTCAGCGAGCTGGAAAGACTAGTGACCCAGAAACTTTTGGACGTAACAAAGCGGGTGGTCAAAGACGAATTGAAAAACGAAAACTGGCTACGAACAGTGGCAAAACTTCAAGGCCGGTCGTATGAGGAAACCCGTGCAATAATTCTCGAATTCCTGGACACCGATGTTTTCAGCGTCTCGCCCGCGCATTGTTCCGCCTTCATGGATCCACTCATCGAGTCCTGGGATCTGCATCTGGAAACATTTGTGATGGAGGTCTCACTGAACGGCCAGTTGACTTCAACTCACATGCTGAAATTCCAATTCGTCGAGATGCCATCTGGCCTAGCACCCGAAGAGCAGCCAGGATTCGAAGAATTTCTGCACAACCCGGCATTGGGGGGAAATGCCACTGACGAGGAAATCGAGTTCTTGCGAAACTTGAGATTCAAGCACCGCCGGCCAACGCCGCTCTACTATTACCGCGAATTACAAAACCTTCGGGATCCGCTCCATTTCGGAGAAACGATAGACGCGGCTATGCCCAAACGCCGTGACGCCGATGGCGTGGAGAAGCGGATGCAGTTACACTCCCGGAAAAATGCCATTGAACGTTGGGCAAGAAACAAGCTCAAACTGCAGTCCAGGAAAAAATCGAAGACCGCAACGCCTTCCCGGGCGGGTCGGAGGGAGGTTAACTGAACGAGCGCACTCAATGCTTTTCCGTTCGTCCGCGGAACAATTTTCTCGAATTTGTGCTATACTTTTCTTGCGCTTAATACCGCGGTTGTGTTGTGCGGTCCCTCTGGTTTCGTAAGTTCTGAGAATACCCGCCCTCCGTATGCTCCGTACGTTTTCAGCGTAATTCAAAATAAGACTGGCAATGCAGGCCATTGCGCCAGCCCGGATCTTCTCCGTGCGCCCCGCGAAGGCCTCAGCCAGCATGAAAGCTAAATGCAAAATTTCTCTGAACTATCTCTATCTCCAAGCCTGAAAGAACGCCTGCTCGCCGGTCGTTTTACCACGCCGACTCCAGTGCAAGCCGCGGCGATCCCGCAGGCTCTTGAAGGCAAGGATGTGCACGCGACCGCTCAAACCGGCACGGGCAAGACTCTGGCGTTCCTGATCCCGGTGATCGAAAGGCTGCTCACCCAGCAGAAGCCGGGAATCGCCGCGCTGGTGCTCGTTCCTACGCGCGAACTGGCGATGCAGGTCGCAACGCAGTACAACGCATTACGCGGCAAGCTTCCCGCCGCCGCTTTGGTCGTTGGTGGTTTGCCGGAGCGCCAGCAGCTCATGGCCATCCGCAATGGTGCTCGTCTAATGGTCGCTACACCCGGCCGGTTGGAAGATTATCTTGACCGCCAACAAGTTCAATTCAACGCCCTGCATACACTCGTTCTGGACGAAGCAGATCGCATGCTGGATATGGGATTTCTCCCGGCAATCCGCAGGATCGCAGGAACTCTCCCAAGAGAGCGCCAAACGTTATGCTTTTCCGCAACCATGGAAGGCGACATGCAGCGCCTTGTGAAGGACTTCACCAAAAATCCCGTTCGCCTGACCTTTGGCTCCACTCTGAAGCCGGCGGAAAACGTGCGACTTCAGGCGTTTGAGGTTCCCATGGACGGCAAGCAGGCAATGCTGCACCATCTGCTTGGCAAGGAAACCGGCCGCTGCCTGGTGTTCTCGCGCACCAAGCGCGGAACGGAGCGCATCGCCAAAACCTTGAATCGCGAAGGAATCAACGCCGCAATGATTCACGGCGATCGTTCGCAGTCGCAGCGTAGCGCGGCGCTCGAAGGCTTCCAGCGAGGGCGCTTCCGCGTTCTCGTCGCGACAGACCTGGCATCGCGCGGGATCCATGTGCAGGACATCGTCCACGTCATCAACTACGACTTGCCCGAAGTGGCGGAAAACTTCATTCATCGCGTTGGCCGCACCGGCCGCGCTGGTGGCAGCGGCGTTGCCTCGACCCTTTTTGTAAAGGATCAGCGCACCGAGTTGTTTCAGCTCGAACGCGCGCTAGGCATCAAAATGGAGAGAATGCGTATGGATGGCAGTCAGCCTCAGCCGAAAGAGCAGCTTCGGCCCTCCGCCGACCGCCCTTCTAACCTGACCAAGTCCAGCCTGATTTGCCTGCCGGGAGAAATCCTGCAGGTACAGCTCGAAGGCTAAGACTTTTCCAAAGGACGGTTGGGGGCGCGTAAGGCGTCTTGGCCGTTCGATTGCCTCATTCCAAAAACGGTTCGTTTGCCGGATAGTTATCCACAATTTCAACAATTTTCTTGGATCCCAGCGCGAACGGCGTTCAGCGCTTGCAGTGTAGTGATATAATGGTAGACGTCATCCAGATCATTAAGAGCAGCGGGGCGAAGTTCAGCTACGGCTGCAATCCGTCCATCATCTTCCGTGGCATTCAGGCGGCGTTTCACGGTCGTGTACCAGTGCGGCCGTTGCGCAGAAGAAGACTTGTAGAAGAAGACCGGGCAGTTCTTGCAGTGGCTTGAGGGGGAGAGACCTTCGTGCTCGTGACCCAGGAAAAGTTCGACCAGATCCGCAACCTTATCAGTGTAGGTAAGGAACGCGGCTATCTGCTCACAGATGAAGTGAATGGCGTGCTCGCGGCCGAGGAACATACGACCGAGGAGCTGGATAGTCTTTTCGCCAGCCTTGAAACCGACGGCATCGAGATTTACGAAGACGCTTCGGCGGCGAAGCTTGCCCACACGGCTCTCGAAGTTACCGAAACAACCGAAATCGAGCTGCCGCACGAGCCTGCTCAAAGCGAAGAGACCGATGCGGACCGCAAACCAGGCTTGTTGGACAAGACCAGCGACCCGGTAAGAACGTATCTCCGCGAGATGGGCGTAGTGCCGCTGCTCACACGGGAACGCGAAGTGTCCATCGCGAAGCGCATGGAGCGTGGGCAATTGCTGGTACTGAAAACAATTTCCCGTTCGCCGATCGTGCTGAAAGCGCTGATCGCGGTTGCCGAAGAACTGCGAAATGGCAGCCGTCCCATTAAAGAGATCATTCACTTCGACGATGAAGATCTGACTCCGGAGAAAATTGAGAGCAAGACCCGCCAGACGCTGCAACTGATCGACAAGATCGCGAAATTTTATGATCTGGCTCTAAAACAGGCGCTCAAGCTCGAAAACACCATAACCTCAAACAAGCGTGCGCACGTGAGAGCCAGACGCCACTTGGCTCGGACGCGCATCGAAATGTCACATCTGGTTCGCTCCGTTCATTTCAAGGAACGCGAACGGAAACGCTTGATTGATCTGGTGCGCCACACGGTTGAGAGGCTGCAATTGCTGGAGCGCGAATCAGCGCGCCTTGAACGCCGCGCCAACGCATCACGAGGCGACGTTGCTGCAGAAGCGCGCAAGAAGCTCCGCTTGTGCCGCGTGCAGATTCGCGAGATTGAAGAAGCCGGTAAAGCCACCGCAACGAATTTGAAACGCGCGCTCACGATTATTCTTCGTGGCGAGGCCGATGCCGAGCAAGCCAAAAAAGAACTGACCGAAGCAAATCTGCGCCTTGTCGTTTCCATTGCAAAAAAATACACAAATCGCGGACTGCAGTTTCTTGACCTGATCCAGGAAGGCAACATCGGCTTGATGCGAGGCGCCGACAAGTTTGAATGGCGTCGGGGCTACAAATTTTCCACTTACGCGACTTGGTGGATTCGCCAGGCAATCACTCGCGCCATCGCCGACCAGGCACGTACCATTCGCGTTCCTGTTCACATGATTGAGACCATCAATAAGCAGGTTCGCACCAGCGCGCAATTGGTGCAAGAGCTTGGCCGCGAGCCGACTTCTGAAGAAATCGCGAAGCGTATGGACGTTTCCGTCGATTCCGTCCGCAAGACCAAAAAGATCGCGCAGCAGCCCGTGTCCTTTGAAACACCGATTGGCGAAGACGAAGAAACACATCTCGGCGATCTGGTCGAAGACAAGGGCGTCGTATCTCCCTCCGACGCGGCTATCCACCTGAACCTGAAAGAACAGATGGCGTCCATGTTGCGCACGCTGACGCCGCGCGAGGAAAGAATCATCAAGATGCGATTCGGTCTGGACGATGGCAGCGAACACACCCTTGAGGAAGTGGGGCAGGTGTTCGACGTTACGCGGGAAAGAATTCGTCAGATTGAAGCGAAGGCGCTGCGTAAGCTACGGCATCCGTCACGCTCGCGTCGCTTCCGAATTTTCGTCGAGAGCTCTATTTAGGGAACTCGTTCAGGAGCACTACCGGCGTCAACCTAACTTCGAGGAGACACCCATGTCAATTACATTTCAGAAGCGCCAGAAAGAAATGAAGCGGCTCGAAAAACAAAAGGAAAAGGCCGAACGCCGCGCACAAAAAAAACTCGCCAAGAGCAAAGAAGGGGAGAATGCGAACGGTGCTCCCGTCGATCCGTCGCTCGACCCTACCATTGACTGGTCCCATCAGAACGAGGCTGAACTCGATCGCCCGTAGTAATCTCCGCTTCACTTCATCCACCCCGACGGGGAGAAGCAGTGTCGGGCGTTTTTTCTAATTCGAGCGTCAGAAAAAAGTTGGAGGCGCGAGGCGGAATCGAACCGCCGATAAAGGTTTTGCAGACCTTTGCCTTACCACTTGGCGACCGCGCCTTTGTTTTGCAAAAGAAAACGAAATCACAAAAATTCCTGAAGCGGCGGGAATCTTTTTATCGTGCGCCTGCGGCGGAAGCCGTTTCTACCGTCGGATTCGCGATCGGCGCACCGATCAGATTGCCCCATTCGGTCCACGAACCGTCGTAGTTGCGCACATTTTCGAACCCGAGCAGATACTTCAGCACGAACCAGGTGTGCGAGCTGCGCTCGCCAATGCGGCAATAGGCGATCACTTCGTCACGGCCGTCAATTCCCTTTCCTCCGTAGAGCTGCTTTAGCTCGTCGTACGACTTGAATGTGCCGTCTTCGCGCGCGGCTTGTGCCCAAGGAATATTGGCAGCGCCGGGAATGTGTCCTGCACGCTGAGCCGTTTCCGAAAGTCCCGGAGGCGCAAGAATCTTTCCCGTGAACTCGTCCACGGAACGTACATCAACAAGCTGACCTTTCGATTTCTTGTCCACCACTGCGAATACCGCGTCCCGTTTTGCGCGAATGGATTCGTCAGTGCCGGCAACTTTGTACGATGCCGGCGTCACCTTTGCCGGAGCTGTCGTCAATTGGCGTTTTTCTTCGGCCCACTTTTTGCGGCCACCGTTCAGCAAACGCACATCGTTATGGCCATTCAGTTTCAATTGCCAGAAAGCGTAGGCCGCGAACCAGTTGTT
>Ga0207693_10005448_pt1 | contig 10612 bp, 7 predicted proteins | sample LARL81metaG_FD_184347 | JGI IMG/M metagenome (GOLD analysis project Ga0207693, IMG submission 184347) | Corn, switchgrass and miscanthus rhizosphere microbial communities from Kellogg Biological Station, Michigan, USA - LAR L8-1 metaG... | ecosystem: Host-associated > Plants > Roots >... | reverse complement strand
GTGGAAGCTCGATGCGGGCTTCGGTCTGGCCCGCTCCGAAATGCAGATGTGACTTGTCTTGCGGGATCGGCTCGTTGGGATTGAGCGGCTCATTCACGTCGATCAGCAAATGGTGATGGCCGCTGTTCGGGTAATTGTCGCCGGCGTGCGTAACGCCCATGTTGCGCAGGCCAAAACGGCACCAGAAGCCGCCCTTGATCGTCGCCCCGTTCTGCGGCCAGACGAAATATAGTACCGCATCCTTTGGCGCCGGCTTGCCTTGGGCGTGCGCGACGCTTGCAAGCAATGAAAAGGCCGCTGAAAGCACAAGTGCACGTACAATCGTCATTCATCCCCCAGACCTAACGTGACAGCGCGACCCGGAAGCCGTGGGTCGGATAGCGAACGTTGGTGTCGTAACTGTCCCGATTCGCTGGCCGCACATAACGCGCGTCATTCTTCCAGGAGCCGGAACGGAGCACATGTGATGAGCACTCTCCCCCCATCCACGGCGAACCGTCGGCCGGAGCTCCCTGGTAATTTCTGTGCCAGCAATCCTCGACCCACTGATCGACGCCGCCGCCCATCTCATAGAGGCCGAACGGATTGGGCTTGAGGCTGCCAACCTTGACCGGCTGTTCGGCGGTCGTGGCGGCGCCGCAGTCCTTGCAGTTGGCCATCCCGGGCTGCAACTGGTCGCCCCACCAATATTTCGTTTGGGTTCCGCCGCGCGCAGCAAATTCCCATTCGGCTTCGCTCGGAAGCCGGTAGGGCTTTCGGGTGGCCTCCGCAAGCCAGGCCACAAATTGCTTGGCATCGCCCCAGCTCACATTCATGACCGGCGCGTCATCCTTTCCGGTAGCCGCAAAGCCGCATGCCTTCGCGGCGGCGCACTCATTCCATTCACGGACGGTGATCGGGTATTTACCGATCGCGAATGGCTTGATCGTCACCCTGTGGATCGGCTTCTCCGACGCATCTTCGTTGCTGCCCATCGCGAAGCCTCCCCCTTGCAGCGAGACCATTTCCGGTTCTCGCACCGACGAAGCCACTTGCGGCGCGGCCGGAGCTGCCGACGGACTCGCCGAGGGCACGGGCTGAGGCTGGGGAGCGGATGGTCGCGCGAGAGGCGTGGGGGAAGGAGCGGGCGCGGCCTGTTCGACGGCGGGCGCAGGCACGGGCGCCTTCGGCGATTCTGCTGGTGATGGCGACGACGACGGGACTAACGCCTGATCACCCATTTTCCCGCGCGGTTGCACCAGCATGTACCAGAGCACGCCGCCCGCGATGACCATCACCGCAATGCTCAGCAGGAAGATCAGGATGGTCTCCCGCCGCCCTCGGGTTCGATGTAGGGCCGCGGCGTCCGGAAGCACGCGATAGACCCGGACGGGATCGGTGATGTTCTTTACTTTGCGGTCGCCCAGCGACTCGTACCCGCAGACCAGCTTGTTCTTGATCTGCTCGTAGATGCCGCCCGAGATGTAGACTTGGCCGGGTTCGGCAATCCCCTCAAGCCGCGCGGCAACGTTGACGCCATCGCCGTAAATGTCATCCGGTTCGATGATGACATCACCGAGATTGACGCCGATCCGATATTCAATCCAGTTTTGCTTCGAGACGGATGCATTGCGCCCAACCAGATTCTGCTGGATCACGATGCTGCATCGAACGGATTCGAGCGGGCTGTCGAATATCGCGATGAAACCATCGCCGGTCGTTTTGACCAACCTGCCGTGGTGCTCGGCGATGGTGGGCTCGATGAGATCGCGCTGGATCCGTTTGACCCGATTGTGCGTTCCTTCTTCGTCAAGCTCCATTAAACGGCTGTAGCCCGCGATGTCGCCGACAACGATGGCGGCAAGACGCCGCGGCGCCGCATCCCCTGGCGGCCGTTCCTGCTTGCCGAATTTGAAGTCGCGAATTTCACCCATTGCTCGGCAGGCTCCACAAACCGCAAACGGCAGTGTTTGAGGCGCAACGACGCCTCAGTCCCCGAAACTCAGCCCATCAACAGGCTACCACACTGACCGGTCGGAACAAAGTTCGCGGACTGGTGTGCGATGCGCAAAATAGCTCTAGCCCCATGGAACGCGTGCCCCTCGCAAATTCTTGTTGAGGCTTCACGCGACCGTGTCCGTGCGGGCGCGGCAAAACATCACCGCCATCAATTCGGCTGCGCCGCCCGCACCGCGATCTCCCGCGGCAGGATGATCGCGGCCGCGATCGCAAGCAGGCACAGCCCTGCGAACGCGTGTAGCATCGTGACAAAACCGCCCTGCTCGTACAGCCAGGCCACCAGCCCGACCGAGGCGCCGGCGGCGGTGAAGCCGACAAAATAGCGTACCGCATAGGCCCGCGAGCGCCATTGCTCGCTGGTGTATTTGCCGACCATGGCGTCGTTGACAGTGACCTGGCCGAACGCCCCCATCACGATGCCGATCGACACCAAAATCAGCGGCAGGTTCGACAGCGTCGCCGCAAGGTACAGGAACGGCGCCAGCATGAAGGACAGCGGCAACGCCACCGTCTTCAGCGAATAATGGTCGAGCAGTTTTCCAATCGTATATTGCGTCATGGCTCCGAACACGTAGACGCAGGCGGCGATGACGCCGAGCAGCGCCGGGCTGTTGGTCAGATCGGCGAGCCGTTCCGCGAACAATTTCGGCAGCGCCACCGTCACCGCGTTGAACGTGGTCGAGATCGCGATCACGACGATCAAGAGTGCCAGGATCACCCGCCACATGTCCTCTTTCGCCACCCGCGCCTGTGCTGCCGCCTGCCTGGAGCCGGTGCGATCCTCGTGCACGACGGTCAGGGCGAAGGCGATGCCGAGTAGCATGGTGACAGCACCGGGAACGATGAAGGCAAAGCGCCAGCCGAGATATTGCCCGATCACTCCGGTGACCAGCGCCGATGACGCGACACCGAGATTGCCCCAGACCCCGTTCAACCCCATCTCGCGTCCGAGCTTGTCGGCATAAGACACGATCATGGCGGTCCCGACCGGGTGGTAGATCGAGGCAAACAGGCCGATCGCAAACAGCGCCGCGCCGAGCTGCATCGGGGTTTGCACAAAACCGACCGAGATCATGGAGGCGCCGATGCCGAGAAAGAAGATCACCATCATGTGGCGGCGGCTCCAGCGGTCGCCGAGCCAACCGGTTAGGAGCGATCCCGCACCGAAGGCGATGAAGCCCGGGGTGGCGTAGGGCAAGAGCTCCGAATAGGCCATGCCGAGCGCCGGTCCCATCACGATGACGGCTGCGGCGAAGATCAGCATCGCATAATGGTCGATGAAATGGGCCGCGTTGACGAAGGCGATCACCCGGCTGGGGCTGTTCTGGATCATCTCTGGGTCGAATCCTGTTCCGGTTCGGGATAGGTTATAGGGAGTTGTCCTGACGGAATGTCGCCAATGACTGTCGCCGAAACGCCAATCGCCGCGATTTTGAGGGGCCAGCGCGCCACCGGCGACGGCGTGCATCTGGTGGCGCGCCACTATCGGAAGGGCGTCCGCCTCCACCCCCACATGCATCGCGAGGCGCAGCTGGTCTATGCCGCCCGCGGCACCATGCAGGTGACAACGCCCAAGGGCCGCTGGCTGGTGCCGCCGGACCGCGCGGTCTGGGTCCCGGCGCTGTCGGAGCATGCGATCGACGTGCTCGCCGACATCCAGATGCGGACGCTCTATTTCGAACTGCCCTGGCTGAAGCGCGAGGCGCGGCGCCACAGCCTCGATGCTGAATTCGTGGTGCGGGTGTCGCCGCTGCTGCATCAGACCATTTTGGCGCTGTTCGACGCCGGCAACGACCGCGAGCGGACCGAACTGCTGCTGAAGCTGACCATGCTAGAACTGGACCAAGCCGAGGATTCCGCGACCTTCATTCCACTGCCGCAGGAACCGCGCTGCCGACGCGCCGCCGATCTCGTGCTGGCCGATCCCACCGGCACGCATGACATCGAAACGCTGGCGCGCGAGGTCGGCACCTCGGCGCGCACGCTGTCGCGGCTGTTTTCGTCGCAGACGGAGCTCAGCTTCAAGAGCTGGTGCCAGCGCGCCCGGATCGCGGCGGCGATCGAACGGCTGTCGACGGACGCCAACGTCTCGGTCAAGCAGCTCGCCGCCGATCTCGGCTATGCCAGCGTGCCGGCGTTCTCCCAGGCCTTCCGGCAGGTCACCAGCAAGACGCCGACCGAATTTGCCGAGCAGCAATGACACCGACTCGTCACAACACCGTCTCGCCGTCATTACCCGCGAAAGCGGGTAATCCAGTAATCCGGGAAGCCAGTGATCGACGGAGGCGTACTCCGCATGCGCGGGGCATGACAAAGGGTTGCGCTTGATTATGGTCGGCACGATCCTAAATCCCATGTAAGGTTCGGCGTCACCGGATTCGACCTCGCCAATGGCCAACGCCTTTTTCTCCGACCTGCTGTCGACCATTTCCGAGCGCGGCCGCACGCTGCTGCGTCGGGGCAACGGCTCCGGGGCCAAGCCGGATGCCTCCGAACTCGTGAGCCTGTGCGAGGCGTTACTGTCCGGCCGCGGCGAAGCCTCCGGCACCGCGATGGCCCGCGAGGTGCTCGACCGCTACCACCATCTCGACACCGCCGGACGCCTTACCTTCTTCGAGACGCTGGCCCGCGACTTCGGCCCCGACCGTGCCAGGCTTTCCCAGGCGATCGAGACCTGGCGCGCCAAGGGCGGCGATGGCGACGCCGCCAGCGAGTTGCACTTTGCCTCCGAGCCGCGGCGGCAGGAACTGATCCGCCGGCTCAATCGCGCCCCCGGGGGCACCAGCGAGCTGGTGGCGATGCGCGCCGATCTGCTTTCACTGATGGAGGGCGACAAGGAACTCGGCGCGCTCGACCGCGACGCCGTGCATCTGCTTTCTTCTTGGTTCAACAGGGGATTTCTCGTGCTGCGCAGGATAGACTGGTCGACGCCGGCCAACATTCTGGAACAGATCATCCGCTACGAGGCCGTGCACGAGATTCGCGACTGGAACGACCTGCGCCGCCGCATCGACCCCGTAGACCGCCGCTGCTACGCCTTCTTCCACCCGGCGTTGAACGACGAGCCGCTGATATTCGTCGAGGTCGCGCTGACCGAGACGATTCCGACCGCGATCGCTCCCCTGCTCGCCGAGCAGCGACAACCGGTGCCGATCGAGCGCGCCCGCACAGCCGTGTTCTATTCGATCTCGAACACCCAGAAAGGACTCGGCGGCATCTCCTTCGGCAGTTTCCTGATCAAGCAGGTGGTCGAGGAATTGCGCCGCGAATTGCCAAAGCTCGACACTTTTGTGACGCTGTCGCCGGTGCCGGGTTTTGTGCAATGGTTGAAGCAGGAAAACGATGTGCCGGTCTCCGACGAGGAGCGGACGCTGCTCGAAAATCTCGACAAGGGCGACTGGTTCGAGGATGCGGAACTGACCTCAAAGCTCCGCACCGTGCTGGAGCCGCTCGCGGCGTATTATTTCCTCAAAGCGCGCACGCCGAAGGGCCGGCTGATCGACTCGGTTGCGCGCTTCCATCTCGGCAACGGCGCGCGGCTGGAGCGAATCGACTGGCTCGGCGACCTTTCGCCGAAGGGCTTGCGCGAATCCGCAGGGATCATGGTGAACTACCTCTATCGCCTCGACGATATCGAGAAGAACCACGAGGCCTATGCCAACGATGGCGAGGTCGTCGCCTCCAGCGCAGTGAAGAAGCTGCTCAAGAACGAGGGGCGCAGGCTTCTCGATATGCGGCTGTCGTAGGCCCTACCTGGAATCACCCAATGGACGACTATGGGAAACTCCAAATGTATGAGGCGCGCGTCAACGGGCTCACCAGGTGGAAAAGGCACCCCCGAAAGGTCCGCGCCAAAAAGGCGCTGCGCGTGGGCGCGCGTAGCGATAATCGCTCCTCGGATTGCGTCGCCGGCTGGTGATGCCTCCTTGCGGCTCGCCGCTCAGCAGCACCACGAATTCCGTTCCCTTGCCGGTTTCCGAGCTCAAGCCCTCGTCCGTCACGATCAGGGACGATCGCGCCGCCACGCCGGCGATGCGATCCAGGGCGTCCTGCGGGATGACGATGCGGTCAAGCGCGGCCTTTGCGCTATCCGGGTCGGTCGGCACTGGCTCAACGTCGCGAAAACTACTCCCGCGCGCCCGGCCGTGTGGCTCAACCGTGCCACCGGGCGGACGTGCGCCGCCCAGGGAGACGACGCTCCACCGCAAGTTGGCATCGTCGGTCGACCGCTCGATGGCGGTGAAGACATGCGTGCCGATTGGACGATCGGGATCTGCGATGGTGACCGGACTTTCAAAGACGGGCCCAAATGCCTGGCGGACATAAAGCCGCTGGGTCTTGCGGCTGATCAACAGCGATATCGGCTCAAGTTCGCGCGCGGCCTGGCGCGCCGCCTCGGCTGCCGCGGCTCGGGCAGTCTCCGCGGCGGCGGCGGTCTCACGTGCGGACGCGACGGCATCGAGCTTCGATTGCAGATCCGCCTTGGCCGCGTCCCGTTGCACCTGCAACTCCGCGACCCTGGCGACTGCCTGCTCCTTGACGCCCTCGGCCTGCTCCTTTGCCTCCGGCGAACTGGCAGAGCCAAGGTTAGTCTCGGCGGCCGCCAATTGCGCCTCGGCTCTGAGTTTCAGATTTTCTGCCGCGCGCAACGGCACCATAGCCCGCGTGGCCTCCCGATTGGCCGTCCCCGCGTCGCGCCTCGCCTGCACCGCTTTCCTCGCCGCCTCTTGCGCTTCTGCGGTACGGGCGGCGGCCAAGGCGGCCGCACCGGGCTTCGGTTGGAGCAGCATCGGATGGGTGACTTCAACAGGCGCTACGTCGCTTGGCGCCACGATCACCCTCATACCCACCGCGGTCGCGTCGAACAGGCGTGCGGCGAAGTCGTAGGGCATCCGGACACAGCCATGGGACGCCGGATACCCTGGCAGGGCGCCGCCGTGGAGTGCGATGCCCGACCACGTGATGCGTTGCATGTGCGGCATGAAGGCATCGTCGTACAGATTCGAGTAATGCTCCTCTTCTTTCTCGATGACGCTGAAGATACCGGCGGGCGTCTCCCGTCCCTTCTGGCCGCTCGACACCGGCGCCCGCAGGATCCAGCCCTTGGAGTCGTAGACGGTGATCCGCTGGTCGCGCAGCGAAACAATGGCCATCATCGGCTCGCCTGCGGTGCGCGATTCGACAAAATCGACCGAGCGTTCGCTCCGATCGCCTCTGGCGCCGGCATGACCTCCGGCCGCGATGAGCGCGACGAGAGCGGCCATGGCAAGACGCCCGGGCCGCAGTCGCCTCTCGCCGTCCCACTTCACACAACGAGATGTCATGCGCGTCGCATCTGATCGGCTCTACGCCAGTTTGCACTTAAGTAGATTGATAACGTCACGCCATTCGGTCCGACCTGCCAACGCAGAACTTTGCAAATGGTTCTGAACCTGTGCCGTCCACCGGGACGATGTCCCTCGCGCACCAGCGCATGGAACAACGACCGGTACTTGAAAGGGCGAAGAGCAAATGACGGCACCCAGGGTATGCTTCGGGTCAGTTCCGACCTGCGTGCGCAACCCGCAGCTCCGCCTTGCGATGAGAGAGCGATGCGGTTCGCATCACGCTGTGATTGTCCCGTACAATCGGTCGGTTACCCTTCCTCCTATCCGATTGAGCGTGTCGAACTTTGGTCCCGCTGCGGTGAGCGGCATATTCCTGGCCGTCGATCGGTGCGAAGTGCGCAGGATCTCTATCGAGATAGGGTCGGCCGATTCCAAATTCCTTGCCGTGTGCATCAATCCATTTCCAGAAGATTTCAGTGGAAGCCCATCGCTGGTCCTGTGTCGCGCCTTTGACGCTCACGACATCGGCCGCAAGCCCGTGGCCATAGCCGCCACGGGAGCTCCCGCCATGGTATGACCTGTCATTCGCCGCCTTCAGGCCGCTTGCGAGCGATTGACGGTAGTTATCGCGGAACGCGCTGGTTATCCCCGGCGACAGCCCGGCCTGCTCCGCCGCGTGAAGCGTATGAAAGAGCTTCAGCTTGAAGCTCCGATCCATGCCTCCGATTACGTAGTCCATCATCGGCATCCCGGCTTTTTCCGCCGCCTTCGCATCCTTCCAGGCGAAGTCCTCTTCATCAATCCTGGTAAAGCTCTTGGTAACAGTCACCGTTTTGCCCTTCTTCTTGACTGTCACTTTCCTTTGCTCGTGCACCTTGATGATCCCCTCCTTGGGCGTCCGCTGGTAGAGCGCCCACAGAAATCGATCGATGCAGCTGTCCACGGCCAGGCACTCGTCTGCAATTTCGATGGAACGCACAGCCTCTTTGGCGTCGTCTGTCACCGGATCAGACGGGCTCAGTGCGGCCATCTGCACGGGCCATGATTCGGGCAGCAGTAACTGCGAGGAATCGGGCAACGCGGCCTCGACGATCGATTTCGGCTCAGCCGACGCCGCCATGTTATCGGTCGCCGTCTCCCTAACCAACTCGGTGGTCGGCGGCACATCGGCGTTGACGACAGCCGCATTGGCGACAGCGGCGTTGCCCATTTCGGGTGCCGGCGGTGCAGCCGTGAGCTGGGCGTCGGCGATGGGAGATGGTGCGCGGCGATCCTCGATTGGCATTGCCCCGGCGTTCTCGATGCCGGCCGAACCGAAGTGGGAAGGCCAAGCGACGACCCAAGCTGCGAGAACAACCGTTCCGCACAACGCCGCCCCCACCGTCGCAAATCGCCGCGGATTCATGATCGGTCGCCTCCAAGGGCTCCACCTGAGCCATACTGAACAGCCAAGCATGCGACGGGATCGAGTTTTCGAGTCAAATGTGGACGCGCAATGGCGCAAACTGCAGGTCGCGTGTTTTTCCAAAAACTGTTGCCCCAAGGCAACGTGTCGCCGCCTGGCTGTTCGACGGAGAGCTAGCGGGTTGGCTCCTTAATGAGCTTGTCGACGTAGTATGCCATCATGATGCAAATCCGCTGTCACCGGCGTTTCGTCGTTCAACGCGGCCAGCCGGCCATCGATCGCCTCCACAACCCGGCGTGCAAAAGGGCCAAGATGCGCATAAGCGGCGATCAGGGCCACGGCGATCCGTGCAGAGGACGGATCCCTCTTGGCGCAATTCAGGAAGGTCCGCAAAATTGGATCATGCGCCCCTGGAATCGCCGTGACGACACTGCGCACAGTCTCCAATGCGCTTACCTTGGTCCGGATGTCGCCGGCGGGCACATCGCGGCGCTGGCTCGAGCGGTCGAGCATCGCCATCAGGCGGTCAAGGCGTTTCGCATAGGCAGCTGGTTGGTAGATGCTCTCCAGAACCAGCTTGTAGTCCATGAGGATGTCGCGCAGCGGCCTTATCGGATCGAAATTTATGCCCGCCGTGCATTGATCGCCGCCGACCGCCGGCCCGTGGTCATGATTGACATGCAGCCGACCTTCGCGGGCAAGCCGCCGTGTGAGCTGTGTATTGGGCAGGGCATAAAGCAGACCGACCATGCAGACCGGGATCGCTGCTTCCTCGATGAATTCGATCATGGCTTTCGCCATCGACGCCTTCTCGCTATCGAAGCCGACGATGAAGCCTGCGGTGACGAATATCCCGGCGCCGTAAATCTTGTGAATGCTCTCGGCAATATTCCGGCGGGTGTTCTGCTTCTTCTTCATCGCGACCAGGCTCGCGGGATCCGGACTTTCGATGCCCACGAAGACAGCGAAGAAGTTGGCCTCCGCCATCATTTCCAGGAGCGCGTCATCATCGGCCAGATTGACCGAAGCCTCGGTGGAAAATTCAAATGGATAGTCGTGCGCCCGCTGCCAGGCTATGAGCTCCGGAATGAAGCTCTTGATGGCCTTCTTGTTGCCGATGAAATTATCGTCGACGAAGTCGAGATGGCCGCGATAACCCATATCGTAGAGGACGTCGAGTTCGGCGAGCATCTGCGAGGTTGTCTTGGTACGCGGCACCCGTCCATAAAGCTCAATGATGTCGCAGAATTCGCAAGTGAATGGACAGCCGCGCGAATATTGCACCCCGAGATACATGTAGTGGCTGAAGTTGAGGAGATCGAAGCGGGGCACCGGCGTCTTGGTCACGTCAGCCTGGAATTTGGGCGCGGTAAACACGCCGGACCGCGCGCCGCACTCCCAGGAGGCTACGAATTCGTCAATAACCCCTTCCGCCTCACCGAGCACCTGGAAGTCGGCCGCACTGTAGATATGGGGGCTCGACGTGGCATCGGGGCCACCGACGACAACCGGCTTCCCGTGCGAGCGGCAAATGTCGATCAGCCGCAGCGTGTCGGCCTGCTGGGACAACATTCCGCCGGTGAAAACCACATCGGCCCAGGCAATATCCTCGCTCGTAACCGACTCGGTATTGCAGTCGATGAGGCGCGTCGTCCAGCTGGCAGGCAACATCGCGGCGACGGTGATCAACCCAAGCGGCGCCGCCGGACGGCGAACTCCCATAAGGGTGCACGATTCAGCAAAGCTCCAGAACGAGTCCGCGACGAAGAGCGGATAAAGCATAAGTACGTTGCAGGGTCGCGGCGCGTCCATTGTTCCTCCTGGCTTCCGGTCCACCTTAGCACATCGCACTCGGAAGGATACCGTTCGCTGCTCGAAACCC
>Ga0207693_10005447_pt1 | contig 10613 bp, 9 predicted proteins | sample LARL81metaG_FD_184347 | JGI IMG/M metagenome (GOLD analysis project Ga0207693, IMG submission 184347) | Corn, switchgrass and miscanthus rhizosphere microbial communities from Kellogg Biological Station, Michigan, USA - LAR L8-1 metaG... | ecosystem: Host-associated > Plants > Roots >... | reverse complement strand
TGCGCTCGTCGTGTTCGGCCATCTATGGCTCGCATTCGCCGGCGCGGCCCTGTGGGGTTTCGGGGCCAGCCTCGGATTCCCTGTCGGCATGTCGGCCGCGGCCGATGACCCCCGCCGGGCCGCGCTACGGCTCAGCGTGGTCTCCACCATCGGCTACGCCGCGTTCCTCGGCGGCCCGCCGCTGCTGGGTTTCCTCGGCGATCACTTCGGTGTCCTGGACGCCCTGACCGTCGTCGGCGCCATCTCGGTGCTGGCCGCCTTCGTCGCACCGGCCGCCAGGCCGACGGCGCGGAGTCCGCAATACCACAGGCCACCGGCCGCCGACGGGCAGGCACTCGGCCCGGCAACCCACGTACGAGGCGCTAGTGAACATGTCAGCTGACCGGAAGGTTACGGCCGTCGTGTTTGACGTCGGCGGGGTACTGCTCGACTGGAACCCCCGCCACCTGTACCGCAAGCTCATCCCCGACCCGGCGGAGATGGAGTCTTTCCTCAGCACCGTGTGCACCCCGGAGTGGCATGACGCTCACGATCGCGGGACGAACATGCAGGCGTCGTGCGCGGCCCTGGCCCGGCAGTGGCCGGCACACGCGGCGCTGACCATGGCGTGGTGCAAACGCAGCGAGGAAATGATCGGCGGCCCAATCCCCGACGGGGTGCGATTGCTGCGCCGGGTAATCGACAGCGGCCTGCCCTGCTATGCGCTGACAAACATGGAAGCCGAGACGTATCCCTTGCGCCGGACCCGGTACGACTTTCTTGGCTGGTTCGAGGGCACGGTCGTGTCGGGGTTGGAGGGGATCGCCAAGCCTGACCGCGAGATCTACGAGCTGCTGCTGGAGCGCTTCAGCCTCGACCCGGCTTCGACGCTATTTGTCGATGACAGTCCGGTCAACGTCGCCGGGGCGGCCCGGGCAGGGATGGACGCGGTTCTGTATACCGTCCCCGGTCCGGTCCTGTCCCGGCTGGGGCTGGCGGCCCAGTGAATACCGCGACGAGGCGGCGGGCGTTTCGGGGGCTGGTGCGGTGCGAGTAGCCGATTTATGGTGGCAGTCGGGTGATGAGGCAAGGAGGGTCAATGAAGACCAGGGCCGCGATCTTGCGCGGGGTAGGCCAGGATTTCGAGATCGCCGAGTTGGACCTGGATCCGCCGAAGGCGGGCGAGGTCCTCATCCGCTATGTGGCTGCCGGGCTTTGTCACTCTGATGAGCACCTGCGGCAGGGGGACCTCGCGCCGCGCTTCCCGATCGTGGGCGGGCATGAGGGCGCCGGGGTCATCGAGGAGGTCGGCGAGGGCGTTACGCGGCTCAAGCCGGGTGATCATGTGATCTGCTCGTTCCTGCCGGTCTGCGGTCACTGCCGGTGGTGCTCGACGGGCAAGTCGAACCTGTGCGACATGGGTGCCACCATCCTGGACGGCTCCCTGCCCGATGGCACCTACCGGTTCCACGCCGACGGCGAGGACTTCGGCGGCATGTGCATGCTGGGCACCTTCTCCGAGCGCGCCACCATATCCGAGAACTCCTGCATCAAGGTCGACCCGGACCTGCCGCTGGACAAGGTCGTCCTGATCGGCTGCGGGGTCCCCACCGGCTTCGGCTCGGCCGTCCACGCCGCCGCCACCGAGCCCGGCGACACGATCGCCATCTACGGGATCGGCGGGATCGGGATCAACGCCGTGCAGGGGGCCGCGCTCGCCGGGGCACGCAACGTGATCGCCATCGACCCGCTGGCGAACAAGCGGGAGATGGCCGAGCAGCTCGGCGCCACCCACAGCTGTGAGACCGCCGAGCAGGCGCAGGAGCTGATCACCGACCTGACCCGCGGGGTGGGTGCCGACAAGGCGATCGTCACCGTCGGTGTGGTGACCTCCGAGGTCGTCACGAGCGCCTTCCACGCGATCCGCAAGGGCGGCACGGTCGTGGTGACCGGGCTCGCCGATCCCGCGAAGAACACGATCGAGCTGCCCGGTGCCGTGCTGACCCTGTTCGAGAAGCGCATCCAGGGCAGCCTGTTCGGATCCGGCGACCCGTTCCACGACATCCCGCGCATGGTGGAGCTCTACCAGGCCGGTGATCTCAAACTGGATGAGCTGATCACCAGCACCTACACTCTCGACCAGATCAACCAGGGGTATCAGGACCTGCTGGACGGCAAGAACATCCGCGGGGTGATCCTGCACTCCGGCGCCTGAACGGAGACACCGTGGCAGCTGCCTCACCCGGCCAGCCGTCGCCCATCGTGGGACTGCACCGGGAACGCGAGGTGCTCGCGGTGGCCCTGGAGACCGGTCGGCACGTGGTGATCGTGGGACCACCCGGCACCGGCAAGTCAACCCTCCTGCGGGACATCGCGCGGCAGGCGGGCAGGGACGTGGTCTTCGTCGAGGGCAACGCCGAGCTGACCCCGGCGCGGCTGATCGGGCAGTACGACCCGTCCCAGGTCCTCGCCGAAGGCTACGTCCCCGCCAGCTTCAGCGACGGCCCGCTGCTGCGAGCCATGCGGGCCGGCGCGCTGCTGTACGTGGAGGAGTTCAACCGGATCCCGGAGGAGACGCTCAACGTCCTGATCACCGTCCTCGCCGAAAGCGAGATCACCGTGCCCAGGCTCGGCACGGTCCGGGCCGAGGAAGGGTTCCGGCTGGTCGCCGCCATGAACCCGTTCGACGCGATCGGCACGGCGCGGGTCAGCCAGGCCATCGCCGACCGGATCTGCCGGGTCGTGCTCGGGTACCAGGACGCCGCCGCCGAACGGCAGATCACCCGCATGGTCACCGGCACGAACGGCCAGGTCGTCGACTTCGCGGTGACGCTCACCCGGGCCACCCGCCAGCACCGCGATGTGCACATGGGCTCCTCGGTCCGCGGATCGATCGACCTGGTGCTGCTGCTGACCGGCCTGGCGCGGTTGCGCGGCGAGACCAGCCTGGCCCGGCCCACCGCCCGAGACGCCGCCTACGCCGCCCTGTCCGGGCGGATCCGGATCGCCGACGGCTGCGACCGGACCCCCGAGTCCGTGCTTGATGAGTTGCTGGCGGAACTGTGGCCGGCGGACACGCCGCAGCCCCGGCTCACCGATGGCCCGGGCGGCGCCGGTGACGGCGACGGCCCATCGGACGGCCAGGGAAAAGCTGACCGCCTGCCGCCGGCCGCGGCAGGCGACTTCTTCCAGCACCCGCGGCCCGCCCCGGCCCGCCGCCGGGACCGCGTGCGAAGCAGCGCCGGGCGTACCCTCAGCCGCACCGAGCTGGCCGCCATGTACCCGTCCTTCACCGCGGTGTCCCCCACCCTCGGCCAGCTCGATGAGGAGGCGTTCGCCCGGGCGCTGGCGGCCGGCCCGGAAGACGCGGCGACGCTCCTGGCCGATCTCAGCCACGCGACCGACCGTGAGCTGCGTGCCGCCGCGCACCGGCTGGCGGCGCGGGTCTTCTTCCGGCTGGGCCGGGCAGCCCGGCAGCCGTCCACGGGCGTCCAGCGGCTCGGCGCCGGGACCGCCGACGGCGATCTCGACCTGGAACGGACCATCGATCGCTGGTCCGGGCCGTGGCCGCCGGCCGCCGACGAGCTGGTGACCCGCGGCTGGCAGGCCCGCCGTCGCGCAATGTGCCTGCTAATCGACGCCAGCGGCTCGATGTCCGGGCTCGCGATCGCCATCGCGGCGGTCGCGGGAGCCAGCGTAGTCCTCGCCGCCGGCCGGCGACTGTCCCCCGCGATCCTCGTGTTCAGCCAGGACATCACGGTCCTGCAGGCGCAAGGTACTCACCGCCCGCCCGGTGAGCTCGTGACCGAGCTGGTGCAGCTGCGCGGTCACGGGGTGACGAACCTGGCCGGAGCATTGCGGGCCGCCAGCGCCCAGCTGGCGACCGCCCCCGCCGAGGAACGCGTTGCGCTGCTGCTGTCCGACTGCATGCCCACCACCGGCGGCGACCCGGCTCTGGCGCTGGGCGGCATCAGCCGACTGCACGTGCTGTGCCCGCTGCCCTCCGCCGAATCCGAGCTGGCCGCCGCCACCCTCGCCCGCCGCGGTGGCGGCATGAGCCTGCCGTTGCGGCGGCTCGCCGACGTGGCCCCCGCACTGACCCGCCTGCTCTCCTCAGAGACCCAAAGCCTCGCAAGCTAGATCGAGTGCTGCGAGCGAGGCTGAAGCTCTTCGGGGCCGTCGGAGGTTGATCGGCAATGCGCAATGTGCGTATAGACGGGTCGATGCCGAGCTTGTTAGTCAGGACGGTAGCTGTGCCAATTTCTGGCCAGCGAGCTTCTAGGGGAGGAAGCATGAGACCTAACCGGTTCGTACGGCTGGCGGTCGCGTTGCTCGCGCCGCTGCTGGTCGCTGGCGTGGTGGTGGCGCAGGCGGGAGTCGCCTTCGCCGGCACCGGGCACCACGGCCATGTTCTGTACGTCTCGGCGAGCGCCAAGCACTGGAACAGTGATCGATCCTGCCGTTCTGCCGCGTTCAAGACCATCCAGTCCGCGGTTAACGCCGCCCCGGCCGGGGGCACCGTCGTCGTCTGCCCGGGGACCTATCACGAACAGGTGGTCATCTCCAAGCCGCTGACCCTCACGGGTAAGCACGCGACCATCGATGAAACGGGCGTCACGCCGACATTCCAGGTCATGCTGCCGGTGCTCGGCCCGCAAACCATCTTCGCGGCTGTAGTCATGGAGAGTTCCGGGATCCACTTCACCGGGTTCAGGGTGCAGCACGCCCAGGGCGAGGGAATCCTCGCGGCGGGTCTGAACGGCCCCGTGTCCGGCATCGTGATCTCCCGGAATGCCGTGGTGCACAACGACCTTGGCGGGGGCGTCCCGCCGAAGTCCACGTACTTCTTGTGCGCCGCCCAGGGGGAAGTTCCCGGTGACTGCGGCGAGGGCGTTCATTTCGCGGGGGGCGTCGCTTACTCGGCGATCCGGGATAACTTCATCGCCGACAACTCCGGTGGTGTCCTGCTGACCGACGACGTCGGTCCCACGCACAACAACGTGGTCCAGGGCAACGTCGTCACCGACAACGTCGCGGACTGCGGGATCACGGTCCCGGGGCACAACCCCAACGCGCTTAACTCGTCCGGCGTTCCGCAGCCCTCGGTCGCTGGTGTCTACCGCAACGCCATCCTGGGCAACGTGGTGACCGGCAACGGAGTGAAGGGCTTCGGTGCGGGCGTGCTATTCGCCACTCCCACTCCCGGTACCGCCTCGTACGACAACCTGGTCCAAGGCAACTACATCGCCGGCAACGGACTGGCCGGCGTGACGATGCACGCCCACGGCCCCGCATCACACGAGGACCTGAACGGCAACGTGATCGTCCGTAACTCCATCGGCAAGAACAACCTCCTCGGGGACCCGCTCGACGGGCCGCCCGGGCCTGTCACCAAGACGACCGGTGTGCTCGTGTTCTCTGGCGGAACTCCGGTCAGTGTGACGATCGCGCATAACCACATATTCAACAACTTCTTCGGCATCTGGCTCAGCACGCCGGTGACGGCATTCGGGCTGAGGACCAACACGTTCAACCACGTAATCATCCGCATCTCCGCGGGGCACTGATCGGCCCCGGACATGGTGGCGGGCCTAGTCAGCGCCCGTCACCATGTCCGCGCGTCGGTGCGATTAGTCGCACGGGATCATAAATCACCCCTTGACGGAACCCTGACGCGAGCGGCATCGTCTATACGCAATGCGTACTTAGTGCCGGGATTCCGGGGGGATGGCCATGTACGTACCACTGTCCGGCTTGAGGCACGCCGTGCGACTGGTCGACGGGCTCACCGAGCTCGACGATCCTGAGGGCTTCGCCAGACTCGCGCTCCCGGGCCTGGCCCGGCTGGTTGGCTGCGACAGCCTGAGCTTCACGGTGCTTGGCGCCGAGGCGGGCCAGGTGAGCGTCACCCGCTATCCCGATGACATCTCATCGCACGGCAGCGTGGCGGCGTTCGCCGCCTACGTCCATGAGCATCCCCTAGCGAACTACCATCGGGAAACCGGTGACGCGCGCCCGGTCATGATCAGCGACTTCCTCAGCCGCCAGGGCTTCCACCGCCTGAACCTGTACGGCGAGTACTTCCGCTGGATCCCGGTGGAGTACCAGATCGCGTTCGGGCTCCCGGCCGCGGGTTCGGAGACCATCGGCATCGCGCTCAACCGTGCCGGGAGTGACTTTACGGAGGATGAGCGAGCTCTCCTGAGCGTTATTCGCGTCCCGCTGATGACGGCACTAGAGCGCGCCCGCCAACGCCAGCGCGCCAGGGAAGGCCTGGCGACGGCGACCTCCGGTGCGGTCGCCGGTCTCGCCGACCTCACCGACGGGGAGATGCGGGTCTTGCGTCTCGCCGCGCTCGGGCGTACTAACAGTGCCATCGCTCGCGCGCTCGACGTCAGTCCGCGCACGGTCGCCAAGCATCTTGAACACATTTACCGCAAACTCGACGTGACCAGCCGGACATCGGCGGTCTTCGCGGCGCTGACCGGCCGTTCGTAACGATGCCATCCCGGCGACACACGACCACCCGCCGCGCGCCCGAGCCTGGGATCAGCTGAGCGGTGCCGAGACACCACGCGTCCGTTCGGGAGAATAAAAGGCATTAGTCCGAACGGACGCGTGGCTTCGCGCCAAGCCCAGCCTGGCTCTCAGCGCAGTTTCAGCGCCGCTCTAGACACCTTCGGCGACTGTGAACAGGCTGAGCCTGGGCGCGGCAGCCAGGATCGAGCCCAGCCCCGAGGCACCCTCGGCGCTGGCCCGCCATGCACGGTAGGCCCGGTCATGCTCGATCGATTCCCACTTCTCATACAGGACCACGTGTGCCGGGTCGTCGCTGTCGACCAGGACCGTGACATCCAGGCAGCCGGGGAACGCGCGGGTATCGGTGAGCGTCGCGTGGATGACCTTGTGCGCGGTTTCCAGCGAATCGGCCCTGAGCTGCAGATCGAGAATTGCGGTTATCGCCACGGACACAACCCTCCCGCAGTGCGGCACCCGGGTGAATGTGCCAGGTCTCAGTAAAACGCCGCCGCGGTAGTCACCTGACGACACCCGTCGCCCGCCGGCGGGCAGGGACCGAGTCCGTGTCTCAGGCCGGCAGGCTGATGGCCCGCCAGCAGGCGGCGGCGATCTCGTTGAGCTGGTTCGCGGTCAGCTCGGTTCCGCCGGCCGCGAGCCGCACGGCCGGGCTCAGTCCGAGCTCGTAGATCACCTCCAGCGGCAGCGGCAGCAGCAGGTCGGCGGCACCGGGCGTCGCCGCCTGCGCCACCAGCGGGTCGGCGCCGGCGATCGCCGCCTGGTGCGCGGCGCTGCGGTAAGGCGAGTGGTCGACCTGCAGCAGGAAACGGGCGTGATCGGGGTTAGCCTTGAGATGACGGTAGGCGGCCAGCCAGATGCCGCAAAACTGCGCGGCTGGCTGCGCTGCCGCGTCGAGGTCTGCCATAGCGGCCGCGGCGAGCTGCGCCTTCGTCTCGCGGTAGGCGGCGAGCACCAGTTCATCCTTGGACGCGTAATGCGTATAGGCGGTGCCGGTCGCCACGCCGGCCTCGCTGGCGACGGCGCTCATCGAGGCGCCGTGAAAGCCGTTGCGCGCGACGAGCGTGCGCAGCGCGCCGCGCACCGCGGCGGCGCGGTTCATGGGCGGGATCGTCATGCCGCCGCTGCGGCGCGCACGTCGATCGCGATTCCGGTCTCGCGCTCGGAGACCTCCCACAGCGCGGCGATCGCCTTGTCCATGCCGAGCGTGCGCACGACCGGCTTGCGCACCGGCGGCCCGCTGTTGACGAACCGCGGGCCGTAGAACTCGCCGCCCTTGGCGGCCGGGTCAGTCGCCGCCCGCAGCTGCGACAGCGCGCCGTCGGCCGCGGACATCCCGGTGCGGCGGGCGGCGAAGAGGAAGAACCGCTGGCTCGCGCCGCCGCCGGTCTCTCGCACGCTGACCGCCTGCAGGTCGGTATTCGACAGCCCCGGATGCGCGATCAGGCTGGCCGTGCCCGCGCCGGCCCTCGCCAGCTCGCGCTGAAGCCCAAGGCCGAAGTGGAAGTTCGCGAGCTTAGCCTGGCCGTAGGCGCGCCACGGCCGGTAGCGGCCGTGCAAGTGCGGGTTGGCCGGGTCGACGGCACGACCCATGTGATGGGCCGTGCTGGTCACGGTCACGATCCGGGAGCCGGGTGCGCGCAGCAGCGCAGGAAGCAGCAGCGCGGTCAGCGACCAGTGCCCCAGATGATCCACGCCGAACTGCATCTCGAAACCGTCAACGGTCTTGGCCTCGGGGATCCCCATTACCCCGGCATTGTTGATGAGCAGGTCGATGCTCTCGTGCGCGGCCATGATCTGCCTGGCCGCGGCGCGCACCGACGCCTGCGAAGCCAGGTCCAATGCCACCAGCTCAAGCGCGGCATCCGGCGCGGTGGTGCGGATCTCCTCGACCGCGGCCGCCGCCTTCTCCTGGCTGCGCACTGCCATCACGACATGCGCGCCCTTCGCCGCCAGCTGCCGCGCGGTCTCCAGCCCGAGCCCGCCGTTCGCCCCGGTCACGACCGCCGTGCGGCCGTGCTGGCCGGGGATGTCCGCGGCGCTCCAGCTCACGACGACCTCCATGAGTGAATGTTCATTCGGGCATTCCGACGGTACCACGGACCCCGCGGCAACCTCGGAGTGTCTGCCGCCGCAGCCGGGTTACTATCGCCCGATGAGCGATGAGCTGTTCGTTCCGGAAGACTTCGCGGTACCCGACGGGCTCATAGCCGGGGAATTCCGGCTGGTCCCGCTCGGGCCGCAGCACAACGAGGCCGATTACGCCGCCTGGACGGGCAGCATGGACCATATCCGGGCGACGCCGGGGTTCCTGGACGGCAGCTGGCCGCACGAGATGTCGCTGAGTGACAATCTGCGCGACCTGGAGCGGCACGCACAAGACTTCGCTGAGCGCCGCGGGTTCACCTACACGGTGCTCCGCGCCGGCACCGGGGACGTTATCGGCTGCGTGTACATCTACCCGGCCAGCGGCCATGACCCTGGGGACGGCGCCGAGAGCCGGCGGCACGCTTCCGTCCGATCCTGGGTTCGCGCCGACTGCGCCGCGCTCGACCCGGTCCTTCACGACGCGGTCCTCGCGTGGGTGGAACGCGACTGGCCATTTGATTCGATCCAGTACGCTCCGCGGACCTGACCCGCGCCCGCCGCCGGTGGATCAAGTCGGCCGGGAGGCAAACGTTTGCAGCAATCCGGTCTTGTGGCTAGTCCTGCGGCCTCCGCGCTCCCAGTGATGCTGAAAACCGGCTCCGCGGCCCGGCTGGCACCCTGGTTTCGGTCCCAGAACGTGTGCATGGCATCCTCGGGCCTTCGGATCGCGTCGTTTGGGGCGGTCGAATGTGACGTTCACCACGCCATATGCGCGTTATGCAATCCTTTGCAGCGTTTCACGGTAGCCTCTATCGGGTCAGAGCAACGTGACCGGACGCGGGTAACCGGGACTTTCCGCCCAGGGGTCGCCCGGCGAGAGGCTTATCCATGGCATTGCTTTCCCCAAAGGTGATCGCCCAGGTCAGCGGCCGTTCCGCCGGCAAGCTCGGGGAGATGTCCTGGGAGTGGATCATGCGCGCTGACGGCCAGGTGTTCTACCGGCTCACCGAGGTTAACGGCCGGCGGGAACGGAATCCGTGGACCCTGGCGACCCGGCTGCCAGCGGCCGAGCTGCAAGCAATCCGCGGGGGCAAGACCAAGGCCACCGAAGTGCTGGACGTCATCGTCCGCCAGCACGGGCACCGCGCTGAGTCAGGCGCCCGTGGCGAAAATCGGTTACCGGGCCCTGGCCGGGTCACGGCGGCGGCCGGCGCGCGTCACACCCCAACTCCCCGCTGTCCAAACTCGGCGCCGGGGCCGCCGGGCAGCGAGACGCGGGCAGCCGCGCAGTCGCACGCGGTAAACCCGGCGACAATCGGGTGATCATGCAGCGATAATGGCCGGCGTGGAGGAGGTCGAGGTCGTCGTCGCCCATAACGAGCGCGCGACCCTGCGCGTCGGTGACGTGTTCCTGAAGATCGACGCTGATCAGACGCGCACCGACGTCGAGGTCGAGGCGATGGCCATAGCGCCGGTCCCGACCCCGCAGGTCCTGTGGCGGAAGCCGCCCGTGCTCGCGCTCGCCGCCCTGCCCGGGACGGCACTCGGCCGCCTCGGCGAGCAGTCGACCGCGTCGCCGGCGGCGTGGGCCGCGGCGGGCACGGCCGCACGGATGCTGCACGACGCGCCGCTGCCGCCATGGCCCGGCCGGAGCCTCGGCGAGATCGCATCGGAGCTCGACGGCGAATGCGACTGGCTTGTCACGAACGGCGTTCTTCCCGCCGACGTGGTCACGCGTAACCGCCAGGTTGCCGAGGCTGCGCTCCGGCCGTGGACACCGGTGTTCACGCACGGCGACCTGCAGGTCACCCACGTGTTCGTCGACGGTGACGAGATCACCGGCGTGGTCGACTGGTCCGAGGCGGGCCAGGGCGATGCCCTGTACGACCTCGCCATCCTGACGCTCGGACACGAGGAGCACCTTGGCGACGTCGTCGCCGGCTACGGCACCGACGTCGACCTCGACGTGATCCGCGCGTGGTGGTCGCTGCGAAGCCTGCAGGCGGCCCGCT
>Ga0207693_10005446_pt1 | contig 10613 bp, 9 predicted proteins | sample LARL81metaG_FD_184347 | JGI IMG/M metagenome (GOLD analysis project Ga0207693, IMG submission 184347) | Corn, switchgrass and miscanthus rhizosphere microbial communities from Kellogg Biological Station, Michigan, USA - LAR L8-1 metaG... | ecosystem: Host-associated > Plants > Roots >... | reverse complement strand
AAGGCACCGTCGGGGACGCGAGGTGCACAAGCAGGGCAGTGAGCGCGAAGAGGGAAGCCACGACGAGGAAATCGGCAAGGGCGAACCCCCGTTTTGATGACTCGTTCGAGGGTCGCTCGATCGAGTTAGGGCCTCTTTGGAAAGAAAACTTGCGCGGCTCGCGCAGGTGGTGAGGGTGATCCACGACGCGGCTACCCGGGCTGAACGGGTTGCTCGAGCAGGCTCTCGATCAGCAGGGTCGCCACCTCGACCGAGTCCGCAAGCCGCTGCTCGTCGACCAGCTCGAGCCGCTCGGTCGGCAGGTGGTACTCGTCGTAGCCGAAGTGCGAGACGGTGGCGGCCGGGATTCCCTTTTCATGGAAGGGAAAGGCGTCGACCCCAGGCCCGGCCGGGCCGATGTTCAGGTCGTAGCGCTCGCCTAGGCCGAGCTCGCCGGCGAAGCCCTCGAGCCGGTCGGCGAGCGCTTTCGGCGAAGCCATCAGCTCGAGCCGGTCTCCGTGGGCGATGCAGTCCAGGTTGACACAGGCCTTGATTCGCCCGAGCTCCCCGGTGACCTCCGAGTCGAAGATCCACGAGCGCGAGCCGATGCAGCCGATCTCCTCGGCGGCAAAGGCGATGAAGATCAGCGAGCGCATGTGTCCGTGGCCGGCGAGGTTTTCGGCGATTCGGCGCACGCCCTCGACGCCGGTCGCATTGTCGATGACGCCCGGGCCCCGCCAGACGGAGTCGTAGTGGGCCGAGACGACGATCGCCTCCTCGCTCTGACCGCGCAGCTCGGCGACGACGTTGCGTTCCGTCAGGCCGGGGACGAAATGCCCACCCACGCGCACGCGTGCGAGAACGCCTTCTCGCTCGCGCAGCCGGGCCGCGTCCTCGCCGGAGATGAAGACCGCGGGCCCGACCGCGATCTGACGGGCCCCGGTCAGGAACGGGATCGCTGGGCCGCCGAACGGGGTCATCAGTAGGCGCGCGAGCTCACGGCCGTCCTCGTCCTCGACCGCGAAGACGTCCGCCTCGGGGAAGAAGCCGCCGATCGAGTGGGTTCCGACCCTGCGCACGCGGCCCTCGACGGTGCCGTCGGTCGGGTTCGAGTAGATGCAGGGGCCGGCGTCCCAGCGCTCGCCGTCGATTTCGAGCTGAGGCTCCTCGGCCTCGTAGCCGACGAGGCCGAACTCGTGAAAACGAGGCTCGAGCCCGGCGTCGCGAAAGGCGTCGGCGACCGCCTCAGCCGCGCGGCCCGCCGCCGGCGTGCCGGCCTGGCGGACGCCGATCTCGACGCCGAGCGTCTCGACCAGGTTCACGCGGCGAGTGTAGTGCGACCAAGCAGCGCGCTGGCAACTAACATCGCGATCCAGAACCCGTCCCATAAATATCCACAAAACTCTGCGGGAGGTCGAGTAAATGCGTCCGCGTTCCCTGTTCCAGTTCCTGGCCCTCTTCGGGGCGGCCGCACTCGTCCTCACCGCCTGCGGCGGCAGCAACAAGAAGTCGAGTTCCCCGTCGTCCGGCAACGCCGGTGGCACGCTCGTGACGGTCGCCAAGGCTGCCCCCTCCGGATCGCCGGATCCGCAGATCGACTACACGCTGCAGGAGTGGCAGCTGCTGATCCTGACCCACGACGGGCTCGTGGGGTTCAAGCGCGCCGCCGGAACCGAGGGAACCAAGATCGTTGCCGACCTGGCGACCACGGTCCCGAAGCCGACGGACGGGGGCAAGACCTACACCTTCACGCTCCGCAAGGGAATCAAGTTCTCGAACGGCAAGACGCTGAAGGCGAGCGACGTCAAGTACACGTTCGAGCGCCTGTTCAAGATCGGCCAGAGCCCGAACGCAGGCACCTGGTACAACGTCATCGTCGGCGGCGACGCGTGCGTCAAGACGCCGAAGAGCTGCAATCTCGACCAGGGCGTTATCGTCGATGACGCGTCCGGCAAAGTCACGTTCCACCTCACGAAGAGCGATCCGGAGTTCCTCGACCAGCTCTCCGTGCCCTTCGCATTCATCCTCCCGACCGGCACGCCGAACACCGAAGTCAAGATCCCGCCGCCGGGCACCGGTCCGTACAAGTGGGTGGAGTACAACCCGAACAAAGAGCTCAAGCTCGTCCGCAACCCCAACTTCAAGGAATGGTCGAAGGACGCGCAGCCGGCCGGCAACCCCGACGTGATCGTGCAGAAGTTCGGCCTCTCCGCCGAGGCGCAGGTCACCCAGGTTGAGAACGGCCAGGCCGACTGGATGTTCGACCCGCCGCCGGCCGACCGGTTGAACGAGATGTCGACGAAGTTCGCGGACCAGGTCCACGTCAACCCGTTGACGGCCATTTATTACTACGCGTTTGGCGTCAACACGCCGCCCTTCAACAACCTGAAGGCGCGTCAGGCGGTCAACTTCGCCGTCGACCGCAACGCGCTCGTGAAAATCTACGGCGGGCCGAACCTCGCGGTGCCGACGTGCCAGATCCTGCCTCCGAACTTCCCCGGCTACAAGCCGTACTGCCCGTACACGAAGAACCCTGGGAGCGGCAAGTGGACGGCGCCCGATCTGACCAAGGCGAAGCAGTTGGTCGCCGCGTCGGGAACGAAGGGCGCCGCCGTCAAGGTCAACACGGACACGACGGACGTGAACAAGGCGACCGGCCTCTACTTCGTCGACCTGCTCAACTCAATCGGCTACAAGGCTCAGTTGCAGGCCCTCGCGCCTGACATCCAGTACCCGTACTGCCAGAACTCCAAGAACAAGATCCAGTTCTGCTACTCGAGCTGGTATCAGGACTACCCTGCGGCCTCGGATTTCCTCGACATCCTGCTCGGCTGCAACTCGATCCATCCGAATTCGGACTCCAGTCCGAACATCGCGCAGTTCTGCAGCAAGCCGATCCAGGCGAAGATGGATCAGGCGGCTGTGCAGGCGGTCACCGACCCCACTACGTCGAACGAGACGTGGGCCAGCGTCGACAAGGCTGTCACCGACCAGGCGCCCTGGGTGTCGATGTACAACCCGAAGCTCATCGACTTCCTCAGCAAGCGCGTGAAGGGCTACCAGTTCAGCCCGCAGTGGTACTTCCTGCTCGGGCAGGCTTCTGTGAAGTAAGGCAGCCAGAGCAGGGGGCCGCATGGCCGTTTTCGAACCTGAAGCCGAAGGGATCGTCCTCGACGTCGAGGAAACCGGCGGCGATATCGTCGGGCGAAGCCCCTGGGCGCTCGCGGGGCGTCGGTTCCTGCGGAACAAGCTCGCGCTTGCGGCGCTGGGGCTCTTCATCCTGATCGTCGCCGTCAGCCTCTCGGCTCCGCTTTACGCGAAGCACGTCGCCAAGACCGATCCATTCAAGTCGAACGTCACGGGGACGGTTACGATCGACGGGAAGACGATTGACGTGATCCAGGAGGGCACCGGCAAGCTCGGGCTGGGTGAGACGCCCATCGGGCCGACCTGGAAGTCGCAGTACTTCATCGGCGCCGATGGTCAGGGTCGCGACGTGGCGGCGCGTGTGCTCTACGGCGGTCGCGCTTCGCTCTTCATCGGCTTCGGCTCGGCGCTGCTCGCATGCCTACTTGCACTGGTGCTGGCGCTCGTCGCGGGCTACTTCGCCGGCGCCACCGACCTGGTCATCTCGCGATTGATGGACTTGATCTGGGCGTTCCCCCTGTACCTGCTGGCGATCTCGCTGGCGACGGTGCTGCTTGCGCGCCCGACGGACAAGCCGCTGAAGATCGGGCCCGTAACCCTGACGGCGGGCAGCCTCTGGATCCCGCTGGTGATCATCGGGCTCGTCTACGTGCCCTACGTCTTCCGTCCCATCCGAGGGCAGGTCTTGTCCCTGCGCGAGAAGGAGTTCGTCGAGGCCGCGGTCGCCCAGGGGGCGGGGAGCTTCCGGCTGGTGTTCCGCGAGATCCTCCCGAACGTGATCTCGACCGTAGTCGTGCTTCTGCCGCTGATGATCGCGACGACGATCCTGACCGAGTCGGCTCTGTCCTACCTCTCGATCGGCGTCCAAGCGCCGAAGGCGAGCTGGGGGACGATCATCGAGGACGGCCAGGGACTGCTCTACACACGTCCGTGGGTCGCGATCGCGCCCGGAATCATGATCGTGCTGACCGTGCTCGCGCTGAACGTCTTGGGCGACGGCTTGCGAGACGCGCTCGACCCGCGCTCGAAGGTGAGGATGAAGTAGCGGTGGTGACCTTCCTCGTCCGCCGGCTGCTCGGCCTCATCGCGGTGATGTTCGCTCTCACCGTGCTCGTCTTCTTGATCTTCTTCGAGACCCCGGGTGTCGACCCGGCGGTCTTGATGGCTGGCCGGCATCCGGATCCGCAGACGATCAAGAACATCAAGCACGAGTTCGGCCTCGACCGGTCGCTGCCCGTCCAGTACGGGCTGATGATGAAGCACCTGTTTGTCACCCGGGACCTGATCTCGTACGGGACGCGGACGAAGGTGATCCCAGAGATCATCAGCGCCACTCCGGTGACGCTCTCGCTCGTCATCGGCGCGGCCGTCATCTGGGTCGTCTTCTCGATCGTGCTCGGGCTCGCGGCAGCTGTCTTACGCGGGACGATTTGGGATCCGCTCCTGATGGTGCTCGCCCTGATCGGCATCTCGGTGCCGGTGTTCTGGCTCGGGGAGATCGTCAACCTATTCACCCAAAGCCGTTGGCACGGCTTCTTCCTGTTCAGCTGGGTGCCGCCGCTCGGCTACACGCCGCTGACGCAGGATCCCCTCAAGTGGTTCGAGGGGCTCGTGTTCCCGTGGCTGACGCTGTCCGTCCTCTACGTCGGCTTCTACGCGCGGGTGCTACGGGCGAACCTGATCGAAACCGGGAGCGAAGACTACGTGCGCACCGCTCGGGCGAAGGGAATCTCGGAACGTCGCGTGCTTGTCCGCCACAACCTGCGGACTTCGATGATCACCTTCGTGAGCCTCTTTGGCCTCGACTTCGGGATCCTCGTCGCCGGCGGTGCGCTGCTGACCGAGGTCGTCTTCGCATTGCCGGGCGTCGGCTTGCTGACCTACAACTCGCTGACGTCGCTCGACCTGCCAGTGATCATGGCGACCGTGATCTACGGCGCCTTCTTCATCTCGCTGGCGAGCGCCCTGGTCGATCTCCTCTACGCCTGGCTCGATCCGCGGGTGAGACCCACCTAGATGGCTGAGCCGCTGCTCGACGTGAAGGACCTGAAGGTTTCGTTCCGTACCGAGGATGGGCTCGTCCGCGCCGTGGACGGGATTACGTTCTCGGTCGACGAGGGCGAGGTGGTCGGCATCGTCGGCGAGTCCGGCTCCGGCAAGAGCGTCACGATGATGTCGGTGATGCGGCTGATCAACGATCCCAACGCGATCTACGAGGGCGAGATCCTCTACAAGGGCCGTAACCTGATGGGGGTCTCACAGGACGCGATGCGGCAAGTGCGCGGCGAGGAGATCGCGATGATCTTCCAGGACCCGATGACGTCGCTGAACCCGGTCTACACGGTCGGCTGGCAGATCGAGGAACAGCTGAACGAGCACAACGATCTGAACAAGGGCCAGGCGCGGCAGCGGGCTATCGCGCTGCTCACTCAGGTCGGGATCCCGAAGCCCGAGCAGCGGATCGACGACTATCCGCATCAGTTCTCGGGCGGAATGCGACAGCGCGTGATGATCGCGCTCGCGCTCTCGTGCAACCCGGACTTGCTGATCGCCGACGAGCCGACGACCGCGCTCGACGTAACGATCCAGGCTCAGATTCTCGAGCTGATCAAGAACCTGAAGCAAGAGTTCGGATCGGCTGTCGTGCTGATCACCCACGACCTCGGCGTCGTCGCGGACGTCGCCGACCGGATTCTGGTCATGTACGCGGGTCGGATCGTCGAGGAGGGCAACAAGGAGCAGATCTTCTACGACCCGCAGCACCCCTACACCTGGGGGCTGCTCGGGTCGATCGCCCGCCTCGACAGGCCGCGGGCGCGCAGGCTGACGGCAATCGCCGGCCAGCCGCCATCACTGATCAACCGACCGCAGGGGTGCAGCTTCCGGCCGCGGTGTCCCCAGGCCTTTGACCGCTGCCGCGCCGAGGATCCGCAGCTGACGACAAAGGTCGGAGACGGGCACCTGGATGCCTGTCATCTCTCGATCGAGGACAAGCGGGAGCGACGCGACAGGACGATCAACCCCGAGCTGGCGGAGACGGCATGAGTTCACAGAACGGCAAGGCGCCGACTTGGCGGCGCCGCCTGGAGGCCGTGCGGGCTTTGCCTGTGCGGCCGGCTAATCCCGGCTTAGTCGACCGGGGCGTCTCTTAAATGGCTACCGCGGCGGGTCCATTGCTTCAGGCCGAGCACGTGGTCAAATACTTCCCGATCAAGCGGGGGATCCTGTTCCAGCGCGAGGTCGCGCGGGTGCATGCTGTCGACGACGTCTCCCTCGAGGTTCAACAGGGCGAGACACTTGGCCTGGTCGGAGAATCCGGCTGCGGCAAGTCGACCCTCGGCCGCGCCTTCGTCCGCCTCTTCCCGCTGACTGACGGCCGCATCGTCTTCGACGGGCAGGACATCTCGACGCTATCCCGCCGCGGCATGCGCCCCATGCGGCGCGAGCTGCAGATCATCTTCCAGGACCCCTATGCCTCGCTCAACCCGCGGCAGCGGGTTGGGCAGATCGTCGGCACGCCGCTGGCGATCCACGGCATGGGCGACCGGCGAGAGCGCAAGCGGCAGGTGCAGGAGCTGCTGCAGAAGGTCGGGCTTTCGCCGGAGCACTACAACCGCTTCCCGCACGAGTTCTCCGGCGGCCAGCGGCAGCGCATCGGGGTCGCCCGGGCTCTGGCGCTGCGGCCCAAGCTCGTGATCGCGGACGAGCCCGTGTCGGCGCTCGACGTCTCGATCCAGGCACAGGTGATCAACCTCCTTGCCGACCTCCAGGAGGATTTCGAGCTCACGTACGTCTTCATCGCCCACGATCTCGGGGTCGTCCGCCACGTCTCGGACCGGATCGCGGTCATGTACCTCGGCAAGATCGTCGAGCTCTCGCCCGCCGAGGAGCTGTACGAGCGGCCGATCATGCCGTACACGGAGGCCTTGCTCTCCGCGGTTCCGATCCCGGATCCGCGCGAGTCGGCGGCCCGGGAGCGCATCGTCCTCGAGGGTGACGTCCCCTCGCCGGTCAACCCGCCTTCCGGCTGCAGGTTCCACCCGCGCTGCCGCTACGCGACCGACGTGTGCACGCAGCTCGAACCGCCGCTCGTGGACTACGGCAACGGGCACCTGGCGGCCTGTCACCACCCGCTGAACGTGGACAAGGAGACGTTGGCGCGCGCCACCGTCGACGAGCGGCGAACACCTGCCGAGGCAGACGAGTCGGCGAAACCGACTGAGCCCGCACAGCGGGCCCGCTGACTCGGGCATCATCCCGACGCATGAAGGTCGGGATCGTCGTCCCGTACTCGTGGTCGTTCTGGGGCGGTGTTCCGGAACACGCGGACCACCAGGCCCGGGCTCTCGAGAAGCTCGGCGTCGACACGCGGACCGTAATCGGCCACGACCCTCCGGGGTGGCTGACGAAGTACCTCCATCCGCGCGAGGGCCGGCACGAGCCGCCGCCCGCTCACGTGATCCCGGTCGGGCGCTCGGTGATCGTGCCGGCGAACGGCGCTCTGCCCAACATCGTCCTCAGCCCGAGTGCGATCTTCAGGATCAAGCGTGTGCTCGAGCGGGAACGCTTCGACGTCCTGCACGTGCACGAGCCGATGACGCCGGCGATCGCTGTCGCTGCGCTCTCGTTCGCGCGCGTGCCGCTCGTCGCAACCTTCCACGCTTCGGGGGAGCTCGCCTGGATGAAGGTCGCCACTCCGGTTTGGGGGTTTCTCGCGGAGCGGCTGGACCACCGGATCGCGGTCTCGCCGGACGCAGCGACCACCGTTCAGAAGTACCTGCCCGGCGAGTACGAGGTGATTCCGAACGGCGTCGCGATGCCCGAGGTTGCCGACCCCGGCGAACGCGAGAACAGGATCGTCTTCGTCGGCCGCCACGAGCCGCGCAAGGGGTTACAGGTGCTGCTCCGCGCGTGGCCCGAGATCAGGCGTCAGACCGGCGCGCGACTTCGCGTGGTCGGCGCCGACCCGCTCCAGGTTCGCCTGTTGTTGACGCGCCACCGGATCCCGGACGACGGTATCGACGCGCTCGGGTTCGTCTCGGAGGGAGAGCGGACAGACGAGTTGCTGAAGGCCAAGGCCTTCGTTGCGCCTTCGCTCGGTGGCGAAAGCTTCGGCATGGTGCTAACGGAAGCGTTCGCCTGCGCGACCCCGGTCGTCGCCTCCGACATTCCGGGATATCGTGACGTGATGACGGCGGAGACCGGCGTGCTCGTGCCTCCCGACGATCCGCGCGCCCTCGCTCGAGCGATCGTGGGCCTGCTCGCGGACGAGCCGCGAAGGCTCCAGCTCGGGGCAGGCGCCCGCCGCCGGGCCCGGGCGTACTCGTGGGACGACATCGGCCGCCGCCTGCTCGCGATCTATGAGCTTGTCACCGGGGAGTCGCCCGCGACGCTCGCGGCGGCCGGGTGACCTTCACCTCGCTCGCGCGTAACCCCTGGCTGCGGGTTGCCTTCGTTCTCGCCCTGGCGGCCGGAGTCGCGGTGTTGTTTTGGTGGCGGGGCCCGGACTGGGGGCAGGTCGGAAACGCGTTCACGATCGTCCGCTGGGAGTGGGTAGTTGTGGCGGTCGGTCTCAACCTCCTCTCGGTCCTGCTTCGTGCGGTTGCCTGGAAGATCGTCATCGACCAGGCGCTGGCGAAGCCGCACCCGCGCTTCATGCTCGTTTTCTCGGCGTTCTCGATCGGGCTGTTTGCGAACGCGGTGCTGCCGGGACGGATCGGCGAGCTCGCGCGCGTGGGCGTCTTGACTCGCAAGCTGCCGGGACGGAAAGGCGCCTGGGCTGCGCTGATCGGGACGGTGTTCGCCCACCGGCTCTTCGATCTCATTCCGGCGCTCCTGCTCGTGACCTATGCGCTACTGACCGCGAAGGTGCCGCACTGGGCTTACACGAGCCTCGAGATCGTGCTGGGCGTCGGCTTTGCCTTGTTCGCCTTCGGTCTCGCCAGCGCGCGGCGGCACAGTCGCCCGGTCCTCGATGAGCTCGGGCGGGTCAGGCGCCTGCTCGCAATGGCTGGTCAGGGTCTCAGCGTGCTGCACTCGCCGCTGCCTGCGGTGGGTGCCGCGTTCTTCCAGTGCCTCGGCTGGTTCTGTCAGCTGCTCGCGGTCTTCTTCGCCATGCGTGCCTTCCACATCTACGAAGGCCTTCCGGCCGCGGCTCTCGTCCTCGTCCTCGTGAACGTCGCGACGATCTTCCCGCTCTGGCCTGGCAACATTGGACTCGTCCAGGCGGCGGTCGCGTTGCCGCTGATCGCGTACGGGGTCCCCAAGGCACTGGGGATCGCGTTCGGCTTCGGCCTGCAGGCGATCGAGGCGTCCGTGGGCGTGGGGGTCGGGATGATCTTCCTCGCGCGCGAGGGCCTCTCGTTCGCAATGCTCCGCGTCATGCCCGGCGCGGAGGCGGTGGAGATGCCCGAGGAACAGACGCGGGCGGCGGAATCCCGTGAGCGCGCTCGCATCACCGGCTAGCCTCAAAGGTGTTCTCTCCGCTCGAGACGCGGCGGCGTCCTTGGCCGAGGGCTTTCGCAGGGGCGGGGCGGAGGTGAAGGAGCTGCCGATTGCCGACGGCGGCGAGGGAACGGCCGAGGTGCTCGGCGCGCGCGTTCGAGTGCGTGTGCGCGTCAGCGATGCCTTCGGTCGCCAGCGCGAGGCGCCGATTCGCGCCCTGCCGGACGGGACGGCGGTGGTCGAGGCAGCGGAGGCAATCCCCCTCGACCCGCTGCGCCTCGATCCGCTGGCTGCTTCCAGCCGCGGTCTCGGCGAGCTGATCGCCGAGGTCGAAGCGGAGCGCTTGCTCATCTGCCTCGGAGGCACGGCGAACGTGGACGGAGGCGCCGGCCTGCGCGAGGTCTTGCGCGAGCTGCCCGCGCCGACGACGGTCCTCTGCGACGCGCTCGTGCCGCTTCGCGACGCTGCCCTGCGATTCGCGCCTCAGAAAGGAGCGACACCGGAGCAGGTCGAGCTGTTGGAGCGCCGGCTCGCGGCGATGAGCGAGCTCGCGCCGTACGCCGAGCTGCCCGGCGCCGGCGCCGCGGGCGGTCTCGGTGCGGCCCTGGCTGCACTCGGCGCCGAGCTTGTGTCCGGTGCTCGTGAGGTACTCGAGCGCCTGCGCTTCCGAGACCGCGTTCGCGAAGCAAGACTCGTGGTCACTGGCGAGGGAACGATCGATACGACGACCGCGACCGGCAAGGCGCCCGGCGAGGCGCTGCGCATCTGCCTCGAGGAGGGCACCCGCTGCGTCGTTTTCGGCGGCAGGGTCATCGTCGAGCTCTCGGGCGCGGAAACGGCCGCGCTCAGCGGCGACCCGGCGCGGGCGGCGGACGATCTCATCGCGCTCGGAGAGCGCTTATCCGGTTATTAGGAGGGCTTGGCGCGACCTAGTCTGTGCCGCTGGGCCGCGCTGCTCGCCCCGAGGCGGCGTCCTCAGTCGCGCCAATAGCTTCCTGCTATTGACGCTCCCTGCGTCCTTGCCTCGGAACGACCATCGCACC
>Ga0207693_10005444_pt1 | contig 10616 bp, 9 predicted proteins | sample LARL81metaG_FD_184347 | JGI IMG/M metagenome (GOLD analysis project Ga0207693, IMG submission 184347) | Corn, switchgrass and miscanthus rhizosphere microbial communities from Kellogg Biological Station, Michigan, USA - LAR L8-1 metaG... | ecosystem: Host-associated > Plants > Roots >... | reverse complement strand
TGGCCCCCCGTGCCATCCAGCCCGCGAATCTGATCATTCTTCCCGGAATGGCGGCCGATGGCGGTTGGCCAGGCGTCAAAGTCCGCAATTTCGGTTTGCCCACGGTGAAGTTGAACTCAGGGGAGGCTGAAACCCGCGAGCTTGTGCCGTCGATGCCACCGCAATTCGCCAGCCCGGAACAACGAGAAAACAGAGCCCTCGATGTTCGCTCGGACATTTTTTCGCTCGGCGCTACCATGTGGTTCTTGCTGAGCGGAGATGCGCCGTCTTTGGCCGAATCGAACCCGCGCTTGTCAGCTCCGGATGTTCCGCGATTCGTCCGAAATCTCGTTAGTCACATGCTCCGGGCCGATCCGGAACAGCGTCCGCAGGATCTTGGTGCGTTTGCCGAAAGAATTCGCGCGTGTTTGCAAAAGGCGGAACGCCGGACGGCTTTCACGCGCAGCTTTGCCCCGGCTGCGATCCCGGGCACACAGAAGGTGGAGAAGAAACGGGTCGCTCCGGCTCTTGCTCTGGCTGCTGCGATTGTTATTCTTGCAGCCCTCGGCGCATTCTTTTTGCCGGCGAGATTGGCAAATCGGGAGCGCAAGCCATTGGGCGTATTAGTCGGCGTGCCGGAAACGACTCCGGAGGCATCGCCAATATCTGAGTCATCCGCCGCTCCGGTGGCGCTACCTCAACAAGGTGAGCAATCGCCAGTGATCGCGCAACGATCTCCAATACCAGCGTCGCCCCCAACAGCCGCCGAGACCACAGGGGAGCTCTCATCGTCACCGCAGTTAGCGGTCAACAATCGCATGGCCGAACCGCCTGCTCCGGCAGAAGGCCCAGGTCAAACCAGTCAGCCTCTCGTCGCTGCAGAAGCACTGCCGCCTGCCGAAAAAAGTGAACCGCCTCCAAGTGACGTTCCCGATAACGCGGGAACAGCCGCGACAGATTCGTCTTCGACGGGTGCTGAGAAAAGTAAACCGTCAAATTCTTCTGAGAATGTCAGGAAGCGCGATGACTCGCGCGCGTCCAAAGGAAAATCGCGCCGCCAGCGCGTGGCCAGATCTTCGGTCCGGCGTCCGCTCCCGCCACTTCGCGTCGGGTCTGAATCAGCCCGATTGGTCGGAACCACCCCCAATGGCAATTGGATTCTTCGATTACCTTCGGGAGAAACGGTCATCGCTCCACCCGCGCCTAATCTCGAAGATGCCCCAATCGTCACCCCTCGCCACATCCGTCGAGTGGAACGCCCTCCCTGGGTGGAAGACGAACCGCCGATCGTGGTGTTGCCACCAGGGTATTAATCCTGTTGCCTGCAGGCCTCGTTTGTTTTGCGTATTTCGGGCCTGCCGCGCCGGAGCCCGGCGAAGGCGGGATTCCACGGATTCTGATGTTCTGCTGAAACGAACTCGCAGAAGACGCATTTACGGCTATTTTCCCCCGCTAAATCCGCCGACGTAGCTCAGCTGGTAGAGCAGCTGATTCGTAATCAGCAGGTCATGGGTTCGAATCCCGTCGTCGGCTCCGGCCCCATGCAATCTGCCATCATCGTCCCCACGTTGGAGGAGGTCGACAACATCGTGCCACTGGTCGAACAGATCGAGCAAACGAACGTCCCGTTCTCCGAGATCATTTTCGTTGATGACGGGTCTACCGACGGCACCCAGGAAAAGATTCGTGCGTTGACCGCTCAACACCGAGTTCGGCTGCTCGCACGCGACGGGGCCGAGCGCGGATTGGCGGGAGCAATTCTTGCCGGTGCGCATGACTCCACCGCCGATCTTTTTGTGGTGATGGATGCCGATCTCAGTCATCCGCCGGAAAAAATCGCCACCTTGTTGCAACCGATTCTGGCGAACGAAGCCGATCTGGTTGTCGGCAGCCGTTATATTCCCGGCGGCGCGACTCCGGGCTGGCCGGCGTGGCGACGGTTTCTTTCGCGTGTCGCGTCTGGAGTAGCTTACCCGCTCACTGGTGTGCACGATTCCATGGGCGGATTCTTTGCCATCCGGCGCGAGTGCTTGCTGCGTTTCGCTAGTCAAGCCGCCGGATTCAAGATTGCTTTCGAAGTAATAGTCCGTGGCCGGAGATCGTTGCGGGTGCGCGAGGTGCCGATTGTTTTCCGGGATCGTCAACGTGGCACATCCAAAATGTCGTTAGCTCAGGCCCTCCGTTTTGCCGTTGCCTGGTCCCGTGCAATTGGACGGCGAGTGACGGAGCAGAAGAATTCGGCGCGGCCGTTGCCGGCGGAAAAGTTATCTTCGGATTAGCAGGGAACTCAACGGGCAGGCTGCCCGTTGGCTCCACAGGTCCGAGCCGGCCTCGCGTTAAGATGGCTGTGCCACAGATTTGTCGCGAGTGCGAGATATAGCGCGAAGGCGGCAAAAAAGAGGCTGCCGTAAATCTGCGCGAAACGCGGCGCGATTCCTGTGGCAATTAAAAGTACGTACGCAACGAGCAGATACGTCAACAAAGTTGAATCGTCCGAAGCTATGGTGCGTTGGATCAGAAGTGCGAGCGGCACCATTAGCCATACGAACAAATAGCCGAAGGCGAGCGGCGTAAACATCAGGATCAAAATCAAAAGTGCGGCGAATTCGCCGGCGTCGCTTTGCGGAGAGCGCTCGCGCGGCATTGCCCAAACAAAGGAAGCTCCCACGATGAGCGCGCACGCAACAATGACGATGTTTACCGTTCTGAAATTTAAATCGACGACGTTTGCATAAGCCGCCGCATTCGTTTCGCCATCAAAACTGACCCGTCTGAGCAAGCGATTGGCCAGGCCGAAAATCGATTGATTTTTCCAGCTGTAACTTCGCGCTGGTCGTTGCGCGATTCCGCCTTCTTCATAGCGCAACATCCCACGTTGCCACTCGCTAACGTCATTCACCGTTCGTTGCCACCCACGGAATGGAATTGGTAGAATTAAGAGCAAAATGATGAGGCTAACCAGAACGGCCGCCGCAGCCGTCCAGTAGCGCCGGTAAATAAGGTAGGCAATGGCGAGCAACGGGAAGGCTTTGATCGCGGCCGCAACTGCAATCAACGTACCTGCCAGGAATTGCCGGCGATGACGCAAGCTGAGAAAAGCACCCAGCATGAGCGCGAGCAATACAAGACTGGGTTGGCCGAGATGATAACTCGACCAGACAAATGGCATCACGACGAGATTCGCGATAACGATCGGCGAGTTTTGAATGCGCTTTTCCGAAATCAACGCGCTGGTAAACGAGATGCACAGAAGCCACGCGACGGTGTTGACTGACGACAAAATGAGAATCAGCATGGCTTTGCCAAAAAATGCCGGCACTGCCAACATCAGCGCGCACATCGGCGGATACATGAACGGGAAGATTTGATCGTGGGGATAGATCCCATCGCCATGCAGGACCGTTTGACCCGCTTGATACCAGGTCCGGTAATCCATGTCCGTTCCGCTGCGCAGAAACCGGATGAACGGAATCAGGGTGAAGGTGATCGCGGTCGTGATAAACAAAACGCGCAGGAAAAACCGCGTGGGCGGAGCCTCCAATCGCTTTGCCAGGCCAGCCAGTCGAGCGATCACATCGTGGCTTTGCGTAAGCGCTTCATCAATGCATCGGCAATTGCGTTTGTGCGCGGACCTTGTGCCAGTCGGTGCTTTGTTCGTAGGCATGGGCGATCTGAAAAATGCGCGCCTCGTCGAGCGCTTTTCCGAGTAGCTGCAACCCAATCGGCAATTTCTTCCTGCTCTCTGAGCTGGCAAACCCACAAGGAACACTGATCCCGCAAATCCCGGCGAGGTTTGCTGCGATCGTGAAAGTGTCGGCCAGATACATTTGCAATGGATCTGCTGTTTTCTCGCCGAGTTTGAACGCGGGTGTTGGGGTCGTCGGCGAGGCCAAAGCGTCTACTTTCTCGAAAGCCTTGGCAAAATCGCGCCGAATGAGTTCGCGCACTTTCTGCGCGCGCAAGTAATAGGCGTCGTAATAACCCGAGCTGAGAACGTAGGTGCCGAGAATAATTCGCCGTTTCACTTCCGCGCCGAATCCTTCTTCACGAGTGCGGGCATAGTGGTCAAACAAATTGGCAATGTTGTCTGCCCGATGGCCGTAACGGACGCCATCGAAGCGAGCAAGGTTGGCTGACGCTTCGGCAGTTGCCAAAATGTAATAGACGCTGACGGCGTAATCGGTGTGCGGGAGCGAGACCTCGACAATTTCCGCGCCGAGTGCTTGCAATTGCTTTACCGAAGCCGTGACCGCGGTTTTCACCGCCGGATCGACGCCTTCAATCATGTACTCTTTTGGCAGCCCAATTCGAATTCCTTTCAGATCGCGACCAAGATTCTTTGTGTAATCCGGCGTCGGTGCGTCGAGCGAAGTCGAATCCCGCAGGTCGTGCCCGGCAATTGCGTTCATGAGCAAGGCGGAATCGTGTACAGTTTTCGTTAACGGTCCGATTTGGTCGAGAGAGGACGCAAAAGCGACCAGACCGAAGCGCGAGACCCGACCATAGCTGGGTTTGAAGCCGACTACTCCGGACAAGGCCGCGGGCTGACGAATCGATCCGCCGGTGTCGGTGCCGAGCGCCCCAAAAGCGATGTCAGCAGCCACAGCTGCAGCTGAACCGCCGCTTGATCCACCGGGCACGCGCGACAAGTCCCATGGATTGCGCGTCAGCTGCACACTCGAATTTTCCGTCGAGGATCCCATCGCGAATTCGTCCATGTTCGTTCGTCCGAACGGAATCGCACCGTGTGCGCGCAACTTTTCGATCGCGGTTGCGGTATAAGGTGCGCGATAGCCGCCAAGAATTTTCGAGCCGCAGGTACATGGCTGGCCTTCGACGTTGATCAAATCCTTCAGCGCGATCGGGATCCCGCCGAGCGGCAAATTCACATCCGCTTTTTCTGCCTCGTTCAGAGCCGCAGCGAGATCGTGCGCCAGATACGCCCCGATTTTATCGTCAACCGCATTGATCCGCTCTTCCAACGACTCCAGCACTTCGGCTGGCGAAACTTCGCGCCGCCGCAGCAGATCCTGAACTTCGACGATGCTAAGCGCCGGCAGCTCGCGCTTCGTCATTCCACCACTTTGGTAACGATGAAAAGGTTATTGGCCTGGCGCGGCGCGTTGCTCAATGCCTGCGCAGGAGTGAACCAATCGCTTGCTTTGTCTTCGCGAAAGACATTGAAAATCGGAACACCATGGGCAGCCGGTTCTACGCCCTTAACGTTCACTTCATTTAATTTCTCAGCGTAAAGCAAAACGTCACCCAGTTGCTTTTGAAAAAGATCCGTCTCTTCCGGCGTCAAATGCAACCTGGCCAACTGCGCCACATAGCCGACGTCGAGTTTGCCCATTTTAGAAATGGAACCGGGTCATCAGCCACATGACGGCCGCAGCCAGCGCAACCACCAGAACCAGAAAAATGATCCGGCCTTCCCGGCGTTCCTTGCGCAATGAACCTGGCCGGCGCACACCCCATTCAGTGTCGTCCCAGCGCTTATCGTGCAATGACAACGACGCATCGAGGCGGCTGCCGCGCTGGTTGGCTCGCTCCAGCAGTTCCTCCCGTTGCTTCCGCGAAGTTTCCTGCGCCAGCCGCGGCGCGTCATCGATCATCCGCTGCAATTTCTGCATCCGATCGCGCAGCGCATTCTCGCGTTGAGCCAGCTCTTCTTGTTGTTTATCAACCGCCGAGCCGGATTTAGGCGAACGCCGAATCATTCGCAAACCTTAGCCCCTGGCCATCCACCAGAAGATTAGCAAGCTCATCAATCCAACCGTGATCAGAGGGAGCGAGAGGGCGAATCCGATCAAAACCCATTGGCCGAACGCGCGCTCGCCTCCGCCGCGCGCCATCTCCGGCGTCACTTCGGGCAACGGCACATCTTCCGCATCCTGTGTCGCGATCGCTTGCAACCGGCTCCGCTGCTGGCTGAATTCCGCGCGCGCATCATCCACGGTGCTCAGCGCCCGGCTCAATTCCCGGTGCAAATCCGCGGAATTCCACCCTTTGGGATCGATCCCTTCCAGGATTTCGAGATGTTGCCCGAAGCTTTCGCGCGTGGCCCGGAGTTGTTCGAGTTTCTTCTGTGTCTCGTAGGCTTCGCGTTCCAGCACGACGAGGGAACGCGTCAGCTTGTCGGTCATCTCCGCCCGACCGCGCTCTAATTCCTCCTGCCGCCGGCTGAGTTCCTCCAGTTCGCGCTTTTGTTTTTCGATCTGCTCCTGTTGGCGGCGCAATTGCAGCAGTTGTTCCTGCGCCTTTTGCACCTGTGAATCGAGCAGCTCGGGAGTAACTGCATCTTCCTCGGTTAATTCCAGCATCTGTTCCATCGCACGAGTCCGTTCTGGCATGGGTTTGCGGAGCAAAGCGTTGTGCCCGGCTCCAATTTAATCGGACATTAAAGATTCAACTTCGAATTTCCACATTTTTCATCGTGATTGACGAAATTTTTCTTCCGACTGATCGCATCACGGAGACACGAGGAACAGCTGTTTCTTACATGCAGTCCGGCTCGGACTTCAAATCGACGGCCTCATTTCCAACAACACGCCCTTGAAATATTCCGTCTCCGGCATGGTCGGTACGACTGGGTGATCGAGCGCTTGTTCGAAACGTCGGAGCCGTCGCGCCGATCGGCGCGCGTCCACCAGTGCCGCCGAAATTGTTTCGGATAAAATTGCATCGCTAATGTGGTGGGAACAGGAAAACGTCGCCAGGATTCCGTCGCGCGAGAGCAACTTGAAGGTGCGTAAATGGAGCTCCCGATAACCGCGAATGGCGTCGCGTATGCCGCTTTTCGTTTTCGTGAACGACGGCGGGTCGAGAATGATTAGGTCAAATTGCGCTCTGGCTTTCTCTGCGGCGCGCAAATAGGGAAAGACATCCTGTTCGACCCAGCGCGCCGTAAGTTGATTGCGTTTCGCATTTTCGCGCGCGGCCGCGAGGGCGTTCGTCTGCATCTCGACACCGATTACATCGGTCGCGCCCGCCCGGGCACAGGTCAGCGCGAATGCTCCCTCGTTGGTAAAGCAATCGAGAACGCGTCTACCTGCCGCCAACCCCGCTACCGCCGGATAATGCGGAAGTTGGTCGAGATAAAATCCGGTCTTTTGCGCGCTCAGAGGATCGATCAGAAGTTTCACCCCACAGATTTCGAATTCGTATTGCCGAGCCTCGCCCCGCAGCACCCCGCTAGTTGGTTGTAAACCTTCCGCGCGTCGCACCGCCGCGTCGCTGCGCTCGATGATATTTCCCGGAGGCAGAGCCTCTTGGATTGCATCGACCAATATTTCCCGGCGTTGATCCATCCCAAGAGTCGTTAGTTGCAAAACAAATTGATCCCTGTATCGATCGAGAATTACCCCCGGCACTCCATCACTCTCGCTCCAAACCACGCGATGCAGTTCCGGGTTCAACCGGCGGCGGGCACGATATTCCACCGCCTGCGTGATTCTTCGTTTGAAGAAATCAACATCAAGCTCCTGCCGCCGGTGAGAGAAACGCCGCGCCACAATCTGCGACTTCGAATTCCAGATCGCACTCCCCAGCATTTTGTCGCGTCCGTCCTTGATCGAAATGACGTCGCCATCGGCCGGGTCGCCAAAAACCTTTAGTACTTCGCTCGAGAAAACCCAGTCGTGGCCATGCAGGATTCGGGCGCGCGGTCGAACGACAATTCCAGCCATAGAAAGATCAACGTCCAACGTCCAACGTCCAACGTCCAACACTCAACCAAGCAAACGGCCTCTTGATTGGACGTTGAAAGTTGGGTGTTGAGCGTTCAGCGTTGGGGAATGCAAACTCGACCGCAAAGCTCCATCGACCTTCCGGGAATTAAAAAACTACGCAGCGGCAAAGTCCGCGAAGTCTTTGACCTCGGCGACACCCTCCTCTTCGTCGTCAGCGATCGCCTCTCCGCCTTCGACGTAATCCTGCCTGATCCGATTCCATTCAAAGGCGCGGTCTTAAATCAGATTTCGGCGTTCTGGTTCCAGCGTTTTCAGAAGATCGATAATCATTTTGTCACGGCGGATTTCGATCAGTTTCCTGCGCAATTAAAAAAATTCCGCGATCAGTTGGCTGGTCGTTCCATGATTGTGCGCAAAACCATACCGCTCACGGTCGAATGCGTGGTGCGCGGTTATCTGGCCGGATCCGGTTGGAAGGAATACCAGCAATCGCAAAGTGTTTGCGGAATCCAATTGCCGCCGAACTTGCAGCTGGCCTCGCCGTTACCGAAGGCCATCTTCACGCCCTCAACCAAGGCCGAACAGGGTCACGACGAAAACATCGACATGAACGAGTGTCGCCGTTTGCTCGGCGACGAAACCGCCGCTTGGGTTGAAAAGTTAAGTCTGGAAATTTATTCCGCCGGTCGGGATTACGCCAGTGAACGCGGCATCATTGTCGCCGACACTAAATTCGAATTTGGTACGCTCGACGGGAAGTTGCTGCTGATTGACGAATGTCTTACGCCGGATTCGTCGCGTTTCTGGCCGAAAGACCAGCATGTGGTTGGACAAAGCCCGCCCAGTTTCGATAAACAATTCGTCCGCGATTATCTGGAAACCCTCGACTGGGACAAAACGCCGCCCGCGCCTCATTTGCCGCCGGAAATTATCGAGAAGACGAGCGCGAAATACGTCGAGGCCTTCGAACGCCTCACTGGCAATAAATTGTCATCTTGAGCCGCGAAGATAATGCCAGTCCTGCTCGGACGAATGATCTCACGATTGCTCTCGGGTTTGGGAGAAATCCTTCGCGTTTGCTCGGAAGACAGAGCTGCTAATTCAGGAGCAATAAATGTTGTATGAAAGGTTGGCGCCGTCGAGGTGGATCGGCCACTCCGTCGGGCGATGCCAAAGGATAGCGGCTTCGCCGCCGAACATTCGCATCGAGGTCAGAGCCGGACTGGCATGACTGCTCGCTCCATCCTTTGCGATCTTTCTCGCGCGCCCGACAACGTCAACGCGCAACGCAATCTCGCCAAAGCCCGTGCCATGATGCAGCAATCGGATCATTAGCGAGCATCGGCTAGGCAATCTCGCCCTACCAATCCCGTGTGATACGAATCCGTGATAAGGGGACGTTCTGCCGCACTGTGTATATGGCATGCGCGACGGGATATATTTGCTTAAGACGTCCAGGCGCAAGAAGTAGCGCCTATGTTTTGTTACCCTTAGCGAAACCGGAGGATCTCTTACTACTTTTTACTGAAGTAGATCACTCTTTGGGTCTCGGGCCGAGTATACCCTGGAAGTGACCCGATACCGTTGCCCGCAGTCGGATTGCTTCCAACAATTGGCAGTCCGCCAGTGTTGGGGAGGGCCAGCGGAGCTTACCGTCATTTGCCGCCTAACGAGACGTTGGCGCCGACGTTCACGCTAGCACTACCCACGCTGGTGCTGACTGCCCCGGCCACCCTTGCACCCGTGTTAACGGGGCCCGGAGCAACGTTGATTGTCCCGCCAGAACCGGGGGCAGCGTTGCCCAGCAGCGACACAAGCTGAGCGCTGCTGGAGACCGAAACCGCAGGGCCAGAGCCCAGAACATTGTTTGCGGCAGCGGAGGTCGCGGTTGTGGCTACGGGCGCGCCGTTGTGACTTGCGCCTACGCCGGTGAGTGAGCCGATGGTTTTGCTCAGCTGATTGTTTGAAGCCAAAACCACGGTGGTGCCGTGCCCCATCACCAAATTTGTCGGAACAAGTGTTCCTTGTTTCAATTCCCTAGCCTGGTCGGTGATTGCCGCCTGAATAAGCGGCATGCTGGGCAAAATATTACTGCCGGGAAAGTTTACCAAGGTCGATGTCCTAACGATCTGTGCCAGATCAACGTCGATCGGGTCGGGAATCTTTTTTGCGTCCGGTCGCATGATCACCATTTTTCCCGGATGCAAAACTAATGAATCATGGGATCCATTTCGCGATAAACGCAAGCTACCTTCGAGCACCAGAACCTTGAGGTATTGCCCAGGGCTATATTCCATCATTATCGTCGTGCCGGTGATGGCCGCCGTGACCGCCGCGGTGTGAATTTTCGCTCCGCCTAATCCTTTCGGCACTTGCAGAAGCATGGATCCTTTCTCCAGAGTCATGTCCCGTGTGCCGGTTTTGAAACTGAAAAATGTCTCCGCACCGACGCGCGTCAGGGTGTTATCCTGAAAAAGCAACTCCGAGCGGGATCTGGCGCCCGTCTGTAGACCGAGATCATCTTTGATGACATCACGCAAGGCAGCGGGACGATCGCCTTTTGCGGGCTCGATCAGGCTGACCCGGTTGATGATTTTGGTGACCTCGGCGGAGGTGAGAGGGCCAGCAATGGATTGCTCAACAAAGATGCCGGAATAGAGGGCGACAGCGGCTACAGCAAACCTGGTCTTGAGCATAGATATCCCCGCGATTGTGATATAAATTGTATATTTAGAATCGAATCACTAACCAGTTTTGGCCTCATCCCGAGAACCCCAGGAGCCACCAGTCGACCCCATCCGTGGGACGCAGCCGAAAGTGCGCCCTCTATCCGCATTTTTCCCGTTGCGTCTGACCATCTTGCCCCCTAGGTGCACCCTTGTCGTCCTTCTCCTTGCAACGCTTTGTGCCACAGCCGCGACTTTGCTGGATTTCACCTCTCCCAGC
>Ga0207693_10005443_pt1 | contig 10616 bp, 10 predicted proteins | sample LARL81metaG_FD_184347 | JGI IMG/M metagenome (GOLD analysis project Ga0207693, IMG submission 184347) | Corn, switchgrass and miscanthus rhizosphere microbial communities from Kellogg Biological Station, Michigan, USA - LAR L8-1 metaG... | ecosystem: Host-associated > Plants > Roots >... | reverse complement strand
TCTGCGGCTTGGTCTTGGTGATGACCGCGGTGCCGGGCCCGCTTGGCTCGTTGCGGCGCTTGCGCTCGTCGTCCGCCATGCGCGGCTCTCCGGCGGATAAGGCCGGCGGCGGCGGGTGATGGACGGTGGAGCTCATGTCAGTGGCCGCGACGGTCAAATCCCGAATTCCCGAGGGCTGCGACGGCGGCCCTGCACCATATTAAAGACGCTGCCGCGCTCCTTCCAAGCCGGCAATTGAGGCAAGCCTGCCCCGTTTCGGAACAGCCGGACCGGCGATCGGTTCCCTCACGGCCGGCTCAGGCTCGGACAGATAGCCCTTAGTTAAGCCTTCGCAACCGCTTTGCCCGCAAATCGAGGCGATTTTGCCTCGAGTTCGAGCCGCAGTTCTGACGATTTCTCAAGGTGTGCGGTGAATATTCGCACCCATATCGATGGCCGTTTGCATCCGCCCAAGGGGGGTAAAGCCATGTTGTTGAGCCGGTTCTGGAAGAATTGTCATGGCGGCGTCGCTCCGATGCTGGGGCTCGTCATCATCCCGCTGATGGGCGCGGTCGGCGCGGCCATCGACTTCTCGCGCGCCAATGCCGCGCGCGCCGCCTTCCAGGGCGCGCTTGATTCGACCGCGCTTGCGCTGTCGAAGACCGCGGCCAACGACCCGGACATCTCGACCACGGCGACCAATTACTTCAACGCGCTGTTCAGCCGCGGCGACACTTCCGGCGTGACCATCACGGCCAGCTATTCCGGCGACGGCGGCTCCAAGCTGGTGTTGAGCGGAACCGCCACCGTCTCCACCGATTTCCTCAATTTGGTCGGCTATCCGTCGATCCAGATCGGCGCCGCCTCGACCTCGATCTGGGGCAACACCCGGCTGCGCGTCGCGCTGGTGCTCGACAACACCGGCTCGATGGCGAGCTCGGACAAGATGACCGCGCTCAAGACGGCGTCGCAAAACCTGCTCACCCAGCTCAAGAACGCGACCACCAACGCCGACGACGTCTACGTTTCGATCGTGCCGTTCAACAAGGACGTCAATCTCGGCGCGGGCAATTACGCTCAATCCTGGCTGCGCTGGGATCTGTGGGAGGCGGATAACGGCACCTGCAGCAACACGAAATACAAGTCGCAAAGCAACTGCACCTCGCACAGCGCGGTCTGGACGCCGGCCAATCACAGCACCTGGAACGGCTGCGTCACCGACCGCGACCAGAATTTCGACACCACCAACGACGCGCCGGTCGCGAGCGCCACGCTTTATCCGACCGAGCAGTATGCTTCGTGCCCGGTGTCCACCATCGGCCTGACCAACAACTGGACCGCGCTCAGCGACAAGATCACCGCCATGCAGCCGGTCGGCAACACCAACCAGGCGATCGGCCTGCAGCTCGGCTGGCAGACGCTGACCGCGGCGCCGTTCACGGTTCCGGCCAAGGATCCGAACTACACCTACAAGCAGGTCATCATCCTGCTCACCGACGGTCTCAACACGCAGGACCGCTGGTACACCTCGGCCGCCTCGATCGACGCCCGCGAGCAGAAGACGTGCGACAACATCAAGGCCGCCAACATCACGATCTACGCCGTGCAGGTCAACACCGACGGCGACCCGACCTCGACGCTGCTGCAAAGCTGCGCGAGCGACAGCAGCAAGTTCTTCCTGCTGACCTCGGCGACGGAAATCGTCGCCACCTTCAACCAGATCGCCACCGCGCTCACCACCCTGCGGCTGGCCTACTGAGGCGCAGCAAAAAAAGGCCCGGCTGCTGGTGCGGCCGGGCTTTTGCTTGCCGGCTTTCTGCGCCGAGCAAAACCGCGCGTTAAGGACACCCCCTAAGAACTATTCGGCATTCGCGTCATTGCGCGCAGACGGCGTTAACCAGCCAAGTGCTTGATCGCGCGCGCGGAGCGCCGGAATCGGCCCCGCAAGGCTTACGCGCCTTAAGACTTTTCCCAGCAACGATATACCGAGCCTTTAGCAGCGAGGCTTATGACGGCAGGCGAATTCAACCGATCCGGTGGTTTGTCATGGCTACGCTCTGGTGCAAATTTCGCAACGCGCTGCGCGCCTTCGCGCGCGCGCGCGAAGGCAATGTCGCGGTCATCTTCGGCATCGCCGCCATTCCGCTCATCGGCTTCGTCGGCGCCGCGGTCGACTACGGCCACGCCAACGCGGTCAAGACCGCGATGCAGGCCGCGCTCGACTCGACCGCGCTGATGCTGTCGCGCGAGGCCTCCAAGCTCAACCAAGCCGACCTCAATTCCAAGGCGCTCGCCTATTTCAACGCCATGTTCAACCGCTCGGACGTGCAGCCGGGCACCCTCACCATCAACGCCACCTATTCCACCACGGGCGGTACGTCCGTGAAGGTCACCGGCAATGTCTACGTGCCGACCTCGTTCGTGACCGTGATCGGGTTTCCGCAAATCGACGTCGGCGCTTCCTCCACCGCCAAGTGGGGCTCGAACCGGCTGCGCGTGGCGCTGGTGCTCGACAATACCGGCTCGATGCTGCAGGACGGCAAGATCACGGCGCTCAAGACCGCGACCGCCAATCTGCTGACGCAGCTCAAGAACGCGGCGAGCGTCGACGGCGACGTCTATGTCTCGATCATCCCGTTCGTGAAGGACGTGTCGGTCGACCCGTCGGGCTACACCTCGGCCTGGGACAGCTGGATCATGTGGGACGACGGCGTGCTCACGTCCGACCACTCTTGGGACGCGCTGCACGGCGTTTGCAGCATTTCGGGCAAATCCCCCCGCAGCCAATGCCTGGCGGCTGGGTCCTGCACGCTTTCAGGCTACAACAATGCAATCAGCTGCACCTCCGCGGGCATCTGCTCCAACCCGGGTGAGACGAACCAAAGCAGCTGCACCGGCACAAAAGCCTGCACCGATCCCCAATACACCAGCAAAAGCTCCTGCAATAATCATAGCGGGACCTGGGGTTTTGGGACTTGGACCAGCGGCGTTTGGCAAAGCGGCGTGTGGACACACAACAATCACAGCACCTGGAACGGCTGCTTCACCGATCGCGGCAACAACTGGGATCCGGTACCTCCGACTACCGACTACGACCAAAACGTGACCGCACCGACCCCCAGCATCCCGGCGACGCTGTTTCCGGCCGAGCAATATAGCGCGTGCCCAAAGCCGGTGATGGGACTGAACTACGATTGGACGGCGATGAACACGCTGGTCGCCAACATGGTGGCCAACGGCAACACCAACCAGCCGATCGGTCTGCAATGGGGCTGGCAGTCGCTGGTCGGCGGCGGCCCGTTCTCGGTGCCGGCGATGGACCCGAACTACGTGTACACGCAGGTGATCATCCTGTTGTCGGACGGCTTGAACACCCAGAACCGCTGGTCCACCAACCAAGGCTTGATCGATCAACGAATGTACGATCCCTTGACCGGCAATGGTACCTGCCACAACATCAAGGCCACCGGCATCCAGATCTATACCATCCAGGTCAACACCGGCGGCGATCCGACCTCGACGCTGCTGCAGAACTGCGCCACCGACTCCAGCAAGTTCTTCCTGCTGACCTCGGCCGACCAGATCGTGGCGACGTTCGAGTCGATCGGCACCAATCTGACCAAGTTGCGGGTGGCGCAGTAAGCAAAGCGCGCGCCCTCGCCCACGAAAAAGCCCGGCTCACCAGCCGGGCTTTTTTTACACCGCGCGCGTGACGCGACGCTTACGCAACCTGACGCAACAGAAACATTACTTGGCTTTGGCGACCAGCGTCTCGTAGGGCTTGTAGGTCTCCTTGGCGAGATCGGCATAGATCTCGCCGATCTTGGAAGCCTTGGCGACGAAGCCCTCATAGGCGGTCTTGGCGAATTCGCTCTGCACTTCGATCGCCTTGTCCAGCGACTTCACGCCGAACAGCTTCTCGACCAGCGCGGTGCCGTCCTCGAACGCCTTCTTCGAGTAGTCGACCAGCTCGGCGCCGATCGCCTGGGAGCCTTTCGACAGCGCGCCGAAGGATTTCAGCGCGACCTCGACGTTGTCTTTGCCGACTTTCTGGAAGTCCTCGAAATTCTTGATCATCGTAGTGCCCTTTCACGGCCCGCCCAGCGGTGCCCTTGCTCGATTTGGCTGAACTTGCTCATCCCGGAGATAAAGGGATGATGGTTAAGATTTATACCGCACTGCACAATAATGTCAAGAATTATTTTGCATTGCGAAAAGGGCTGCAAATTGGGGCGAATCTCCTTAAAGATTTATAAACCGCGTTCAAATACGGTCGAAAACTGTGGCGTCGCAGGAACGCCACAGATTGGCCCATCCGGCCGATTAGCTCAGGCGTCGAAAACGGGGTTGGGGAGAGCCGATGTCGCGTTCCGCTGTCCAACGCGCGCTGCGGTGCGGTGCTTTGATCATGGCCGGTGTGGTTGCGGCGGCCGCCATCAGCAGCGACGCCGATGCCCGCTCCCGCCGCCACCACCGCGTGCATCACCGTGTCTCGCATCATTCCTCCTACGACCCGGCTTATGCCTCGATCGTTGTCGACGTGAATTCCGGCGACGTGATGCAGGAAACCAACGCCGACAGCCCGCGCCATCCCGCCTCGCTCACCAAGATGATGACGCTCTATTTGCTGTTCGAGCGCCTGGAGGCCGGCAAGATCAAGCTTTCGAGCGAACTGGAGGTCTCCGAACACGCCTCCGAGCAGGCCCCGTCCAAGCTCGGCCTGCGGCCCGGCCAGTCGATCGAGGTCGAAGACGCCATCAAGGCCATCGTCACCAAGTCGGCCAACGACATCGCGGTGGTGGTGGCCGAAGCGCTCGGCGGCAGCGAGCGCGACTTCGCGCGGCTGATGACCGCCAAGGCGCGCGAACTCGGCATGATGCACACCAATTACCACAACGCCTCCGGCCTGCCGGACGAAGCCCAGATCACCACCGCGCGCGACCAGTCGATCCTGGCGCGCGCGCTGCAGGACCGCTTCCCGAAATACTTCCACTATTTCTCGACGCGCAACTTCGTCTACCGCGGCAAGGCGATGCGCAATCACAACCACCTGCTCGACCGCGTGGTCGGCGTCGACGGCATCAAGACCGGCTACATCCGCGAGTCCGGTTTCAACATCGTGACTTCGGTGCATCGCGGCAACCGCCGCATCGTCGCCGTGGTGTTCGGCGGGCGCACCGCCGGCTGGCGCGACGCGCGCGTGCGCAGCCTGATCGAGGGCAACATCGCGGAAGCATCGGTCAAGCGCACCGCGCCGCTGGTGGTCGAACGCTGGGAAGGCAAAGGCAAGCTCGCCGCCGCGCCGGCGCCGGCCGCCGCCGCCTTGGTCCATATCCCGGTGCCGGCCGCCGCGCCGCCGGCCGCGGCCCCCGCGCAGCTCGGTTCGACCGCGCCGATCAAGCCGCATGCCGTCAAGACCGTGACGGTCATGGTCGCGCCCAACGCCAACCATGGCGCCATGCTGACGCCGCCGCCGGTCGAGAGCCACACGCTGGCGCCGCCGGCCGCCGCCAAGTCGGCGCATATCGCCACCGCCTCAATCAAGAAAGCCGATCCGACGCCCTTGCCGCCGGCCAAGCCCGCGCTGCCGACCATCGAACTGGCGGCGGCGGGCAAGACCGTAGCGATACCGGTCGAGCCCGCGGCCAAGCCGCGCGGGCCCTACATGATCCAGGTCGGCGCGCTCGACGACGAAGGCGACGCCAAAGACCGCCTGGCCGCCGCGCACAACAAGGCCAGACACGAACTCGGCGAGGCCGTCGGCTTCACCGAAAAGGTCGCCAAGGGCGACAGCACGCTTTACCGCGCGCGTTTCGCCGGCCTCGCCAAGACGCAGGCCGAGGCCGCCTGCCGACACCTCAAGCGCAGCGAGATCCCGTGTTTCTTGCTGAAGAACTGAGGGACAATAATTTTCGTCGATAACGGAATGCGCCCGACAGGGTGAGGAGCCGCCCGTGATGTTGCGTACGGAGTGCCTCAGCGATGGCGGCGAAGCAAAAGCTCCTTGGCCTCGTTGATACGGGCCGCAAGGTAGGTCGTCCCTCCCTGGTCGGGATGGAATTTCTTCATCAAAGTGCGGTGCGCGTGGCCGATCGCATCGGCGGTCGCGCCGGGCTGCAGGCCAAGGATCTGATAGGCCTCCTGCTCCGTCATTTTGCCGGACGCGGCCGAGCGCGGCGCTGTCGTGTCACCTTGCGCGTGCTCACGCCAGCCGGGCTCCCGGCGGTCAAGATACGCCATCAGTAGCGCGCGGCTTTCGTCGTCGAATTCGGCGAGCAGGCTCACCAGCGTGGCGACGTCGAGCCGCCCGAGCGCAACGCCCTGGTGGCGGCCGGCGATGATCTGCCCGCGCATCTCGCCGCTGTCGTGGTCGAGCTCCATGTCGAGAAAAGCCGAGCGCACGCGCGAGGCCTGTCCGGAACTTTTTCGCGTGCGGTCGAAGAAGCCGGCCGGCCCGAACGGCAGCCAGCCCAGCAGCCCGAGCCCAAAGATGCCGAGCGGAATGGCGACGCCGATCTCGCCGCGCAGTCCGAGGAACACCGCAAAGCCGAGCGCCAACAGGCCGCCGCCGGCCTTGAGCACGCGCGCGCCGATTTTGGGGTCGACCTTGGAAATGATGTTGAGCGCCCACAGCGCGAGCACCAGCACCACCAGGCCGAAGACCAGACCGGGCATCTATCTTAACTGCGCCAGCAGCTTCTGCGCGGCGCCGGCGCGGCGCGACGACAATGCCGCGAGCGCCTGGCGGCCGCCGGCGGCATAGGCGGCGACCGCGCGCAGCAATTCGCCGAGCTCGTGCGCGGCGCCGGTGTCGAAGCGGCAATAGGCGCCGCCCGAGAGCCGCGCGATCTCGCGATAGGCCTGTTCGGCGATGGCGTCGTGGCCCTCCTGGAACATGAACACCGGCACGCCGAGCAGCCCGAGCGCGCCGGCGGCGGCGCACAGTTCGTCGACCTTCTCTTCCATGGCGTCGCCGACGAACACCATGGCCTGCACGCGCTGGACGGCGTGCTCCTTGCGGGCGTGCGCCAGCACCTTGCCGATCTGGGTGTGGCCGCCGCGGCAGTCGATGCCGCCCATCAAGGCGGCGAGCTTGTCGCTCGCCGGCACCCAGCCGGAGGCGCGGCACTCGGTGAGCCCGCGGAAATAGACCAGCTGGATATCGAGCCCGCCGACCGCCGCCGCCTCGCGGAACATGTCGCCTTGCAGCGCGCAGGCGGTGTCCCAGGTCGGCTGCCGGCTCATGGTGGCGTCGAGCGCGAAGATCAGCCGCCCGCGTTTGCCGGCGGTCGCCGCCGGGCCGAGCGCGCGCACTTTGTCGAGGAAGGCCTCGATCTCGGGCTTGGACGAAGCCGGCGCCGGGGTGCGGTCTTTGCTCATGGGTGGAGTCTACATTAATTCGGGTATTTCTGCGTGCCCGCGCTTGGCGCGCAGCGGCGCCAACGCCGCAGCGCTGCTGGCGCCGTTCACGGTGCGGGGCGTGGCCGGAGAGACACAGTTTTGCTAGCTAAGGCGTTCGGCCGAGCGCCGAGAAGGACCGCCGCAAGATGACTCGAGGCCCGCGCGTCGCCCGCACCGTTCCCGCGCTACGCCGCGCGGTTGCCGCCTTGCGCAAGGCCGGCGGAAGCGTCGCGCTGGTGCCGACCATGGGCGCGCTGCACGCCGGCCATCTCGCGCTGGTGCGCGCCGCCAAGAAGCGGGCGCGCCGCGTGGTGGTGTCGATCTTCGTCAACCCGACCCAGTTCGCGCCGAACGAGGATTTCGCCAGCTATCCGCGCCGCTTTGCCGCCGACCTTAAAGTGCTCGCTCAAGCCAAGGTCGATCTCGTCTGGGCGCCGTCGCAGGCGGTGATGTATCCGGACGGCTTTGCGACCCAGATTGCACCGGCCGGCGCCGCCCAAGCCGGGCTCGAGGACAAGTTCCGCCCGCATTTCTTCGGCGGCGTCGCCACCGTGGTGGCCAAATTGTTCACGCAAGTCGGCCCCGACGTCGCGCTGTTCGGGCAGAAGGATTACCAGCAGCTGCGCGTGGTGACGCAAATGGCCGCCGATCTCGATCTGCCGGTCGCGGTCGTGGGCATCCCGACCGTGCGCGAGCGCGACGGCTTGGCGCTGTCCTCGCGCAACGCCTATTTGTCGGCCGCAGAGCGCCGCAACGCGCCGGTGCTCTGTCGCGTGCTCAAGCAAGGCGCCGCGCGCATCAAGGGTGGCGAGCCGCCGGCGCAGGTATTGAGCGAGGGCGCGGCCGAGATCATGCGCGCCGGCTTTACGCTCGATTATCTGGAAGCGCGCCACGCGCGCACGCTGGCGCCGGTTTCCTCGCGCCAGGACGGCCCGATCCGGCTGCTGGTGGCCGCGCGCATCGGCAAGACACGATTGATCGACAATATCGCGGTGTGAATTCTTATCCCTCCCCTGAAAGGGGAGGGTCCGGCGCGAAGCGCCGGGGGTGGGGTCGGCTTCGATTAAATGCTCACCCCACCCGGCGCCCCCCGATCAGGTCGGGGGTCGCCACCCTCCCCGCAAGCGGGGAGGGATAAACGCGCCGGGCGAATACAAAGATGGTTACAACAACCCGAGTTCCCGCAACTCGCGCCGCATCTGCTCGGGCATGCGGAAGGCGCCGGGCGCGGCGCGGGCGAGATCGCGCGGGGCATCCTTGCCCTCGAGATAGCGCCAGCCCTGGAAGGCGGAGCGCGGGCGCGGCTCGACCAGCACCAATTTGCCGTCGAGCACCAGTTGGCAGCGCTTGATGCCGTCTTTGCCGGTGGCCGAGCGCAAGGCCAGAATGCGCTCGCGGCAGGTGATTTGTCCGCGGATCACCCAATACAGCGAGCCGCCGGCGAGGTCCTCGGCGCGCTTGGGCTGCATGCGGGTGGTGTGGATGTGCTCGGGCTTCTGCCCGCGCCGCTTTTTCTCGCGCAGCTTCTGCTGGATCCAGTCTTCCAGGTCGGCGACCGAGTCGCAGCCGACGCAAAGCTTGATGAGGTGGAGGGGCATCGCCGACTTCCGGAACCAAAGAGACTGACGGGAGCAAGAAATAGCGCGCGCGGGCGCGCAAAGAAAGCCGCGCCAGCGCCGACGCTGTTGGAACCCGGACGTTATCGACGATTTTCTCGGGTGCCACGCCGCGCGCGCTTGCGGATCGAGCACAGGACGTACAATCTCTCGCTCCCGCCGCCGTCTTTCTCACACCGAGGAGCCCACCCGATGCTTGCCTGCCGCCTCGCCGCATCCGCCGCCTTGTTCTGCCTCGTGCTGACGGCACCCGCGGCCTCGGCCGGACCGGCCGCGCCGGCGCTGCAGCTGAACAACTCGGCTCCCTATTCCAAGATCGCCGGCAATTTCCAGAGCTGCGCCCAGGCCTGCCGGCGGCCTTTCGATCAATGCATGGACCGCGTCGACCCGCGCTATTGCGAGGCGAGGCTCGAAAGCTGCATGAAAAAGTGCGAGTCCCAATATATCGGCCGCTGAGCCTCGCAGCCGGGCGCGCGAGATCGCGCGCCGCCGCTACGCTATGACTTGAGCCGCGGCTCGGGCCGCGCGGCCTCCGGCGCGATCTTCTTGGTGATGAACGGCCGGTTCTCCCGGTTCGCCAGATCGGCGGGGGTCTTGGGAGCCTCGCCGGGCGCGAGGCCGCGCCGCAGCACGGAGCGCAGCGAGGTCAACTCGCTCTGCAGCCGCGCATTGTCCTTGCGCACCGCTTCCAGCGAGCCCTCGACCACCGCGCGCTCGAGCTGCTCGCGTTGCAGCGTGTTGCTCAACTCGTCGATGCGCTTTTCGATATTGCCGCGGTTGACCTGGATGTCGGCCTCCAGCCGGCCATTGCGCTCGGTCAGCGCGGCCAGCTTTTCCTCGGCGCGGGCGAGCGCGGACTCGCGTACCTTCAGCGTCTTGACCGCGGCGGCGTGCCGCTCGGAGAGGTCCGCGCGCGCCTGCTCGATGTCCTTGATGTGGCGCTCGCGCGCCTCGTGCGCGGCCTCGATATGCGACAGCCGCTTCTCGGCATTGTTGCGGCCGATCGCCGCTTCCACCGCCTTGCGGTCGAAGGCGCGCACTTCCTCGGCGCGCGCGGCAAGATTATGGCGGGCGTCGGCCAGCAGGCGGTCGGCGGTGCCGGCGCGCGACTGCAAGGCCTCGATGCGCATGTTGAGGCTGCTGCTTTCGGCGCGCTGGCGCTCGCGCGTCTCGGCGAGCTCGGCGCCGAGCCGGCTGCGCTCGGCCGTGGCTTCGCTCAGGCTGGCTTCGGCCTTGCCGAGCTGCGCGCGCAGCGTGGTCAGCGTGTTTTCGCGCTCGGTCAGCCGCCGCGTGAGGCGGGCGATTTCGTCGAGCGATTGCTCGCCGGCGGCCGCGAGCGAGCGTTTTTCATCGTCCAACAGCGCGAGCTTCTCGCGCGCGGCGGCGATCTCGCCTTCCAGTTCGCCGAGGCGCGCTTGCGCGCCGTCGAGCTGCTCCTGCAACAGCTCGCGCGCTTCGGTCACCGCTTCGCGTTGCGTGCGTTCCTCCGCCAGTGTGTGGCGCAGGTCGGTGAGCTCGGTGCTGCCGGTTAGCAGATTGTTGTAAAGTTGGATGCTCGCGCTTTCCAAGGCCCGGTTGGATTCGCGCGCCAGTTCGAGCTCCTCGCCCAGTTTCTCCGCC
>Ga0207693_10005442_pt1 | contig 10618 bp, 7 predicted proteins | sample LARL81metaG_FD_184347 | JGI IMG/M metagenome (GOLD analysis project Ga0207693, IMG submission 184347) | Corn, switchgrass and miscanthus rhizosphere microbial communities from Kellogg Biological Station, Michigan, USA - LAR L8-1 metaG... | ecosystem: Host-associated > Plants > Roots >... | reverse complement strand
CCGTCCAGCGCGATGGCGACCAGCCGGGACCGCACGTTGCGTTCCTCGGCTTCGGCGAGCCGGCCGGGCGGGCGGCGGCTGAACTGCTCGATCAGCCAGCTGATGTCCAGCGCCGTGACATCGGCCCGCAGGAGCCCGGCGGCCTGGGCGCGGGTCACGATCTCGTCCAGCCGGGCCATGCTCCGCCCGGCCGTGTCGCGCATCTCGGCGGTGGTCTCGATCTGCCCGGCCAGCGACGCGAGGGCCCCGCTGCGCAGCTCGACGCAGGCCGCGATGTAGCCGCACAGGCCGTCCCACGGGTCGGCGGCGGCGAGCGCGTCCCCGGCCGCGGCCAGGGCCTGCTCCATCGCCAGCACGCATAGGCGCTGGAGCAGCTCGGCCTTGCTGCCGTACCGGCGGTAGAGGGTCCCCACGCCGACCCCAGCGCGCGCGGCGACCGCGGAGATCGGCGCATCCGCGCCCTGAGCGGCGAAGACGTCACGGGCTGCTTCGAGCACGACCAGGTCGTTGCGCCGGGCCTCGGCCTGCCGGCCGCGCCCGGACTGCGGATGCAGGGACCGGAACGCCATCAGTAAAAAAGCCTACCTTAACCGGAGCGGATTATTCCGATAAGCTTGAGCCCGGACGGGATCGCTCCGGTGCTGAGGGCTGGCTTGGGGCCCGACGGGGTGCCCGGTGAGGAGGCACTGTCGTGCGTGCGGTGGTGGTACGGGAGTTCGGGCCGCCCAAGGTGCTCGAGCCGACCGAGGCGGAGGAGGTTCGCGCCGGGCCTGACGACGTCGTCATCGACGTGGAGTTCGCCAACATCACGTTCGTCGAGACCCAGGTCAGAGCCGGCCGGCCGCCGCACCCGTCGATGCTCCCGGCGCTGCCGGCCATCCTGGGCAACGGCGTGGGCGGAACTGTAACTGGCTCGGGGACCGGCGCCGGGCGGCGAGTAGTGGCCAGCCTGAACGGGACGGGCGGATACGCCGAGCGGGCGGTCTCCCCCGCATCGCGGCTGATCGACGTCCCGGACGCGCTGGCCATGCGGGACGCCGTCGCGCTGCTGGCCGACGGCCGGACGGCGCTCGCCCTGGCCGCCCGGGCGGAGCTGCGGGCCGGCGAGACCGTCCTGATCGAGGCCGCGGGCGGTGGCGTGGGCACGCTGCTGGTGCAGATCGCCCGCAACGCCGGAGCCCGGGTGGTGGCACTGGCCGGGCACCCGCGCAAGCTCGCCCTGGCCCGGGACCTGGGCGCCGACCTGACCGTCGACTACCGGCACGACGGCTGGGATCGGCAGGTCCGCGACGCCACCGGCCAGGTGGACGTGGTGTTCGACGGCGTGGGCGGGGCCGTCGGCCTGGCCGCCTTCGGGCTGCTCGGCGCCGGCGGCCGGTTCTGCCCGTTCGGCATGGCCAGCGGGAGCTTTACCGCGGTCACCCCCGAGCACGCCGCGGCCTGGCGGATCAGCCTGCGGAGCGGGGCGGGTGCCAGCCCCGGGGAACTGGCCGCGCTGACCCGGACGGCCCTGGCCGAGGGGGCCGCCGGCCGTCTGCGGCCGGTCGTCGGCCAGGAGTTCGAGCTAGCCGAGGCGGCGGCCGCGCACGCGGCCATCGAGGCACGCGAGACGATCGGCAAGACGCTGCTGACTGTGCCGAAGTAAAAGGGGCCGAGGTAACGGGGCCGAGGTGAGAGGCGGTAAGCCGGGTGCCGCTGGGCTCGCAGTGACCGGAGGGATACCGGCTGTCGTATCGCCGCCGCGGGCCGCGGCACGGTGATAGCGTGGCCGCTGACCGTCCCGGCTGACGATCGCCAGGCACCCGGTCACCGGTCCGCAAAATGCTTGCTGAACAGGCATTTCACCGCCCCGTTATAGATTTGTTATCTACAGTCAGGTATCTGGGGCGGCCGGAGGCACTCCGATCGGGTGACGGCAGCTGGTCAACGTCGCAGGTTTCTCTCGTCGTGCCATCAGCGAACCCAGGATGAGGTGCATCGTCATGCCGGATCCCAACCCCGACTGGTTTTTCCAGCCGCGCCGCCAGGCGGCGGCCCCCGCCGAGGACCCAGGCGCCGGGCTGCTCAGCCTTCCGGCCGAGGTCCTGCAGCGGCACGGGGCCCGGGTGCTCAACCCGGATACGGCGGTGAGCGTGCCCGGTTTCGCGCCGCCCCGGTCGACCGTGTACCGGGCCAGGACCCTGCTCATCCCGGTGAACCTGCAGCACGCGGACAAGATGGCGGCGTTCAACCAGGTTCTCTCGGACGTGGGGATGAAGCTGCAGCCGGGCCCGGCCGGTCACGACACGGGATACGAAAACGGCAGCCAGGACTCGGCCCACCCGCTGGCCAGGATGCCGCGGACCGCGGTCCTGACCGCGGCGCAGGAGGGCGGCGCGCCGGTGACGGTTGACGCGTGGGTGGCGTTGCAGGCGCTGCGCGCGGCGGTCACCTCCCCGGCCGGCCGGGGACGGCCCGGCACCGGCCAGCCAGACGCAGGCCAGCCGGGCACCGGCCAGCCGGGCCTGGGCCGCCTGGAGCGGACCGACGTCGACCAGATCGCCCTAGAGCACCTGCTCGTCGGCTCGGCCATCACCGGCAGCCCGGCCTTCGGGGGCGGCGGCGGCCTGACCGCCAACCCGGGCAGCGGCACCGGCCCGACCAGCACTGGCTCCTACCTGTTCAGCGGCGGCGACACGCGCACCCCGGTCACGGTCCTGCTCGACCCGCCCGGGCGCGAACTGCCGCCCGGGTTCGGCCGCCGCCCGGTGGTAGCCGTGCTTGACACGGGGATCCGGGCCCATCCGTGGCTGGACGTGGCTCCGGGACCTGGCGGCGGATACGACATCGATCCCCACCACGACGGCGACGGCTTCATCGAGATCGACCACGACATCCAGAAGGCGATCCTGCTCGAGGGTGAGCAGGCGGAAGCCTCCGGCGACCAGCCCCGCCAGGTGATCAGGCACCCGTGGGACACGCCGGTGTCGACGGACCCGCTGATCGGCGAGCTCGGGCCCGCCCTGGGCCACGGGACCTTCATCGCGGGCATCGTGCGCCAGGTCGCCCCGCGCGCCCGGGTGCTGTCCATCCGGGTGATGCACAGCGACGACATCGTCTACGAGGGCGACCTGCTGACTGCCCTCACCGCGCTGGCCAGCCGGGTGGCACTGGCCGAGGCGACCGACCCGGCCAAGATGGTGGACGTGGTCTCGCTGTCGCTCGGCTTCTTCAGCGAGTCCCCGGCCGAGGCGGCCTTCAGCTCCGCGTTGTGGCAGGCGATCCAGGTCCTGCTCGACCTGGGCGTCGTGGTGGTGGCCGCGGCGGGCAACTACTCGACCACTAGGAAGTTCTACCCGGCGGCGTTCGCCCAGCGACCGGCCCCGGCCGGTCACGTACCGCTGATCAGCGTGGGCGCGCTCAACCCGAACGGCTCCCGGGCCGTCTTCAGCGACGGCGGGCACTGGGTCACCGCCTGGGCGTCGGGCGCCGCCGTGGTCAGCACGCTGCCGACCGACGTGAACGGCAGCCGCAGCCCCGAGCTCAGGCTGCCCGCGCACCCGGCCGGACCGCTGCCGGCCGGTCACGAGCGGGCCGCCCACCGCGAGGCCCTCGACCCGGATGACTACGCCCGTGGCTTCGCGGTCTGGAGCGGTACCTCGTTCTCGGCTCCGCTGCTGGCCGCGCACGTCGTCCGGGCGCTGCTGGCGGGACCGGCCGACCCGGGCTCCGGCCTGGTGCTCGAGCCCTGCGACGCGCAGACCACGACGGTCCGCGCACTGGCCGCCCTGACGAGTATGGGCTGGCCGGGCTGACGATGGACGACCGCAGAACCGTCCCCCTGATGACCGGTCCCGGCCGGACCGGCGCTGTCCGGCCCGACCGGCCCGACCGGGGCACACGCATCGCCAGCCTGGTGGGCGCGGCCCGGCAGGGCAGCGAGGATGCCCTCGGCCAGATCGTCACCGAGCTCAGCCCGCTGCTCTGGCAGGTCGCGCGCGCGACCGGGCTGAGCGCGGGCGACGCCGAGGACGTGCTGCAGACGGTATGGCTGCGCCTGGTCGCCCACCTGGACGGCATCCACGATTCCGCGGCCCTCACCGGCTGGCTGGTCACCACCACCCGCCGGGAAGCCTGGCGGGTCCGCGCCGCGGGCCGCAAGCAGGTCCCCGCGGACCACGAGACGCTGGACGAACTGCCCGCCGCCGGGCCCGGCTCGGAAGAACAGGTGATCGTCGACGACGAGCGGCGGATGCTGTGGGCCGCCATCGGCCGGCTCTCCGCGCGGTGCCAGGAACTGCTGCGGATCATTGCCTTCGCGCCGCGTCCTGACTACACCGCGGTGGCCGACGCGCTGGGCATGCCGGTCGGGAGCATCGGCCCCACCCGCGGCCGCTGCCTGGCCAAGCTGCGCGCGCTGCTGGCCGACGAAACGGGGGGTGCCTGGCGTGACGCTTCCTGATGCTGACCTGCCGTCGGCCGATGAGCCGCTCGACGATTCCGACTTCGGGCTGCTGGGCGAGATCCGCGACATGTTCGCGGCGGCCGACCCCATGCCCGCGGAACTCCCGGACCGGATCCGCTTCCTCCTCGCCTTTCGCGACCTCGAGATCGAGGTCGCCCGGCTCACGGCGGAACCGGGCGAACTGGTCGCGGCCCGCGGGACCGAGCAGAGCCGCACGATCACCTTCGACAGCACGACCCTCACGATCATGATCCGGATCGACGCGAACAAGGACGGGACGGTCCGCGTGGACGGCTGGCTGGCTCCGGCGCAGCGCCGCGAGATCGAGATGAAGTGCGCGGCCGACCCGCTGAGCGTCACCAGCGACGAGCAGGGCCGCTTCGCGTTCCCCCGGGTGCCGCGCGGCACGGCGCAGCTCGTGGTCAGGCCGGCCGGGCCGGAAGAAACGGGGCGGTCAGTGGTGACCCCCGCGCTCATCTTCTGAGGTCACCTGGGTATGCCCACCGCCGATGCGCTGGCCCGCCAGGCGCGTGAGCGCGCCCTGCGGGAGGGCAACGCGGGCCATCCGGCCGCCGCCGTGCGGCACGCCTGGGCCGGCCTGAAGTACCTGGGCTGGTCCGAGGGCCAGGCGGAGGATGACGCGCGGCGGGTGCCCGAGGCGCATCGCGCCCTGGCCGCCCGGCTGCTCGGCATCGTGGGGCAGTGGGAGCCGGTCCTCGGCCGCACGGAGTACGGGCTGAGCCTGCTCGACCGGGCCGAGAACCTAGCCGCGGCCGGTGACCGGGGGGTGCTGCTGCTCCAGCGCGGCCTGGTCTACATGCGGATCGGGCGGGAGGCAGACGCCGTCGGCGTGCTGGGTGACGCGGTGGCGCAGCTGACCGGGAAACCGGACGAGAGCGCCAACCTGGCGACCGCGCTGCTGAATCGCAGCTTCGCGTGCCTGACCCTCGTCCGGGTGAATCAGGCACGGGCGGACCTGGTGTGGTGCCTGCGCATCGCGGGCGGGGCCGGCCACGAACTGATCGCGGCCAAGGCGCGGCACAACCTGGGTTACTGCGACCTGCTCGCCGGGGACATCCCGGCCGCGCTCAAGCTCTTCGACGCCGCCGCCGGGGAGTACCGGCTGAGCGCGCCCGGATTCCTGCTCGTGCTGGCCACGGACAAGGCCAGCGCACTGCTCGCGGCCGGGCTGGCCAGCGACGCCGCCCGTGAGCTTGACGAGGCCATGGCTACCTCCCGGCGGCAGCGTCTTGACCAGCATCTCTACCTCGCCGAGGCGCAGCTCACCCGGGCGCAGGCGGCACTGGCGGCCGGGGAACTCGCCACCGCCCGGCGGTGGGCGGCCGCGGCCGGACGGCGGTTCCGCCAGCGGGGCAACCTCACCTGGGCCGGCGTCGCCGAGCTCACCCGGCTGCAGGCCCGGTCCCTCGGCCCCGGGTCCCGGGCCGCCATCGCGGCCGAAGCGCGGGATCTGGCGGCGCGGCTGCGCGAGTGCGGCCTGGTCCACGACGCGGACCTGGCCGAGCTGCTCGCGGCGCGCGCCCTGGTCGCGGCCGGGCAGCTGGAGCAGGCCGCCCGGATCCTGGTGGCCGCGCCGCGCCGCGGGACCGACGTGCCGCTCGGCGGCCGCCTGGCGCGGCGCCTGGCCCGCGCCGAGCTGGCGGAGCGGGAGGGGCGGCCGGGCGCGGCCCTGGCCGAGCTGCGGGCGGGCCTGGCCCTGGTGCAGGCCCGGCGGGGCCGGCTCGGCAGCCTCGACCTGCAGACCGGTACCGGCGCGCTCGGCGCGGACCTGGCCGCGGCCGGCCTGCGGATCGCGCTGGAGAGCGGATCGGCGGCGCGGGTGTTCGCCTGGCTGGAACGCTCGCGGGCGCAGGCGTTCCGGGTCAGGCCGGTGCGGCCGCCCACCGACCCGCAGGCGGCGGATGTCCTGGCCGAGCTGCGCCAGCTCACCCGGCGGATCCGCGAGGCCGAGCTGGCCGGCGAGCGCGACCCGGTCATGGCCAGCAGGCAGGCGGAGCTCAGGCGTGAGATCAGGGAGCACGACTGGAAGGCCAGCGGCCTAGGCGAGGCCACCGCCCCGGCTGGCCTCGGCGAGGTCAGCGCGGCCCTGGCCGAGAGCGGGCAGACCCTGGTGGGCATCGTGCCCGGGCCTGGCGGGATGACCGCGGTGGTCGCGGGGCACGGCACCCGGGGACCGGCCCGCCTCGTCCGGCTGGGCGACTTCGAGGCGGCCGCCGAGGCTGCCCGGCGGCTCAGCGCCGACCTCGACACGCTGGCCGGGCGACGGCTCCCGGCCCGGCTCGAGACGGTGATCAGGGAATCCGCCCGGTACCAGGCCGCCGCGTTGACGGCCGGCATCCTCGCGCCGCTGCGGCCCCTCCTCGGCGACGGCGGGGTCGTGTTCGTCCCGGCCGGGCCGCTGGCAGGCATTCCCTGGGGGGCGCTGCCCGAGCTGAGCGGCCGGCCGGTCACCGTATGCCCGTCCGCGTCCTCCTGGCTGACCGCCTGGCAGCGCGGGCAGGCCCTGTCGCTAGCCGAGGCCGGCGGGGCACCCCTGCTGGTGGCGGGGCCGGACCTGGAGCACGCGGCCCGGGAGGTCACCGAGATCGCCCGGTGCTACCCGGGCGGCCGACCGCTGCTCGGGGAGGCGGCCACGGTCGGCGCGGTGCTGCGGGCCCTAGACGGCGCCCCGCTGGCCCACCTGGCCGCGCACGGCCACCACGACCAGGAGAACTTCCTGTTCTCCCAGGTCGACCTGGCCGACGGCCCGCTGATGGCCTACGACATCCAGCAGCTGGTGGCCGCTCCCCGGCACGTGGTCCTGTCCTCCTGCGACGTCGGCCGGACCGTCGTCCGGCCGGGCGAGGAGATCCTCGGCTTCACCGCGGCCCTGCTCTACACCGGCACCGCCACGGTGACCGCGAGCGTCACCCGGGTCGGCGACGAGGCCGCCGTCGGCACGATGACCGCCTACCACCGGCTGCTCGCGACCGGGACCAGGCCCGCCGAGGCGCTGGCGGCGGCCACGGCCAGCGATCGGCTCAGCCCGTTCGTCTGCTTCGGCGGCGGGTGACGGCCGCCGCCGTTCAGGCCTGGCTTCCTCACGGGTTTTCTGACGGGACGCCGGTGACCGCGAGGACCAGGGTGCGCATAGCCGCCGTGAGCCGGGCTGGGCCCTCGGCGGCCAGCTGAGCCAGGACCGGCTCGCTGTGCAGGGAGCCGAGCAGGAGGTGGGCGGTCATCTCGGCGTCCGCCCCGGGCCGCAGGGCCGCGATGAGCGTGCTGATGTGAGCGTGCCAGAACCGGTAGACCGGATGGTCGTCCCGGTGGCGCGCGGTGGCTTTCTCCGGCGGCGGGTCCGGGGCGGCCGAGTACGCGAGCTCCGCCAGCAGGCTCTTGTTGCGTCCGACGACCTCGATGATGGCGTCCAGGAAGGCTAGCAGCCGGTCGCGCTCGGTGGCGCCGGGGCCGAGTGGCGGTGGCCCGGCCGTGACCGCCTCCTCCAGCGCCTGGGCCCGTTCCACCATGAGGGCGTACATCAGCCCGGTCCGGTTGCCGAACCGGTGGAAGACCGTGCCCTTGCCCACCCCGGCCGCCGCCGCGACCTGCTCCATCGAGATGTCCTGCGGCCGGTGCGTGGCCAGCAGCTTCTCGGTCGCGGCGAGGATCGCGCGCCGGTTCCTGGCCGCGTCGGCACGCTCGGGCCGGCCTCCGTCCATCAGTGCTCCGTTATCAGCTAGACAAGCTATCGGCTAGACAACTGGACCGGCGGTCCAGTACTGTCATGGTCAAGTTGACCGATGGTCCATTTTAGCCTGGGTGATCGCCTGGGCATCCACCGACAGGAGATTTCCATGCGGCGTGTCCGTTATCACTCGCACGGAGGGCCCGAGGTCCTGGCCGTCGAGGAGGCCGGCCTCCCGGAGCCCGGGCCCGGGCAGGTGCTCATCCGGACCGAGGCGATCGGCGTCAACTACGTCGACGTGCAGCTCCGCCGGGAGACCGACCCGGGCTCGATCTGGTTCCGTCCGCTGCCAGGCACGCTGACCGGTGACGTGGTGGGGACCGTCGAGAAGGCCGGCCCGGGCGCCGGGCCGGCCGTGACCGGGAGCCGCGTCGCGGTCCTGCTCGAGGACGCCTGCGCCGACTTCGTCGTGGCCAGCACCGACTGGCTGGTGCCGGTACCCGCGGAGCTCGGCGCCGATGCCGCGAGCATGCTGCCGACGACCGGGCCGGTGGCGCTCGGCGCGCTGCGGGCCGGACGGCTCGGGGCCGGGGAGACCGTCCTGGTCACCGCCGGAGCGGGCGCCATCGGCCACCTCGCCGTGCAGCTGGCCAGGGAGCTCGGCGCGGGTACGGTCATCGCCACGGCGGGCTCCCCGGCCAAGCTCGCGCTGGCTAAGGAGCTGGGCGCCGACATTGCGGTCGACCACGGCCAGCCCGGCTGGGACGACCAGGTACGGTCGGCGGTGCCCGGCGGCGTGGACGTGGCCCTCGAGGCGGTTGGCGGCGAGACACTGCACCGGACGCTCGGGCTGCTCGCGCCGTCCGGCCGCGCGGTCGTGTTCGGCGCCTCAGCCGGCGAGCTGACTAGCGTCCCGGTACGGAGCCTGTTCGGGCTGAAGAGCGTCACCGGGTTCTCGCTGCTGGCTTGGCGCGCGGCCGATCCGGAGGCGGTCCGCACCGCCATCGCGGAGCTCGCCGGCTGGTTCGGGACAGGGAGGCTGCGCGCCGTCACCGGGGCGACGCTGCCGCTGGCCGGGGTGAGCCGGGCCCACCAGTTGCTCGAGGAGCGTTCGGTGCCCGGTCGGCTCCTGCTCGTCCCGTAACGCCGCCGGGCCCAGGAGAAACGTGTTCTGGAAGGGCGGCGCCATGGCCGGGCGCTGGCTGAGGTGGGCGGCGGCCCAGCAGGCGGCGGCGCCATGGCAGTTCTCCAGGGCACTGAGGGTGGCGGGCAGGCCGGCCGGGATGCCCGTGGCGGCCAGGTTGTGCAGTTCGTACGGATCGGTCGCGGTGTCGTAGTACTCCTGGGCACCGCCCGCGTACCTGACGTAGAGCGCGTTCGCGGTCCGCACCGCCTCGTACGACGGCGGGTCCCCCGGCTCCTGAGTCTGCCGGTCCGGGTCGCTGGGCGAGAAGTCCGGGCCATGGTGCTCGACGAGGATGGCCTGCCGCCAGTCGGCCGGGTTCTGGCCGTGCCACAGGGCGGCCAGGCTGTGGCCGTCCACGCTGGCGGGCACGGGCAGGCCGGCGAGGGTCTCGAACGTGGGCGCCAGGTCGATATTGGACGTCAGCTGGCTGGCGGTACTTCCGGCCGGGACGCCGGGCCCGGTAACGATCAGCGGCACGCGGATGTCGGTCTCGAAGGCGGTCTGCTTGCCCGAGATGAGCGTGTACTCCCCCATGTGGAAGCCGTTATCCGAGCTGAACACGAAGTACGTGTTCTGGGCCAGGCCCTTGGCTCGCAGTTCGTTCTCGAGCTGGCCGATCATGTCGTCGACGGAGAGGTCGTCTTCCACCCGCTTTTGGAACTTGGTCGTAATCGTGTTCTCTTTGGCCGCGGTGAGGGCCGCGTGGCCCTTGAGCCACGGCGGCGGGTTGGCCGGCATCCGGCCGTAGGCGGGAGTCTTGGGGTAGCCGAGTCCCTGGGCCGCGTGCGCGTAGCGGGGTGCGGGCGTATACGGGTCGTGCGGGGCGAACGTGGCCACCTCGAGCATGAAGGGATGGCCTGAGGCGGCGGCCGAGTCGATGAACGAGCTGCCCCTGGCGGCCAGCACGTCGGTCAGGTAGTCACTCGCAGCGCGGCCGTAAGGGACTCGCTGGCCGTCCTGGTTCAGGGTGTAGCCCAGCTCGCCGTAGCCGCCGAGCCCAGTCACGTCCCACTCGTCCCAGCCTGGCGCGACCGGATACCTGGGCTCGTACTGGTTGAGGTATTTGCCCATCATCGCGGTGCGGTAGCCGGCGTCGTGCAGCGCCAGCGCGAACGACTTGCGCTGGTCGCCGTGCTTGTTGAAGGCGAAGTAACCTCCGTCGGCGCCGGCGTTGGTGAAGACCCCGTCGTCGTGCGGGTACTCGCCGGTGAAGATGGCCGAGCGCGACGGGCAGCACAGCGAGTCCACCACGTAGTAGCGGGAGAACGTCGTCCCGGCCCGCTCCATGGCCAGCACGTGCGGC
>Ga0207693_10005440_pt1 | contig 10623 bp, 10 predicted proteins | sample LARL81metaG_FD_184347 | JGI IMG/M metagenome (GOLD analysis project Ga0207693, IMG submission 184347) | Corn, switchgrass and miscanthus rhizosphere microbial communities from Kellogg Biological Station, Michigan, USA - LAR L8-1 metaG... | ecosystem: Host-associated > Plants > Roots >... | reverse complement strand
ACGAAAGAGACGTTCGAGGCGCTCGAGCCCCACCGCAAGAGCCACGTCCTCGCCGATGTCCACGCAGGCGGGCCTGCGGAGGTCGAGCAGGCGATCGCCGCCGCACGCGAGGCGCGCCACGACTGGGCGCGGCTGCCATGGGAGGAGCGCGCAGCGGTCTTCCTTCGTGCCGCCGAGCTCCTCGCAGGACCCTGGCGCGCGACCCTGAACGCCGCGACGATGCTCGGCCAGTCGAAGACGGCCCACCAGGCCGAAATCGACGCCGCGTGCGAACTGACCGACTTCTTCCGCTTCAACGTCGAGTTCATGACGCGCATCTACAAGGAGCAGCCGAACTCGGCGTCTGGCACCTGGAACCGCCTCGAGTACCGACCACTCGAGGGCTTCGTCTTCGCCGTAACGCCGTTCAACTTCACGGCTATCTCCGGCAACCTGCCCAGCGCGCCCGCGCTGATGGGGAACACCGTCGTCTGGAAGCCGGCGTCGACGGCCGCCTTCTCCGCCTACTTCGTCATGCGCCTCTTCCAGGAGGCCGGGCTGCCGGACGGCGTCATCAACCTCGTCTACGGCCCTGGAGCGACCATTGGCGGCGCAGCGCTCGCCAGCCCTGAGCTCGCTGGGATCCACTTCACGGGCTCGACCACGGTCTTCAACTCGATGTGGCAGACCGTCGGCTCGAACGTCGGCGAGTACCGCAACTACCCGCGGATCGTCGGCGAGACGGGCGGCAAGGACTTCATCGTCGCGCACCCGAGCGCCGACGTCGAGGCGGTCGCGACGGCCATCGTCCGCGGCTCGTTCGAGTACCAGGGGCAGAAGTGCTCAGCGGCCTCGCGCGTCTATGCGCCCTCGAACCTCTGGCCCGAGCTCCGCGAGCGACTGGCGGACGAGGTCAAGGAACTGAAGGTCGGCGACGTCAGCGACTTCTCCAACTTCATGGGCGCCGTGATCGACTCCAAGTCGCTCGCGACTCAGCGCGCGGCGATCGAGGAGGCCAAGTCGGCCGCCACGGCGAAGGTGCTGGTCGGAGGCGGCATCGAAGACGAGGAGGGCTTCTTCGTCGAGCCGACGGTGATCGAGACCGAGGACCCGAACTTCCGCACGATGCGGGAGGAGCTCTTCGGCCCGGTCGTCACCGCCTACGTCTATCCCGAAAACAAGTGGGACGACACGCTCGAGCTTGTCGACCGAACAGCGCCATACGGGCTGACAGGCGCTGTCTTCGCCCGCGACCGAGCGGCGATCGAGGACGCGAACGACAAGCTCGAATACGCCGCCGGCAACTTCTACGTCAACGACAAGCCGACGGGCGCGGTCGTCGGCCAGCAGCCGTTCGGTGGCGCGCGCGCCTCGGGTACGAATGACAAGGCGGGCTCGATGTGGAACCTGATCCGCTGGGCCTCACCGCGGACGATCAAGGAGACCTTCGTTCCGCCGAAGGACTACCGCTATCCGTACATGGCGGAAGACGGCGCGAGCCGCGACGGCTCCGGCCCGCCTGACCGGCCGTAGCTCGGCGAGTAACCAGCCGCCGGTTGGGCAGCGATGAGCGGCGTGCTGCACGACATCCGCGTCTTCTTCGACCATCTGGCCGATGTCGGCTGGGCGGCTCTCGCCGCCGCCCTCCTCTGCCAGTTCATCAAGCTGGGGTGCGTCAGCCGCGCCTGGCGGAACATCATCGCCGCTGCCTACCCGGACACGGCCGTGCGCTGGCGCTCGGTCTGGGGCGCGCTCCTGGCCCGCGTCGGCGTCAACGCGATCGTCCCCGCACGCGGGGGCGACGCCGTCGGCCTCTTCATCGTCAAACGCCGGGTCGAGGGCTCGACGTATCCGACTCTCGCCTCGACGCTGGTTGCACTGACGCTCTTCGACTCGGTCGTCGCTCTCGGCTTCATCGTCTATGCGGTAGCGGCGGGCGAGCTCCCGGGGAGCTCCGTGCTCGCGCGCCTGCACGCGTTCGACTTCCACTGGTTCTTCGGTCACATCCGAGGAACCCTGATCGTGCTCGGGTTGATCGCGGTGCTCGTGCTCCTGCTGCTTCTCTGGTTCGCGGAGGATCTGATCGGTTTCTGGCAGCGGGTCGGGCTCGGCTTCCGGATCTTCTCCGACAAGACCGCGTACTTCCGTCGCGTCGCGGTCTGGCAGGCCGCCGACTGGTGCCTGCGGCTGACGATGATCTATTTCTTCCTGCGCGCCTTCCACGTGCCCGCGACCCTGCACAACGCGATCCTCGTCCAGGTGACGCAGAGCTTGGCCGTGCTGTTCCCGATCAGTCCGTCCGGGATCGGCACCGAGCAGGCGCTACTGCTCTACACGTTCTCCGGTAAGGCGGCGAAGACGACGCTCCTTAGCTTCAGCGTCGGTATGCGGGTGACCCTGATCGTCTTCAACGCCCTTCTGGGCTTCGGAGCGATCCTGACGATGCTGCGGACGCTGCACTGGCGGCAGCGGGTCGAAGCGGATCGCGACGCTGTCGCAGAGCACTCACCGTGACCGCCAGCGCCGCCAGCTGAGCTGGGATCGCGAGCACGACACGGCGGACGGAAGAGCCGCCCGCGAACGGAAGGTACGCGGGCGGCTCGTCGGTCGAGAGGAGTGGGCGGCTAGCGCCAGCCCGTGACCGAGATGTAGCGGGTCGTGCCGCCGTTTGGATGCACGAGCACGATCGGCGCGAGACAGGTCGCCGGCAGCGTCACGTGCTGGCGAATCCTGGCGTCGCCGCCGGCCGAGATCGGAGCCTGGCCGGTCGTAAAAGCCGGAGTCATTGTCGCGTCCGCGCCGCAGAACAGGGACGCAGAGATCGTCGTCACCGGGCTTGCTGTCCCCGTCGACGTGACCACGAGGCCCTTGACGCGCAGGTCGAACTTGCCCTTGCGCGAGATCTTGACCGAGCCTTTGGCGAGGCTCCACGAGACGTTGCCCGGCGAGACGGCGTGGAAGGCTGGGTCGGTCGTCTGGCTCGGCGCGAGCGACGAGCGGAGAACGGCGCCGCCATGGTTGTCGTCTCCCCGCCCATGGCCGTGATCGCCGCTCGCGATCGTGGCAAAGGTCAGGGCAGCAATCCCCGCCAACACAGCGATCGCCGCAAACAAACGTGTTCTCGTCTTCACGGTCCCTCCTCGGTCGGTTGCCGGAAGATACGGAGCGCCGTGAAAGGCGGTTTTTCTCTACGCGCGGCCGGCCTTGTGCAGCTGCGCATAGATTGACCGGGCGGTCTTTGCAGGCACCCCGGGAACGCCCTCGAGTTCCTCCTGCGAGGCGGCGAGCACCTGCTCGGCCGAGCCGAAGTGACGCAGCAGTGCCCGGCGCCGGGCCGGACCGACGCCTTCGAGCGTGTCGAAGATCGACTCGCGCGCGCGGGCGTCACGACGCTGCCGGTGAAAGCCGACGGCGAAACGGTGCGCCTCGTCGCGGATCCGTTGCAGGAGCTGCAATCCCGGCGAATGCGGGTCTAGCCGGACGGGATCGGCCCGGCCCGGCAGGAAGACCTCCTCGGCCCGCTTCGCCAGGGCGATCACCGCCACCCGCGGCAGGTCGAACCGCTGCATCGCCGCCAGAGCGGCCGAGAGCTGGCCCTTGCCGCCGTCGATCACGACCAGGTTCGGCACCGCCGCGAAGCCCTCGTCGTACTCCTCCTCGGCGGCGTCGCTCATCCGCGCGAAACGGCGCTCGATCACCTGCGCCATGGCCGCAAAGTCGTCCTGCCCGTCGAGCCCGCGCACAGCGAATTTGCGGTAGTGCGCCTTCTTCGGCGTCGCGTCCTGGAAGACGACCATCGAGCCGACTGGCTCGGAGGCCTGGATGTTCGAGATGTCGAAGCACTCGATCCGCAGGGGCAGGCTCTCGAGGTTGAGGGCCTCGCGCAGCTCCTCGAGCGCCTCGACCCGGCGTAGCCGCTTCTGCTCGGTCTGGTAGCTCTCGGAGTCGAGGGCGAGGCGCGCGTTCTGGGACGCGAGCTCCTGCAGCCGTCGCTTCTCACCGCGCTCGGCAATGCGCACCTCGACCCGCGAGCCGCGGCGCTCGCTCAGGAACTCCTGCAGCGCCGAGACCTCGCCGGCATCGCGCGGCACGACGATCTGCGGCGGCACCGAAGGCGCCGAGCCGTAGTACTCGACGCAGAACGCCTCCAGTAGTGCGGAGGTTTCCTGGCCCTCGACGTTCTCGAGGTGGAAGCCGTAGCGATCGATCATCTTGCCGCCGCGAAGCGGGAAGATCTGCACCGCGGCCTGGTCTCCGTCGACGGCGATTCCAATCACGTCGACGTCGCCGACGCTCCGCTTCTCGACCGCCTGCCGCTCGGTCAGCCGCCGGACCGCGAACAGACGGTTGCGGTAGCGGGCGGCCTCCTCGAAGCGCTCTCCCTCGGCTGCCTCGTGCATCTGCCGCTCGAGCTCGCGCTCGATCGTCCGCGTGTCCCCGGAGAGGAAGTTGACGACGCCGTCGATGATCTCGGCGTAGGCCTCCTTCGAGATGTAGTCGACGCAGGGCGCGTGACAGCGCTCGATGTGGTAGTCGAGGCAAGGAATCCCTGAGTGGCGGCCGGGCTTCGGGCCCTCGCACGGGCGGTACTGGAAGACCCGGTTCAGCACGTCGAGGGTCTCGCGCACCTTCTTCGCGTTCGCGTACGGTCCGAAGTAGGTGACGCCGCGCCGGTGTCGCTCGCGCGTGAACATGACCCGCGGGAAATCGTCTTCGAGGGTCACCGCGATGTAAGGAAACGACTTGTCATCGCGCAGCCTGACGTTGAACGGCGGCCGGTACCGCTTGACCAGGTTCTGCTCGAGGTGCAACGCCTCGACCTCGCTGCCGGTGACGATCACTTCGATGTCGGCGACCCTCTCCGGCAACTGCGCGATCGCGTGCCTGACGTCGGCCGAGGCCTGGAAGTAGCTGCGGACGCGCGGTCGCAGCGACTTGGCCTTTCCCACGTAGAGGACCTGGCCGCGCGAGTCGCGAAAGATGTAGACACCAGGCTTCGCCGGTAGCCGTTTGAGCTGCTCTTCGATTCGTTTCTCCACCGGTCGCAAGGGTAGATGTCGTTACCGTGCCGACCCCATGAGGTGGAAGGCTCCTGCTCTGGCCCTCCTTGGGGCCGCGACCGTCGCGGGGATCGCGATCGGCTTCTCGCTGAGCGGCGGCGACGATTCGACGATCACGAACGCCTCGTCCCGGCTCTTCTCGGACACCGGCACGACCGCGGCAAGCACCGCAACTGCCGGCACGAGCACGACCCTGCTCCACCTACCGAAGCCTGGACACATTCGGCTCGGTCATCGCCTCGTCGTCGCCACGGTCGACGACGCGGTCAAGCAGGTCGACCCCGCGCAGGCGGCCGGCCTGATGAAGATCTCCCACGCCGCAGGCTTCGACGCGATCATGGTCTCGGCCATGTGGAAGCCGGGCGCCCGCGCGCCGTCCGCGCAGGACCGGCTGACGCTGACCAACGTGGTGACCGCGGCCGACGCCGAGGACATGGACGTGTTCGTCTTCGTCTGGCACGGACTGAGCGGCGCCACTCCGCGGACGGCACAGGCCCGGCGCAACTTCGCCGCCTACGCGGCTGCGCTCGCAAGGGACTTTCCCAAGATCCGGCACTTCGTCGTAGGCAACGAGCCGAACCTGAACACCTTCTGGCTGCCGCAGTTCGGCCCTGACGGACGCGACGTTGCAGCCTCAGGCTATCTCGACATGCTTGCCCGGACCTACGATGCACTGAAGGCCGTTTCCCCCGACATCCAGGTGATCGGCGGCGCACTCGCACCGCGCGGCTCCGACCAGCCGGGGACGAAGCGTGACACCCACTCGCCGACGAGGTTCATCGAGGACCTCGGTGAGGCGTACAGAGCCAGCCACCGCACCAAGCCGATCATGGACGCCTTCGCGATCCACCCCTACATGCGCACGTCCAAGCTTCCGCCGACGGACACGCACGCAGCGTCGTCCACGATCACGATCGCCGATTACCCGAAGCTTGTAGCCCTGCTGGCCCAGGCCTTCACCGGAACGGCGCAGCACGGCCAAGATCTGCCCATCTACTACACGGAATTCGGTGTGCAGACCGTCGTCCCGGCCGCACATCGAGGCGCTTACACCGATCTCAAGTCGCCCTCTGCCGTCGACGCCGTCGATCCTCAGACGCAAGCCCGCTACTACCGGGAGGCGCTCGAGTTGGCCGCTTGCCAACCCACGGTCAGGGCCCTGTTCGTCTTCCACACATTCGACGAGGCCGACCTCGCCGGCTGGCAGTCCGGCCTCTACTACGCCGACCAACAGCCGAAGGCCAGCCTGCCTGCGTTCCGCAAGGCGGCCGTCGAGGCGCGGAACGAGAGACTCACGCACTGCTCCGGCGTCACCTTCGTCCGGAAGAGATAGCCACCCTGGGGATCAAGCCGTCGGGCGCGTCGGCCGATGCGCCTTACAGGATGCCGCCCATCCGCAAGCTCGCCCTCGCCCTCTCGGTCGCGCTGCTCGCGCTTCTTGCAGCGACCCCGGCAGAGGCCGCACCGCGGAGGCTGACCGTCGGTGCGTCCGAATCGGCGAGCCTCGTTCCGGATCCGGTCCTCGCAAAGACGCGCATGGACCTCGCGGTCCTCGCCGGCTTCAACGAGATCGAGGTACGCGCCCGCTGGTCGCCAGGCAAGACCGCCCCCACGCCGGAAGAGCTCGCGTCGTTCCAGGCGAGCGCGCTGGCGGCGGAGCTCGACGCGGTTCGGCTGGTGATCGCGGTCGACACGGGCGGCAGCTTCCAGACGCCTTTGAGCCTGTCCGACCGGAAGCAGTTCGCCGAGTACACGGCGGCGCTCGCACAGGCGCTGCCCTACGTGCGTGACTTCATCGTCGGGAACGAGCCGAACCTGAATCGATTCTGGATGCCGCAGTTCGACGGGCGTCGCGACGCCGCCGCTCCCGCCTACGAGGCGCTGCTGGCCAGGACCTACGATTCGCTGAAGGTGGTCTCCCCCTCGATCAACGTGATCGGCGGAGCCCTGGCCCCCCGCGGCGCCGACCAGTACCGCTCGGGGCGGCAGACTCACTCGCCGACGACGTTCCTGCGCGATCTCGGGTCCGCCTACCGCAAGAGCCGCCGGAGGGCGCCGATCATGGACATGCTCGCGATCCATCCCTACGGCGAGAGCTCGAAGACGCCGCCGACGGCGTTGCACCCCAAGTCGACGAGCATCTCGATCGCCGATTACCCCAAGCTCGTCAAGCTCCTGCGCGACGTGTTCCGCGGTACTGCGCAGCGCGGCGCCTCGCTGCCGATCCTCTACGCCGAGTACGGGGTGCAGACGCGGATCCCGTCCGACAAACTCGGCGCCTACACGAACCTCGGCGACACGGCGGCCGTCGATGCGGTCTCGGAGACGATGCAGGCCGCCTACTACAGGCAGGCGATCCGGCTCGCGTACTGCCAGCCGACCGTCGCCGGACTCCTGTTCTTTCACGTCAGCGACGAGCCTGACCTCGACCGCTGGCAGTCCGGCCTCTTCTACACGGACGACACGCCGAAGTCGGACCTGGCGCTCGTCAAGAGCACTGCTCAGGCGGCCCAAGCGGGCACGCTGACCTGCCCGAAAGCGAAGCCGCAGCCGAAGCTCAAACCTCGGAGGCGTCGCTAGCATCCGCCTTGTGAGCGGTCAGTACGTCGCCTACACCTTCTTCAAGATCGACCCGGCCTGGCGCCGCCTGCCGATCGACGAGCGTGCGGCCGGAAAAGACGCGTTTGCCGAGGTAGTCGAGGACTGGGCCGGACGCATGGACACGCTCCGCGCCTACTCGGTCGCGGGTGTCCGCCCCGATTGCGACTTCTTCCTCTGGAAGATCACCGAGCGCTACGAGGACCTGGGCGAGCTCGGCGCCGCGTTGAACGGCACGCCCCTCGCCGGCTGGCTCGAGACGCCGTACTCCTACCTGGCGACCACGAAAGCCTCCGAGTACACGTCGGCGCGCAAGGCACGGAAGATCGTTCCGAAAGACTCGCCCTATCTCGTCGTCTACCCCTTCGTGAAAGTGCGGCCGTGGTACGCGCTCTCGGAGGAGGACCGCCGTCGCGCGATGGACGAACACATCCGGATCGGCCGCGAGGAGTTCCCGACCATCCACAACCACACGACGTACTCGTTCGGGATCGACGACCAGGAGTTCATGACCGCCTTCGAATGCGACGAGCCCGCCGACTTCATGCACCTGATGCTGCGCCTTCGCGACAGCGAGGCGTCGCGGTACACGGAGCGGGACACCCCTATCTTCGTGGGGAAGCACGTCCAGATTCGGGAAGCGTTAGGCGTACTGGACGGCGCCGAGGCTAGGGCGCGGGGTCTCGCGGAGGCTTAGTCTCGTCGAGGTCCGCCGCCGCGACGTCGGCCGCGTCGCCGATCGCCAGGCCACCGGTGATTCCGCCACCGGCGCCGTAGCCTGACTCCGCCAGGTACCGCTCCTCGGCCTCGCCCGGGTCCTCGCCGCCGAACTCCTCGCGCAGGTCGGCCTCGTCCTCCGGCTTCCCGCCGATGCCGCGCACCCAATCCCAGAGCCCCCAGGCCATGGCAGAAGTCTAGTAGTACGAGCGTTCGGAGCGCCAGACGCGCCACATCGCGTAGGCGGCGAGGATCAGGACGGCGATGAAGGCGAACGCGTCGAGCCCAACCGTGTGCCGTCCGGGCCAGAAGAAGGCGGCGAAGTCGACGAGGATCAGGAGGGCGCTGCCGTAGAAGACCCGGTTCGAGCGCTGGGACCAGGTTTCGATCTCGTGGCGCATCCGATCGCGCCAGAACATGTAGAGAACGACCGCGATCGCGAGGAAAAAGACGATCTGCAGGATCAGCGAGAGCGATACCAGCGTCCCCTCGAGGTTGAGCACGAAGACCACGACGACGATCGCGAGGATGATCAGAAAACCCCGCACCGTCGCATTCATGTCGCTCCACCAGCGCCCCATGGCCTCTCTGTAGGATCGCTGCGATGGTCGAAGAGGGCAAGCCGGCACCCGATTTCGAGCTGACAAGCGACAGCGGAGAGCACGTCAAGCTCTCCGACTTCCGCGGAAAGCCGGTAGTCCTCTACTTCTATCCGAAGGACGACACGCCCGGTTGCACGACCCAGGCCTGCGGCATCCGAGACGTCTACGCCGACTTTCGCGACCGCGGCGCCGAGGTCCTGGGCGTCAGCCCCGACGACGAGGACTCCCACGTCAAGTTCAAGGAGAAGTATTCGCTTCCGTTCACGCTGCTCGCCGACCCCGGGCACGAGGTCGCCGAGGAGTACGGCGTCTGGAAGGAGCGGAACAAGTACGGCAAGAAGTCGATGGGGATCGAGCGCTCGACCTTCGTGATCGACGCCGACGGCAACGTCTCCAAGGCGATGCGCCGCGTGAAGCCGGAGACGCACGCGGCGGACGTTCTGGCCGCTCTGAACTAGTACTGGTTGTTTTACGCGCGGCTTACCGCGCCCGAATCGTCGGCTGACGGTAGGCGCGGAGGATCCGAGCGTCTTCCCTCGTCCGCCACTACCAGGAGGTCTCAAGATGAGAAGGCGCCTCACCTACGTGCTCATCGCCGCGCTGGTGCTGCTTGCCGCCGGCGCCTCGAGCACCTTCGCCGCGCGGGGAAGCGGCGAGCCTACCTTCGTTTTCAACGGTCACCTGCTCGCCGACGCCGGCAACTCGTCGTCGCTCTACGTCGACGTCTTCGGAGGCAACCGGCTCGGGCTCAAGAAATTGGTGGGTCAGAGCGACAACCAGCACTTCGCAGTCGACTCGAACACCCAGTACCTGCGCTGGTCGCACGGGGTGCCGACTGTCGTCGCCGAGTCGAACCTCGTCTCAGGCGACACCGTCAGCGTTCGGATTCAGGCGCCCCGCAGCGCATCGCTCGCGGAGATCACCGCGACGGCGGCAGCACGGGTGGCCGATCGTGGCCCGACCCCGGGCCACGCCGGCAGGCCGCTGTGGCTCTTCGTCGGCAGCCTCAACGTGCCGGCGGCGAACGGCAAGGTATCGATTCATGTCCAGAGCGGTAACTGGCTGGCGCTGCGCAAGATGCTCGGCCAGCCGCAGGACGAGTCGTTCAGCTACGGCCCTCGCACGATCTTCATCCTCTGGCGAAGCGGTGTCCCGACCGTCATCTCGCCGAGCCAGCTGAGGGTCGGCGACCGGATCTCGATCCGGATCCGCGCCCCTCGTGCTGACTCCCTTCAGCAGGCCGAGCAGGTCCCGGCCACGCACATCGGCGACCACGAGCCGCACACGCCGGCGTAGAACGCCCGCGTCGATCGATGGGGAAGCCGGAGCCATCCGGCTTCCCCAGATCTACGTCAGGCCGTGCGCCGAGTGAAGAAGAGTGCAGATCTTGCTAAGTCTCCCGTATGGCCTTGACCGTCGCCGTCATCCTCGCCTTGTTCTTCGCGCCGTGGCCGTGGAATCTGATTTCGGTCCTGACGGGCGTTGCGATCGAGGTGGGCGAGCTCACCTGGGGCCTTCGGCTGGCTCGCCGCTGGCGACCACAGACCGGAGCCGAGGCAATGATCGGCGAGGTCGCAAACGTCGTATCTCGCTGCCGTCCCGACGGGCGGGTTCGCGTCCAGGGCGAGCTCTGGGATGCGCACTGCGAGGAGGGAGCGGACGTTGGC